>Ga0310810_10004738_pt1 | contig 15100 bp, 10 predicted proteins | sample NCmetagenome_FD_207641 | JGI IMG/M metagenome (GOLD analysis project Ga0310810, IMG submission 207641) | Soil microbial communities from experimental microcosm in Duke University, North Carolina, United States - NC | ecosystem: Engineered > Artificial ecosystem > Soil microcosm > Unclassified ...
CACCTTGTCGTCCAACCAACGCGCGTCGGCCAGGTCCGCCGCGGCGGGCGAGCCGCGCGCGCGAAAAAACCAGGCGGAGCCCCTCGCGCCGACGAAATTGGCGAACGATTCGTTGAAGACCGCCTGCCCCGACGCATAGAAGGTGTTGTGCGTCAGCTCGTGGATCACCGTGTTCGCGAGATCCAGCGTGTCGGCGCTCAGCGCGGTGGAGAGCACCGGATCGTTGAAGAAACCGAGCGTGCTGAAGGCCGGCGACGGCCGCAAATACACGTCGAATCCCGACGCGCTGAGCTTGCGAGCCGCGTCGCGCGCGGCGTTGAAGTCGAAGTACCCCTTGTACGGCACCCGTCCGACGATCGGAAACCACCACGTGTACGATTTGAGCCGATCGCGATACGCACCGGAGAGCACGAGGACGAGTGTGTCACGCTGGAGCTGGCTGTACGTCGTGAAGCTCTCTCGCGCCGCCAACTGAATCGAATCCACCGCGAAGGCGCGCGCGTCGAGTACCAGTCGAAGGCGGCGCGCCACCGCCGGCTTGGTCGCCGAATCGCTCACGATCTCGAGAATCGGCCGCCTGCGCCGAAGAATCCCCGCTTCGGCCCACGCGGCGCGAAGGAGATACCGGCCCGTCGGCGCAATCACGAGATAGGCGACGACGATTGCCGCGAGGGCGCCGACGACGCGGCGGATCAGCTTCCACGTAATACGTTGTACTAGCGGCACTTATGAGAGATAGAAATGTGTCGTTTTCTTTGACAGTGCCGCGCTCGGCCCGCTATCTTGACCAAGATGTCCTTCGTTCATCTGCATTGCCACTCGGAGTACTCGCTCCTCGACGGCGCGAACCGGATCGACGACCTGATCCGGCGGGCGCAAGAGTTCGAGCAGCCCGGGTTGGCGATAACCGATCATGGAAATCTTCACGCCGCCTGGGAGTTTCAGGAGAAGGCGAAGAAGGCCGGCATTAAACCGATCATCGGCATGGAGGCGTACGTCGCCCCGGCCGACCGCAGAACGAAAGCGAAAGCAACCAACGGTGCCAAGCCGTACTTCCATTTAGTTCTGCTGGCCCGCGACATGACCGGCTATCGCAACCTGGTCAAGCTTTCGTCGCTCGCCTACACCGAAGGGTTCTATACCAAGCCACGCGTCGACCGCGAGCTGCTCGCCAAATACTCGGAGGGGATCATCGTCTCCTCCGCCTGCCTGGCCGGTGAAATCGCGACGCGTTTGATGGCCGACGATCTGGCCGGAGCGCGCGAGGCCGCCAACTGGTACGCGGACGTCTTCAAGGATCGCTACTACCTCGAGGTGCAGGCGCACGAGTCGGAGGGCCAGTCGGTCCTCAACGAGCGCGTCTTCGCGCTCGCCGACGAGCTGAATCTCCCGGTCATCGCCACGAACGACGCGCATTTCCTCCGCGCCGAAGACCACGACTCGCACGACGTGTTGCTGTGCATCGGCCTCGGCAAGGATCGCAGCGACGCCGATCGGATGCGCTACGACCGTGGGCTGTACTTCAAGAGCGCACCGGAGATCGCTGCCCGTTTCAGTAGCCGGCCCGACGTTCTCTCGAATACGCTCCGCATCGCCGACCAGGTCGGCGTCGAGTTCGGAAAGAAGTATCACCTGCCCGCCTTTCCGCTGCCTGCGTCGGTCAAGAGCGAGAATGAGCTGCTCACGACGTTGGCGGAAGCAGGCGCGCGCGAACGATATGGTGATCCACTTCCGGCCGATGTCCGCGAGCGTCTGGACTACGAGCTGGGCGTCGTCACGAAAACGGGCTACGCCGGCTACTTCCTCATCGTCGCCGATTTCATCAAGGCAGCGCGCGATCGCGGCATACCTGTTGGTCCTGGCCGAGGATCTGCCGCGGGCTCGCTCGTCGCGTATTCGCTCCGCATCACCGACGTCTGCCCGCTCAAATACGATCTGCTGTTCGAGCGCTTCCTGAATCCGGAACGCGTCTCGATGCCCGACGTCGACGTCGACTTCTGCTTCGAGCGGCGCGGCGAAGTGATCGACTACGTGCGGCAGAAGTACGGCAAGGAGTCCGTCTGCCAGATCGTGACCTTCGGGACCATGAAGTCGCGCGCCGCGATCAAGGACGTCGGACGCACCCTCGGGTTCACGCCGGCGGAGACGGACGCGTTGGCGAAGCTGATCCCGAATCAGCCGAACTTCTCGCTCACCGTGAAGGAGGCGATCGAGGAGATCCCCGACGTCGGCAAGCTCTATCGCACCGACGAGCGGTATAAGCAGCTACTGGACTATGCTACCGCGTTAGAAGGTTTGTCGCGTCACACGGGCGTGCACGCGGCCGGCGTAGTGATCGCCCCTGGGCCGGTCGACGAATACGTGCCGATCTGCACGCAGTCGTCGAAGGGCGCCGGCGCGAACGAAGACGAGTCGGTGATCGTGAGCCAGTACGACATGAACTGTCTCGAGCGTGCCGGAATGCTCAAGATGGATTTCCTCGGGCTGACGACGCTCACCGTCATTCACGACACGCTGACGTCGATCAAGGACCGCACCGGCGAGACGCTCGACCTCGACGCGATCCCGTTCGACGACGCGAAAGTGTTCCAGATGCTGCGGTCGGGCCGGACGACCGGCGTGTTCCAGTTCGAGTCGCCACTGGCGACCGATTTGTTGCGCAACATGCGCTGTGACCGGTTCGACGACCTCGTCGCGTCGAACGCGCTGATGCGTCCCGGCCCGCTCGATGCCGGCATGCATCGGGTCTATCAGCGTCGCAAGCGCGGCGAGGAGCCGGTGTCGTACGCGCTCCCCGAGCTCGAGTCGATCCTCGCGCCCACTTACGGAGTCATCACCTATCAGGAGCAGGTGATGCGTGTCGCGCAGGTGTTGGCGGGCATCTCGCTCGCCGAAGCCGACGTGCTGCGCAAAGCGGTGGGCAAGAAAGACGCGGAGCTGATCAAGGAAGAGCTTGGAAAGTTCGTCGAGAAGTCGGTGGCGCGCGGCTACGACCGTCGCATCATCGAGGAGCTCGCCGGTCAGATCGAGACGTTCGGCCGGTACGGCTTCAACAAGTCGCACTCCGTCGCCTATTCAGTAATCTCATATCAGACCGCCTGGCTCAAGACGCATCATCCGGCCGAGTTCATGGCGGCGCTCTTGTCGTCGTCGATCGGCGACACGGACAGCGTCGTCAAGTTCATCAACGAGGCGCGCGAGCTTGGGCTCGAGGTGCTGGCGCCGGATGTGAACGAGTCGGGATTCAAGTTCACAGTCGTGCGGAGTAGTCATCCTCAGCGAGCGCAGCGAGCTGGGGATCTACTCGCCCGTTCTGGTAACAAGACCGGGACAGTAGATCCCCAGGGCGCTTCGCGCCCTGAGGATGACGGCTTGGCGATCCGGTTCGGCCTCGGCGCCATCCGCAACGTCGGCCGATCAGCGATCGATTCGATTCTCGCCGCCCGGCACGAAAAGCCGTTTACGTCGTTCTTCGACCTGTGCGATCGTGTCGATCTTCGTCTCTGCAACAAGCGCGTGTTCGAGGCGCTGATCGCGTCGGGCGCGCTGGACAACCTCGGCGGGCACCGCGCGCAGTACTGGGCGGTGCTGGATACCGCGCTGCAGGAGGCGTCGCTCAAGCAGCAGGAAGCGGCGGTTGGCCAGTTCTCATTGCTCGGTGGCAGCGACGAGACGGCGAGCGTGCAGGCGCCTCGCATACTTCCCAACGTCGCGTCGCTCACCGAGTCGGAGCGGCTGACCAGGGAAAAAGAGATCCTCGGCTTCTACATCTCCGGCCATCCGCTCGAGCCATTTCGTGTGGAGTGCGAGCTCTTTGCGACGCACACCGTGTCCCAATTGGGCAAGTGGACGGACCAGCCACTCGCCCTCGGCGTCGTGGTCACGGCGATTAAACGTCAGATTAGCAAGCGGAGCGGGGCCGAGTTCGCGCGGTTGACAGTCGAGGATTTTTCGGGATCTTCCGAAGTTCTGGTGTTCCCGGAGGCCTGGACACTTCTCGCCGACCGGGTGAAGACGGACATTCCCGTGCTGTTGAAGGGCAGCTATTCGCGGCGCGATCAGGACGTCGACAATCCGACGTTCATCGTCGAGTCGCTGACGCCCTTCATCGAGCTGCGGCTCACGGGACAGGTGGCGGTCGCCATCGACTTGGTGTCGGGCGACCGGCTGGCTCCGGAGGTGATGAAGGATGTGCGCGCCGTCGTCGACTCGCATTCGACGTCGCACGCGTCGTCACCGCCTCTCGAGGTGCAATGGACGGACGGCAGTGGTGGTCGGGCTCGACTTCGGTCGCGATCGCTGAGGATCGCGGCGTCGCAGGCCGCATTGCGCGACCTTCGGCAGTTGCTCGGCGAGGAGCGCGTTCGGCTGATCCGTTCAGGAAACGGCGGCGGCGGCGGAGGGGGTACCTGACGTGGGCACTTCGGCACAATTGGAGTTCGACAAGCCGATTGTCGAGCTCGAAAAACAGATCGATGAGCTGAAGCGACTCGCCGGCGGGCAGCAGCTCGACGTCGACGAAGAGATCGCGCCGCTCGAGAAGAAGCTCGCTGACTTGCGAGAGGAGATTTATAGGAATCTCTCGCCCTGGCAGCGCGTGCAGGTGGCGCGCAGCACCAAGCGGCCGTTCACGCTCGATTACATCCAGCACGCCTTCACCGATTTCATCGAGCTGCACGGCGACCGCGCCTTCCGCGAGGACGCGGCGATCGTCGGCGGCTGGGCGCGGCTCGAGGGCGAGACCGTGATGGTGATCGGCCATCAGCGGGGCCGCGACACGAAGGAAATTCTCAAGCGCAACTTCGGCATGCCGCACCCCGAGGGCTACCGCAAGGCGCTGCGCTTGATGAAGCTCGCCGAAAAGTTTTCCGTCCCCGTGATCACGTTCATCGACACCATGGGTGCGTGGGCCGGACTCGGCGCGGAAGAGCGTGGCCAATCGGAGGCGATCGCGCGCAATCTGTTCGAGATGAGCCGTCTCGAGGTCCCGATCGTCGCCACGGTCATTGGCGAAGGCGGCTCGGGCGGCGCGCTCGCGCTCGGCGTCGCCGATCGCACGAACATGCTCGAGAACTCCGTCTACTCGGTGATCACCGTCGAGGGCTGCGCGTCGATCCTCTGGAAGGATGGCAAGAGCCAGGAGCTTCGCGAGAAGGCCGCGAGCGCACTCCGCATCACGGCGCAGGATCTTCAGGAGCTGCGCGTGATCGACGACATCATCCCCGAACCTCCCGGCGGCGCGCACTCGAATCACGAGGAGACGGCAAAGGCCCTGCACGACACGCTCGTGCGCCAGATCGAGGACTTGCGGCGGTATAAGCCGGATAAGCTGGTGAGGCGGCGTCGGGATAAATTCCTACGAATGGGGCAGTTCTTGGAATAGAGACTGTAGGTCTCAGGTCCCTGGTCTCTGGTCTCAGGTGAACTGCACACCGGTTACCTCCTGAGACCTGGGACCAGGGACCTGAGACCTCCGAAGCCGCCCCCGTATCGACCGCCACTATGCCTCACCTCATCGAAGTCGCCTTCAAAGGCAACCGAAAGGATTTTTTCCTCTGGGACGCCGACGAGCTCCCGCCGGTAAAGGCGGCGGTCATCGTCGATGCCGATCGCGGAGAGGATCTCGGTTTTGTCCACGCGCTTGGCGAATTGGCGGCGAAGCGGAATGCCGGGGCGGCGCACGGATATGGGACGGCGGGCGGCGCCGCGACAAAGAAGGCGCGACGTCTCGCCACCGAGGAAGACGTTCGGCGAGCGAACGAGCTGCGCGGTGAGGATGAGATCGCGCGTCGCAAGGCGATGGAGCGGGTCGCCGCCAATCAGCTCACGATGAAATTGTCCGACGCCGAGTGGCAGTGGGACCGCAAGAAGCTGACGCTGTATTTCACCGCGGAGAAACGGATCGACTTCCGCACGCTCGTGCGCGAGCTGGCGTCGATGTTCCGCACGCGGATCGAGCTCAAGCAAATCGGCGTGCGCGACGAAGCGAAACGCCTCGACGGAATCGGCCGGTGCGGGCGCCAGTATTGTTCGGCTTCCTGGCTTCCCGAGCTGCGCCCAGTCAACCTTGGCGTGGCGAAAGATCAACGACTGTCGCTCAATCCGTCGCAGATCTCCGGAGCGTGCGGACGCCTGATGTGCTGCCTGCGCTACGAACACGAGTTCTACGTTCAGAGCCGGAAGCGATTTCCGAAGGAAGGCAAGGCGGTCAGGACGAAACGCGGCGAAGAGAAGGTCATCGCCAACGACATCTTCCGCGAGCGGGTAACGCTGCGTGGCGAAGACGGCGAGCAGCGAACAATTCCGCTCGTGGACCTGCGCGCGGAGCTCGACGAGCTCGGCGCGGCGTTGCCGGTGGCTACAGGCGCCTTCGCCGTCCCGGTCGCGGAGATCGAAACCGAAATCGAACAGGACTTCGCCGAAGCGACGATCGAAGTCAGTGAGGACGATCTGCCTGAGATGACCGCGCCCGACGCGCCGGCAACGAGTGAGCCCGAGGGGCAGGAACGGCGTCCGCATCGACGACGCGGACGGCGCGGTGGTCGCCGCAACCGCTCCGGCCGCGGACGACCCGATGGGGGTGGAGACAGTGGCTCCTCGAACGGTACGCCTCCGGCCGATGACGGGAACGGGGGGAGCGCGTGACGTCGAAGTTCTATCTCACGACGGCGATCGACTACGCGAACGGCGAACCACATATCGGGCACGCGTACGAAAAGATCGGCGCCGACGCCATCGCGCGATATCGGCGCCTGCTCGGCGACGACGTGTATTTCCTCACCGGCCTGGATGAGCACGGCCAGAAGGTGGCACAGGCGGCGGCGGAGCGCGGCGTGTCGCCTCAGGAATTCGTCGACGAAATGGCGTCGCGCTTCGAGCGGATGTGGAGCCGGTTGTCGATCTCGTACGATCGCTTCATGCGCACCACGGCGGCCGACCACAAGCGCGGCGTCCGTGCGCTGATCAAGCGCATCCACGAAAACACCCCCGACGACTTTTATGAGAAGTCGTACGAGGGCTGGTATTGTGTGGGCTGCGAGCTGTTCAAGCGCGACAACGAGATCGAGAACGGCAAGTGCGTTCTGCATCCGACGCGTGAGCTGCAGTGGACCACGGAGCGCAACTGGTTCTTCCGGTTGACGCGATACGAGCCGTTTCTTCGCAAGCTGTTCGCCGAGCGGCCGGAGTTTCTCGAGCCCGAGACGCGCCGAAACGAGATTCTCGCGCTGCTCGAGCAGGGCCTCGAGGACATCTCGATCACGCGCTCAAGGCTGACATGGGCGATTCCATTTCCGCTCGGGCTGTCCACAGGCGAAGAGCAGGGAACGTGGGTCTGGTTCGACGCGCTTCCCAACTATCTCACGGCCACCGGTTTTCCGGACAAGCACTATCACGAGCGTTGGCCGGCGCAGCTCCACGTGATCGGTAAGGACATCACGCGCCTGCACACCGTCATTTGGCCGGCGATGCTCCAGGCGGCCGAAGTGGCGCTGCCCGAGCGCGTGTGGTCGCACGGCTTCGTCTTGCTCTCCGGCGAGCGATTCAGCAAGTCGTCGGGCGTGCGGCTCGATCTCGACGAGACCATCGACCGGTTCGGCGCGGACGCGTTCCGCTACTTCCTGCTGCGCGAAGTACCGTTCGACGCCGACGGAAGCTTCTCGTACGAACGCTTCGACGAGCGTTACAACGCGGACCTCGCCAACTCACTCGGCAATCTGGCCAGCCGCGCGATCTCGATGGTCGAGCGCTATTGCGACAGCGTCGTCCCCGCCGGAGATCCAAACGAGCTCGATCGCGCCGATGCTGTCGATTGCGCCGAATATCACGCGGCGCTCGACGGGAGCCGCGGCTTCCTGCTGCACGAGGGGCTGCGACGCGTGATGGCCTGCGTGTCGCGCGGCAACGAGTTCGTCCAGTCGCAGCAGCCGTGGGCGCTGGCGAAAGACCCGGCGAAGCGCGCGGCGCTGGAGCAGGTTCTGTCGGCGATCATCCGCCAACTCGCGCGCCACGCCATTTACCTCGCTCCATTCATGCCGTCGAAATCGCAAGAGCTGTGGGCGCAGCTCGGTGGACCGGGGCGCGTCGAGGACCAGCGATTCAGCGGCGTCTCGGCGTTGAGCGTTGGCGGCTGGCGCGTCGCCAAGGGGGCGCCATTGTTTCCGAAACCAGCATAACTGCGGTTTTGAAACACAGAGAACACAGAGAACACAGAGGAACAGCGCTTCGACTTTGAGCGCGTCGCGCAACGAGCCAAGATGCTTTAGAAAAAACCTCGGGACGCTTCCCGTGCGAGGAGCGTCCCGAGGTTTTTCTAACACGTCATTTCGGCGCGTCGCGGAAAAAGCTCTGCTTGCCCTGTATTTCTCTGTGTTCTCTGTGTTCTCTGTGGTTCGAAAACGCAGTTACGGTTTCTTCGCGTCGGGCTTCGAGAAGTCGACGGTCGGCGGGCCGGTCTGTGCGTTCGCGGACGCTGTAAAGTATTTCCGCGGTTTCGCGCCGGTGACCTTCGCCGTGATCACCGTAGGGAACTGGCGGATGTACGCGTTGTACGCGTTCACCGCCTGGTTATAGTCGTTTCGCGCAACCGAGATTCGGTTCTCGGTTCCGGTGAGGTCGTCCTGCAGCCGAATGAAGAGTTGATCCGCCTTGAGTTGCGGATAGGCCTCCACGGACACCATGAGTCGACCGAGACTCGCGCTGAGCGCGGCGTTCGCGTTCGCCATCTGCTCCGCGTCGTGTGACTGAATCGCACTCACGAGGCCGGATCGCGCCTGCGTGACCTGGAGGAATACGTCCTCTTCGTGCTTGGCGTAGCCCTTCACCGTGTTCACGAGATTGGGAATGAGATCCGCGCGCCGCTGTAGCTGCACCTCGATCTGACTCTGCGCCGAGGCGGCCTGCTCGTCGAGCGACTGAATGCGGTTGTAACCGCACGCCGCGAGCGGCAGCACGAGGAGAAGTGAGAGCCAGCGTTTCATGGTCATGCTCCTGGGTGGATTACGAGAACGATAAGGACTGCCAAAACACTACGGGTTCCGGCCTGCGTTGGTGACGTCAGGTGGGCGCGTGGAAGGTGTCGAGGTAGCCCACCAGCCGTTCCAATGCCTGCAAGTATCCGGCAAGCACGGAGTTGGCCTCTTCTGCCTTCAGCTTCGCCTCACCCCGCACGTGCCTGACGACTCGCGTGATCGGAGACGCGTCGAAACCGACGCGGCCGGCAATCAGCTCGGTGAGCGCGACGTTGTCCGTCGGCGGCTTCACCTCGTGCAGCCGCATGAAGGCACGGAAAACGATCATCACCGGGCTCACACTCGCCGCCAGCAGCTCGAGCTGGCGATCGCCGTCGTTACCCGCCGCGAGCGTGCCTTGCCGGAGCTTGATGAGTTTTCCCATCGCTTCCTGCTCGAGCTGAAGACGGAGATCCCCGCGATCGACGTAAATGCCGTCGAACGGCGGATCGCCATACAACACACGGTGTCGCTCGAGGATGTCCGCGTATTCCATCGGGAAGATGTCCGACGAGCCGCGCCATTCCTGGTGCGTGAGTGTGAGCGGCGCCGGGTTGCCCGACTCCGCCCACGCGTGCGCCGCCGCCGACGCCGCGGCGAGATGCGACGCGTCGAGCGCGTCGACGATCACGAGCACGTTGTAGTCCGACCGTTTGGCGATGTGCTCGCCCGCCGCCGCCGATCCGTAGAGCACGACCGAGCGCAGCGTGTCGCCGTACGCCGCGCGGAGCTGCTTCACGAGTTCATCGAGTGTCATGCGCGCCATGGGTCACCAAGATCCGCTGGAGCCGCCGCCGCCGAAACCACCACCACCACCGAATCCGCCGAATCCTCCTCCGCCTCCACCTCCAAATCCGCCGCCCCCCCATCCACCGCTGCTCCATCCACCACCACGACCGCCGCCGATTGGAATGAAAAGCGGAAGACAACCACGGCGTCGCCGCCCGCCAAGCATCGACAGAAGGAAGAACAGGAGGAAGAGCCAAAGGATCGGCGGAATGCCTCCGCTCCCGCGACGCGACGACGTACCCCGCCCCGGTTGCGGCACGATCTGCTGGAGGCTGGTGTCGATCTGAAAGTTGAATTCACTCGCAAAGCGCTGCGCCACACCGAGCGTCATGACCTCGATGCCGGTGCCGTAATCACGATTTCTGAAATATGGAATCGCCGCGTCGCGGAACTGGCCGGTCTGCGCGTCGGTGACGAACCCCTCGGCGCCATAGCCGACTTCGGTCCGTACGTGTCCCTGGCCGTCGCTGCTCGTCTCCTTCGGCACGACGAGGATGATGACGCCTCTGTTCCGCGCCGGATCTCCCGGATTCCCCTTCGTTCCAACCTTCCATTCGCGCCCGATGCGAAGGCCAATTTCCTCGACCGGGCGTCCCCCGAGATCGGGGAGCGTGACGACGACGATCTCGCCGCCCGACTTCGCGCGCACATCGTCGATGATGCGCTCGATCGTCGCCTTCTTTTCCGCCGGAATGACGTTGGCGAAATCGTTGACGTATCCGACAGGCGCGGGGATCTGAAGCGCTTGCGGTGTCGCGGCGATGGCGGCGACGGTGAACGCGAGCAGCGCAAACGCGCGGCCGGGCAAGAACGATCGGAAAGGCCGCAACGAGGCGGCGCGATGGCTTGTCATGCTGCTCAGAGAAGGCTACGTCCGACAGAACTACGATGGAAGCGTCGGCGCAGTTGCAATCTCCCTCAGCGGTGGCCCAAGCGAACGTCCGGGCGGTCGAGCAGCGCGTTCACCAGCCTCGCCGAGAACTCGTGCAACTGCTCGGTGAGCGCCTCGGCCTGACTCACCAGATACGCACGACCGATCACGAGCACGATCGCGACGGCAAGTCCGACCGCGGGCGGCGCGAAGGCGCGGGAGAGTCCGGCGGACAGTGGAGCGGACGACCCCGCGCCCGCGGCGAACAGGGCATCGTGCGCGCGCAGCATGGCGCCGAGGGCGCCGAGCATCACCGCGGCCAGCGCCATCGTCGACAAGTAGTGAAGGCGACGAGTCAATATCGGGACGAGCGCGAGCGATGCCGCCTGGGCGAGCGTTCGAAGCTCCGCTTCATCGCGGCTGCGGCTGCGCAGAATGAGCAGCCCCATGTCCGACAACACCGCCTTCGAGTCGGCGCACTGCTTGATCGCGTCTTCCATCTTGCCGGCGCGAACGAGCTTGATGATGCGCTCGATGAAGTTGCGGCCGTTGTTCTTGGCGCGAAGCAAGATGACGAATATCCGCTCGACGAGCACCGCGATCCCGATAACGCCAACGAGGGCGATGAGCCACATGACGGCGCCGCCTTCGCGGAACCATTGAAGCGTGGTGGTCACGTGGATCGATGGAACGAGAGTGGTGATCGAACCGTAGCAGTGCCGAGCGACGTGCCGCGCGCCGTGAGAGGTGCAAGACGTATGCCTCCTGCGGACTGATCGATTCGCGCGCCAGGCTATTGTGTGACAAGCATTTGGCCGCGCGCGCCGCCACGGGGTAGATTCGTAGTAACCAGTTCCCGCCGCCCGCCCTCACCCGTTATGACGCGAACCAGTCCTCACCCCCGCCCCCAGCCCCGCACGGCGCTTATCCTCCTCGGGACGGCGCTTCTCGCCTGTTCGGGCGACAAGACCCGCACTGCGGACGCCACGCCCGCCGCGACGGCCAAGCAGGCCAACGGCACCACCGCGCCGGCATCCGGACAGAGCCAGGATACGATCAGCCGACTCGCCGACCGCGGACGCATTCTCGGCGACTCTTCGGCGCAGGTGTGGGTCGTGATGGCCAGCGACTTTCAATGCCCATACTGCAAGCAGTGGCATGATGCGGCCTTCGCCGGTTTGGTGCGGGACTACGTGAACACTCACAAAGTGCGCATGGCGTTCCTCAACATGCCGCTCAGCATTCACCAGCACGCGAAACCGGCGTCGGAAGCGGCGATGTGCGCGGCGGTCCAAGACAAGTTCTGGGAGATGCACGACTCGCTGTTCGCGACACAGAAGATTTGGGAAGTCCTCGAGAGCCCGCTCTCGATGTTCGACACGCTGGCCAATCACAATCACGTCGAGATGATGGCGTGGCGGGCGTGCATGTCGAACCATTCCACGGCTGCGCTCATCGATGCCGACCTCGATCGCGCGCGGCAAACGGGCGCGAACTCGACACCGAGTTTCTTCGTCGGCAGCATGAAGCTGGCCGGTGCCGACGCCAACGTGCGCGGTGCGATCGACAGCGCGCTGAAAGCGGCCGCCGCCAAGCCGAAGCGCTGATCCGCTCGTGAAACTCCCGGTGCAACTCGGTTACCGCGCGCTGGCGCAGTTGGCGCGCGGCGCCGCGATCGTTGCGCCGCCCAGTGAATCGAAGCTCTTCCGCGCATTGCGCGCGCGCCGCGGCATTCGCGCGCGCTATCGCCAGTGGGGAGCCGCGGAGCGCGACCGCCAACGCGGCCTGTTATGGATGCACGCGCCGTCCGTCGGCGAGGGGCTGCAGGCGCGGCCGGTGCTCGAGCTGGCGCGGGCGCGGCGCCCCGAGCTTCAACTCGCGTACACGCATTTCTCTCCGAGCGCCGCGGCGTTCGCGCGCAGCCTCGACGTGGATTTTCAGGATTATCTGCCCTTCGATACCCCGGGCGATGCTCGCGTCGCACTGGAAGCGCTCGCGCCGACGGCGCTCGTGTTCTCGAAGCTCGATGTCTGGCCGGTGATCACGCGAGAGGCGCGCGCCCGCGGTGTGCGGCTTGGATTGATCAGCGCGACGCTGTCGCGCGGCTCCTCACGACGCTCGCGCACCGCCGGCGTCGTCCTGCGCGACGCGTACGCGGCGTTGGAGGCCGTCGGCGCGATCGATGACTCCGACGCCGACCGGCTGGTGCAGCTCGGCGTCCGTCCGCAGGCGATCAGCGTCACCGGAGACACTCGGTACGACCAGGTCTGGCTGCGTGCCCAGCGCGTTGATCGCGAGAGTCCGCTGCTTCAACGACTGCGGGCCGCTCGACTCACGCTCGTCGCCGGTTCCACCTGGCCCGCCGACGAAGCGGCCCTCCTGCCGGCGTTCGACGCGCTGCGTGCGGCTGGCGTCGATCTTCGTCTCGTGATCGCTCCGCACGAACCGACGCAGCAGCACGTCGCGAGCATCGTGGATTGGGCGCGCCTGGCGAAGCACAGCATCGCGCGCCTCGACGACCCGGAGCCGTCGGGCGCCGACGTCGTCATCGTCGATCGCGTCGGTGTGCTCGGTGACATCTATTCGATTGCCGACCTGGCCTACGTTGGCGGCGGCTTTCATTCGGCGGGGCTGCATTCGGTGCTCGAACCGGCGTCGTTCGGCGCGCCGGTGCTCTTTGGTCCGCGCCACGACAACAGCCGCGACGCCGCATTGCTCGAGCAGCGCGGCGGAGGCATTTCGGCGGTCAACGCGTCGGACCTCGTACGACGACTGCGCGGCTGGGCGACGGATGCGGCCGCGCGCCGCGAAGCCGGCAACTACGCGCGTGCGCTCGTGCGGAGCGGCGTCGGTGCGGCGGAGCGTTCGTTCGAGCTTGTCCAGCGGTTGCTTCGGTAGTTGCGGGCGGGCCCGCACCTTTGTGGCCGCGTCTAGTTGCTCGTTCGGTCTGAGCTCCTTGAGATTTTGGACTCGCGGGCTAACGCGGACACGCGCGGACTAACGCGGGTTTCGGGATGCGCCCTCGCGTCGACCTGAGCGTCCGGCGCGGCGACAACGTGAACTCTTTTGGGACCGACGTCGAGATCTTTCCGCGCGCGGAGCTATCCGAGGCCGTCTACCGAAGACTTTCTTTTTCTGTGAACACCGGGGCTGAATGTAGTGCAACGAAGTCGGCCTGATTCCGCGTTAGCCGGCGCGTGTCCGCGTTAGCCCGCGAGTCCAAAATCTCAGGGAGCTCAGCGCAAAGAGGAGTCACACGCGGCCAAGACGAACTGCAAATCAAGGCGCTCGCGACTTCACCCTCCAACCAAAGACTTCGCCACCGGCGCGACCGGAAGCGTCGACGGACGGTGGAGGAAGAATCCCTGCACCAGGTGCACGCCGAGGTCGCGCACAGTGTTGAACTCTTCGGCGTGCTCGACGCCTTCGGCGATGACCTTCGCGCCGTGGTCGTTCGCGAATCGAACCATCGTCTCGACGAGGTTCTGCTTCAGGAAATTCGTGTCGATCGCGTTGATCAGCGAGATGTCGAGCTTGATGAAGTCGGGCTCGAGGTTCGCGATCGAGCCGAGGCCCGCGTAGCCGCTCCCCGCGTCGTCGACAGCGAAGCGAAATCCCTTTTCCCGAAAGCTCTTCAGCCGCTCGCGGAACTTGGGGTAGTCCTTGATCGCCGTGCGCTCGGTGATCTCGATGACCACGCGAGTCGGGTATTTGACCTCGTGCTCATTGAACGCCGGGTCGTTGAAGTCGTGTGGATCGACGTTCAGGAAGAGCAGCTCGTTCGGTCGCAGACGCGTTTCAATGCCTTCGATCGCGCGGCTGCGGCAGAGACGGCTCAGCTCCCACACCAGATCCGCTTCCGCCGCGACGTCGAACATCACTTCGGGGCTGCGAAGGCTGCGCATCACCCCGCGGGCCAACGCCTCGTAGCCGAAGATCTCCCGTGTCTCGGTGACGACGATCGGGTGATAGTCGACGTACACGCTCCGGTCGCGAAGGCTCGTGCGTAGATCGGCCACGCGACGGGCCCGTTCCCGGGTCTCGATCGATCGCGACGCGTTCGCCGCCTCGCGAATGCCGCGATAGATCAGCCGCTCGAGACGAATCTTGGGATTGTAGTACACGTGGGCCCGCCCGACGTAAATGTCGAACAGCGCCGCGATGTCCTCACCGTGTTGCGCCTCGATGCGCCCACCGACGTGGCGCTGGAGGCGTGTCACGATGTCGGTGATCTCGTTCTCCGACGCCGCCGCGACACCGGCCGCGGGCACGTGGAAGAAGATGAAGTCGTCGTCGTTGGTGAAGCTCACCATGAGACGCGACGTGCTGAGCGCCGTATCCTCGAGAAATTCGCGCACGGCGGCAGCCGTCGTCTCGAGAACGGCATCCAGCTTCTCCCACCCATAGATCTCCTCGATCTTCGAGTAGCGCA
>Ga0310810_10004739_pt1 | contig 15099 bp, 12 predicted proteins | sample NCmetagenome_FD_207641 | JGI IMG/M metagenome (GOLD analysis project Ga0310810, IMG submission 207641) | Soil microbial communities from experimental microcosm in Duke University, North Carolina, United States - NC | ecosystem: Engineered > Artificial ecosystem > Soil microcosm > Unclassified ...
CGCACGGGTGTGTGCGACGCCCGACTTCCATCCCGGCGACGGCCGCGCGGGCATCGCGATCGGCTCCGTGCTCGGGACGGAGGGGCTGGTCGTGCCCGCGGCCGTCGGCACCGACATCAACTGCGGGATGCGTCTGCACACCATGGACATCGACGTCGATCGCTTCCAGGCGGGCAAGCGCCGCTTCGTCGATCTTATGAAGGGCGATCTTTTTTACGGCCGGCGCGACGTACCGATGGCGCCGCGCGCGATGATCGGGATGTTTCGCGACGGCGTCGTCGGCTGGCTGCTCGAACTGATGAGCGGCGGCGCGCGCGGCCGGATGCGCCTCGCCGATCTCCGGCAGCTCGATCGCGACGCGCAGCGCGTGTATCTGGACGGCTGCCTCGCCGGCGACGAGTCCTGGGCGCCCGACGGCCTCATCGATCGCAGCCGCGACGAGATTCGCGACGACGGCCTGGCGACCGTGGGCGGCGGAAATCACTTCCTCGAGATCCAGGTCGTCGACGAGATCGCCGACCGCGCGCTCGCGTATGAATGGGGCGTTCGCGCCGGCAACCTGGCGTTCATGATCCATTCCGGCTCGCGGAAGGTCGGCGTTCACGTCGGCTTTTCGTGGTCGAAGAAGGCGCTCGAGGCGTGGCCGGCGGGCGTCGCGCATCCGGCCAGCGGAATCTTCCCGCTATGCGAACGCGAGCGGCCGGATCTCGTCGCAGGCTATCTCACCGCCGAGGCGACCGCCGCGAACTACGGATTCGTGAACCGCGCCCTGCTCGCGGAGCTCGTGCGCTGGCGCCTGCGCGAGGTCTTCGGCGAGATCGAGGCGCCGCTCGTCTACGACATCCCCCACAACATCACGCTGCGCGAGGGCCCGTATCACGTCGCGCGCAAGGGCGCATGCCCCGCGCACGCCGGTCAGCCCGTCATCATCCCGGGATCGATGGGCGCGCCGTCGTACCTGCTCGTCGGGCTCGGAAATGCGCGCACGCTGTCGTCCGCGTCGCACGGCGCGGGACGCGCGGTCTCGCGTTTCTCGCTTTCGCGCGCCGGCGCGAAGCTCGACGAGGCTGCGCTCGGCCTGCAGGGCGTCGAATGCATCGCCTTGCGCGAGGAGCGCCGCATCGAGGAAGCACCCGCTGCCTACAAGCCGATCCAGCCCGTGATCGATCGTCAGGTCGAAGCCGGCCTCGTGCGCGTCGTGGCTCGGATGCGGCCGCTCCTGACGTTCAAGGCCTGAACGCCGCGTGCGGCGCGTTCAGCGTTTGACGATGAGGACCAGGCTGGGGCTGTTCTCGTCGCCGTTCCTGACGATCGGCTTGCCGGCGGAACCATCACTTCGGTCAGGCGTCAGCCGGCTTCTTTCGGCACATCACGCAGTCGAGCTCGATCACGCGCAGATGATCCATTTCACGGGCGACCGGAAACATGCCCGTCAGCTCGAAGCCGAGGCGGTCGAGCTCACCGAGCGCCTCCGGCAGCGTCGGCATACCCGCGTAGGTCGCGCGCGCCGCGAGCTCGGTCTGCAGCCCGCGGATGGCGTCCAGGCGCCGGCCTCCGCCCCGCAGAACCTGCAGATCGAAGCCCTGCGTATCCATCTTGAGAAACAGCTTCGTCGCCGGCTGAGCGGCGAGGATCCCGTCGACGACCGTCTCGAGCCGGCGCATCGGCACCTTGTCGACGCGCACGACCCGCGTGCTGTCGCCAAAACGCCCGTTCGCGTTCTCGACCGGCTTGAGGAACGAGTTGAACACGCTGCCGCCGTAGATGTTCATCTCCATCACGCCCTCCTCCGCGCCGAGGGCGACGTTCTCGCCGTGCCAGCGCGGGTCCGCGGCGCGCGCCCGGCTCAGCGTCGCGAACGAAGTCCGCACCGGCTCGAACGAGATGATCCGTCCGCCGTAGCCGAGGTCGCGCAGAAACGCGGCGAACTCACCCTCGTGGGCGCCCACGTCGAGCACGCAGTCGATCTCCAGCTCGCGCAAAACGGTCTTGAGGTGGTAGGCGAGGGAGTCGACGGGCGGATATCGGCCGATGTGCAGTCCCACGACCCGCGCCGCCTTTTGAATGATTCGCTTGAGCGCGGGAGCGCGGGTCCGCTCGTCCGAAAGAGCCATCGCCGCGGAATTTAGCACGAGCGCAAATCGCGCAGCCGCGACGTGACGGCGTTGTCACCTCTGCGTACCGCCGTATAGATATGCGATACCCAGTGTTCCTGATATGTAGCGGTCGACCGCAGCTGCCCGCGACCTTGATGTCCGTGCCGCCCGCCATGATCGCCTGCGCGTCGGCCGTCGTCGAGTTGACTGTGTACCTGCGCGTCTCGGCGCCCGCGGGGACGTACGACCAGCACAATCTTCGCGCGATGTTCAGCCTCGATCTCGTCCAGCTCGCATGGGTGATGATCGAGGCGATCGGCAGCGACTGACGCCGCCTCGATCAAGGCCAGTACGTCTCGTAGGCGACGCAGAGGTTCGTGCCGCTCCCGCAGAGGGTCGGTCCGGCCACGCTGGTTCCCGGGATGGTGGGAAACGGCGACCACAGCGCGCCGTCATCCGAGCTGGAGAGCAACAGCTGCACCGAGGCATTGTTGGCGCTGATCGCCATCCACAGCTTGTTCTTGAACGCCGTGATTGTGGGGGCGCTGGCGGCGGAACCACCCACCTGGGCGAAGGTCTCCCATGTCAGGCCGTCGGCAGACGACGAGATGAGGAGCTCATTCGAGCCGTTGTTCGCGACGATCGCCATCCAGAGCCTCCCATTGAACACCGCCAGACTCGGCGCGAACTTGCTCGAACCGCCGACCTGCGTGAAGCCCTGCCAGCCCGTGCTGTCGTCGTACGACGAGATCAGCAGCTCATTCGAGCTGTTGTTCGCGACGATCGCCATCCAGAGCCTCCCATTGAACACCGCCAGGCTCGGCGCGGCCTTGCTCGAGCCGCCCACCTGGTCGAAGGTCTTCCAGTCGTAGCCGTTATCAGACGACGACATGAGCAGCTCATTCGAGTTGTTGTTCGCGACAATCGCCATCCGGAGGGCACCGCCAAAGGCGACCATGCTCGGCCCGAACTTGCTCTGGCCGGCAATGTCGACGAAGGGATCCCAGTCGGTTCCGGCCGCGGAGGACGAGATCGCCAGCAGGTTGCTGTAACTCGTCGACACGTTCGCGAGCCACAGGCGGTTATTGAACAGTGCGAGGCCCGGAGGCGTCTTGCACCTTCCCGTCGGCAGGTACTGGGTCCAATTGTTGATGCCATCCTCGGATACATCGACGACCAGTTGCGCTGCGGTACCCATGTTCGGCTCCTTTCAAAGTGCGCGAAGGTGAATCCAGCGACGATTCGCACGACTCGCTGAGCAACAACCGCACCAGGCCGTGGACCACGACGATCCGGCCTTCGTGAGATCCAGGTGCGCGACAGATTGACCGACCGTCACACAAGTTGATTGAACAGCGTTGCGTCCCGGGCATCATGGTCGGGAGTGGCGGCACGACGGACACGCTGGGCGGTTCTGGCTTCGCTGACGCTGGCGGCGATCGGCTGCGGGCGGCCGCCGCTCCGTCCTGACGGCGGCCCGGTCGGCAGCGGCGGCGACGCAAATACCGGAACCAGCGGGAGCACCGGAACCAGCGGCGGCGCAGGCACGACCGGAAGCGCAGGCACGACCGGAAACGCGGGCACGACCGGAAGCGCAGGCACGACCGGGAACGCCGGCGCGACCGCCGCCGCAGGAACGACCGGGGCGGCAGGCACGGCCGGCGCCTCGAGTGGCGGTACGGGCGGCGGGATCGGCGGCGCCGTCGGAACAGGCGGCAGCATGCAAACCGAGAAAAAGCCCCTCGGTGCGGCCTGCCAGATGGCGACCGAGTGCGCGTCCGCGTTCTGCAACGACGGCGTGTGCTGCGGTATGGCCTGCGCCGGGCCGTGCCGCTCCTGCGGCATCGCCGGTTCGCTCGGAGTCTGCGTGCCGGTCGCGGCGGGCCTGATCTGCGCGGCACCGACCTGCGTCGGCAACACGTTCACGAAGGCCGCTACCTGCGACGGCCAGGGAAGCTGCCGCACGCCCGCCAGCTCCAGCTGCGGGACTGCGGGCTGCCACCCGTCGGGCATGCGGTGCTATTCCGGATGCCCAGGCGGCGACGCCACCTGCCTCGGTGGGTTCTATTGCACCGGCGACGAGGAGTGCTACCCGCAGAAGGATCCGGGCGTCGCGTGCGGCAGCAACCACGAGTGCAAGTCGGCCTTTTGCGTGGCCGGCGCGTGCGGGCCGCTGCCATGAACGCGACTCCCCGAACGACGTCGCGTCTGATCCTTTACCCAATGGAGCTGACGCGCGCGCATGAACGGCTCCGGACCGCGGCGGTCCTGGCTTTGGTATGTGTCGGCCTCACCGCTTGCAGCCGCGAGCGCGAGCGCCGCGAAGCCGAACAGCGTCAGGCGGTGGAAGCGCAGCTGGTCAAGGCGGAGGCGCAAGCCGACGCGATGAACGCCGCCTGGCACACCGCGCTCGCCGCCGCGGAGGCGCGCAAGTCGCCGCCGGCGGACGCGCCTCGGTGCGACGTCCCCGGCGTCATGCCGCTCGCCCCGGGCGAGCTGAAGAAGCGCCTCGGCGTCACAGGCGCGAACGGCCCCGATCTGGATGCCTTCATGCGGAACGCCGCGGCTGCGCGGGCTGACTCCGGAGAGTCGAGCGAGCTCGTGATCACGCCGACGGCCCTCGCCGCGGCCCGCAGCCCACGCGCGCGCATGCTGGCCACGCGCGCGAAAGATATTCGGCGCGATCTCGAGCGCGCGGAGGGCGCGCGCATCGAAGCGCTCCTCAAACAGGCGAACGAACTGGCAGCCCGTGGATTCTGGGAGCCGGACGTCGTCGTGATCGTCGAGGCGGAGGCCGGCTCGCGCGGCGTTGACGTCGGAAAGAAGACCTTCGCAGGCCGCGCCGCGCTGGGACGAAGCTACGTGTTCAGCTACGGCACCAACGAGATCGTGTGCGCAGGCCGTTTCGTCGCGACCAGCTCCGACACCGTCGAGTTCGTGTCCCACCTGGGCCTCGGCAGCGGCGACGCATACGGTGCCATCGACCGCGACCTTCGCGCGCGCGTCCTCGATCAGGGCAAGCGCTCGCTTCAGAAGACCGCGGCCGCGCCCTAGAGCACATCTCAGAAATAGCTGCACACCCGCGCTTCGCGCGGGAGCAGCTAGTGTCCTGAGTCAGGAACCGGCGGCGACAGGAACAGGACGCGCCAGCCATCGGCGATCCTGCCGACCGCTGCGGAGACCGGCACGTCGCGGGCGCCGACCGTGAACGTCATGTCGAACCATCGCTTCTCGGTGACGCCCATGGCCTTCTCGATCGCGTTGATCTCGGGCGGGTCGCTCCGGGCGGTCAGCGCGGACAGCTTGACGGTCTTCAACGGCGACGCGTCGGTCGCGCCGCTGCGTGCCTCGATCCCCAGCAACGCGAGCACGACGCCGCGATACATGCCGACATATTCTTCGAGCGCGCGCTCGAGACGGAAGAAGCGCTCGTCGTCGAGCGGCATCGTCATCGGAACGAACCCCGGCAGGTACCTCAACGAGACCTCCAGCGTGACGTTGTCGGCTTGTTCGACGATCGGGAAGGCGCGCATCACCTCGGTCATGTCCTTCGCGACAAGCTGCTGGTGCACGAAGCGCAGCACGCTCTCCGGCTCCGAAAACTGCCGCGGCGCGGGCTGGCGAATCGCCGTCCGCAGAGCGTCGTCCAGGCCCGGCTGGCGCGCGGCGCAGCCGCACATCGCCAGCAAGCTGGCCGCGAGCGCGAACGCAGCATGCCTCGAGCGGTCACGCATGGATGAAGAGGACGCGCCAGTTGTCGCCAATCTTGCCGACCGCGAAGAGAGGGTTCGTTTCTCGTGTCCCCAGCCGGACCGTCACCTCGAGCAGCTTCTTCTCGGTGACCCCCATCGCCTCGTCGAAGGGATTCAGCGCCATCGCCTGCGCATTGGCTTTGATCGACACCACCTGGAGGCCCTTTAACCGCGCGCCGTCGTACAGGCGCAACGTCTCGGCTATGCGCTTTTCGCGATCGCCGGCGCCGTAGGCCGCCAGCTCGTCGGCGAGCAGCTTGTTGCCGACCTCCCGATATTCATTGAGCGACCGGTTCACGATCGTGATCAGGCGGTCGTACGCGCCGTCGTCCAGCGGCGTGATCTTTTCTTGCGGCGCGATCTTTTCCGGGAGCGTCGTGCTCATCTTCGCGTAGACCTCCGGCGTGATGCGCTCGTAGCTCTCGAGGATCGGGAAGGCGCGCGTCACCTCGCTGAAGTCGCGCGCGGCGACCTGCTGGAGCACGAAGCGCACGACGGCCTCCGGCTCCGCGAACTGGCGGGGCGCGGGCCGCCGGATGCCCGAGAGCACCGCATCCCGCAGCGCAGGTTGGTTGCCCGATGCCGACACCGGATGGCGCGCGCACGCGAGCACGAGCACCAGACAACCTCCCACCGCCCTCGCGCTGCGCGACAACATCGTCTCCGTGCCGACCTGGTACCTCGCCTCACTGCGATTGGCAAGCGGCGTCCGTGCGCCTGACGATGTCGCCGGTGATCGTCACCGGAACGCAGCCCGGCCAGGACGGCAATGCGTTGAGCAGCGGGAAGAAGTTCAGCACGGTGCATGCGTTCGAGACCGAGATCGCGAGATTCACGACCGCCTCGCCGCACGACGATGCGACTTGCACGTTGATCTCGTCGGAGATGTCGTACGTGGAAGGAACGCTCAAGGCCGAATAGGCGAGGCCGACCGGTGTGCGATGCGCGCTGAAGGCCCCCACCTTCGTCAGCGAGTGCCTGTTGTGAGCGCGGCCGGTCGTGTCGCGCACCACGCCGGAGAACGACACCGGGTAACGGGCGTTGTCGGCACGGACGGTGACGCGCGCGCCGGCGCACCCGCACGCGCACGCGAGCAGAGCACCGAGCGCCGCCATTGGAGCCAGGGCCGCGCTCTTCATGGCCGCCTCTTGTCGATGCCGGTGGGGCCCACGCTCGGCCAGGGCGCGACGCCGCAGACGCCGTTGGGGACGGCGGCGCGGCTCGCCTGGGCGTCGATCCAGGTGTTCGCGATCAGGGGCTCGTGGAAGCTCCACGTACCTGCATGAACGGCCGCGACGCGAAGATCTTCGCGGCACGGATCAGCGACCGCCGTCGTCGCGGCGACGTCCAGGGGCACCGTGTCGTCCGTGATCCTGTCGAGAGCGCCGGAAGGAAACGTCGCGATGACGTACTCGCGCTCATGAACGCCGCCCGCCACCGTCGGAGGCGCCGCGACGCGGCCGGGCTCGGGCGCGCAGCCGATGCACGCCACCGGACCGAGCAAGACCGGCGTCCGCGCTTCCGAAGCGCGCAGCGTGATCGACGTGCAACCGGCAGCGGCGAGCACCGCGCCGGTGACACCAGCGATCGCCGCCGCCGTCCAGCGCGGGCTCACAGCGGCGGCACCTGCAGCGGCTCGAGCTTCGCCCGCGCCTCGATGGGAATCACGGGAACCGGGCGTTTCACGCCGCCGCTTTCGCGAAGCTCGTAGAGACCGGCGCGGTAGACGAACAGATACGCGGGCTGCCTGCGATCGCCGGGGATCCAGACCTCTCGGGCGAAGCCTTCGCTCGCCGCGGCCGGTGCGTCCCAGATCGCGAAGTGATCGCCCGCGGGATCGACCCAGTGAACGGGGAAGTCGGTCTCGACCCCGAGCGGGCTACGCTCCACGAACGAGAGCCCACCGGCACCGCGACGAAGTGCGTAGCGCGCGCAAGACGGTACCTCGCCCACGGGTTGGTAGGACACCACCGTGTCCAGCGCGCGCGCGCCCTCGTCGGTGCCGCGCCGGACGGTCGCACAGCAGAGCGTCAGCGCCACCATCGCGGCAAGACACGCACGCGCCACGCCATACTATGTGCCGATCGAACGCTGCCGCGATGCGCGCGCCGTCACTCGCGCGCCGTGATCTCGCCCGACGGCTCACTCATCAGCTCACTCTTCGGTGAGCAGCCGGCGCGTTTCTGCGGCTTCGCGCAGCGCTCGGTGCCGCAAGCAGCGAACAGCGCGCTCGCGACCAATATGGCCAGCAACCACCTCTTCATCGAACCAACGCCTGACGGACGGCGCGAGCCACCCAAAGCGGCTCACGCACGCGTCCGCCGACGCGGCGCTCTATTCGATCACGACGGTCTGGCCCGACGAACGGCCGAACGTCTCGGGGCTGTACATCTCCTCGGCCTTGGCAGGCGCGGCGATGAACGTGCCCGGCGTCGTGGCGCGGATCGTGTACGAGAACCGGTGCCCGCCTTCGGGCATGTCCATCGCGAACGCCTCGCTGCGGTTGTCGCGCAGGTTCCGGTGGTCCCAGTACGAATCCCCGACGACCGCGACCGCGCGCTCGGCGGTGGCGAGATCTGTGTTCACCGCCTCGAAGCCCGCCGGCAGCGGATCGACGAGCGCGACGTTCCAGCGCCGGGTGGTGTTGAACGCTTCGACCGTCACGAGAACCTTCGCCCCGAGACGAACCTTCACGCCGCCGTCAGGGAGCGAGACGACGTCGCCCGCATCCTCGACGGCCGTGTAGCTCCGTCGCACGACGAAGCCCGCGTCCAGCGCCGGCAGCGCGATCTCCTTCGGCGCGTACGTGATGCCGACCCGGTAGTACATGCGGCCGGGACCGAGCTTCGCCAGCGCGAGGTCGTGGGTCGAACCAGGAAGCAGCGTGTTCCAGTCGAGGCTGGCGCTGCCGCGGACGTTGCTGCGACCGATGAACGCCTGCTCCGCGTACGCGGCGCCGCCGAACCACAGCTTGCCCGTGTAGCGCGGCGTCGCCTTCTCGAACGTGTCGAAGTAGCGGCGGATCGCCTGCAGCGCGACCAGGTTCTCCTGCGTCGACGTCCAGCGGCCGTGACGGCGCCCGTCGAGGACGCCACGCGCCAGCTTGGTGATGACGTCCAGATCGGGCTTCTCGCGAATCAGCGCGTCGAGCGCGAGGGCGTTCGTCTTCGTGTTCGACACGAGCAGCAGGCGCTCGCCTTCCTCGTATGCGGCAGTGACTGTCGCGGCCGACGCCGTCTGGTGCGTGGCGGAGAGCAGATCGCCGAGCAGCACGGCGCGCATCTTCTGATAGCGCTCGCGTCCCGCGACAAGCGACAGCAGCCGGGCGCGCGCGTCCATCGGGTATGCGCCGAGCTCGACGGCCAGCGCGTGCAGCCGTTCGGCGCGCGGCCGGACGTCCTCGCCGGCCGCTGCCAGCGTCGTCAGCGCAGCGGCCGCCAGCGCGACCGTGTAGGGCAGTGACAACGACAGGGCCACTTGGTCCTTGCGTCGCGCAGGCGGCGTCTTCGCGCTCTTTTCCAGCTCGGCGAACAGCTTGCTCGTCTCCTTTGCGGCGTAACCGGTCGCTTTGGTGGTGATGTCGCCCTTCACGCGCTGTGCAGCCAGCGCCTGCAGCACCTGCATCGTCACGTACGGATCCGACTTCATCCCCTGGAAGTAGCCCCAACCGCCGTCCTCGCGCTGCTCCTTCCAGAGCACCTTGACGTCCGTCTCGCGTGTCGCGTCGATCTCCACGCGCCGGGGGCGCCCGGGCGTGTCGAAGAGTTCGAGGATGTCGTAGATCGCCGCCGTCGCGAGCATGCGTGACGATCGCTGCTCCGCGCACTCGTAGGGATACTGGTACAGGTACCAGAACGCGTCGGTGAGCGACTGCAACTGCGTCGACGCGAGCTCGACCTCGACGCCGCCCACGTCCCGGAACACGCCGCCCGGAACGACGAGCTGCTCGAACCGCGGTGCGTCGTCGACGGTGCCGTAGGTCGCGAACGACTCGGTCGTCGCCGGTTCGTAGACAGGCACCTCGACGTTCGACGCGTCCGCGAAATCGCCGGAGGTCGTGATGGTCTGGACCACCGCGCGACCGCGCGCCTGCGTCGCGAAGTCGAAGCGAACCTCCGCGCGCTGGCCACCCGGAATCGTGACGCGCTTGCCGGCGGGCCCACGGCCGACGAGGTTCGCGGCGCGGACGGCGACGTCGACGGTGCGCGGCCGCGAATCCAGGTTCTGCACGAGCACCGGCAGCGAGAACACGTCGCCCTGGGTGAGGAAGCGCGGCACGATCGTGCGGGCGTTGAGCCGTCGCTGCGTGATGATCGTGCTCTCGCCCTTGCCGAAGAGGCCGGTGCCCGCCGCGGCCAGCGCGACGATGCGAAAGCGCGTGAGGCTGTCGGGCATCTTCACGGTGGCAGTCACCCGTCCGTTCGCGTCCGTGCGCAGCCGCGGCGCGAACACGGCGTTGGCGCGGAAGTCCCGGCGCGCCGTCACCACGCCGCTGCCGTAACCGTAGCCGCCGCCGGAACCGCTGCCCTTCCCCATCGTTCCCAGGTTGCCGAGCCCGATCGTACCCTCACCGCGAGATGCCTCGTCGAGGCTGTAGCGGGTGAACCCCGGCGCGCCTGCCAGCACGTCGCCCGAATCATGAATCAGGTCGATGGTCGTGTGGTGCCGCGTGTCCGGGCCGACGTCGCTGTAAAAGGGCGCCAGCGGATCGGCGTGCGACTTTCCCGACACGGCGAGCACCGCTTCGTCGACGACCATCAACGCGACCTCGGCGCCCGCCGCCGGCCGGCCGCCATGCCTGACCTCGACCTCGAACATGGCGTTTTCACCGGGCTCGACCAGCGGCTTCGTCGCGCGCGCGCTGACCGACAGCCGCGCGCTCTCGACGTCGACCAGGAGGTTCCGCTCGACGCTGGTGTGCTCGGGCAGCGGCACGGCGCTGCCCGCCGACATCTCCCGGCGTTTTCCCCAACGATCGACGATGACGAACACATTCTTCATGTAACCGGGCGCGATCGGCAGCTCGACGACCGTCGACGGCTTCGTGAGCGTCAGCGGCTTCTGCTCGATCACGCCGTTGCGCGCGAACGTCACGACCGCCCGCGCCGGCACCGTCGACCGGATCTCCAGCTTGGCGATATCGCCGACCCGGTAGCGGACCCGGTCGGGAATCAGCGCGAGATCCACGCCGGGGCGTACGTGCCCGAACCACGGGATGTCGTACGCGGCGACGTTCACGCGCCCGCGCGCGTCGGCGACGGTCGCGCGCGCCGAATACGCCACGTCGACGCCGCCGCGCTTGAACGAACAGGCCACCGGCGCGGCGGCGCTCCGAAGGTTGCAGGCGTGTGTGTCGACGACCTTTGCGTCGTCGCGGTAGCGCTCGGACCCGAGGACGCCTTCGATCTTCACGTCGACGGGCGCACCGACGACGGCCCGCCCGTCGATGTCGGTGACCACGACCTCCAGCACGTCGCTGCTGCCGGGCCGCTCGCGCAGCCCGACGTAATACGCGCTGGGGTGCACCAGGATGGCGCGCGAGCTGGCGCGGATGCTCATGCGATCGAGATCGGTGACGGTGGCGTCGACGTCGAGCAGGCTCGGTCGATTCCGCGGCAGCGCGTTGATCCCGAAGACGACGCCGGCCGACGAGGCGCCCGACAGCGCGCCGACCTGATGCCGCTCGATGCCCGCGGACCGCTCCCAGTATCGGTCGTAACGCACCGGCGAGAAGTCGAACAGCTCCCAGCCGGGCGGCCGATACGACGCCGCGACGAGCGCGGCCGTCCATTCGACGCGCGCGCCGGCCATGGCGCCGCCCGCGTAGTACTGCGCCGAGGCGCTCATCTCGATGCTCTCGCCGAGCACCAGCGGCACCGCGCCCGCGTGCGTGACGTCGTCGTTCAACGCGACCGAGAACGCGGGCGTCCGGAACTCCTCGATCGCGATCGGGTGCGTGTGCGCGCCTACGCGCGCGCCGAACCTGAACATGGCGCGTCCCAGGTTGGCGTTGGCGGGCAGCGCCACCTCCAGATCGAAGCCGCCCCGGTCGGACAGCTTCGCGGCGCCCTCGGCCAGCTTCACGCCGCGCGAATCAGTGAGCGCGTACGTCACCTCTTCTCCCGCCGCGGGCAGCGCCACGCCCGGATTGACGCCGGAGTGCGTCCCGCGCAGCCAGCCCTTCACGTAGATCTTCTCGCCTGGCTTGTAGGTGAAGCGATCGTCGGTCACGTACCAGAGCGTGTTCTCGTCGCGCACGGCCCGCTCGAACGAGTGGATCGCCATGAACGTCGTGTCGTCCGCAGGCCCGGGACCGGCGCGGGCTAACAGCAGGGCGGTCGGGAAGTGCGTTCGCCGCTTGCGCTCCCCGCGCGGCGGCAGCTGAAAACCGACGCGGCCACTCGCGTCGCTGACCGCGGATGCCGTGTATTCCGGACGGTCCTCTACGAGCAGCGACGCGGCGACACCGGCGCGCGGCTCGACAAGCTTGGCGGGCGTGATGTCGTGAACCCACGCGCTCGCCTTCTCCTGATCGAGGCGCGCCGACAAGCCCAGCGTCGTGACCTGGATCCAGGCGACGCGCTTGCGTTCGAGATCCTTCCGTCTCGCGCTCGGTACCGCTGCGGTCGCGATCGCGACGACGTGACCCGTGCCAGACGCCGCCAAGGCCGGCCGCAGATCGACACGGATCCGTCCGCCGTGGCGCGGGCCGATCGTGTGCGTCTGGTCGACGACACGCCGGCCCGGCGGGCTCGGCCGCCGGCCCGCCTCGTAGTCCTGGAACGCGAAGTAATCGGCTGGCCGAACCTGGAACAGCTGCACCCGCACCGACGTGACCGCCTCGGCGGTGATCACCCATTGCGGCAGCGCGAATCGCGGATCCAGGACCTGGAGCCCGCTCGGCGCGTCGAGCAATGAATTGAACAGCTCGGGCCCGGTGGTGAACGACGGCCGGCGATCGCCGGTCAGGGGCTGCCCGTAGACGTCGACCAGGTCGTCGCCGATCACCACCGTGGAGGCGCGCCCGACGGCGTCCGGCGCGAGAAGCCAGACGCCGCTTCCCGTGAGTGGGTGGTCCTGAAACCGCGTGCCCTCGATCTGCACCTTGCTCGAACGGTAGGACCCAGGATCGACGGAGTTGCTGAACTCCACGCCGAACCCGCTCTTGGCCGGGCAGGTCGCGCCGGCCATGCGCGGCTTCGACATCCCGGCGCACTGCACGCCATCGACCTTGAAGCGTCGCACCACCACGACGCCGTGGTCGCTTCCCTGGGTCGACACGCGCGGGCCCTCGTTCGAGGGAGCGCCCCTGGAAAGCGCGACCCGGACCGCTTCACCGGCCGGCCACTCGCCCACCGGCGCAACGAGCAGATGATTCGCGCCGAGCAGCTCCGAAACTTTGGTCGCGTCGAACTTGAGCGCCGGGTTCTTCGTCCAGAGGCGTTGCGCGTCGGCGAGGCCGATCGGCTTCCACGCCAGCGCCCTGCCTTTCGTGGTCTCGACGCGCAGGAATCGCGACAGCCGCTCCCTGTCGAAGGCCTGATCCAGCCGGATGGCCAGCGGTGAATCAGGCCGCAGGTCCGACTCCGGGTAAGCGCCCACGATCGTGATGGGGACGGTGGCGAACCGTCCGATCGCGTCGGCCGCCAGAGTCGCCCCGCTAATGGCGCGCGTGCCGGCGGGGACGGTCACGACGAAGTCGGTCGCTCCGGGGAGCCGCGCGCCGGCCACCGTGAAGGTCAACACGCGCGTATCGATCCAGCGCCAGGTGCCGTCGACGCGTGGGGTGATCGCGGCGGGCGGCTTGCCAACGGCGCCCACCGCCGCGACCGCGACCATCGGTTCGTGGAAAGCGATCGTGATCTCCGAGCCCATCGCGACCTCGCCTTCGGGCGTGATGCGCGGCGGATCCAGCGCGCGTGTCACCGGCGCCGTTGGCCTTGGCGCCTGACCGACCGGCTTTCCACCCGGCGACACGAACGCGATCGGTTGCACGGCACCGGGGCGGGGAGGCGCCGCCGACGGCGCGCGCAGGGCCGTTGTTGCGGCATTCCGCGCCGACAGGTCGGGCAGCGGCTCGAGCCGCGCGACCAGCGCGGCCGTCTCGTCCTTGGAGAGCGGGCCGACGGCGGCGCCGTTCGCCGGCGGCGTCGGATCGGGCAGGCGAGCCGACATCTCTCCGGCAGCGTTGCCAGTCTCGATGTCCACCTGCGGCCGGCCCGCGCGCGCCGCGTCGGCCGCTGCCGCCGGCGCCCTGGGATTGCTTGGCTGTCCCCCCGGCCCCGACGGCGTGCGGCACCCCGCGACCGTCATCGAAGCGGCAAGCCAGAGGCAAATCGGGGCGCGCAGACGGGAGCGAGGCATCGGCTCGCTGACACCAACGACGCCCAGCCGGTTCCCGGATCGGACGCGCCGACCCGCCCTAAGTCACCGTCTCCACACGATCGTCGCCCCCCCCGTCTTTTTTTCGACCAATTTTTGGGAGACTTCGCTACTACCTGTAGGGGGAAGAAGCATCCTGCCCCGTTGCCACGAAGGAGGCTCCCATGTTCGGGTCGTCGATCGCGCGCTCTGCATTCATCCTGACCGTCGTGATGGCGGGGTGCACTTTCAAAGGCATGGGCCAACCCAACGGCGACGCCGGGAACCCGTCGGGAAGCGGCGGCGGCGCGGGAACCTCCGTCAGCACCGGCCGGGGCGGCGCGCCGGTCATCATCGTTGACGGCGGCGGCGGCGGTGGTGGCATGGCGATGGGCACGCTGGACGCGAACTGCGGGACGAAGACGCAGACCGCGCAGATGCTTCCCCCCGACATCATGCTGGTCATGGACCGGTCGCTGTCGATGACCAACGACGTCGACGACAAAACGTGCGCCGGCGCCATGGGCAACAACGGCAACTGCGGCCCCAACTCGAAGTGGGAGCTGATGATCCCCGCCATCAACGGCGCCGTCACGGCGACCGACGCGATCGTGAACTGGGGCATGTACTACCTGGGCGACGAACCGGGTCCGAATTGCGGGGTGGCGGCCGCCCCCGTCGTCCCGATCGCCATGACGGGCGCGAACGCCGTGACCACTGCCCTCGCGGCGAATACGTTCACGGGCGGGCTGGGAACGCCGACGCGGCGGGTGATCCAGAACGCGGTGACGTACCTGACCGGCCTCACCGACCCGAACCCCAAGTACATCCTGCTCGCCACCGACGGCCAGCCGAATTGCCCGACCACCAACGCCAACAGCCTCAACACG
>Ga0310810_10004742_pt1 | contig 15098 bp, 11 predicted proteins | sample NCmetagenome_FD_207641 | JGI IMG/M metagenome (GOLD analysis project Ga0310810, IMG submission 207641) | Soil microbial communities from experimental microcosm in Duke University, North Carolina, United States - NC | ecosystem: Engineered > Artificial ecosystem > Soil microcosm > Unclassified ...
CTTTGGCAGCAGCCTCAGCACGTACTCCGCGCCGATGACCGCGAGCAGGTAGGCCTTTGGATTGCGATTGATCGTAGAGAAGAACAGGCGCGCGCCGGGCCTTGCGAGCCGCGCACAGGCAGCGACGGTGCTTGGAGGTTCCGGAACGTGCTCGAGCAGCTCCATGCAGGTGACCACATCGAATTGCTTCGGGTGCGCCTGCGCAAAGCTTTCCGCCGCCGCTGCCTCGTAGCGGATCTGCAGTCCGCTCTCGAGCATGTGCAGCCGCGCGATCCGCAGCGGCTTCTCGCCAAGGTCGATTCCAGTGACCGCGGCGCCGCGTTGCGCCATCGCCTCGGTGAGAATTCCGCCGCCGCAGCCGACGTCGAGCGCCTGCTTTCCGGCGATCGCCGCACGCTCGTCGATCCAGCTGAGGCGCAGCGGATTGATTTCGTGCAGCGGCCGGAACTCACCGTGAGGGTCCCACCAGCGGTGCGCGAGCTCGTTGAATTTCGCGAGCTCCGCAGGATCGACGTTTGAATCGTGTCCCATAAACAAAAAGCCCCGCCGGAGCGGGGCTTTGTACCACAGGAGCCTGAAGCTTACTTCTTCGTGCCGATGACTTCGATCTCGACGCGACGGTTCTTCTGGCGTCCTTCCTTCGTCTTGTTCGACGCGACGGGCTGCTTCTCGCCCTTGCCTTCCGTGTAGATGCGGTTCGGCTCCACGCCCTTCGATACGAGGTAGGCCTTGACCGACTCGGCGCGGCGCACCGACAGCTTCTGGTTGTACGCGTCGCTGCCGATCGAATCGGTGTGGCCGATCGCGATCACGACTTCGAGGGCGATCGCCTGGATCTTGCCTGCCAGGTCATCGAGCTTCGCCTTGCCTTCGGGCTTGAGCACCGACTTGTCGAAATCGAACAGCACGTCGGCCGCAAGCGTCACCTTCTCCGCGACAGGCTTCGGCGCGGGCTTCGCTGGCGCAGGCGCCGGCTTGGCAGGAGGCGGCGGGGGCGGCGGCGGTGCGGCTGCCGGAGCAGGCGCCTTCGGAACGAGATCGGGATCGCACTCTGCGATCGCCATCGCGGGTGTCCAATAACCTGCTCGCCAGCACAGACCCGTGCCGTTTCTCCAAACCGCATCGCCACCAGCGGGCTCTGTCCAATATCCCTGCTTGGACTGTGCCACTGCGCTGAACGGCATCGCGAGCGCGGCGACAGCCAGCGCGGCGAGCGGCATCAGGATTCGTTTCATCATGTTTTTCCTCTTTGGCTTATAAGAAACTTGTTTCTATTCAAGAGTCTGTGAGGCTCCCTAATGCATTCTGCCATAACTTATATCGAGTGTCCAAGCTACTCAGTAGGGGATTTAGCAGTTCCCGCCCTTTCACCTGTTGCTTTCCCGCAACCCAGACGTCCGTGACGTGCTCCCGGCCCGCCGCATAGACCAAATGAGAGACCGGATCGAAGCAGGGCGCGAGTTCCGGACCTAGTAGGCGAACGGCTACTAGGTCGGCCAGCTTGCCTGCAGCGATCGACCCGATCCGGCGCTCGAGCCCGAGCGCAATTGCGCCGCCCAGCGTCGCGCAACGCAGGGCGCGATGCGCTGGCATGGCTTCGGCGTCGCGCGCAACGGCTTTCGCGAGCAGCGCGGCGAGCCGCATTTCCTGCATCAGGTCGAGCCGGTTATTGCTCGCGGCGCCGTCCGTTCCGAGAGCGACGTTCACGCCCGCGGCGAGCAGTTGCGCGACGGGTGCGAAGCCGCTCGCGAGCTTCAGGTTCGAGGACGGGCAATGCACGACCGACGAGCCGTGGCGCGCGAGCAGTTCGATCTCGTCGGCCTGCAGGTGCACTCCGTGTACGGCCATGAGCCCGGGCCCGAGCAAGCCGAGTCGCCTCATCCGCTCGATTGGGCGCACGCCGTGCTCGGCAAGCGAGCGCTCGATCTCGTCCTCCGTCTCGTGCAAGTGAATGTGCAGCGGAACGTCCAGTTCGCCAAGCATCGTCGCCACCTTGCGGAAGGTCGCGTCCGAGACCGTGTACGGAGCATGCGGGGCGAGACAGAACGAAAGCAGCGGATGCTCGCGATAGCGGTCGCGCAGCGCGAGTCCTTTCTGCAGATAGTCGTCGGGGTCCGACGCGTACGCGGAGGGAAACTCGACGACGATCATGCCGAGAGCCGCGCGCATCTCCGTCTGCAACGCAGCTTCGAGCGCCGCTTCGGGGAAGAAATACATGTCGTTGAAGCAGGTGATTCCCGCGCGCAGCATCTCGGCGCACGCGAGCAGCGTGCCGTCGGTGACGAACTCGGCGGAGACGTGCCGCGTCTCGGCCGGCCAGATGTGCTCCGTGAGCCAGCGCAGCAGAGGCCGGTCGTCGGCCAGACCGCGCATCAGCGTCATCGCGGCGTGCGTGTGCGCGTTGACGAGTCCGGGAATCAGTACGTGGTCGGCGAGATCGACGACGTCCGCCCCCGGGTAGCGGGCATCGATTTCGGCGGCAGGCAGCAATGCGTCGATCCGGTCGCCGAGGACGGCGACCGCGCCAGCCGGTTCGACCGGGACGATCCAGCGCGCTCGGATCAGCAGAGTGGCGCTCATCGAGGTCCGGGTCGCATTTCGCGATCGCTATCGCCGAAGTCCGGTAGCCGGCGCGCCAGCACAGGCCGGTGCCGCTTCTCCATACCGCGTCTCCGCCGGCGGGTTCGGTTCAGTATCCCTGGTTGGATTGGGCGTTCGTGATGCCCGCATTCGCGCGTGCAAGCGAGGCGAGCACCGCCGGTATCCACTTCGTTCTTTTCACTCCCGGCCCCCCTGATTCTGGCCGGCGGACCGTGCCCTGATTAGAGCACGGGCGTCGCGGTTCCACAAGCACACGAACGCAAAATACGAGAGGGAATTTGGTAAAATTCTCGGCTTCCCTTCACGCTTGAAGACGCATCCGCTCCCGCGGACTTTTTGATTCATGGAACCGTTCGCCAAAGAAACTCTGCCGGTAAGCCTCGAAGAGGAGATGCGGCGCTCGTATCTCGATTACGCGATGAGCGTGATCGTCGGGCGCGCGCTTCCCGACGTGCGCGACGGGCTGAAGCCCGTGCATCGGCGCGTTCTCTTCGCGATGCAGGAAGCGAACAACGTCTGGAACCGGCCCTACGTGAAGTGCGCGCGCGTGGTCGGCGAGGTGCTGGGAAAATATCACCCGCACGGCGACACCGCGACGTACGAGGCGCTGGTGCGCATGGTGCAGGAGTTCTCGATGCGCTATCCGCTTGTCGACGGCCAGGGGAACTTCGGCTCGATCGACGGCGACAACGCCGCCGCCTACCGCTACACCGAGTGCCGGATGGCACGTCTCGCCGGCGAGATCCTCGCCGACATCGACAAGGAGACGGTCGATTTCGTCGACAACTACGACGGCAAGGAGCGCGAACCGGTCGTGCTGCCGACGAAGGTGCCGAACCTGCTCGTCAACGGATCGTCGGGCATCGCGGTCGGCATGGCGACCAATATCCCGCCGCACAACCTCGGCGAAGTGATCGACACCTGCCTGCACGTGCTGAACGACCCGCGCTGCGCGATCGAGGACCTGATCAAGCTGATGCCTGCGCCCGATTTTCCGACTGCCGGGATCATCTACGGCGTCGCCGGCGTGCACGAGGGGTACCGCACGGGTCGCGGGCGCCTGGTGATGCGTGCTCGCACGCACTTCGAGGAGTTCGGCAAGGGCGACCGCCAGTCGATCGTCGTCGACGAGCTGCCGTACCAGGTCAACAAGAAGGCGCTGATCGAGCGGATGGCCGAGCTCGTCACCGAAAAGCGCATCGAGGGCATTTCCGACATCCGCGATGAATCCGACAAAGACGGCATGCGGGTCGTCATCGAGCTCAAGCGCGGCGAGATTCCCGACGTCGTGCTGAACAACCTCTACAAGCACACGCAGCTCCAGGATACGTTCGGCATGAACATGGTCGCGCTCGTCGACGGCCAGCCGAAGGTCCTGAACCTCAAGGCGATGATCGAGGCGTTCCTCTCGCACCGCCGCGAGGTGGTGACGCGGCGAACGGTGTTCGATTTGCGCAAGGCGCGCGAGCGCGGGCACATTCTCGAGGGCCTCGCGGTCGCGCTGTCGAACGTCGACGAGGTGATCGAGCTCATCAAGCGCGCGCCGGGACCTGCCGAAGCGAAGCGCGAGCTGATGGCGAAAGCCTGGCGCTCCGAGCTCGTGACGCAGATGCTCGAGCGGGTCGGCCGCGGCAACGCCGCGGTGCGTTTCCGCCCCGACGGGCTCTCGACCGCCTACGGGCTGACCGACGACGGTTACCGGCTGACCGATGCTCAAGCGCAGGCGATCATCGATTTGCAGCTGCGCCGGCTCACGGGCCTCGAGCAGGACCGGATTCGCGACGAGTACCGCGAAGTGATGGATGCCATCGCAGACCTGCTCGACATCCTCGACAAGCCCGAGCGGATCACCGCGATCATCGTCGAGGAATTGACGAGCATCCGCGTGCAATTCGGCGACAAGCGGCGCAGCGAAATCGTGTTCGTCGCCGAGGACATCTCGCTCGAGGACCTGATCGCGCCGCAGGACATGGTCGTCACGTTCTCGCACGGCGGATATGTCAAGTCACAGCCGCTCGCCGACTATCGCGCGCAGCGCCGCGGCGGGCGCGGCAAGATGGCCGCGGCGACGAAGGAAGACGATTTCATCGAGCGGCTCTTCATCGCGCACTCGCACGACTACTTGCTGTGCTTCAGCAACCGCGGGCAGGTTTATTGGCTCAAGGTATACGAGGTTCCGCAAGGCAGCCGCACCAGCCGCGGCAAGCCCGTCGTCAACATGTTCCCGATGGGCGAGGGCGAGAAGATCACTGCGGTCGTTCCGGTGCGCGAGTTCGACGAGAACCACTTCGTATTCATGGCGACCGCGCAGGGCACCGTGAAGAAGACGCCGCTCGCCGACTTCTCGCGTCCGCGCCCGTCCGGAATCATCGCGGTCGGCCTCGACGAGAACGACTATCTCGTGGGCGCTGCGCTCACCGACGGCAAGTTCGACGTGATGCTTTTCTCCTCGGAAGGCAAGGCGGTGCGCTTCGCCGAAGACGAAGTACGGCCGATGGGACGCCAGGCGGGCGGTGTACGCGGCATGCGGCTGCCGGAAGGCGGCGCGCATCGCGTCGTCTGCATGCTCGCCGCGAACGACGAGTCGAAGACCGTGCTGACGGCGACGGAAAACGGCTTTGGCAAGCGCACGCCGATCGCCGAGTACACGCGTCACGGGCGCGGCGGCCAGGGCATGATCGCGATCCAGACGTCCGACCGGAACGGCGCGCTCGTTGGCGCGGTGCTCGCGGACGTCAGCGACGAGGTGATGCTGATCTCGACCGGCGGCGTGCTGATCCGCACGCCCGTCGACCAGCTTCGCGAGCAGGGACGCTCGACGCAGGGGGTCACCCTGATCGCCCTCGGCGAGGGCGAAAAGCTCGCCGGAATGGAGCGCATCGTCGAGCGCGACGAGGACGACGGCGCCAACGGGGGCGAGAAAGCCATCGGCGGCAATGGCGGTGCGCCGGAACCCGGCGAAGGATTCGAGCCCCCGCCCGGCGGTCCGACGGTGCATTGATGTCGCGCATCCATAACTTCAGCGCAGGGCCCGCGGTTCTTCCGGAGGAAGTCCTCGCGCGCGCGGGCGACGAAATGCTCGACTGGCGCGGCAGCGGCATGTGCGTGATGGAGATGAGCCATCGCGGCAAGGAGTTCATCTCGATCGCAGCCGAGGCCGAGAAGGATTTTCGCGAGCTGCTCGCGGTGCCGGCCGGCTACAAAGTGTTGTTCCTGCAAGGCGGCGCCACGCAGCAATTTGCCCAAGTACCGATGAACCTGCTTGCCGGCAAGAACAAGGCGGACTATGTCGTCACCGGCGAGTGGTCGAAAAAGGCAGTCAAGGAAGCCGCAGCGCTCTGCGACGTTGCCATCGCCGCCACTTCGGAAGACCGCAGCTTCAATTACGCTCCGCCGCAGAGTACGTGGAAGGTGCGCGGCGATGCGGCCTACGTGCACTACTGCTCGAACGAAACGATCGGCGGGGTCGAGTTCCATTGGATCCCGGACACCGCAGGCGTGCCGCTCGTCGCGGACGCTTCGTCGCATATCCTCTCGCGGCCGCTCGACGTGTCGAAGTTCGGGCTGATCTACGCCGGCGCGCAGAAGAACATCGGTCCCGCGGGGCTGGTGATCGTGGTGGTGCGCGAAGATCTCCTCGGCAAGGCCGCCAAGGGGACGCCGACGGTGATGAATTACAAGCTGCAGGCGGAAGCGGACTCGATGCTCAACACGCCCGCGACGTATTCGATCTATATCGCCGGGCTGGTCTTCAAGTGGCTCAAGCAGCAGGGCGGCCTTGCGAAGATGGAGGAGCGCAACATCGCCAAGGCGAAGCTGCTCTACGATGTGCTCGACTCGAGCAGCCTGTATCACAATCCGGTCGAGCGCACCGATCGATCACGGATGAACGTTCCGTTCACGCTCGCCGATCCGCGGCTCGACGAGCCGTTCCTCAAGGGCGCCGCCGAGGCCGGGATGGTGCAATTGAAGGGCCATCGCTCGGTGGGGGGAATGCGCGCGTCGATCTACAACGCGATGCCGGTCGAGGGTGTGCAGCGGCTCGTCGAATACATGAAAGAGTTCGAGCGCTATCGTGGCTAAGGGAAAAAAGTGCGAAATCCTGGTGATCAACCAGATCGCCCAGGTCGGCCTCAAGCGTTTCCCGGCGGAGCGCTATGCCGTCGTCAAGGAGTCGAAGGACCCCTGGGCGATCCTCGTGCGGTCGCAGGACCTGCACAAGTTCGAATTCGGCCCGTCGCTGCGCGCCCTCGGTCGCGCCGGCGCGGGCGTCAACAACATCCCCGTTCCCGCGCTCTCGAAGCGCGGCATCCCGGTATTCAACGCACCCGGTGCCAACGCAAACGCGGTAAAGGAACTGGTGCTCGCGGGAATGCTGATCGCAGCGCGTAATCTCGCGCCGGCGCTGGACTTCGTCCGCGGCCTGGAAAAGGACGACGGGCTCGACAAGACTGTCGAGAGCGGCAAGAAGCAGTTCGCCGGCTTCGAGTTGCCGGGACACACGCTGGGCGTGATCGGCCTCGGAAAGATCGGCAGCCTCGTGGCCGACGCGGCGATTCGCCTCGGCATGGACGTTCTCGGCTACGACCCGCACATCACGGTCGAAGCGGCCTGGAGCTTGCCCTCGCAGGTGCGGCGCGCGAATTCGGTCGACGAGTTGCTCAGGGCGAGTCACTTCGTGAGCCTGCACGTGCCGCTCGTCGAGAAGACGAAGCACCTGGTGGGCCAGAAGAACATCGACCACCTGCCTGCCGGTGCGGTGCTGCTCAACTTCTCGCGTGATGGCGTGGTCGACGACCAGGCCGTGCTGAAAGCCCTCGCGAGCAAGCGCCTGCGCTGGTACGTGACCGATTTCCCGAGCGCCCCGCTGCTCGGAAACCCTGGCGTCATTGCGCTGCCGCATCTTGGCGCGTCGACCGCCGAGGCCGAAGACAATTCGGCGGTGATGGTCGTCGACGAACTGCGCGAGTACCTTGAGCACGGCAACCTGCAGAACGCCGTTAATTTTCCGGACGCGTCGATGGCGCGCGAGGCGCCGTTCCGGTTGTCGATCGCGAACGCCAACGTGCCCGACATGCTGGGCCGGATCTCGCATACGCTCGGCAAGCGCAAGATCAACATTCACAACATGCTGAACAAGTCCAAGGGAGAGATCGCCTATACGCTGGTGGATACCGACACTGAAGTGGCGGAGGACGTGCTGGATGAGCTGCGCAAGATCAGCGGCGTGCTCGCCGTCCGGTACCTTCCCGTGGACGCGTACTGCTAGCGCGCGATGGCGGACGAGATCGAAAAACTGCGCCGCGACATCGATCGCATCGACGACGAGCTGCTCGCGTTGCTGAACCGGCGTGCGGACATTGCGCTGCGCATCGGAGCGCTGAAAGGCACGTCGCCCGCCTACCGGCCGGAACGAGAGACCGAGATCCTGCGCAGCCTCGCGAAGCGCAGCGCGGGCCCGCTGCCCGCCGAGCGGGCGACAGCGGTATTTCGCGAGGTCATTTCGGCGTGCCGGGCGATGGAGGCGCCGATCCGCGTGGCGTATCTCGGCCCGCAAGGAACGTTCAGCGAGCAGGCCGTCCACAAGCATTTCGGGCACTCGGTCGAAGGCGTGGCGTTCGCGTCGATGGACGAAGTGTTCCGCGGCTCGGAGTCGAACGGCACGCAGTTCTCGGTCGTCCCTGTCGAGAATTCCACCGAAGGCGTCGTTGGCCGGTCGCTCGACCTGCTGCTCGGGACGCCGTTGAAGATCTGCGCGGAGATCGAGCTGCGCGTGCGCCAGAACCTGATGTCGCGCGCATCCGCGACCAGCGCGATCAAGCGCGTGTATTCGCATCCGCAATCGCTCGGGCAGTGCGCCGGCTGGCTCGGACGCAATCTGCCGGCGGCCGAGCGGGTGCCGGCTTCGTCGAATTCCGAGGCAGCGCGGCTTGCGTCGCTTGAAGAAGGGGCCGCGGCGATTGCCGGCGAAGCTGCTGCCGAGCGCTGGGCGTTGCCGATTCTGGCGCGCGCCATAGAGGATGAGCAGTCGAACACGACGCGCTTTGTCGTGCTCGGCAACGTCGAGCCCGAGCCGACCGGGAAGGACCGCACCTCGATCGTGCTTTCGGCGGAAAACAAGCCAGGCGCGGTTCACGCGCTGCTGAGCCCGCTGGCGGCGAACAAGGTCAGCATGACGCGCATCGAATCGCGCCCCGCGCGAACGCGCGCGGTGCTGTGGGAATATGTGTTCTTCATAGACGTCGAAGGCCACCGCAAGGACGCCCGGGTCGCGGCCGCGCTTGCCGAGCTGGGCGGGAAGGCGCCGTTCCTCAAGGTGCTCGGTTCCTATCCGGTCGCGGTCGACTGAATCCAGCCATGGACCTGAGCGAACTTTCCCCCGCCTACGTGCGCTCGATCGCACCGTACCAGCCGGGCAAGCCGATCTCGGAGCTCGCGCGCGAGCTCGGACTCGACGAGCGCAAGATCATCAAGCTCGCATCGAACGAGAACCCGCGCGGTGTCGGCCCGCGGACGCGCGCGGCGATTGAGGCGGCGTTCGGGGAAATCGCGCGCTATCCCGACGGCAACGGCTACGACTTGAAGCTCGCACTATCGAAGCGCTACGGGGTCGACCTCTCGCAGATCGTGCTGGGCAACGGTTCGAACGATGTGCTCGAACTCGTTGCGCTGGCGTTCCTCGGTCCGGGACTGTCGTCGGTGTACTCGCAGCATGCCTTCGCGGTGTACCCGCTCGCCACGCAGGCGCGCGGCGCCCGCGCGATCGTCGTGCCGGCGCGCGAATTCGGCCACGACGTCGAGGCGATGGCCGGCGCGATTACGCACGACACCCGCGTGGTCTGGATCGCCAACCCGAACAATCCGACCGGAACGCTGGTCGCGTCCGAACGCCTCGAAGCTTTCGTGCGGCGCGTGCCCGAGCGCGTGCTGATCGTGATCGACGAAGCCTACAACGAGTACCTGCACGCGAACCTGCGCTCGCCGACGGTCGCGTGGCTGAAGCGGCATCCGAACCTGGTGATCACGCGGACCTTCTCGAAAGCGTACGGGCTCGCGGGGCTGCGCGTCGGCTATGCGCTGGCGCATCCTTCAGTGGCCGATCTGATGAACCGGGTCCGGCAACCGTTCAACGTCAACGGCGTTGCGCTCGCGGCGGCGGTCGCTGCGCTGAACGACATGGAGTTCGTCGCTCGCAGCTACGCCGACAACCTGCAGGGGATGCGCCAGGTCGAGGAGGGTGCCCGCGCGCTCGGCCTGGAGTGGATTCCGTCGTACGGCAACTTCATCACGATCCGCGTCGGTCGCGCCGCCGAGATCTACAAGCGGCTGCTCAAGCGCGGCGTCATCGTGCGACCGGTCGGCGGCGGCTATCAATTGCCCGAGCACCTGCGCGTGACGATCGGCACCGCCGAAGAGAACGAGCGCTTTCTCGCGGCGCTTGCCGCAAGCCTGCGGGAGTGAGCGCGTGACGCGCTTCGAGCGCGTGGCCGTGATCGGTGTCGGCCTGATCGGCGGCTCGTTCGGTCTCGCGCTGAAGAAGGCGAACGCATGCGGCACCGTCGTCGGCGTCGGCCGCAACGAGGCCAATTTGCGCGTCGCGCTGGAGCGCGGCGCGATCGACGAGATCGGATCGAGCGCGACCGATGCGGCGCGGGACGCTGATCTCGTGCTGGTCGCCGTGCCCGTATTGCAGATGTTCCGGGTCTTCAGCGCGATCGCGGGCGTGTTGCGCGCCGACGCGGTCCTGACCGATGCCGGTAGCACGAAGCAGGACGTTGTCGCCACCGCTCGCAGGGCACTCGGTGGCGCACTTTCTCGTTTCGTCCCGGCGCACCCGATTGCCGGCGCCGAACACAGCGGCGCCGCGGCTGCCCAGGCCGGGCTTTTCGAAGGCAAGCGCGTGGTGCTCGCGCCGCTGGCGGAAACCGCCGCGGACGCAACCGGGAAAGCGGAAGCCGCCTGGCGCGCCTGTGGCGCGCGGCTCTCGCGCATGACGCCGGAAGAGCACGATAAAGTGTTCGCCGCCGTCAGCCATCTGCCGCATCTGCTTGCGTACGCGCTGGTCCGCGATATCGCCGGGCGCGAGAACTCGGCGCAGTTGTTCGGCTATGCGGCGGGCGGCTTTCGCGACTTCACGCGCATCGCCTCGAGCCACCCGGAGATGTGGCGCGACATCTGCGTCGCCAACAAGGACGCGCTGCTCGTCGAAATCGACCGTTATGCGGCGCAGCTGGCGTCGCTGCGGCCGCTCGTCGAGCGTTGCGACGGCCCGGCGCTCGAGCAACTGTTCACCGAGGCGCGCGAGGCGAGGGCGCGCTGGCTGAACGGCGACTTCGACGCGTGAAGACGCTCGAGCTGAAGCCGGCGCGCCGGGCCGCGGGCTCGGTTCGGCTGCCGGGTTCGAAAAGCATTTCCAACCGCGTGCTGCTGCTCGCTGCTCTTGCCGAGGGCGAAACAACGCTCCACGGCCTGCTCGATGCCGACGACACGAAGGTGATGCTCGATGCGCTCGCGAAGCTCGGCGTGCGGTGCGATGCGCGCTCGGTGAACGGCGTCGGCGGGCCCTTTCCGGTGAAGCGCTGCGAGCTCTTTCTCGGCAACGCGGGCACGGCGTTCCGGCCGCTGACCGCGGCGCTCGCGCTGTGCGGCGGGGAATATCGCCTTTCCGGCGTTCCGCGGATGCACGAGCGGCCGATCGGCGACCTGGTGGATGCGCTGCGCAGCGCGGGCGCTCGGATCGACTATCTCGGCAAGGAAGGATTTCCGCCGCTCGCGACCCATGCCGGGAACCTCAGGATTCCGCAACCGCTGCTCATTCGCGGCGACACGTCGTCTCAATTCCTCAGCGCCCTGTTGATGGCGCTGCCGATCGTCGGCGGCGGCACGGTCGTCGTCGATGGCGACCTGATCTCGCGGCCCTACGTCGATATCACCGTCCGGTTGATGGCTCGATTCGGCATCGACGTGGGACGCATGGAATGGCGCGGCTATCGCGTTCCCGCCGGGCCCTATCGAAGTCCGGGCACGATGCACGTCGAAGGCGATGCGTCGTCGGCATCGTATTTTCTCGCCGCCGGTGCGATTGCCGGAGGGCCCGTCCGCGTAGAGGGCGTCGGGCGCGACAGCATCCAGGGCGACGTGCGATTCGTCGAGGTGCTCGAAGCATTGGGCGCGAAGGTGACGATGGGCGACTCGTGGATCGAAGCCTCTTCTGCCGGCGGGCCGCTCAAGGCGTTCGATCTCGACCTGAACCACATTCCGGATGCGGCGATGAGCGCCGCGGTGCTTGCGCTCTTTGCCGACGGCCCCTGCCGGATCCGCAACATTGGCAGCTGGCGCGTCAAGGAAACCGATCGCATCGCGGCGATGGCGCAGGAGCTGCGCAAACTCGGCGCCGGCGTGCACGAGGGGACCGATTCGCTCGGGGTCGTTCCGCCCCGGAAGCTCACTCCCGGCGTTGCGATCGACACCTACGACGATCACCGGATGGCGATGTGCTTTTCGCTCGTCGCGCTCGGCGGCGTGCCGGTCACCATCAATGATCCCGACTGCGTGGCGAAGACGTTTCCAGAATACTTCGCTGCGCTCGCTGCGATTCTCTAGCCCGGCGGCTGCGCGATCGCGTCCTCGTAGCGGTGCCGGCGCTTGATCTTGCCGGCGTGCTGGTAGATGTCGAGCGTTGCCTCGAACGCAGGGCGCGTGATCTCGACGTGCGGTGACCAGTTGCCAAGCTTCTGGTACGCGGCGATCGTCTTGGTCAGCACGCCGACGTCGATGCCGGGGAAGAAGGATGCTTCGCGCTTTGCGACTTCCGCCGCCGGCGTGGCGATCAGCCACGCGCGGCCCTTGCGGTAGGCGCGCATGAACTTCTTCGCGGCATCGCCCGCCAGCCATTCGCGCGTGGCGGCGAGGCTTGAAAACGCGCACGGGCCGATCGGCACGCCGACGGCTGCGACGATGTGGCCGACGCCTTCATGCTCGAGCTGCTGCGGCGCGGGCCCCTGCAGGTGGATGTACTCGCCCTTGCCCTGCTTGAACGCGGCGATCATCTTGTCCGTCGAACCGGCGTCGACGGCCTTGATCGCCGAATAATCCAGCCCGCTCTTGTGGCACGCGTACTGGAACATCACCGTCGGCTGGCCGCCGTGATCGACGAGAACCTCGCGCCCTTTCAGGCGCTGCCAGCTGAAATCCGCCTCGGGCCTGCGCCCGACCAGGAAAAAGCCGTCTTTCTCGTTGATCTGCGCGAAATGCAGCGCGGGCGGCGTCTTGCCCTGCTCGAGCGCGCTGATCGCCTGCGACGGGGCCGATTGCGCGACATGCACCGTGCCTTCGACCAGCCCTTCGATGGCGGATTTTCCCGGCGGCGACACCGAGTGCTTCGGGCGCAGGCCTTCTTCCTCGAGGTAGCCGCACGCGATGGTCGCGATCAGCGGCGAATAGAACGCCGAGAAGCGCGTGAATTGAATGCTGATGTCCTGGCTCAAATCCGTCTCCTTGTCTTCCGGTCACGAACGCATGGCTATCATGACGCATTCTCGAGCCCGAAACTCAGCGCATGAGCGAACCTCACGTCCCCGTCATCGCGATCGACGGCCCCTCGGCTTCGGGCAAGGGGACGATCGCGAAGCGTGTCGCCGATGCGCTGCATTTCCGCTACCTGGAGAGCGGGGCGCTCTATCGCCTGGTCGCGCTCGCGAGTCTCGGAGCGAAAGTCGCCTCGAGCGACGAGCAACGGCTGGTCGATATCGCCGCCAGCCTGCCGGCCGAGTTCCGCGGCGAGCAGGTCCTGCTTGCGGGCCGTGACGTGTCGGATGCGATCCGCGACGAAGCGGTCGGAATCCGGGCGTCCGAGATCGCGCCCGTGGCGTCGGTCCGCGCGGCGCTGCTCGCGCGCCAGCGGGCGTTCCGGCGCCCGCCCGGCCTCGTTGCCGAGGGAAGGGACATGGGCAGCGTGGTCTTTCCCGACGCCGTGCTCAAAGTATTCCTGACCGCGAGCCTGGAGGAGCGGGCCCGGCGCAGGCATAAGCAGTTGATCGACAAAGGAATCCATGCTACCCTGCGCACCCTTTTCCGAGACCTTGCCGAGCGCGACAGGCGCGACGCAGCCCGGAGCGTTGCGCCGCTGGTCGCCGCGTCTGATGCGGTGCACATCGATGCCACGAAACTGAGCGTGCAGGACGTCGTCGCAGCAGTGCTGGACCGGTATCGGGAATTGAAATAACGGACGGGCAGGCCGAGCGCCGGCCCGATGTGCAACCAACCCGCAGGCTGTTTCGCCTGCGATGATGAAGGCCAAGCCCTACATGTCGAGTGTTTCCCCAAGCGTTTCCGCGCCGCACGCCGCAGAGTCGTTCGCCGCACTGTTCGAAGAGAGCCTGACCCGCAAGGAAATGCGGGTCGGCGAAGTGATCACCGCCGAAATCGTCAGCGTCGACGACAACTTCGTCGTCGTGAATGCCGGCCTCAAATCCGAAAGCATCATCCCGGTGGAGGAGTTCCGCAACGACGCGGGCGGCCTCGACATCAAGCCGGGCGACTTCGTTTCGGTATCGATCGAAGCGCTCGAAGACGGATACGGCGCGACGCGCCTGTCGCGCGACAAGGCGAAGCGTCTCGCCGCATGGCTCGACCTGGAGAAGGCGCTCGAGACCGGCGAGAAGATCGAGGGCATGATCACCGGCAAGGTCAAGGGTGGCCTTACCGTGATGGTGAAAGGCATCCGCGCGTTCCTGCCCGGCTCGCTCGTCGATTTGCGCCCGGTGAAGGACACCACGCCGTACGAGGCGAAGCAGATGCAGTTCAAGGTCATCAAGCTCGACCGCAAGCGCAACAACGTGGTGGTCTCGCGCCGCGCGGTCCTCGAGGAAACGGCCGGTGCGGAGCGCGAAGCGCTGCTCGCGACGCTGCAGGAAGGCGCGGTCGTCAAGGGCATCGTCAAGAACATCACCGACTACGGCGCGTTCGTCGACCTGGGCGGAATCGATGGCCTGCTGCACATCACCGATCTCGCGTGGCGGCGCGTGAAGCATCCGTCCGAGGTCGTCAACGTTGGCGACGAGGTCACCGCGAAGGTGCTGAAGTTCGACACCGAGAAGAACCGCGTTTCGCTCGGCCTGAAGCAGCTCGGCGAGGACCCGTGGGTCGGCATCGGGCGGCGCTATCCGCAGGGTACGCGCCTGTTCGGCAAGGTCACGAACCTCACCGACTACGGCGCGTTCGTCGAAGTCGAGGCTGGAATCGAGGGCCTGGTGCACGTTTCCGAGATGGACTGGACGAACAAGAACGTGCATCCGTCGAAGGTCGTGCAGGTCGGCGACGAGGTCGAGGTGATGATCCTCGAGATCGACGAGGAGCGCCGCCGGATCTCCCTCGGCATGAAGCAGTGCATGCCCAATCCGTGGGAAGACTTCGCGCGCGAGTACAAGAAGGGCGATCGCGTCAAGGGCACGATCAAGTCGATCACCGATTTCGGCGTGTTCGTGGGGCTGCTCGGC
>Ga0310810_10004743_pt1 | contig 15097 bp, 10 predicted proteins | sample NCmetagenome_FD_207641 | JGI IMG/M metagenome (GOLD analysis project Ga0310810, IMG submission 207641) | Soil microbial communities from experimental microcosm in Duke University, North Carolina, United States - NC | ecosystem: Engineered > Artificial ecosystem > Soil microcosm > Unclassified ...
CGCTGAGCGCATCGGGAGGAACCTCGACGCCCGCGGTTTTGATCCGCCAGGTCTCGACCAGATCCTGCGCCTCGCGGCGTTCGCGCGCCGTGTGAACGACCAGATCGCCGCGGATCGTCCGGTCGGGAAGCACCAGATTGTGACGGATCGTCAGATTGAAGAGCAGCCCCTGGCGCTGGCGCTCCTCGGGCACGAGCGCGATGCCGGCGCGGGCGGCCTCGCGCGGCGACGAGGCATTCACGGGCTCGCCGGCAACGCGAACGCGGCCGGCTTCCGCGCGATAGAGACCGAAAATCGTCTCCAGCAGCTCCGATCGCCCGGAGCCCACCAGACCGAAGAGGCCGACGATCTCCCCGGCATGGACCTGCAACGAAACGTTGTTGAACCACGGGCGGCGGCCGAGGCCGTCGATCGACAGCAGCGGCGGCTGATCCTCGTGCCGCTGTTCCTTCGTCAGAACCGCCCTCGGCGGCAGCTCCCGTCCGACCATCGCGCGGACGATGCGCTCCGGACTGACGCTGCGTCGTTCAAACGTGTCGACGTACGCGCCGTCTCGCAGGACGGTGATCCGGTCGCACAGCCGGAAGACCTCGGGGATGCGATGCGAGACATACAGGAGCGTCACGCCGCGCGCCTTCAGCCGCTCGAGAACGGCGAAGAGATGATCCGTCTCGGCGTCGGTCAGCGACGTCGTGGGCTCGTCGAGCACGAGAATCTCACACTCGAACGCGAGCGCCCGCGCGACCTGCAGCAGTTGGCGGTGCGCCGCCGACAGCGAGTCGGCCGGCGCGTCGGGCGACACGGCCAGGTGCAGCTCCGCCAGCAGCGCCGTCGTGCGCTCGCGCATCTCGGCGTTGCGCAGCCGTCCGCCGCGCGTGAGCTCGCGTCCCGCGAAGATATTGCCGGTGACGCTCAGGTTGGGGAAGCTGAGCATCTCCTGATAGACCATCCCGATGCCGCGCTCGAGCGCTTCCCGCGGGCTGTCGAGGTGCAGCCGACGGCCGTGCCAGAGGATTTCTCCCGCGTCGGGCTGGACGATGCCGGCGAGGATCTTCAGCAGCGTGGACTTGCCCGCCCCGTTCTCGCCGACGAGCGCATGCGCTTCGCCCGCGGCCACGGAGAAGGTGACGCCGCGCAACGCCCTCACAGCGCCGAACGACCTGGTGATCTGCCGGAACTGGAGGGCGGCCTCGGTGGTCACGCGGGCCAGCATATTACGTCAACAGGGACGGCCTGCGTAATCGTTTACAATGCGCCCATGTTCATACTTGTACGCTGTGCGGCCGCCGCCGCGCTGGCCGCCGCCGGCCTCGTCGGCTTCACGGTCACCAAGACGACGATGCAGGCGACGTTTCAGGGCAAGCCCATCGAGATGGTGACGCTGAAGAACAGGAACGGGATCGAGCTGCACGCGATCAGCTACGGCGGGATCATCACGTCCTTGAAGGTGCCGGATCGCGGCGGCAAGGCCGCCGACATCGTGCTCGGATTCGACCAGCCGAACGCCTACTACGCCGATCCGCCGCCCCCCTTCTTCGGCGCGATCATCGGCCGGTACGGCAACCGCATCGCAAAAGGAAAGTTCAGCCTGAACGGCAAGACCTACACGCTCGCCACCAACAACGGCCCGAACCATCTGCACGGAGGCAACAAAGGCTTCGACAAGGTGCTCTGGACCGTGACGACGAAGGAATCAGCGGCGGGATCGTCGGCGATCTTCACGCGCACGAGTCCCGATGGCGAGGAAGGGTATCCGGGCAATCTTCAGGTCCGCGTGACCTATACGCTGACCGACCGGAACGAGCTGATCGTCGACTATCACGCGACGACCGACAAGGCGACGCCGGTCAATCTGACGCAGCACAGCTACTTCAACATGGCGGGCGAGGGATCCGGCGACATCCTCGGCCAGCAGTTGACGATCGACGCCGACCGCTATACACCGGTCGACGCCACGCTGATTCCGACGGGGGAGCTCGCGCCCGTCTCGGGAACGCCGTTTGACTTCCGGCAGCCGACCGCGATCGGCGCACGCATCGATCGCGACGATCCGCAGTTGCAGAACGGCAAGGGCTACGACCACAACTGGGTCCTCAACAGGAAGGGCGCCGGACTCCAGTTCGCCGCGCGCCTGACGGATCCGAAGAGCGGCCGGTCGATGGAGATCGCGACGACGGAGCCCGGGCTGCAGTTCTATTCGGGCAACTTTCTCGACGGCACGATCAAAGGCAAGAGCGGCCACGTCTACGCGCATCGCAGCGGGCTGTGCCTCGAGACGCAGCACTTCCCGGATTCACCCAATCACAGGAATTTCCCGTCGACGATTCTCGAGCCGGGCAAGAGCTACGACTCGCAGACGGTTTTCACGTTTTCGGCCAAGTGATCACGAGACGCCAAGCACTTCAGGGTCTCGGCGCCGCCGGCGCCGCGATACTGCTGCGCGTGGACACCGATGCCGAGGGGCAGGCGCTCACGGTTGCCGGCCAGCCGGTCGAGCTGCGCCTGGGGTCGATCTCGCCGTCGACGATTCGCATATCCGTCGTGAACCGCACCGCCGCGGAAGCGAATCTCAACGCGGACGGCGGTCTCGTCCCGTTTCCAGAGCAGCGCAGGCAGGCGACACCCTCAAGCCCGGCCACGTTCGGCGACCTCTCGGTCTCGGTCGCGGCCTCGCCGCTCGCAGTGCGGATCGCGGACGCGACGGGAAGGGTCGTGCAGGACCTCCGCGTCGACGGCGACGGCACGCTCCGATTCTCGATCGGCGATGCGCCGCTGCTCGGGTTCGGCGAAGGAGGCGCGCAGTTCGATCGCCGCGGCGTCGTCGACGCGATGCGCAACGGTCAGGGCGGATACCAGCTCCGCACGCACGGCGGACGCGTTCCGATCCAGTGGTTGATCGGTACAGGCGGTTGGGCGCTGTTCATTCACCAGCCGTTCGGCACGTTCGACTTGAAGGGACCAACCGGCGCCATGACGGCCGCGACGCCGATCCCGCTGGACTGCTTCGTCGTCGCCTCCGGGGATCCGCGCGTCATCATGCGCGAGTACGCGCGCATCACCGGCCTTCCCGAGATGCCGCCGCTCTGGTCGTTCGGCTACCAGCAGTCGCATCGCACCCTCGCGGGCCCCGACGAGATCATGTGGGTCGCGAAGACGATGCGGGAGAAGCAGCTCCCGTGCGACGCGCTCATCTATCTCGGCACGGACTTCTGCCCGTCGGGATGGAATACGCACAACGGGGAGTTCGAATGGAAGAAGGAAACCTTTCCGGATCCGAAGAAAGCCATCGACGATCTTCACGCGCTCCACTACAAGGTGGTCCTCCACGTCGTCATCGAGGGACGCCACCTTACCGGGACCGTGAAAGATCCGTGCACGAGTCCCGAGCGCAGCGGCAGAACCCCCGATGAGACCGGCGACGTCACGAAGGGGAGCTGGCCGACCGAGCGCAGCGTCGGGTGCTACTGGCCTCATCACAAGGGTGTCTTCGATCTGGGCATCGACGGCTGGTGGCCGGATCAGGGCGATGGCCTCGACGCGCCGTCGCGCCTGAACCGCATCCGCATGTACTGGGAAGGATCTCAGCTCTGGCGGCCGGGCGAGCGTCCGTACGCCCTCCATCGCAACGGCTACGCCGGCATGGCGCGGTACGGCGCCTTCCTGTGGTCGGGCGACGTCTATTCCACCTGGGAGACGCTGAAGACGCACGTACCCGTCGCGATCAATACGGGCTTGAGCGGCATTCCGTACTGGGGCACCGACATCGGAGGCTTCGTGCCTACTCCGGAATTCCTTGGCGAGCTGTACGTGCGGTGGTTTCAGTTCGGCGCGTTCTGCCCGCTCTTCCGTGCGCACGGACGCACGTGGCACCTCCGGCTGCCCTGGGGCTGGAATCTCGGCGAGCTGGGACCCGAAGAGACGGCGGCGTATCAGGGAGCCGGGCGCCCTCCCGAGGCCGAGCTGCACAACACGCAGGTCGAGCCCATCTGCCGGAAGTATCTCGATCTGCGCTATCGGCTGATGCCGTACACATATTCCGCCGTTCGCGAGACGTCGCTCACCGGGCTGCCGATCCTGCGCGCGCTCTGGCTGCACCATCCCGACGATCCGGCCGCCGTCGCGCGCGGCGACGAGTACCTGTGGGGCCGCGACATTCTCGTCGCGCCCGTCGTCGAGAAAGGCGCCACGTCGCGCCGCGTCTATCTCCCGCGCGGGGCGTGGTTCGACTTCTGGACCGACGAGCGCTTCGACGGCGGACGCGAGATCGATCGCCGGGTCGATCTCGAGACGATGCCGCTCTACGTGCGCGCGGGGGCGATCGTCCCGATGGGTCCAGTCAGGCAGTACACGGCCGAGCCGCCGAACGGCCCGATGATGCTGACGGTCTACCCTGGGATGGACGGCTCGTTCGCGCTCTTCGAAGACGACGGGACGTCGTTCGAGTACCGGCGAGGCGGCTGGATGGGTGTCACCTTCACCTGGACCGACCGCAGCCGCCGATTCACGATGGCCCTGACGCCCGGCTCCCGCATGCGGCCGCCCATGGTCCGCGACGTCATCGTCCGCGTCGCAGGGGAGAAGAAGACGGAGGCGGTCAAGTTCAGCGGAAAGAGCCTGAGCCTGACACTCTAGCTGTGGCTTCCGCCTTCAGGCGGACGGAAACAGGCGTTACTATGATCCCGTGACGCGCGCGACCCACGCCCGTCTTGCCATTGTCGCCTTCGCCGCGGCGAGCCTCTTTATCTGCGTCACGCCGACGTCGCGATCTGCGACCGCGCTGCCGCAGCGGCTCGACGACGCCTCGTTCTGGGCGCTCATCACAGAATTCTCCGAGCCGAACGGCTTCTTCCGGTCCGACAACCTGGTGTCGAACGAGATGGCGTTCCAGTACGTCATTCCGACGCTGCAGGCGCAGTTGCCGTCCGCGAGCGCGTACCTCGGCGTCGGGCCGGATCAGAACTTCACGTATCTCGCGTCGCTGAAGCCCCGCATCGCGTTCATCGTCGACATCCGGCGGCAGAACATGCTGCTGCACATGATGTACAAGGCGCTCATCGAGCTGTCGCCGACGCGGGCGGAGTTTCTGTCGCGGCTCTTTTCGAGGGCCGTCCCCGACGGCGTGTCCGCGTCGAGCAGCGCCGAGACGCTGCTCGCGGCGTTTCAACACGAGGAACCGGATGCGATTGCGTTCGAACGCACGTGGCAGGACCTGCGACGGCAGCTCCTGCGCGTTCATGGCTTCGGCCTCAACGTCGGCGACATGGCGACCATCGATTACGTCTTTCGCGCGTTCTTCAGTTCGGGACCCGACATCAGGTACTCGTTCGGCCGCGGATCGGGCTGGCAGCCGTTCCCGACGTACAAGGACCTGCTGACGCAGACCGACGCGAACGGCGTGCCGCACAGCTATCTTGCGAGCGAGGAGCTGTACGACGCGCTCCGGGATCTCGAGCTGCGCAATCTGATCGTCCCGCTCGTCGGCGACTTCGCCGGCCCCAAGGCGCTGCGCTCGGTGGCGCGGTATCTGGAGCTGCACCATGCAACCGTCTCGGTCTTCTACACGTCGAACGTCGAACAGTACCTGTTCAATGGCGACCTGTGGCAGCGCTTCTACGAGAACGTGGCGGCGCTCCCGATCGACAGCCGCAGCACATTCGTCCGCGCGTACTTCAACAATGTCGGCCGGCCGTTCCGAGACCCGGGCGGGCAGCTCGGTCCGAGGCCGCAGCCCTTTGTCCCCTCGCCGGGATTCTTCCCTCCGGGCGGTCCGCGATCCGTCACCCTGCTGAACCCCATTTCCGCACTCCTCGCCGCCTATTCGGAGGGGCGCGTGAACCGGTATTACGACGTGATCGAGCTGTCGCGATAATTCGGGGGTCGGGTGTCGGGGGTCGGGGACGGGGGTCGGGGGACGGGGGTCGGGGGACGGGGGTCGGGGGACAGGTGTCGGGGATCAGGGGGTGGAGGTCCGATGATTCGACCGTTGTCCGGACTCGTGGCGCTGCTGGCGATCGCGGCGGCTGGTGGACGCCCGTTCGAACGGAATCAGGGCCAGCCCTTCGACTTCGCTCAGGGCCAGCCCACGTTTCGCTCCGGCGTCGATCTCGTTCAGGTCGACCTCGTCGTCGTCGACAAGGACGGCAATCCCGTTCGCGGGCTGAAGCCCTCGGACTTCACGGTTCGCGATCGCGGGAAGCTGCAGACGATCGCGACGTTTCAGGAGATCACCCACGACCACGCCACCGACGCGTCGATGCCCGTGCTGCCAACCACCGGCACACGCGACGTGGCGTCGAATCAGAGCGCACAGGCGGATCGCCTCGTCGTCATGGTCGTCGACGATCTCCACATCTGGAAGGGGCGGACCGACAAGGCCAAGGACATCGCGCACGCGGTCCTGAACGAACTCGGCGCGGAAGCATCGATGGCCGTGCTGTTCACGAGCGGCGAGCACAGCACGCAGGTCACGCAGGATCCGTCGACGCTCACGGCCGCAGTCGACACACTCAAGGGACGCCAGTCCTGGCGCCGGCCGCACGCAGCAATCGATGATCAGAAGGCGAGCGGCATCGATCCGGAAGCGCCACTGGAGGTGACGCTCCGTCAGATCGGGCGGGCACAGTCCGCGAGCCTGCAGGATTTCTTCGACAACATGACCTTCTACAAGACGCTCCAGGATGCCGGACGCCTTCTGGGCGGCGGCGACGCGCGGCGTAAAGCGTTTGTCGTGGTCTCAGAAGGTATCGGCAAGGATCTCGCTGGCGTGTTCGATGCCGAGGTCACGCCGTGCGAAGCGCAGAGCCCTATGGCTCCATGCTTTCATGACATAGCGCTGCATACGATGATGGAGTCTCTGCGGCGGTCCAATGTGGCGGCGTACGCGGTCGATCCGCGCGGCCACGTGTCGGCCGGTCAGCTCGCGGTCGAAGCGTTTCCGAGCCCACCTGTATTGCCCGCAGGTTCGGGCTCCCAGCGGCCCGAAGACGCCATGGGCGACGATCCGGCGTCTGGCGGATTCCGGTGGAACAACCCCATCCGCCAGGCGCAGGACGGCCTGAAGATCCTCTCGGAGGCATCCGGCGGATTCGCCGTCGTCGACACCGACGATTTCACGACCGGCGTCGGAAAGATCGTCGCCGACCTCGATCACTACTATCTGATTGGCTTTTATCCGTCGGATACGAAGGGCAAAGGGTATCGGCCTATCGACGTACGCGTCGCGGGACATCCCGACTGGACGCTGCGCTTCCGCCGCGGGTACATGCCCGGACCGCCCCCACCTCCGCCGAAGAACTCCGACCCGCTCGTCGCGCTGTCCGCCGGGATCCTGCCCCGGAACGATCTGGCGCTGCGTCTGAGCGCGATCCCGATGCCGATGCCCGGCGACAGCGGGCTCGCGCGCGTCGTGCTCGCGCTCGAAGTGTCCACGCCGCGGGCGCCGATTCAGGAGCGCGACGGCAAACTGCGTGACACGCTGAAGTACGAAGTGCTCGTTGTTGACGAGAAGAAAGCCAAGGTGCGATCGGTCGGCGGCCTGGAAGGGCGTCTGACGCTGTCCCCGACGGCGTCGAAGGAGGCGCCGCCGGAGACCGTGGTTTACCAGGTGACGCAGGCGATCGACGCGCCCCCGGGGCGGTTCGAGTTCCGCGTGTCGGCCATGAGCAGCAAGTTCGGCAAGGGCGGCAGCGTGTATCTGGATCTTGAGGTTCCGAACTTCCACGCGGCGCCGGTCGTGCTCGGCGGCCTCGTCGTCGGGTACGCAGACGGCGCCCGTGTGCCGGTCGCGCCGACGGCGATCCCGACCTTCGGACGGTCGGCACGCCCAGCGCCGGCGCCGGTCCCATCGCTTCCGTTCGCGCCGACGCTCGATCGCGTGTTCACGGCGTCGGACACGCTGCGCGTATATCTGGAAGCCGCGGCGCGATCGGGCTCGCCGCTCATCGCGGCCATCGACGTCCTGGATGCCCGCGGCAAGATCGTCAGCTCCCAATCGCCGTCGTTCACGTCCGGCGATCCCGTGCGCCTCAGCGCCTCGGTGCCCCTGGCGGGTTTATCGCCTGGCGCCTACGCGCTTCGCGCCAGCCTCACGGCGTCAGGCCGCACCGTCAGCCGCGAAACGCCCTTCGCGGTCCGCTGACTTGCGGCCGCGGAAGAGTCGACAGGAGACCAGGAGGAATCTGTTCAGAAGAAAACAGGATTTTCTCCCGATCTCCTGGACTCCTGTAAGAGATCTGCCGCAGCCGGAAAGAGCAAGACGATCACGCTCCCGCGAGGTATCGTCGCACCCGTTCGATGTCGGGTCCAAAGAACGCGGGCGGCGCCGTAGCGACGAACTGGCGGCCGAAGGCAGATGCTTCGTCCCGGCGCCCCGCCTCGGCAAGCTCCAGCCAGAGATTGTAGAGCGCGTTGAACTGCGCCGCGTCGAGCGCGACGGCGCGCTTCCAACTCTCGATGGCGTCCGCCTTCCGGCCGCGCGTCGAGAGGACGACCCCGAGCGTCGTGTAGGCGTCCGCGAGGGCGGGATCGGCGTCGATGGCCTTGCGCGCGCCGGTTTCCGCCTCCGCCAGCTTCGTCTCCCGCTCGACAGGGTTCTTGGCGTCGAGCGCTTCGCGAAGCGCGATCGAGGCGATGTTCTGGTACGCCAGTCCGTTGGTCGGATCCAGCGCGAGCACGCGCTCGAACGCGTGCCGCGCGTCCGCGTTTCTTCCCGCGTCGCCGTACGCGACCCCGAGTCCGTTGAGCGCTTCGACGTCCTCCGACGACAGCCCTTCCAGCAGCGCGATGGCCTTCTTCGGATCCGTATGGCTCTCGGCCAGATAGAGGCCGAGCCGAATCCGGATGTCGCGATCGGGCGCGCGGTTCGCCAGCGCCTTCTCGAGCGTCGCGATCGCCGGCTGCGGCTGTCCTCGTGCCCAGTACGCGTATGCGAGCGTGAGATACGCGTCGGCCGTGTCGGGCCGCTTCGCGATCACGCTGTTGACCAGCGCAATCCCATCGTCGGTCCGGCCGCTCTGAAAGAGCTCGCTCGCCTTGTGCAGATCTTGATCGAGCTCGACGAGCCGCTTCGGATCGTCCGCGTCCGTGTAGACCGCGCGCGCGGGAGCGCTGCCGGACACATAGCCCAGCGACTTGAGCGCCGCGATCGCCTCGGGCGACTCCTGGCCGGGACGGTTGGGCGGCGCGACGTTGTAGGTACGAAGCAGGTTGGTCAGGACCTGCAGTCGATCGCGCTCGGCGGTTGCGAGGTTCTTTTCTTCCCTGGGATCCGCGCCAAGGTCGTATAGCTCCGGGATCGGCAGGTCGATATATTTCTGGCGGCCCGACAGCACGCCGCGCAAAGGCGCCCATCCGCGGACGAGATTGTAGGTCATCGCCTCGAAGTACGACGGCCGATCGGCCGAGTTTCCCGCAATAGCGTCCCGCAGCGACGACCCATGGAGCGAAGCGTCGGGCGCGGCGCCGATCGCGTCAAGCACGGTCGGGACGATATCGATGTGCCTCACGGGCGCATCGATCACGATGCCGCCGCCGGACCTGGCAGCGCCCGGGACGATTCGAGCGATGATGAGCGGGATGTGCAGCGTTCCTTCGTACGCGAACATCCCGTGGGTGAGCTCGCCGTGCTCGCCGAGACTTTCGCCGTGGTCCGCCGTCACGATTACCAGGGTCGGCCGCGCGAGCGTCGCGAGCCGATCGAAGAGCCCGGCGAGAGCGCGGTCCACGAACGCAACCTCCCCGTAGTACGGCTGCGAGCGATACTGCGCGGCGAATTCGGGCGGCGGCCGGTACGGCGAGTGCGGGTCGTACACGTGGACCCACGCAAGGAACTTCGCGTTCTGCTTTCCGATCCAGTCAACGGCGCGCGAGACGACGACGTCGGCCGGCCGCTCTGGCATCGAGATCTCGATGGCGCCTTTCGTCTCGGGCATCTGATCGTCGTAGACGTCGAAGCCGGGCGTCAGCCCGAAGCGTTTCGTCAGCGGGAAGCCGCCGACGAAGGCGCCGGTGGCAAAGCCGAGCGGCTTGAGCCGCGTCGCAAGCGTCTGGGTGCCGGGACGCACCCGGAATCCGCTGTTGTCGCGCATGCCGTGTTCGTATGGGAACTGGCCGGTGAGGATCGACGTGTGCGAGGGGAGCGTCACGACGGTATGCGCGTGGGCGAACGTGAAGCGCGCGCCGCCGGCCGCAAGGCGATCGAGATTCGGCGTCGCCGCGGGTCCGCCGTAGGACGACAGGGCGTCGGCGCGGAGCGTGTCGATCGTTACCAGGAGAACGTTCTGGTCCGGCGTGCGCTCGAGAGCAAAGGCGGCGGCCCGGGATCGCCACCAGAACACCGCGGCGGCAGCGCACCCGAGGATCGCGGCGGCGGCGACCCATGCAATCCAGCCGCGCGTCGCGCGGCGCGGCGGCGCGCCCGCCGGCGGCCTGGAACGGCTCGAGATCCGGCTCACAGACCCAGGAGGCGGGCGGCGTTGCCTCCCCGAATCGCGGCGCGGTCGCTGTCCGCAAGGCCGAGCGCGTCGATGGTCCCGAGCATCAACGGGATGCTGCCGATCTGATGCGGATAATCGCTGCCCGCCAGGATGTGGTCGGCGCCCGCGAAGGCGATCGCGAGGCGCACGGCGTCGGGGTTGAAGTTCACGGTATCGTAGTAGAACTGGCGAAGGTACTCCGTCGGCGGCCGCGCGATGTTGGCGCGGCACTCCTCGAACGCCCGGTAGCCGCGATCGAAACGCTCGGCGAGATAGGGAATCGCGCCTCCCATGTGCGTCAGGACCCATCGGATCCGCGGAAACCGTTCGACCACGCCGCTGAAGACGAGCGATCCGGCGGCCAGCGTGGTATCGAAGAGGAAGCCGACGAGCGGCATCAGCCAGTATTCCTGCATCATCTCGACGCTGACGGGGTTCGTCGGATGGATGTAGAGCACCGCGTCGAGATCGTTCGCAAGCTCGTACATCGGCCAGAATCGCTTGTCGCTGAGCGCGACGCCGTTGATGTTGCTGAAGAGCATCGCGCCCCGCATGCCGAGCTGCCGCATGGCCCGCCCCAGCTCCTCGACGGAGGCCTGCGGATCGTTCAGCGGGAGCGTCGCAAGCGCGGTGAATCGCGATCCGTACGCGTCCATGGCGGACTTGAACTCGTCGTTGACGATCGACGCCAGGCGGACGGCAGTCGCCGGCGATTCGACGTGCGTGCCCGGCGTCGTCAGCGTCACCACCTGCGTGTCGATGCCGTGCTTCGCGAGCACTTCGTCGCGGTAGGCGATGTCGCGATGTCCGCGGACGGCGACGTTGTAGTCGCCCGGATAGTGCAGGACGGGATTGCCGCGATCGTCGATCGTGACCCTGACGGCGCTCGAGCCGCTTCGAAGCGCCTCGAGATACTTCGGCGGATAGTAGTGATTATGAAAGTCGATCGCGCGCATACGTCCACACAAGATACACCGGGAGGCCCGCGAGCACGATCGCGAGCCCGATGACGCTCTGGCGCGGATCGGCGGCGATCTGGTTGACGACGATGACGGCGCACGCCGCGGCGAACGTGACGGGCAGCGCCGCGCCGCCAGGAACGCGGAAGGCAGGAGCGTAGTCCGACCGTCTTCGGATGCGCAGCAGCCCGAGCGCGAGCGCGCCGAAGAAAATCCACTCGGTGTAGACGACCCGCGTGAAGAGCGTTCTGTAGGTGCCGGTGAGCACCAGCAGCGACGACACGATCGCCTGCGCGGCAATCGCAACATGAGGCGTCCTGAAGGTCGGGTGGATCGATCCCACCCATCTGAACAGCAGCCTGTCGTCGGCCATCGCGAGGTAGACGCGCGGACCGGCGAGGATGATGCCGTTCATCGCGCCGAACGCCGAGATCGCGACCATCGCCGCGATCGCCGTCGCGGCGCGCGGACCCGCGACAACCGCCACGGCGTCGGCGGCGACCCGCGGAGACGCGAGAATGCGATCGACGGGCAGAACCAGCAGGTAGGCGGCGTTGAGAGCGATGTAAGCGGCCGTCACCACACCCGTTCCGATCATGAGCGCGCGCGGAATCGTGCGCGGCGCGTCGCGGGTCTCGCCGGCGGAGTAGGTCACCATGTGCCATCCGCCGAATGCAAACAGCCCGGCGACGACCCCCAGCAGCAGCTCGCGGCTCGCGGGGATCGCCGCCGGCGGCTGCACGGCGCGGCCGTGAAGGCCGCACCATCCAAGCAGCAGTACGGCCAGCGCGCCGATCGCCGCGACCTTGACGAGCGTCACCGCGAGCTGGAACGCGCTCCCCGGCCGGACGCCGACGTAGTTCACAGCGGAGAGCGCCAGGATGCCGGCGATGGCGACCGCGCTGACCGCGCGATCGTCCAGGCCGAAGAGTGTGATGGAGTAGCGCGCGAACACGGTCGCGATCGCCGCGATGATCCCCGAGTGCATGCTCCAGAACATCGCCCAGCCCCAGAGGAACCCGACGGACGGCGCAAACAGCTCCCGCAGAAACACGTACACGCCGCCGCTGTGCGGAAACGCCGATGCCAGCTCGGCGCAGACGAGCGCGCCGCACCAGGTCAGCGCGCCGGCAAGCAGCCACACGGCGAGCATGCCGCCGAATCCGGGGACGTGGCGCGTGACTTCGGAGGGTTGAACGAAGATCGAGGCGCCGATGATTATGCCGACGACGAGCGCCGTCGCGTGCGGGAGCCCGATGGACCGGGCGAGCGGAGCCACGCCGCCATATTACGCTCCGTGGTCCCTTAGCACGGCGCGGACAACGAATCGCTGCGGCGCGCTGCCGACGAAGCCGAACGGATAGCACGTAATGAGCGTCAGCGTCGACGCCGGGGTCGGTTCGAGCACCGACACGTCCCCGGGCTCAACGACCTGCGTCGCGGTGACCGTGTAGTGATACGACGCCTCGCGAGTCGTGAGGATCACCTCGTCGCCGGCTTTGACCCCGCGCAGCGGGCGGAAGAAGGTGTCGCGGTGCGCGGCGAACGCGGCGTTGCCGACGGCGCCTGGAAGCGACGTGCCGGGGACATGGCCGACGGCCGTCGCCAGCGTGTGTTCGTCGACGCCTTCGCGGGCGACCGCGGAGAGCTTCACTCGCGGAATCTCGACGCGCGCGACCAGCGCGCGGATCGCAAGCGGAGGCATCACGGCAGCCGTCGGAGACGGCTCGGGTCGCGCGCCCGCCTCGAGCTCACGCGACAAGGCAGCCTGTTCTCGCGCCGCGGCGATCCGGACCGAGCCGTACCACCCCAGCGCGGCGATCGCAATCACAAGGAGCGCTCCTTCGAGGACGCGCATCATCTGATCGGTCCGCGACCGGCTATCTATGCTCATGCCGCGAATCCCTGTCGCCGTTGATGTACGTGGATCGTGCGCGCGCGTCGAGCTTGCGGCCATCGGACGGACGCACGTCGACGCGGACCCGGTGAGGCGTCCCGTCGCCGGGACCCTTCGGCGGCACGTAGCCGATCGAATAACTGCTTCGGATATCGCGCGCGATTCGCTCCAGCGCGGGCTGCACCGCCTCGTTCGCGTCCGGGAAGAACGCTTCGCCTCCGGTCGCGGCGGCGAGACGGCGGAGCAGCTGCGGCTTCGCGTCGCGGTCATCCCGATCGTAGATGCCAATCGTGTAGATCACGACGTCCTTGCGAAGCGCGGCATCGAGCACCGCGTCGAAGCTGGTGCTGCTGGCATTGTCGCCACCGTCGCTGAGCACGATCAGCACCTTTCTTGTGCAGTGGCCGGCATCGAGATGTCTCAAACCTTCGCCGATCGCATCGAACAGCGCCGTTTCGCCTCGCGCGCCCGCGCGTGCCAGCGCGCCGCGCAGCTCCTCGCGATCGCTGGTGAACGCGCGATCGCGCGGCAGTCCCGGCCACACCCGCTCGTTGAAGTTGATCGTGAACAGCTCGTCGGAGGGATTGCTCGACTCGGCGAAGGCCATGCCGGCAGCGGCCACCGCCTCGCGCCGCGGCAGCATACTGCCGCTGTTGTCGATGACGAGGCCGACCGTCACGGGCGTGTCTTCATTCTCGAAGAACCGAATCGGCTGCGCGCGGCCGTCCTCGTACACGGTAAAAGCGTCCCGGGGAAGTCCGGGGACGAAGCCCGCCCGCCGATCGAGCACGCTGACGTGCAGGACCACCAGTTCCGCGCGCGACGAGAACACCGCGCGTCCCTGGGGATCCTGCGCGAGCAGCGAGATGAGCAGCAGTCCGAGCATGGTCTCCCACACTCCGGCGATATTACCCGACCGATTTCCTCATCGCGCGAACGCCGAGCGCGCTCGCCAGCGCGAGAAGACCGATCAGTCCAACCGCCGGCAGCGCGCTGGCCGTTTTCGGCAGCGCCTTCGCACGTCCCGACGTGCCCACTGGCGCCGCGGGCGCTGGCGGAGTCGGTTCGGCCGTTGGCGCTGATACCGGCGGGGCCGTCGTGGTGGGCTCGGTTGTGGGCCGCGGCTGCGGCGTCGTCGTTGTCGGCGCCGTCGTTGTTGTCGTCGTCGCGGGTTCTGCCGTGCCGGTCACTTTGGATACATCCGCCTTCTTCAAGGCTTCGATGTCGCTCGACTCCGTCTCCATCGCCATGACGGGCTCGCCCGACGCCTGCGCGATCGTCAGCGCCTGGCTCTTCGGATACACGAGCTCGTTGCCCGAGCGTTCACCAGCGTAGAACCAGTAGCGCACAGCCGGAGGCTGGTCCGAACGGGTTTCCTTGAAGGTGACGACGGGCTCGCCGCGCTCTTCAGGTCGTTCGGCTGGAACGGCCAGCAGCGTCGCGATGAGCTTCTGATCCTGCCCGAACACCTGGACAATATGCCGATCCGCGGGGGAGTCGAACAGCTTGAACTGGTACGTTCCTGCGGGAAGCGTCTTACCGGGAATGGCAACGGGGCCGCTGAATGTTACGTTGGTTACTCGATCTTGCGTCGTCTGGGCCGAGGCGCCGGCGGCCGTCAACAGAACGACCGCGCAAGCGGCGGCTAGTACGGTTCTAATTCGTCCCATCAGTTGGTTCCCTCCTGAGTAGCTTGTAATCCGCTGTCCGAGCTGCAGGGCACGTGCCGTGTGAAACACTTCAGCTGCACTTGCCGCCGTGCTGCTGAG
>Ga0310810_10004745_pt1 | contig 15095 bp, 12 predicted proteins | sample NCmetagenome_FD_207641 | JGI IMG/M metagenome (GOLD analysis project Ga0310810, IMG submission 207641) | Soil microbial communities from experimental microcosm in Duke University, North Carolina, United States - NC | ecosystem: Engineered > Artificial ecosystem > Soil microcosm > Unclassified ...
TTGGACGCTGCTGAGTCCTCAATCATTTGAAGGCTAGTATGGTGAGGTGGAGCTATTTTGGAAACATCATCAATCCCGGTTCTTGTGGTGGACGATTCCGAACCCTTTCGACGTTTTGTCTGCTCGACAGTACAGGCAATACCGAACATGCAGATCATGTTCGAAGTGTCAGATGGCTTAGAGGCGGTTCGGAAGGCGGAGGAACTGCAACAACTGGATCGTGCGACGGAAGGAGAGCATCCAATGGAAGTGTTACGGAGGCCGTCCGAGAGCACAGGCAAAATGAACTGGAAGGAAACCGGGCAAACTGATCGGGGTGCCGAAAGCCTCGACAGCATCACACTTAGAATAACAGCGGGGCAAACGGGTTTTTTGTCAGGAGGATGCTTAGCGCGTGGCTACCATCCCTTGCATTGACGACGACCGTGGGGCCTCAGTCCAGGTCCTAGTGGTCGAGGATTCGAAGCCTTTCCTGAAATTCATTTGTTCGACGCCGGGGAAAAGACCGGAATTGCAGATCATTGGTGAGGTCTCAGACGGATCGAAGGAGTTCAAAAAGCGAAGGAACTGCAACCGCACTTAATTGCGCTCTACATCAGGCTTCCATCGCTGGACGGAATCGAAGCCGCTCGACACATCCGAAAGCTCTCTCCCGAATCCACGATACTTTTTGTAAACCAAGCATCTTCTGTCAATGTGGTACAGGAAGCCTTTGGCACGGGCGCATATGGCTACGTCGTCAGACTGATGGCTGCCCTGCAAGATCGAATAGAAGCACGGACTGATAACCTTCGGGTTGTGCATGCGCAAACCTGGCACAAGCAACTGCCGATCAGGTCGCTCACGACCGGTACCTTGCCTGCCAATCCAACGATGGCAACAATCGCATGATAAATATTCTTCAGTTCTGCTTGCGCCTGGCTTTGCTCGTGCAATTCGTTCACAAAGGCCACCCGTTACGACGCGCATGGGCGGAATCGGGTCTTGACAGGTCTAAGGAACGCGATTCATGCTGCTTTCGCGCGTGCTGCGGCTAAACCGTGCCTTAGGTTTGCTTCTTGTGAATTTGAGTTGGCCGACGAGACTCCCGACATCGCTGGGAGAATGCCGTTCGCAATGGCATAGCGAGTCACTTGCGCGATGTTGTGTACGTCTAGCTTCGACATCGCATTCTGACGATGAGTCTCGGCAGTCTTAGTGCTAATGTGCAAAGCAGAGGCGACCTCTTTTGTGCTTCTCCCTTCCGCGATTAACTGAATGACTTCTTGCTCTCGAACGCTAAGTTCTTCTCGCCGATAAGCCAAGTTGGGTAGGTCATCAGGGTCGAGGTAATCCCGCCGCACAACCTGACCTACCATTGCTGTAAAGTACACATGGTCCTGCTGTAGTGCGCAAATCGCCTTGAGCAACTCTGATACCGGTTCTGTCTTCGAAATCAGACTGCGAACTCCCGCGTTTAAGAATTGCTGCACAACCTGTTTGGATTCAATGCTGCCAAAGACCAAGATTTTTTGCTTCGGCTGGTACTTTAATATTCGCTGCGCGACCACCATTCCGTTAATCATGGGCAGTTCGTCGTCCAAGATCACGATGTCCGGTTTGCTGTCGTGCCACATAGCAATTGCTTGCATGCCGTCAGCTGCCTCAGCGCATACGACAATGTTCTGCTGTTGCTCGAGAAGGTCCCGTATGCCGATCCTGACAACCTCGTGATCATCAGCAATGAGAATCCGCCACACCATACCCACCTCCTCATAGTGTAACCGTTTAAATAGGGGCACGCAGACTTAACATGTAACCGCGACTTCAGGTTCTCAGAGTCTTAATGAATGTGCCTGCCGACTACAACTGTCATATTTAACAGAGTACCTGGTTATTGAGAACCTTACGCTTAGCCGCCTTATCAGAGCGTTCGACATCTTCAACCGAAAATAAGAAACACCCGCTCTGATGTTTCTTGGACGGGTGGTTCGGAGTGACCTTCGATTGGTTTCTTGACATCATTTTCGCGGCTTCAGAAATAACTTTCCTTGACAGTTTTTCTACTGCCAGATGCTCGATCACAATTGGTTGCAGCGGAAGGGGTGGCGAAGTCTCCACTCTAGCTCGCGCGCTGACTAGCAATTGTGAAGGGCAGCCGCGCGTCAATTGTAGTTCCTTCCATAGGCTGCGAGTGGATTTCCAGTTGCCCTCCTAGAACTCGCAAACGTTCCTGCATGCTCCGAATGCCGATACCGCTGTTCGCTGAAGGCTTGTTCGGGTTAAAACCTCTCCCTCGATCAGAAACTGACAGATGGAGCCTCTCGCCTGACCATTCCAGCCGAACCTCGGCCCTGTTAGCACCGCTGTGCCTCTTGATGTTCCGGAGCGCCTCCTGGGCGATGCGAAAAATACAGAGTGCCGCATCCGCCGGAATGCCATGCGGAACGTTCTCATGCGCGAAGTCGACCTGTATCTCCTGTTGTTCCCCGAACTCCCCGCAAAAAGCTTTCACACCTGCGACCAGGCCCAGACTCTCCAACGTAGAGGAATGCAAGCTATGTGACAAGGAATGCAGATCAGCACCCAGCTCGCTGACGCTATTGTAGAATTCCTGGAGTCGTTGGCCTACTTCGGAAGACTGCGCAACGTCCTCGCCTAACTTTTCCAGATCAATCGCCAGCATCGCCAGGCGTTGATTGTAGTCATCATGGAGTTCGCGGGCGATTCGCTTCCGTTCCTCTTCTTGAGCTTCGATCAGTTGACCACTTAATCGTGTGAGGGCATCTTCTGCTATCTTGCGCTCGGTGACGTCTATATTGACCCCTATCATACGCAAAGGCTCGCCAGACTCGCTTTTGAGAACGCGCCAACGTCCGGTTATCCAACGAACGACCCCGTCAGGCCAAATCACGCGCCATTCTCCTTCAGTTGACTCGCCCGTCTTGAAGGCCCAGTGAACCAATTGTGCAACGTTGGCACGATCATCAGGATGAACCAGATTTTCAAAAGACATCTGTGTTCGGCCGAAGCCACCTGCGGGCAGGCCGTACATTGCTTCCAATTCTGGCGTCCAGGTGTTAACACCGGTCTCAATATTCCATTCAAAGGTGCCTATGCGAGCAGCCTGTTGTGCTAATCGCAGCCGCTCCTCGCTATTCCGCAGCAATTCTTCTGCTATCTTGCGCTCGCTGACGTCAATGCAAGAACCTATGTACCCGGCAAATGAACGGTCGGGGTTGAATCTTGGCACCCCATGATCGAACAACCATCGGTATTCTCCGTCGTTTCGGCGGATGCGGTACTGCATCGTGAAGGATTCTCGTCGATCGAATGCGCTTGTGTATGTGTCTAAGCAGAATTTCAGGTCGTCAGGATGAACGCCTTCTGCCCAGCCAGTGCCAAGCTCCGCCTCTAACGGCCGACCCGTGAACTCGAGCCAAGCCTGGTTGAAGTAGTTGCATTGCCTATCGGCTCCAGACATCCAGATCAGCACCGGAGCACTATTGGCAACCAAGCGGAAACGCTCTTCGCTCTCGCGCAGCTTAGCCTCTGCCTGGTGGCGATCGGTTAGGTCCACAAAACTAACGAGGCTGGTATCCCCTAAGGAGGCGAAGTGAAATTCTATATGCCGAGTCGAACCATCCTTACAACGAACGCTCGCCTCCATCGGCTCAATGTCCTTGTGTTCGGCTAAGGCTCTTTTCAAACGAATTCGCCATTTTGTTTTTATTGCTTCGCGGTACGTTTCATCAGGATAGGCAAGGGGCCACCAGCTGTCTTCGTCTGGCACGTCTTGGATTGTATAGCCGAAGAGCTCGGTGAACTTCTGGTTGAGGAGCTCGTTTTTTTGCCCAGGTCCACGAGTCACTACCATCGCCATTGGAGAGCGAAGCACCAGATTTGTGCTGTGCTCCTCACTTCTTCTTCTTCTCTCCCGGTGCCGCAGCAGTCCAAGAATGAGCAGTGTTTCGATCAGGATTAGAGCAATACCACCAATGATGTACCACTTGTAGGATTCCCAGACGGTGGCCTGCCGGTTCAGCACGATACTGCCGGGAGGAAGGTTCCTTTCTCTCAAGCCCCAACGGTTGAGGGCTCGCCAATCGAACATGTAGACATTGGGGCTCTCAATGACAGGAATGTCTTGCGGTCTGTCGCCGTTGAGAACCCTCACGGCGATCGCAGCAACTGTCTGGCCTTCGGCAGCAAAGCTCAGCACATCACCGCCCACCGTCCCTTTACCGATGTCTACGTCATCGACGACAAAAACCGGCGCATTCGCAGCGTTGGTAATCATCGGAACTGACTGAGTTGCATCAATGAAACGGGTTCCCGCAGCATCCTGCATAATCGATGTGTGGTAGACGATCGTGTGATCCGGCAGGTGCTTCAGCCGCTCAAGCAGCGTTGGCATGTCGAGATCGGTGAGATATGTGAACTCAAATTTTGACTCGTATTTGCGAAAACTCTCCTTGGCGATGGCCTCAAGGTCCCGGTCGTACTCTCCCACGCCGCCCACGACAACCACGTGCTTGGTACCGGGTTGGAGACGGAGCGCGGCGTTCAAGGTCCTCTCCGGCTGTGCTATCCCCCAAACGCCAGTGAAAGCAGAATCGAGCTTGAGTTGGCCTAACATCTCCTTCGTAGTTCCGCAAAAGACAATCGGGATGCCTGAGAAGGACTTCGCGTGCGATTCGGTCATGAACTTGAGCGGTTCGAGGCCGACAGCAATGATCACATCGGGCTTTCGATCGCGATATTTGCGGATGTACCACTCACGAAATCGCCGCTGGGAAAGTTGATCTGGAAACAGGGTTGCCTCCAGATCTTCGTTATAGAGCTCAATCTGATACTTCGATTTTTGCAAACCAGCAACTATCGCCTGATCCATCACAGCGACGCCGGGTGACGAAAGCTGTCCCAGGACATTCAAGATAAGCACACGCCGGACTTCTCGGGACTGCGAAGCCGCAGTTGGCTGGCCGAGGAGACAGGCTCCAATCAGTACCGCGACGAGCTTAGACAGAGTGCATTCGACACGTCGTATTCGGGTAGTTGCTTGAATGTGCACAATCCGACTCCTTAGTGGATTGGCATCTTACGCAGCGGGTGGTAGCTTACCTTACGCAACTGGGCCGTGCCAGGAAGGCTTCCTGCCGGAGTAAATGCAGGCGGTTGATCGATGTGCGATTTCTACAAACGGTGGGCACACCAGGCAACTTCGCAGCATTGGATGCATTGTAGCACTGCAGCAATCGGTGGTTCATCGAACACATCAGCAAACGACTTGAAGATCGAACATTTCGTGTTTAATGCTGACTCGAAACATAGCGCCCTAGTGCAACTTTGTGCACACGGAAATCAGACCTCATTTGTCAGCGGAAGGAAACGGACATTTGATACAGGCTGGTTGCTGTGATCGCGGCCACATTCCTGCTCGATTGAATTAGGAAGTTCCTCTTATCAACGAACTCGCTGCGTCAACTGTCGGTTACGAAAGCCAACTACCGCACCTCCAAAGCGAGCTAATCGCGTGGTTAGTTGTAGCCCTTGCCCCAAACATAGTCATACTTCACGGCGAAGCCGGTGTAGGTCGGACCATTTCGGTGCACTAGAGGTTTAGCAAACTCGAAAACGAACGAGTTCTGGTTATTAATGGAAACATTCAGTTCGCTGCCCAGAATGAAATTCTGCTGCGCATTGTTCTGGTTCACGCTATTGACGAAGGTATTGCCGCCGAAGGAATAGCGCGTATCAAGAGAGGCCCAGAGTCTCTCGGCGAGGGAATAGCTAATATGTCCTTCGAGTCCGGGTAGCAGTTGTTGCCGGAAAATCTTCGCTCGCTGATAAGAAGTGTTGTGAGTGAAAAAAGCGGCATTGGCGTAAGCATCGAACTGCCATTTCTGCTCAGGCCCAAAGGGATGTGAGACAGCAAATTGCGGGTTGAACGACCAGCGATTTGAACCAAGGTTGAGCAGCTTGTTGGGGTTGTACAGCCCGGAGGGCACAGTGATGGTAAGGCTCCCGCCTACGATGGTAGTCGGCTTGTAGTTTTCAAATTGCGCGACGCTAAGCGCTGGGCCTCCCTTCAGCAACGCAGCCACAGTGTAGCTGGAATCGCCGAGGCCAGTGATGGAGCCGCTGATGTTAGTGCCACTGACCGAACCGCCGAGGCCAGCAACTGGAAGAGTGGCTTCCACCCACCACAGCCGGCGAACGAGGCCGAAATAGTGCGTGTAGTCAATAATTCCCTGATTGAGGTTAAACTTTGCACCCGCGATGATGAGTGCAGTATCGGTTGAGGCGTCTGAGTGGGCGTAGGCATAGGCGAGTTCGAGCTGATTGACCGCGACAGGGGCATTGTCGTAATTGTGCGGGTCTGTGAACTGGGCGTATAGCTGCTCAGGGGCTCGAAGAACGGCAAGAGCTAGACAGACGAAGAGCAGCCGTTTGCACATGGCAATAATTTAACTTCTTCAAAATACGACTTTGAGGATGCGCACTATAAGTTCTTCGGGAGAAAAAATCGTGAGTAGTAGAGGCACAAGAGGAGCCGCTGTGGCGGCGGCCAGACGGGTAATGTCCTCGAGTCCGAAGGGGACCGGACGCATCTCTCGCACCATGGCATAGCTGTTGCCGAGATCGGCTAGCGATTGGATATCCCCAGTTCCGAGTAGTTCCTCGCAAGGGCCGACTTCGTGGCCGACCCATTTCTGCTCGAAGCTATCGACGTAACGCTGAGCGAGCAGGGCATAGTCAGCCAATCCCTTTCTCTTTGCACGAGCCATCTGGGGAGTAAACATCAAGAGTGGACCGAGTATGGCCAGGACGAAAAAGGATACAAAGCCGCCTGCCTGTAACTTGAAGGACAGCAAGCTTTCCCCCCGGTAAAGCACCCGACTGGCAACCACACCAGCCAGCATGGCGCCCTGAGCGAAAAGGATGGGGCCGAAGGCATAAACGCTCTTGCCCAGAAAGGCGAGACCGGCGCAACGATCGGGGTGAGTGGGAACGAGGTGCAGGTCGATTCTGGAGACCTGCCAGAGAAAGCGATACCAGATCAAGAACCTCAAATACCAGCGCAGGAGGATGAACTGTACGATAGGAATGCTGATGAATACATACCAGAAGCCGGCGGGGGTCAGGTGCCAGCGTCCTCCGGGCATGCCATACCAGGTCGCCGTATTAAGCCCGACGCGACTGTTCCAGACCCAGAGGCCAACGGTGTAAACAAAGAGCAACAGGCTGCACTCAACGGTGATGGAATTACGCAGTCGGACGGCTGATTCGATGGCCCCCTCAAAGCGGTGTAGGTCCTCGAGCGAAACGATACGCCGCTCGACGAAGCGGCGCACAACGGGACGTAGCCGCGAATGAACAATCAGCTCGGCAGCAATGAGAACCGGAAGTGCGATGAGGAATCGGACATGCACTTCAACATCACGCAGGAAGGAAAGCCGACCGACGTTCCCCGCCGCGGAGCCGAGGGTGGCGAGAAGTAACAGTGGCAGCCATACGACCAGGGTAATAGTAAGCAGCCTGCGATTCAGGAGTTCTAAATCATTCCCTTCGAGATGCGCCCTCCGTAGGAGCTGGAAGAGCGGACCACCCAGCACCAAGGAGAAATCATGGCCTTCCCCGCAGAGATTAGGTTCTGTCATCGTCCGTAACCCTTACCCAGCGGATCGCGTCCCCCGGTGGGCTGGACCTGTTAGATGGTCGACAGCCTTGATCGACCATCTTTTTCAATGAACGGCCAAGTAGTTTGTTGACGATATGTCGGACGTCAAAACGCCCACAAGCCTGGTGTTCCGATTCAGCTATGTGCAACAAACACAACGCATTGGGAGCGTCGATTCTGTCAGGGAAGGAACCGCACGTGCCCCGACGCGATTTCGTAAATGGCTCCCATCAATCTGATGCCAGCTTTCATCGCATTCTGGCCTTCTGCGGTCTCCGAAATCTGATGTATCGACCAGCGAACATTGGCTTCGACGGCCGTGGTCAATTGCTCCTCCTCGGAAGCCTGCGAGCTTACGTCCAGGAGTCCGGGCAGAATGTTATCAACTAGAGTTTGGATGCGAGAGCGATGCTCTATGCCGCCGAGCTTGCTCTCCAACGCAGCTTTTACTGCCCCGCATCCCTCATGACCGAGCACGACAAAGAGGGGCGTGCGGAGATGGTTTTCTGCGTACTGAAGACTGCCCATCACTTCGGGCGAGATTACATTTCCGGCGACACGCACGATGAACAGCTCTCCAAAATTAGCGTCGAAGATCAGTTCGGGAGGAACCCGTGAGTCGCTGCAGCCCAGGATCGTCGCAAAAGGGTGCTGGCCCTTGGCTAGGTCGGCAAGTGTTTCCTTGCACACACTATGAAACTGAGCCTGGCCCCGTTCGAATCGCTGGTTGCCTTCAATCAGCTTCTGAAGTCCCTGGTCGCCGGGTAAATTAAGCTTTGAAGTGTGTGAAAACATCTTCGCGGCTGGCTTTCTCACGTCACGCGCAAAATATGGCGGAGTCCAAAGCTCGACTGCCCGGCCATCCATCCTGTCGCCACACGGCCCAGAAGATAACACGCAGGCGTGAGGTCAAGTAGCTAAAGTGACGCAATTAACTGGCGCAAGTACGTTAGCACAAGCTTGGCCGGTTTTCGCCAAAACCTTGGCCAGAGTGTGAACTGGTAGACGCTGCCGCTACGTCGCTTGCTCTTCTCCGCCCGAGGAGGCGTAGAACCGAACTCCTGCACCTGCTCCTTCAGTTTTCTCGAGTAACTCGTCCGATCCCGCCTCCAGCTTCGCCATTCTCAGGGCGTGAAGATCGAGTTGGTCTGCCAACATACGCTGTATAACTTACTCGGTTTCGAAATCAGCTCTAATTGATCCTCGACCCTCTGCCGAGGTTGCCGACTGATGCTAGGCTGCAAGTCAGGATAAACTCCGCTTCACCCGGAACGAATTACGGAGTGTTCCGCACAGATTTTTTCGAATACGCGGCTGCCGTCCCCGCCCTGAAAGCTAGCCAGAGGATATGCACAAAGAACATCGAGACCGTGTGATTTGGCTATCTCGTCCCAAAGATGTTCAACTCGAATCGCTGTTTCCGCATTACCTTGTCGCCCAAAGAAGGGGTGCACATTTTGCCTCGTGGCTTCATCACCTCGTGTTTTTTCATGACCGTGGAATGTGTGTAATCTGCTACAAGGATTTTCCGGTATGGTTCTCCTGCTCAGTTTCCGATTGCCTGAACGGTAGATTCGTAGATTCAGTGTTCTTGCGGGATCTCTGTCTCAGAAATCAAAGTCCCCGTCGATTCGCCACAGTCGGCCGATGGAGTTGTAGAAGCGGCCATAATTCGGTGACAAAGTGTACTGCTGCACATCGCGAGGATTTGCATAATTCAAGACGTTCAAGATGCTCAGGCCTGCGCGAAACTGGATGCGATGTTTGCGGTAGGTGAAGTCGATGGGATATTGGAACTTCGTGTCGAGACCAACGAAGACGGGAAAGCGCCCAGCGTGGTTGCGCAGACCTAAATACTTCCAGTCCTGGTCAAGTTTCGAGAAGGGGAAGCCGGTGTGTACATCGAGGATTGGAATGAAATCTAGCTTATGCGGTAGCCCGATGACGCCCCAGAACAGGCCACGGTCGGGAGCGTCGATGGACATTGTTCCAAACTGGTTCGGCCGAATGAGCGGGTAAGGAAAGTTGCCGAAGAACTGGTTGTAGTCGTTCAATTCGCCCTTGGCCTTTGAACGCGTATAGCTCGCGTACAGGGTGGTGCGCTCTCCGATGCGCCAACGCAACAGGGCAAGGAATTCCCGGTAGCTCTGCCGACCCGAATTCAGCAGTCGCAATTGTGCGCTTGAGCTCGGGGGCTCGTAGGGATCAACATACAGATCGCGATACACCTCGCGCTGTTCATAGCCAAGACGCAGCAGAAAGTCAGGGCGTAGCTCCCGATCGAACTGTACACCCCATCCCAGACTATAAGGGACGTGGAGCCGGCCGTGGGATGTCGCAATGACGTGAGGAAATGCAGTCGGACCATTGATGACCACAAGGCCGTCGCTCGCATAGCGAGTGATGGTCTGGGCAGGAAACTTCGGGAACAGCGCAGCGTCGATGGGAATCTTGTCGAAGAACAAGCCGAAGCCGCCACGAATCGCGGTGCGGTTATCGTCGGTGGGAGCACAGACGAATCCGATGCGAGGGGCAACGTCGGCTATCTCGGCGGCGAGACTGTCGGTATCGAGTCGCACACCTAGGTTCAGAGCCAGCCGCGGGTGTATCTGCCAGTTATCCTGAGCGAAGAGCGCCAACTCGTTTTTCGCCATTTCGGAAGCGATGGTGGGTTCGTAGGTAATCCGGCTGGTAAGGCTCTGATCTTCGCGCAGCACAGTCACAGGAGAGTTGGTAACGGCACCGCTATATGTGGAACGGGCGTACGAGTACCCGACTTCCATAAGATGGCGGCCGGCGAATTCGAACGGCCGCACATGCAAGGTCTGGGACCACTGGTACAGGCGCGTCCGCCGGTCCTGATCTTCAAAATAGGTGCCGGAGTTCTGCTCGGGAAACAACGTCATTTCCCCGGGAGCAGCGTTGGCGGGGAGCACCTGGGCATCCAAACGCTTGGCCGAGAACAACGACTGGATGAACCCGCCATTGGCGAGAATCCAGCGATGTGTTGCCGAGGCGAAGAAGCCACGCTGGTGGTAATTGGCCGTGACCGGGTGTGGATTGAAAGTATCAATGTTGGCGAATTTGGTGTCCTGCGGGTCGACCGTCAGGAGTGCGGTGAATTGGTGGTTGGGCTTAGGATTCCAGTCGAGCTGCGTGTAGGACGTGACTGTCTTCACTACTCGCACATTGTCGGGATTGGGGAGAGAAGGCACTCTTACCGTGTCATATCCATAGCCCACAGACTGAAAGACGTAGAGCCTGCCCCGTCTAATCGGACCGGCAAAGGTGAGATGCGGGGAAGCGCTTTCGACTCCGTGCGTGTGGTAGTCGATCCACCGGAAGCGCGGGATCGGATCTTCGAAGAGCCATTTCCATTCGTCAGTCCCGCCCCGCGTATTCACGTCGACGACCCCACTGGCAAACCTGCCGTATTCGGCTGAAAAGGGATTGGAGAGGACGCGCACCGAGCGCACAGCAATCGCGGGTATGCGCAGTGCAGCTTGCCCCGTGAATGGATCGAGCACGCTGGCGGTATTCACAAGGGTGTTGGCCTGGTTGGCCCGCCCGCCCTTAATACGGATGAGCCCGTCGAACCCGCGCACTACGCCGGGGAGGAGGGGCAAAGCCTCGTGGAAATCCTGATTTAGCCGAATGACAGACTTTAGTGTGTCCTGTGTGAGTTCAGGAGTTCCACCCGAAGTCGAGGTCAGATCCACACCTGGGGGCTGGGCGCGTACGGTGACTGTCTCTTTGTGCTCCTTAAGGACCAGCTGAACATCGAGCGGCGGTAGGTCACCTCCTCCGAGCGTGAAGCGTTTCACGCCGGGCTCGAATCCGGCCAGAGTCACCCTCATCTCATACTTGCCAACCGGAACCCCGATGAATGCGTATGTCCCGAGATCATCGGACACCGTGGAAATCACGCGGTTTGTTTCGAGGTTTTTCAGACTTACGTGAGCGTTAGGCCAGAGAGTCCGTACCCGATCAGGCCCGATCGTGAAGAGCACACCCTGCACCTTTCTGGTTTGGCCGGCCCTTGCGTGCAGCATAGGGCAGGCAATCAGGAAGGCTACCACGAGGGCGAGCGATAGAGCGCTCTGGGCAGTGGATTCGGGGTGAGACTTCGGCGACATCCGGAGACAACTCCGCCTTGAGATCTATTCTAGGACACTTCAACTTAGAGTCTGTCAGGCATATGTGCTGCCGGATCCGAATCCCATCGGCGAACGAGCAAAGTGGCTCAGCTTCCTGCTGCTGTACTTTTTGGCTGTCGAACGGCCTCGCTTTATCGCTGGTTTTAATCAGTTTCGACACGCATCCTACTGTTATCAACGACAGTTCCGCCATTGGATGGACACGGCTCTAATGATCAATTGGACGCTCGATGCGGAAGGCATAGCACAGAAACCCGATTTGGCTAAAGAAATGCATCCTCAGCAAAACGAAATCCATCGCGCGCGAGGCCCTCACGAGACTTCTTCTCCACGGCCTTCGAATGTGATTTCCTCGTCCGACGCCGAACACGTCTTCCCTCTTGTCCAGATCAAAGAGCAAATAGCAATCAAGCGGGGTTCGGGTGGGCTCGCGCTGTTGCTGCTATTTCTGGTAGCGCCTTCTCTCGTTCAGTCTGCGTCCCTCAGTCCACCTCCGCAGAAATCAGATTCTCTTGGCGATTCGCTACGTCACTCCGAGGGCAAAGAGATTCACATCTTTTATATCCACGGGATAGGGTCCGATGGCCCTAATGACTATGACTCCCTTGCACTCAGAAGCAGCATCTGCACCTATCTGAGAGACTGTACCTCCCCTGCTGGAACCCCGATCGGTGAATGGGATTACGCCGATCAGGATCAATTCCGGCCTGACGCCACCGTTCCGGAATTTAAATACATGGACGAGCTGGTTTGGAAGAATGCGGACGAGTGGCGCGCTGCCGCTCCTTACGCGATACATTTTCAAATCGCTCGCGCCAATGGCCAAAACCTCTACGTCGATGAACTGAACTGGTGGCCGCTCACCTTCTCACTCAAGTGCCGCCAAATCATCGCGAGTGACGCCTCCTTCGTGGCCCCCAGCAAAGCTAGAATCGAAACCTGCTCCCGTCGCGAACCCAATCTCGCGGTTCCTCAAAGATTCAAGTCTTACGACTGGATTACACCAGAAGAGGCCGCCCGGATGGCTCATCTTCGTCCAAAGGGCGCACGCGCCAATCGCGCGTTAAAGACCGGACTTATAGACTGGGGATTTTCTGATGCTGTCCTGGCCTTGGGCCCGCTTCGACTTTATGTACTCGATGGAATTCGGCAGCTGATTCTGAAGTCTCAAGGAGACTCAACCACGGCAGGCGTTTCTGATCGGACCCGACAACCCTTCGACCCAGAGTACATCATTGTTGGCCATAGCCTCGGCAGCTACCTGATCTTCTCCGCGCTGGACATCAATCAGACCACCACAAAAACGACTACTGTACAGCAATCGGCAAACAGATTCGACCAGATCCTCGAGCGCACGTCGATGGTCTTCTTCTTAGCAAATCAGCTCCGATTGCTGGAATTGGCAAGCCTTGACGGACCCAGCGAAAGAAACTTCGCAACCCATCTCGAATCGTGGGGCCATCTCAGGTGCGACTATCTCAAGTCCAAGCCAGGCGCATCACAGGGATGTCGGCTTCCGCGCATCACCGCACTTAATGATCCAAGCGACCTGCTCACCTGGACAGTTCCCAACCTTCCTGGCGTCGAAGTTGAGAACTACACGGTTAAGAACTCCACCCGCTGGTTTTGGATTATCGAGAATCCAACCAAGGCTCACAATAACTATGCGCGCCACAAGCGCGCCATCCGAGAGATGCTCCAATCGCACTCTGAGGCGAACAAGTGAGCGAAATAGGGCGACAGTCTTCTGGGTTCCCAGCGAGATGATGAGTAGCAGAGCGGGACCAGATGCGCGGGCCGGAGAGATCACGGCTCCTCTCATCGGGTTGAGTAAGCTCATCATCGTGGTTTGTTGATGACGCTGTTCAATTGCTGTATCAGCGCCTTCGTGATCTCGTCGAGTTCAATGAGGCTGCCCCATTTGGAATTGGATGTCGGTTTGTTTCAAATCTTCATTAACGGCTTGGCAAAGATGGTAAGTGGCACGAATTCGTTCTCTCGCCAAGAACGCAAAAATATCGGTTGAGTCTTGATCGCTCTCCTTCCGGTTTGCATACTGCTGGGCAGCCCACGCCGTATTCCTGACGCGGTTCAATGCATCCGGGAAGTCCGCAAGAATTTGGGGGTCTATCTCGTCACTATGTAACAACTCTTGTAGCCCCTTAAGCTCCGATATTGCCTTTCGCAAACGCGAACGGACGGGAGGACGATCTGTTGGTTCGAGGGTCACGCTGACCTTACAATGCGAGAGTGACCTGCGGATGTTTTCGCTTCCAAAACCACAGGCGTCATTATCGAGCATAGAACCTCGTCCGCTGGAACGAAAGCGGCAGCAGCGAACGAAATGCCTGCAACTCAATCCCGCTCGTTTCGTATCTTTTTTCGGGCACGCTGTCGCGCCAAGGCTTGCTTCACCCGGCGTTTTGCTCCCGGTTCAGGTAATAGGAAGGGCGCTCCACCTCTTTGATGATCTCTTCCGTCTGCACCTTGCGCTTGAATCTCCGCAGGGCACTCTCGATGGACTCACCGTCTTGTAATCGAACCTCGGCCAAAATTCACCACCTCCAAACCAGCCCCACGTTGGACATCTGGAGCTTAGCACGTTACGTTCGAGACTTCGCCGTCAAGCTGCTTGCGCAATAGAAGATTTACGCAACGGTATTCCTCGCCAAAGCAGGCTCCGCGCAACGCCCACCGCCTTATCACACTGGGAACTGCGATGCAGAGGGAACGGTGCAACTAGAGACCGCCCATATCCCATGCGGGGGATGCGAATCAACTTCACTTAGTGAATTGCTCAATCGTGTACAGGAATTCGTCGCGTGTGACAAAGCTTTGTGTCGCAAACAAACTGGCGAGTGCTTCGATGACTTCTCGTGCGCTGAGATTCACGGGGAGTGCCACCACAGACGGTTCGCCCTGAAAGTGACCAGATAGAACGAGAAGCAAGTTCTGAAGGTATTCTTGATCCAAGTCAGAGATTTCAGTAAATAGTATGCCTATGCCAAGGCACGGCTTGATGGGCACAAGTGCACGCAAGGGGACGGCAATGGATCCAGCGTAGAGCTTAGACAATGACTGCGGAAAGAATTCACTTTGTACAGGCCGGACTAGCCCCTCCCAGGAGTGAGGTGGCCGTCGTCATTGCTGCGAAAGATATTCAAGTTGGGGCTAAGATAGGAGACCACGACCGTGGTTGCTGCATTGTGCAGAGCGGTGTCAGCCAGTTCGGGCCAACCCGCCTGCTGATCACGTGATTGTACCGAGGTGAAAAC
>Ga0310810_10004746_pt1 | contig 15092 bp, 14 predicted proteins | sample NCmetagenome_FD_207641 | JGI IMG/M metagenome (GOLD analysis project Ga0310810, IMG submission 207641) | Soil microbial communities from experimental microcosm in Duke University, North Carolina, United States - NC | ecosystem: Engineered > Artificial ecosystem > Soil microcosm > Unclassified ...
GCCGACAGCGCCTTCTCGTGCTGCAGGCTCGCCAACGCGACCTTGTTCTCTTGATACGAGAAGTAGAGCCCGATGCCGCCGGAAATCAACAGCGCGCCGCAGACGAGCGCCAGGATCAGCAGGAAGTAGCGGCGGAAGAGCCTTCCGCGCTGCACCCGCGTGATGTCTGTGTGCTGTTCCTTGATTGCCTCGATGGGCTTCAGAGAGCCCCTCCCGCGGACGACTCTATCACCGCGTACACGGGTAGGGACGCTTGGCCGGCGCGACTCCGAACATCGGCCGGCTTTGAAGAAACTACCCGGCCCTTACGGGCCGTATTCGCCGTTGTCCCAGAGGCAGGCTTCGCAGGCCGCAACCGTCTGGACCGGCGCCTGGGCGGCGATCGTGGGGTCCGGACGAGTCAGCGACACGGCGACCGCGGCGAGCAGGACGAAGGTCGGCAGCAGCAGCGCCACGAACAGGAGATGCTCGGTGAAACCTGTCAGCGGCGGCAGGTTGAACTCGGTTTTGGTGATGGTCATGGTGCCCTCCCGGTGTTGCGCGATAAGCATCGGCGCTTAGCCTAGAGTCCGGCGGCGTTTCACTCAGCGAACTACGGCTATCTAGTGGTGTGACAAATTCACCCCTCCGTTGACATGAGTGCAGAATTCACGACGTGAAGGACCGTTCCGCCGAGGTCTTGCCGCCGTCGCTCCTCGAAGCCGTGGCCAAGGGAGCCACGGTGCGTCCCTATTCCAAGAACGCGATCATCGTCAGCGAAGGCGATGAGACCGATTCCCTCTATGTGATCCTCTCCGGCCGCGCCCGGGTCTACGTCTCGAGCCCCCAGGGCCGCGAAGTGCAGCTCAACATGATCGGCGCGGGCGAGTACTTCGGAGAGGTGACGCTGGATGGCGGGCCACGCTCGGCCTCCGTCATGGCCTCCGAGGACTGCAAGTGCGCGGTGATCAAGCGCACCGAGCTTCTCACACTCGTCGAGAAGGAGCCGCAGTTCGCGCTCCATATGGTGCGAAAGCTCGCGAGCCGGGTGCGCGACCTGACCGAGAACGTGCGCAGCCTCGCGCTGATGGACGTCTATGGACGGGTGGCTCGGCTCCTCCTTGAGCTCGCCGAGCAGCGCGACGGGCGCCTAGTGGTGGATGAACCTCTGACCCACAAGGACATCGCGTCGCGCGTGGGCGCATCACGCGAGATGATCAGCCGGATCTTTTCCGACCTTACTGCCGGCGGCTACGTCGGCAAGGAAGGCGGGAAGCTCGTCATCATGAGGAAACCCCCGCCTCGCTGGTAGTGGATGAAGTTGGGTGAATTAGTCACACCCGGGTAGCGCACCAGTTACTCGGTCCGCCGCGGGCCGGCGGGTACCTTGAGCGCCATGGACCGCCTCGAAGACCTGCTGCGTCGCATCCGCGATCCGCGCGAGTGCACCGAACTCCTCCTCGATGCACCCCGCGCCGGCGCGCGCGGCGTGGCGCGCCAGCTCGCTGCGGTCCTTTCTTCTTTGCCTGCCGTGCATCGCGAACTCAGCAAGGACGCTGGCACGGAGTCGACCCGGCTGACGGCGGTCGGAGACCTGGTGCGCCACGTGGGCGCGCTCGAGCTCCTGCTCCTCAGCCTGGCGGAGCAACAACGAAAGGAGTCTCGTCATGGATATCTTGGTCGCGGCGTTCGTGGTCGTCGTCAAGCTCGCGCTCGCGGGATTCGTGATGTGGGGCGGATGGCTGTCGTTTAGCACCTGGCTGCGCGGCGAGACGCCGCAGCCGAGCGAGGTGCCGGCCGAGCCGAAGCCCCAAGGTTTCGAGCGGGTGGCTTCTCTGGTGCTGCTCGCTCTCTTGTGTACCACGCTGGTGGCCGTGGCATGAACTTCGTGTCCGGCTCGCTGGTCCTTCTCGCCCGTCTCGCGCTCGCGGCGGTCCTGGCCCTGGGACTCGTCGCGCTCGCGCTCTATGCGCTCGTTAACCGCGAAGCGTCTTCAGGCGAAAAGCAGCCACAGGCTGAGCGAACCCTCGAAGGCTAAGCGGCCCGATCGGGTCGGTATCCGCCAACTGCGCGATCTCGTGCTCGGTCTGTGCATCGAGGATGATCTCGCCGGCGCGCGCCGCGCCGCATAGCCTCGCGGCGAGGTTTGGCACGTTGCCGATCGCGGCATATTCCCAGCGTTGCTCGAATCCGATCACACCGAGCGTTGCCTCGCCCTGGGCGATGCCGATGCCGAGACCCACGTCGTGGCCAAGCTTCGCCCACGCCTGCGAGATCGGCATGAACGCCTTCTGCAGCGTCAGCGACATGCGCACTGCCTTTTCCGCCGGTTGGTCCACCGGCAGCGGATCGCTGAAAAAAATCATGATGCCGTCGCCGGCGAAATGCTCGAGCGTGCCGCCGTACTCGTCGACCGTCTCGCCCAGCGTGCGGTGATAGGCGCGCAATAACTCGACGACCTCGTCCGGATCCGCGCGGTCGGTGAAGGCGGTGAAGCCACGAAGGTCGAGGAACACCGCAGTGATCTCGCGTCGATGCGGCTCCAGGATTTCCTCGCCGCCGGCCACGATGGCTTCGGCCACAGGCTTGGAGAAGAACCTTTTCAGGCGCGACAGCCGTTCCAGCTGCGCTACCTGCTCGCGCACGCGCTCGGCGAGCTTCTCGTTCACGTCCTTCAACTCATCCTGCAGCGCCTTCACCCTGAGGAGCGAGCGCACGCGGGCAAAGAGCTCCTCCCAGTTGATCGGCTTGGATAGGAAGTCGTCGGCACCGGCTTCGAGTCCCTTGATGCGCTCGCCTTGGGCATCAAGCGAAGTGACAAGGATCACCGGCAGGAGCGCCGTCTCGGGCGCAGAGCGCAGGCGACGGCAAAGGTCATAGCCGTCGACATTGGGCATCAGGATGTCGGAGACGACGAGATCGGGATGAACGTCCCGCACCTGGTCGAGCGCCTGCTGCCCGTCGAGCGCGGTATGGACGGCGTAGCCGCGACCTTTGAGTACGCCTGCCAACATCTCGACGTTCGAGCGCTGGTCATCCACCACCAGGATGCGCGCGGCCATCTAGAAAACAATCACGCCACGTGCGTTCCGACCCGACTCCAGGTCGGTAAACGCCTGCGCGGCTTCGGCCACCTTGTAGCGCTTTGTGATGAGCTCCTCCAGCTTGAGCTCGCCCTTCATGTAGAGCGCGAGCATCCGCGGAAAGTCGACGCGCGGCACGCAGGAGCCGAAGTAGCTGCCGGTGAGGGTTTTCTCTTCGAAGACGAGCGTCATGCTACGGATCGACGTCGAGTCCGCGGGTTTCGCGACACCCACCACGACGGCGACGCCGCCGCGACGGATTGCACGATAGGCAGTGGACGCGAGTTCACCGGAGCCGACGCACTCAAAGGCGTAGTCGGGCCCGCCGCCGGTGAGCTTCTTCAGCGCCTTGGTCGGGTCTTCTTTCGCATTCAGCACGTCGGTGGCGCCAAATTGCTTCGCCATCGCGAGCTTCGCGTCCAGCGTGTCGATGGCGATGATGCGCTGGGCGCCCGCGATGCGAGCACCCTGAATGACGGACAGGCCGACGCCGCCGCAGCCGAATACAGCGACGCTCGAGCCCGGCTGCACCTTTGCAGTGTTGAAAACGGCGCCGACGCCGGTCGTCACACCGCATCCGACAAGCGCGGCGACCTCGAAAGGAATCTTGGCGTCGACCTTGATCAGGTTCTCGGCCGACACGGTGGCGTATTCCGCCATCGCTCCGCAGCCGGAGAAGATATTGAGCGGCTGTCCCTTGCCATCGTGCACCCGTGTCGTGCCCTCGAGCGGCGTCGTGAGCGCCTTGCCCTGCTCAAGGCAGAGCACCGGCCGTCCGGACACGCAGAAGCGGCATTTGCCGCACATGTAGATGAAGGAAAAGATGACGTGATCGCCGCGGCCGAACTCACTCACGCCTTCGCCGACTTCTTCCACGACGCCGGCACCTTCGTGCCCAAGCACGAGCGGCAGCGGCAGCGCTATCGTGCCGGTAATTGCTGAAAGATCGGAATGACAGACGCCGCAGGCGCCGAGACGCACGAGGACCTCGCCGCGCTTCGGACCGTCGACGCTGATTTCTTCGACTACGACCGGCTTATTGTGCTCGCGGCAGAGAACCGCCTTCGCCTTGCGTGACATCGCGCGGAGTATAGCCGGATAAAATAGCCGCTCCTCCCGGAGAGCTCCATGCTGAACAGAGACAAGCTATTCATCGGCGGGCAATGGATCGCGCCCGCCGGACGCGAAATGATCGACGTGCACAACGCTGGAAACGGCGAAGTCATGGGGCGTATTCCCGCCGCGGGCGAAAAAGAAGTCGACGCAGCGGTGAAAGCCGCGCGTGCCGCGCTGGACGCTTGGTCGGCAACACCGCCGGCGACGCGTGCAGATTACCTGCAGAAGATTTCCGACGGATTGAAGGCGCGCTCCGACGAGCTCGCCAAGACGATCGCCCAGGAAGTCGGCATGCCGCTCAAGATGGCGAGCCGCATCCAGGCGGGGCTGCCGATCGCGAACTTCGCGAACTATGCGAAGCTCGTGCGCGAGTTCAAGTGGGAAGACCGCGTGGGCAATTCGGTCGTGGTGCGCGACCCCGTCGGCGTCGTCGCTGCGATCACGCCCTGGAACTATCCGCTGCACCAAATCACGCTCAAGCTCGCACCGGCTCTGGGCGCGGGCTGCACGGTGGTGCTCAAGCCCTCGGAAGTGGCGCCCTTCAACGCATTCATACTGGCCGAAGTCATCGAGCAGGTCGGGCTGCCGAAGGGCGTGTTCAACATCGTGACGGGCTTCGGACCGAATGCTGGCGAAGCATTAGTGAAGCATCCCGGAGTAGACATGATTTCGTTCACCGGCTCGACGCGGGCGGGCAAGCGCATTTCGGAGCTCGCGGCACAAGGCGTGAAGCGCGTGGCCCTAGAGCTCGGCGGCAAGAGCGCATCGGTCATCCTGGATGACGCGGATCTGCCCACCGCAGTGAAGAGCACGGTGAATGGCTGCTACCTCAACTCCGGCCAGACCTGCACGGCGCTCACGCGCATGCTGGTGCCCGCAGCGAAATACGACGAGGCGGCGAAGCTTGCCGCAGATGTCGCCAAGGGATTCACGGTCGGCGATCCGCTCGCCGAGACCACGAAGCTCGGGCCGCTCAGCTCCGCCGCCCAGCTGGAGCGCGTGCGCTCGTACATCAAGAAAGGCCAGTCCGAAGGCGCGGAGCTCGTCGCCGGCGGCGCCGAGGCCCCTGAAGGGGTGCCGCAAGGTGGGTACTACGTGCGGCCGACAGTCTTCGGCAAGGTGAAGAACAGCATGACGATCGCCCAGGAAGAGATCTTCGGGCCGGTGCTCTCGATCATCCCCTACGAGGACGAGGAAGACGCGGTGCGCATCGCCAACGACAGCATGTATGGCCTGGCCGGCGCCGTCTGGTCGAAGGATGAGGCACGCGCGCAGCGCGTGGCGCGCCGCATCCGCGCCGGCCAGATCGACATCAACGGCGGCGCGTTCAACATGAACGCCCCGTTCGGCGGCTTCAAGCAGTCGGGCCACGGCCGCGAGGCCGGCGTCTACGGGCTGGAGGAATTCCTCGAGTACAAATCCCTGCAACTCAAGGGTTGAGGGAATAAATGGGGCCAGATCCCATTCACTCTAGTTAGATGCGCCAGCTTGAGCGGCGGCTGAGGCTCACGACGGGCCTCATCCTCGCGTGCTTCATCGTCGGGCATTTCCTGAATCACTCGCTCGGCGTGGTGTCGATCGACGCCATGGACCGCCTGCGTGCTGTGCTCGCGGCGTGGTGGCGCAGCCCCGCCGGCACGATCCTCCTCTACGGCGCGCTCCTTACGCACTTCTCGCTCGCCCTCGTGTCGCTCTACCGGCGCACGACACTGCGCATGCCGATCTGGGAGGCGGCGCAGCTCATCCTGGGTCTCGCGGTCCCGCCGCTCCTCATCGCGCATATCGTCGGCACGCGCTTCTACTGGCTGCTCCTCGAGCACAACATCAACTACGAGCGCATGGTCGGCGTGCTCTGGTCCGACAGCGCGGCGGCCATTCGCCAGTCGATCCTGCTCCTTATCGTCTGGACGCACTTCTGCTTCGGCATCCATTACTGGCTGCGCCTGAAGCGCTGGTATCCAACGGTGCAGCCTTCGCTCTTCGCCGCCGCCCTTCTCGTCCCGGCCATGGCGCTCGCCGGCTTCGCCGCGGCGGGCAACGAGCTCTGGCCTGCGATCGAGCGCGTGGGCGGCATGCAGAAATACAACGTCGACCTCGCCAGCATGAAGCCCGTGGACCGCGAGCGCATGCTCGAGTGGCGCCAGGAACTCGAGCTCGCCTTCTGGGCGCTCCTCGGAACGACGCTGCTCGCGCGGTGGCTTCGCACGCGGCTGCGCGGCACCTACCAGCTGCGGCACGCCTCGGGGCGAGTCATCACCGCCCCGATCGGGCGCAGCATCCTCGAGGCGATTCGCGATGTCGGACTGCCACACGCTTCAGTCTGCGGCGGCCGCGCGCGCTGCACGACGTGTCGCGTGCGCATCAGCGAAGGCCTCGCCGCGCTCCACCCCCCGTCGGCGATGGAAGCTCAGGCGCTAGCGCGCATCGAGGCGCCGCCGAACGTGCGGCTCGCCTGCCAGACGCGGCCGCGCCAGGACGTTGCCGTGATTCCTCTCCTGCCACCCGCCGCGGATGCGGCCAGCGCACGCCGGCCGGGAACGGCACGCGAGCGCGAGCGCCCGGTCGTGGCGATGTTTGTCGACCTGCGCGGCTCGACGCGCATCGCCGAATCACGCCTGCCCTACGACGTCGTGTTCATCATGAACCAGTTCTTCGCCGAGATGTACGAGGCGCTGCGCGCGACCAACGGCTATTACGCGCAGTTCCGCGGCGACGGCCTGCTCGCGCTGTACGGACTGGAGAGCGACCTGCCGACCGCATGCCGCGATGCCTTGCGCGGCGCCGCGGAGATGCAGCGGCGCGTGGAGATCCTCTCGCAGAAGCTGAGCGCCGAGCTCACCGAGACATTAAAGATCGGCATCGGCGCGCACGCCGGCGTTGCGATCGTCGGCACGATGGGACCGCCGGAAGCACCGATCTACTCCGCGATCGGCGACAACATCAACATCGCCGCGCGCTTCGAAGGCATGACCAAGGCCTACAACTGCGTGATGGTCGTCTCGGCGGATACGCTCACGCAGGCAGGCCTCGACCCGCGCGGCGCGCCGGTTCACAACGTCAAAGTGCGCGGGCGCAGCGAGCGCGTCACGGTCTACGCCATCGCCGATCCGCGGACCCTTTTCGGTTCGTAATCACCGATTCATGGGATGCCGGCGACCGCTTGCGAAGCGTACGCTGGCATGGACATGGTCCGATCCTGCTTATCGGTGCTTCTGGTCCTTGCACTATCCGGCGCAGTGCACGCACAGACATCTGGCGAACCCGATACCGTTACTGAGCCTATCCCTCAGGTGGAACCCGCTGCTCCACTCGGATCCGGGCTGGCAGTCCCGACGGTGGCAGCGCTGACAGTGCTCGGAGTCGTTTTGCTATCGACTGTGACCCCGATGCAATGCTTCGATGACACGGGCTGCGGCGGAGGACCCCCTATCACCGCGACTGCCACCGCGACGCGTTAGCTAGCGCGGCCCTTCGCGGTACGGCCGGTGCGCCGCATAGAGCTCCAGGCGATTGCGCGCTTCCTTGCCGAACCGCTTCTCAAACTCGGGGGATTCGAGCGCCTTCTGCTGGGATCGGAGGGCCTCGTCGAACTCGCCGGCCTCGGCATGCGCGGCGGCGAGCGTGTCGATGAAGTTCGGCTCCTGGTAACGAGTGAGCTCGCAAGCAGTCAGCGCGAGCTCCTTTGCTCGCTGACCATTGCGCAGTCCGTCCTGCGTCGACGTCGCGAGCAGCCACGCGAGCGTGTTGTAGACCTCGGCATCACGACTACCGGAGGCCAGCGCCTTGTCGAGGTCTTCGACCGCCGCCTGGTGCGCGCCGATCGCGCTATAGAGCTCCCCGCGCGTCGCGTACGCGCTCGCAAGCTGCGGACCAGAGAGCTTGCCGGAGACAATCGCGCTCGCGCACGTCGCGAGGCGCCGTTCTAGCGACGGCGTGCGAGCGATGCAGCGATCGAAATCCGTCTCCGCCGCAAGGACATGCTCGATGCGAGCGTTATTGACCGGGGCCCGGTAGCGCTCGAGCACCTGGAGCATGTCCGCGAGCGCGCGCGGCGGGATGCTCTGGTCCCGCATGCGCTGGAGTGCAAACGCGTCGGCCTGGTCTTCGAATGCGCGTGGATACCCGCTCTCGAGCATTACGACGCGCAGGGCATCGGCCAGACGCGCGGTCTCCCCGGTCCAAGCAGTAACGGTGGTCATCACGCCCGCTCGTTGCAGCGCCGTGCGCACGCCGTGCCGCTCGCGCACGTGTCCCATTTCATGGGCAAGCACGGCTGATAGCTGGTCGCCGCTTTGCGCGAGCTTGATGAGCTCGTCAGTCACCACGATCGTATTGCCCGGCAACGCGAAGGCGTTCGGATCCATGCCGGGGCATGAGCGCAACTCGAGGCGGTAGCCATCGCCCAGCTGGACAAGGCGCTTGCGAAGCGCATCCCGGCGCGCCTCATCCAGCGTGCTCGGACGGCAGCCACCCGTATCGAGCACCTGAAGGATGCTCGCGCCGAGCCTCGCCTCCGTCTCGGGCGACAGCGTCCGGGCGACGTGGTCTGCTATCAGAGGCACGCCATGCGCGATCGCCCACCATGCCGCAAGCGCGGTCACGACGACAACGACAACTACGATGGCGCGACGAATTATTTCTGGCCGCTGCGGGTACGCGTGAGCTGCGTGGTGGTGCTGGCGAGGCGCGAGGCAAGGATGCGGATCAGCTCGATCGCCGCGTCCGGGTTCTCGCGGATGATCTTCATGAACAATTCCTTGGAGATCTTCAGCGTCTCCAGCTTCGTCACGGCCTTGGCGGTCGCGGTGCGCGGCACCTCGCCGACGATGGCGATCTCGCCGAGGAGATCGTTCTTGCCCATGTTATTGATGACGATCGGACCCGAGGGCGTCGGCACCGAGATCTCCACCGTGCCGTCGATGATGACGTAGGCCGAGTCGCCGGTGTCGCCGGCGTTGAAGATCACCTGGCCCGAGTCGTACTTCAGGCGCTCGGCGGAGAAGCACAAGAGCTTCTGCATCGCCGGCTGGATCTTGCTGAAGATCGGGAACTGTCGGATCAGCTCAACTTCTTGCTCTAGGCTCATATTCCTATCCTGCTATGCAGCGGCCAACAGCTTCTGCAGCGAGCCGCCATTCGATTTCAGCTCGGCAAACGCGCCCTTCTCGGCGAGCTTGCCGCGCTCCATGACCAGTACGACATTGAAACGCTCCGCGAGATCGGGCCGCGACAGTACCCACACCACACCGCGCTCCTTGCGCTCGGCGAGGATGCCCTCGAGCACACGCTGCTGCGACACCGGGTCGAGCGGCGCGAGCGCCGCGTCCACTACAAGTACCGCCGGGCGCTTCAGCATCGCTCGCACGAGCGCCACCTTTTGCCGGTCTGCTACCGGCAGCCGCGCGCCGCCGACGCCGACCTGGTAGTCAAGGCCGATCGTGACGACCAGCGGCCGGAGTCCCAGCTCGTCCAGCAGCTCGCGTACGAGCGCGGTGATCCGCGTGCCGGCCTCGGCCTGGGCGGTGACGATCTTGCCGAAGAGGATGTTGTCCTGCAGCGATGCCGCGGTGTTGTAGGACGCTGCGTCGAAGAACTGGATCGAGCGCTTGAGATCCGCCGGCAGGTTCACCGAGAAGTGGCGCCGCGCTTCCACGATGCGCGCCTCGAAGCTCTCGTCGATCAATCCCAGGCGGTGGCGGGAGGCGATCAGCTTGAAAGGCAGCGAGATCAGCGCGCGTTGCTCGGCCTCTTCCAGCTCCTTCAGCCCGACTTCCTTGGCGCGCTGCAGGATCGCCTCGAACTGCGGCAGGTCCTCCTGGCGGATGAAGCTGTACTGCGCGAAGAATTCATGGCCCGGCGGCAGGCCGCTGAAGAGCTCGACCATCGTCTCGGCGACCTTGTGGCCGGTGCGGAGCAAGAGCTCATAGAGCCCGGTGTCGACGAGCACCTTGCGCACATAGGCATTCGCGGCGAGGTTGTCGAGGTCGAAAGCCTTCCCTACCGGCGTGCCGAAAAGCAGGTTCTCGGCAAGCGTGGCATTGCGGATGTATTTGTCGGGATCGAAACGCTCCACCCAGTCCTGGATACCGAGCGAGTCGAGCCGCTCGCGCATGCGAGCACGAGCATCGAGCACGCGGCTGCCGAGAGTCGCCGAGCGCTTCGGATCAGCCGGGCTGCGCAATCCCAGCTCGAAGATCGCTTCCTCGAGATCGACCACCGCCAAAAGCTCGAGGATGCGCCCGTCCATCTCTTCCGGACCGTTAACGCCCGCGGCGGCATAGTCGATCCAGTCGGCATTGATATCGAGCGTGCTATTCCCGACCCGCCCGGCTTCCGTGATCTGAGCCTCGCGCTCCTCGCGCGCGGCGTCGTCGTACCCGGCGTCACGCACCGGCCGGTGCTTCAGGCCGTAGACGATGTTCTCGCGCACGCTCACCGGGAAGAGGTAAGCCGGTGAGCCGACGTAAGCGAGCGCGCGCCCCGTCACGGCTTCCGGCGCACGAGTGATATCGATCCCGCCCATGTCGATGGTGCCGTTGGTCGGCGGCACGAGACGCGCCAGCATCTGCGCGAGCTCGCTGGCTCCGCCGGGCTGGCGGCCGACGATCGCGATGTGGTCATTGATATTGCACTCGAACGACACTTCTTCCACGACCCGCGTGCCGGCATCGTCGGCGAGCGAAAGGCCGGTGGCCTTGAGGCGGCCCTCGCGCGGCATCGGCGGCGAGTCGATCGGCGCCTGCAGCTCTGCCGGCGCGACTTCATCGGCGGCGAACTGCTCGACCACCTGGTTGTACTTGATCTCGACGTCCATCCGCTGCTGGTCCCAGTCGATCAGCTCCTTCACCGGCGCCGGCAGGTCCTTGTACGCGGCGATGACCGCGACGAGCGCGCCGATGTCGAGCTTGCCGGTGATCACGAGGTAGCCGCCCAGCGTGTAGAAGAGGAATGGCGTGACCTGCGCGAGGAAGTTGTTCAGGAACTTCACCATGAACTTCCGCTGGTAGAGCTCGAAGCGGATGCGGAAGATGCGGCCGAGCCGCGCGGAGATTTCCGCGCGCTCGTAGTTGGAGGTGTCGTGCGCGTGGATCTCGGCGGCGCCTTCGACGCACTCGGCGATGCGCCCCGCGAGCGCTCGCGCGGTGAGCTGGCGTTCGCGGCCCAGCACCAGCTGACGCTTGCGGAGCTTCGGGATGATGAAGGCCTGGACGCCGACGATGGCGAGCGCGATGAGTCCCAGGAGCCAGTGCTGGTAGAGGATGAACGCCATCGCCGTCAGCGCCTGGCCGCCGAGGAAGAGCGGCGTGATCAGCGCCTCGCCGATAAAGCCGCCGAGGGGCTCGACCTCGTCCTTGATCATCGTCGCCATCTCGGCAGGCTTCACGCGCCGGAAGCGCGCGAGCGGAAAGCGCAGGATGAAGTCGAACAGGTTGAAGCGCAGGCGCCGCAGCATGCGCTCGCCCATCCAGCCCTTCATCGTGTTGATCTGGAACTTGAGCCAGCCGTTGAGGACGATCAGCAGGAGGAAGAGGATCGACAGCGCGAATAGATAAGGGATGCGGTGCAGGTCGAAGCCAAGCAGCCGCCTCACCGAATCGACCGTCGGGAAAGAGACGCCCTGGATCGCCTGGTTGATGATGGTCTTCGGCAGATCGAGCGACAGGTAATAGACCACCATCGACGCGACGACCAGCGGCACGATCAACATCTGATCGCGCTTGCTGTAACGCAAAATGAAGCCGAAAAGGCTGCGTTCCATCGATGGAAATTCCCCAGTACCATTCTAAGACATGGGGGGTAAGGCTCCTTTCACCGTTCGCTTCTGGGGAGTGCGCGGCTCGATCGCGTGCTCCGGGCCGCGCACCGCTCGCTACGGCGGCAACACTTCATCGCTCGAGGTGCGCTGCGGCGAGCGCCTCCTCCTCTTCGACGCGGGTACCGGCATCCGCTATCTCGGCAAGACGCTCACCGGCTCGCGCATCGACGGCGATATCTACTTCACACATACACATTTTGACCATGTGTGCGGCCTGCCCTTTTTCGGCCCGCTCTTCCAGCCGCAGAACAAGTTCCGCCTGTGGGCCGGGCACCTCTCCGGCGCGATGACGATCAAGCGGGTGCTCGCCGAATTCATGATGTCGCCGCTCTTCCCGGTGCCGCCGGAAGTCTTTCGCTCCACCCTCGAGTACCGCGACTTCAAGGCGGGCGAGACGCTCCCGGCAGGGAATAGCGTCAACGTCCGCACCGCACCGCTCAACCACCCCGATGGCGCCACCGGCTATCGCGTGGAGTTCGACGGCCGCGCGATTTGCTATGTCACCGACACCGAGCACGTGCCCGGCAGCCTCGATCGCAACGTACTCGGGCTCATCAAGAACGCCGACCTCGTGGTCTACGACTGCATGTACACCGACGAGGAATACCGCCGCTACGTCGGCTGGGGCCATTCCACCTGGCAGGAAGGCGTGCGCCTGTGCAAGGAAGCAGGCGTGAAGCGCCTCGCGGTGTTCCACCACGATCCCGACCACGACGACGAGATGCTCGACGGCATCGGGCGCGAAGTGCAGAAGCTGATGCCGGGATCGGTCGTCGCGCACGAAGGCCTCGTGCTCGAGGCCTGACTCTTGTCCCACGGCTTGCTGGCGGCGATCGAGGCGTACGCGCGCGAGCTCGAAGCGATAGGCAAAGAACCCCCGCCCGCCCCGCGCTGGAACCAGGACTGGTTCCCGCGCCTCGATGCCGCCGCCGCTTACGCGATGGTGCGCACGCTGAATCCTGAGCGCATCGTCGAGGTCGGCTCGGGACATTCCACGCGATTCCTCGCGCGCGCGGTCGCCGACGGCGGGCTCGATACGCGCATCACGGCGATCGATCCCGAGCCGCGCGCAACCCTCGAGGGGCTGAAGGTGAACTGGCTCAGGCAACGCGTGCAGGCGACTTCGCTCGAGGTGTTCGAGACGCTCGCCGACCGCGACATCCTCTTTGTCGACTCGAGCCACCAGGTGAAGCGCGGCAGCGACGTGGAATTCCTGCTCGAAAAGGTGCTGCCGTGCCTTGCCAAAGGCGTGCGGGTGCATTTTCATGACATCTTCCTGCCCGATCCGTATCCGGCGGCGTGGGGATGGCGGCGCTATAACGAGCAGGAAGCAGTGGCACCGCTGATCGGCAACGGCTACGCGCAGGAATTTGCGAGCCGCCAGGCGGGAAGGCTGAAGGGCGTGCTGGCACGCCTGCCGCTCAAGAAGGGGGCGATCGAGTCGAGCCTATGGCTGCGCAAAGAATAGATATCTCGCCGATCCGTGAGTGGCTGGACGCGGGCGCAGCGCCCGCGCAAGGGCCGCAGGACGTGCTGAAACATCTTTGCCGGCGGCTCGTCGATCTGGGTTTGCCCCTTCATCGCGTTGCGGTATTCGTGCGCACGCTGCATCCGAACGTCGCCGGCCGCGCTTTCATCTGGCACCAGCCGCAGGACCTGGTCGAGATCGTCACCGCCGAAATCGGCATCACGGATACGGAGCAGTGGCTCAGGAGCCCCGTGCGAGTGGTGTTCACCGAGCACATCGAGATCCGCAGCCGCATCGAGGGCCGCGACGGCCCGCTCGAATACCCGATCCTCGACGACCTGCGCAAGGAAGGCTGCACCGATTTCTTCGCGGTGCCGATGCGCTTCACGACTGGCGAGGTGCACGGCGCGAGCTTCGTCACGCGGCGCAGGGGCGGCTTCACGGACGCCGAGCTCGAAGCGCTGCGGGGCCTGATGGCGCCCTTCTCGCGCGTCGCGGAGATCTACGCCTGGCGGCGCACCGCCCGGAACATCCTCGAGGCCTACCTCGGCCAGCAGACCGGCGAGAAGGTGCTCGCCGGCAAGATCCGCCGCGGCGACGGCGAGGACATCCGCGCGGTGATCTGGTTCTGCGACCTGCGCGACTCCACGCCGATCGCGGATTCGATGACCCGTGCGGAGTTCCTCGGGGTGCTGAACGAGTTCTACGAATGCATCCTCGGGCCGGTGCTCGAGCACAAGGGCGAGGTCCTGCGCTTCATCGGCGACGCCGCGCTCGCCATCTTTCCGATTCCTGGGGAAGGCGAGCTGGCCGAGCGGTCCGAAGCCTCGAGGCGGGCCGTGCACGCGGCAAGCGTGGCCATCGAGCGCATGGCAGCCTTTAACGCCAACCGTAGCCGCAAGCTCAATTTCGGCATCGGCCTGCACCTCGGCCACGTGCTGTACGGCAACATCGGCACCCCGACCCGCATCGAGTTCACGGTCATCGGCGCCGCGGCGAACGAGGCGGCGCGAATCGAAGGCTTCTGCAAGACGCTTCAAGTGCCGCTCGTGCTCTCGGAGCCGGTGGCCCGGCACGTCCCGGACGCCATCTCCCTGGGTCGCCACCGCCTTCGCGGCGTCGAGGAACCGATGGAACTCTTCACGTTGACTGCAATTCGCCCGCCCGCTGCATAGAAAAATTTCAGCCTGATGGCGTCATGGGCGTCGCACAGAGACGCCATTCGGTGTAAATTTCTGTGAGTGCGCAGCATGGCGATCCCGAACACCGCGTCGGACGGCCCCGCACCTCCGCAGGAGAGCGCACCTACTTCGCTCGTGGAGCTCCTTTCCGACTGGTACTGGGAGCAGGACGCCGAGTTCCGCTTCACCGTCGTCTCCACCAGACGTCCGGAAAATTCCGCTGATCCGTTCCCCTACGTCGGCCGCAAGCACTGGGAGCAGCCGGCGCTGAATCTCAGCGACGCTGACTGGGAGCGCCATCGCGCCCAGCTCGAATGGCACCAGCCGTTCCGCGACTTCGAGGTGCAGCACGCAACCGACGACGGCCGCGTGGTGTGGATCTCGCTCTCGGGCGAGCCGATGTTCGACGACAGCGGCGCTTTCAAGGGCTATCGCGGCGTCGGCCGCGA
>Ga0310810_10004747_pt1 | contig 15092 bp, 11 predicted proteins | sample NCmetagenome_FD_207641 | JGI IMG/M metagenome (GOLD analysis project Ga0310810, IMG submission 207641) | Soil microbial communities from experimental microcosm in Duke University, North Carolina, United States - NC | ecosystem: Engineered > Artificial ecosystem > Soil microcosm > Unclassified ...
CTGCGTGCGTCGTCCGTCACGCGGGTCGCAGCAGCAGGCCCTCGTTCAGGCTGCCCGTGCGATAACCCTGCAGATCGAGGCTGACGTATCGATAGCCGACGGCCTTCAGCGCGCGGACGATCGCTTCCGCCATTTCCGGCTCCAGCGCCCGCGCCATTTCCTCACGCGCGATCTCGAGGCGCGCAACCTCGTCGTGATGCCTCACACGGAATACGCGGAAGCCGAGTCCGCGCAGCGCGTCCTCCGCGCGCTCGATCGTCCGTAGCTTCTCGTCGGTCACATCATGATGATAGGGGATGCGCGACGACAGACAGGCCGACGCCGGCTCGTCCCAGGTCGGCAATCCCGCCCGCCGCGACAGCTCCCGGATCTCGGCCTTGGTCAGATCCACCTCGTCCAGCGGACTGCGGACGCCGAACTCGCGCGCAGCCTGCCGCCCCGGCCGGTAGTCGCCGCGATCGTCGGCGTTGTTGCCGTCGACGACGGTTGCGTCGCGTTCGGCGGCGATGCGGCTCAGGTGCGTGTACAGCTCGCGCTTGCAGAAGTAGCAGCGGTTCGCCGGGTTGGCGCGGTAGTCGGGGACGTCGAGCTCGTGCGTCTGGATGATCTCGTGGCGCAGGCCGAACTCGCGTGCGATGCGAACGGCGAGCTGGCGGTGGCGCTCCGGATAGCTGGGACTGTCGGCAGTCACAGCTACGGCGCGATCGCCGAGCGTGCGCGCCGCGATGTAGGCGAGGTAGGCACTGTCGACGCCGCCGCTGTACGCAACGAGTACCGAACCGAGCGATGCGAGCGTGTCACCGAGTGCGGCTTCCTTGCCGCTCGCGAGCACCTCCGGCTCGATTACTCCTCCCAACCTTCGTCCTCCTCGTCCTCGGTTTCCTCATCCTCGTCGTCGAGATCGTCGTCGTCGTTGTCGACCGCTTCGTCGTCGTCCTCTTCGTCCTCGTCGTCGTCTTCGGGGGCGAGGTCGAGCTCGATCGGAGAGAGGCCGATCACCTCGAGATTCGAGCCGCACTCGGGGCAACTCAAGTGGTCACCCTTGTCGACGTCGAATTCGTCGACTTCGATTTCGGCATCGCATTCCGGGCAAGTGGCCATACGCGCTCCGATCGCTTAGAATTCCCGCTCGGCGGGACGATCGCGAGTATAGCCACCCCTGCGCGGATGTGCAATTGGCCAGCACCTCGGTCGCGTCCAAGACCGTTCTGATCGCCGACGACACGGCGTTCGTGCGCGACCGGTTTCGCGCCGCGGTCGAACAGTCGGGCCACCGCGCGATCCTGGCGTCGACCGCGAGCGAGCTGTTGGCGCACCTCCGCAGCGGCGCGCAGGCGATCGATCTCATCGTGCTCGACCTGCGGCTGCCGCAGTCGCCCGGTGTCGACCTCGTGCGCACCGTGCGGAAGCTCGACGCAGGGCGCGCACCGGTGCTCGTGTTCAGCGGCACGATCGCAAGCGCCGAAGAGGTTCGCGAGCTCGCGGCGCTCGGCGTCGCCGGGTACCTCAACGAATACTGCGCGGTGCAGCACATCGTGCCGTCGCTGGCGCCGCATCTCTTCCCGGACAGCTTCAATCGGCGAAGCAGTCCACGTGTCGTGATTGGCGCGGGCGTACAGTACCGCGTCGGCAATGCGATCGCGGCGGCGCTCCTTCTGAACATCAGCCGCGGCGGCATCGCGATCCGGACGACGAGCCCGTTGGACGCCGGCTCGCGGATCAAGGTGCGCTTCCGCCTTCCGGCGTCGACGCGCGACATCGACGCGGAGGGCCGCGTTGCGTGGCAGGACAGCCGCGTCGGCATGGGCGTGCAGTTCGACGCGGTCGACGCCGCGCATCAGGCGGTCATCGACGATTTCGTCGACGCGCACTTCTTCACGAACAGAAAAGCCTGAACCACAAAGCCCGTCGGCTGCTGCTACAGTCTGCGTGGAGGTTCCGATGGAGGGCTCGATCGCGGCCGCGCTCTGGCGGTTGGCGGGGTTGTGGGCGCTGGTCTTCGCCAACGGCTTCTTCGTCGCGGCGGAGTTCGCGATCGTCACGGCGCGGAAGACGCGGATCGATCAGATGATCGCCGAAGGCAACCGGCGGGCGCGCGCCGTGCGCCGCGCCGTCACCGCGCCGGATCGGTACATCGCCGCGACGCAGCTTGGTATCACGATGGCGAGCCTCGGCCTCGGCTGGATCGCCGAGCCCGCCCTGGCCTCCATCATCGAGCAGCCGATGGCCGGCCTCCCGTCGTACGTCGCCGCCACCACTGCGCACACGATTGCCGTGGCAATCGCGTTCGCGATCATCACGGCCCTCGAGATTGTGTTCGGCGAACTGACGCCGAAGTGGATCGCGCTCGAACGCTCCGAAGCCACGGCGCTGTGGGTGGTCCAGCCGCTCGAGCTGTTCATGCAGGCGTTCTGGCCGTTCATCCGCATCGTGCACGGCACCGCACAGGCCATCATCAAGGCGGTCGGGTTCCATGGCGCCGATCGGCGTGCGATGGTCCACTCGGAGGAGGAATTGAAGATGCTCGTCACCGCGAGCCAGGAGGCCGGCGTGCTCGAAGAGCAGGAAGAGCAGATGCTGCACCGCGTCTTCGGGTTCGCGGATCTCACGGCCGGGCAGGTGATGATTCCGAGGACGGAGCTCGTGGCGGTCGCGGCCGACGCGCCCATCGGCGATCTCGTCGCGGCGATCGCCCGCGGCCATCACTCGCGGCTGCCCGTCTATCGCGAGGACCTCGACGACGTGACGGGCATGCTGCACGTGACGGACGTGCTGCGCGCGCTGGCGGCCGCGAACAAGAGCACGACCGCCGGGTCGCTCGCGCGTGAGGTGCTCACTGTGCCGGAAACGCTGGGCGCCGACGATCTCCTCGCCGAGATGCGGCGGCGACGTGTGCGCGAAGCGATCGTCATCGACGAGTACGGCGGCACGGCCGGCCTGGTGACCTTCGAATCGCTGATGGAGCGCATCGTCGGCGAGATTCCGGGCGAATTCGACGCGGTGCCGGCGCGCATCGCGGGCCGCCCGGACGGCTCGTGCGACATCGACGGTCTCACCCTCGTGACCGATCTGAACGCGCAGTTCGGCCTGCACATCGACGAAGACACCTACACGACGGTCGGCGGCTACGTGCTCGGCCGTCTGGGCCGGCGTGCGCGCGCCGGTGACACGATCGACGTCGAAGGCCGCGTCATGCGCGTCGACGCGCTCGACGGGCTGCGTGTCGCGAAAGTGTGGCTGTCGAAACCCGCGCAGAAGAGTGAACCGGATCGGGAGATCGGATGATCGGCGATTTGGATCGGGGGATCGGCGATCTATACTGCGCGCCATGGTCCTGACCAACTCCGAGCTCGTCGCGTCCCTGAAGCACGAAGTCAACATCCTGCTGCACCTCGCCGGCAAGATCGACCGCGCGCGGCTGGACTACCGGCCGACGCCGAAACAGCGCAGCACGCTGGAGTTGTTGCAGTACCTGACGATCATGGGTCCAGAGCTGATGAAGGTCGCCAGGACCGGCGTGTTCGACATTCCCGCGTGGACCGCCGCCGAAAAGAAAGCGGCGACGCTCGATTTCGATCAGGTGCTCGCCGCGATCGCCGACGAGAAGGACACGTACGAACGTGCGCTCGCGGCGTTCTCGAACGACGAGCTGCGAGGGGAAATCGCGCCGTTCGGGTCGACGTCCTCCCGCGGCGGATTCATCGTGAATCTGATCCTCTGCGGACACGCGGCGTACCGCACGCAGCTGTTCGTATACCTCAAGGCCTGCGGCCGCGAGGAGCTGAGCACGATGAATCTGTGGGCGGGTGCGGATCCGCCCGCATCGGCGACGATCAATTAGAAGGGGTGGTGGCGCAGGACTCTCGTCCTGCGCGCTCAGTCGGCGCGCAGCAGTCTGAGCGCGTTGGCGATCACGATCACCGAGGCCCCTGTGTCGGCGACGATCGCCATCCACAACGTCGCGACGCCCGCCACAGCAGCAACCACGAATGCGGCCTTCATCACGATCGAAATCGCGAGATTCGCCTTGATGTTGCGGACCGTCGCGCGGCTCAGCCGGAACGTATAGGGAATCTTGAGCAGGTCGTCGGCCATCAGGGCGACGTCGGCTGTCTCGAGCGCTACGGCGCTCCCCGCCGCGCCCATCGCAATACCGACGTCGGCCGACGCCAGGGCCGGCGCGTCGTTGACGCCGTCACCGACCATCGCCACGGGACCATACGCGCGCCGGAGCTCTTCGACCGCGGCGACCTTGTCTTCCGGCAGCAGCTCGGCGCGGCATTCGTCGACGCCGAGCTCGGCGGCCAGCGCCTGCGCCGTCGCGCGGCTGTCGCCAGTCAGCATCACGACCCGCTCGACGCCCTGCCGCTTCAGCAGATCGACGGCATCGTGCCCGCTCTCACGCGCCCGATCGGCGACGGTGATGATACCGATCGCCCGCTCGTCGCGCGCGACGAGGACGACCGTCCCGCCGCCCGCACTCGAGGCGAGCACCCGCGCGTGCATCGCTGGCGAGCACAGGCCGCGCTCCTCGAAGAGACGGTGATTCCCGAGCAGCACCCGCGCGCCGTCGACGGATCCCTCGGTGCCGCGGCCCGACATGGCCGCCACATCGTCGGCCGGCGCGGCGGCGACGTCGTGGGACGCGGCGTGCGCCAGAATCGCATGCGCGATCGGGTGCGTGGATCGGCGCTCGACCGAGGCGGCGAGCATCAGCACCGACGTCACCGGCGCGTCGTTCAGCGCCACGACGTCGACCACGTGAGGCGTGCCGCCGGTCAGCGTGCCGGTCTTGTCGAACGCGACGCACTTGATCCCGCTCGTCCGTTCCAGATGCGCGCCGCCTTTGATCAGCACGCCTTTACGGGCCGCGCCCGCCAGCGCGGCGACGACGGATACGGGCGTCGAAATCACGAGGGCGCAGGGGCAGGAGATGACCAGGAGCACCAGCGCGCGATAAATCGAGGAATGCCACGTCATCGTCGTCAAAAGCGGGGGGACGAGCGCCACGGCGATCGCCAGCACGATGACCGCCGGCGTGTAAATGCGCGCGAACCGCTCGACGAGCGCCTGGGCCGGCGCACGCTGCGCCTGGGCGCGCTCGACCAGATGAATGATCCGCGCGAGCGTCGTGTCGCGGCGCACGCGCGTGACGCGGACGTCGAGCGCGCCGCGGCCGTTGATCGTCCCCGCGAAGACTTCGTGGCCGATCGTCTTGTCGACCGGCAGCGATTCGCCGGTGACGGGCGCCTGGTTGACGTAGCTCGAGCCGCCCACGACCACGCCGTCGAGCGGGATCTTTTCGCCGGGCGGCACCGAGATGACGGCGCCGGGAGCGATGGCGTCGACATCGACGCGGCGGTCCCCATCGGCGCCGCGCACGATGGCGTCCGCGGGCGTCAGTTCCATCAGCGCACGGATCGCCGTGCGGGCGCGGTCGAGCGTCCGCGTCTCGAGCATCTGCGCGAGGGCGAACAGAAACACGACCGCCGCCGCCTCGGAGAGCTGCCCGAGGACGATGGCGCCGCTCGCGGCGATGACCATGAGCACGTTGATATCGAGGGATCGCACGCGCAGCGCGCTCCAGGCGCGTCGGGCCGTGATCGGCAATGCGATCGCGAACGACGCGACGAACAGCCACGGCGCCAACGCGCCGCCGCCGAGCGCGTCGGCGGCGAGGCCCGCGCCCAACGCGACGCCCGCCGCCAGCACGGCGAGCTGCCGCCGCTTCAGCGACCGTTCGCCGACCGCAAGCGGTTCCTCGTGCTCCAGCCACGCCCGCATCCCGGTATCGGCGACCGCGCCGGCGATGGCCGCGGCCGACAGCTTTGCCGCGTCGTACTTGACGTGCAGCCGCTGACCGACAAGGTCCGCAGAAAAATCTTCGAGCCCGGCGAGGTTCTTGAAGCGCCGCTCGAGCATCGCGACTTCTTCGCGGCAGTCCATACCTTCGATCTTGAACGTCGACTCGGCGTGCAGCTCGCAGATCGTGCAGGTGGTCGTCGTCATGGGACGCGAACCTTTTCCTGGACGTGCTCGAGGCCCTGTGCGAACAGGCCGACAATGTGCTGGTCGTCGAGGGCGTAAAAGATCTGGCGGCCGCTGCGGCGGGTGCGGACCAGACGGGCCCCGCGCAGAAGGCGCAACTGGTGCGATACCGCGGACTCGCTGCTGCCGACGTGGCGGGCGATCTCCCGGACGCACAGCTCGGACCGCGACAGCGCATCGAGAATGCGGACGCGCGTGGTGTCGCCGAGGACCTTGAACGTGTCGGCGAGCGCGACGGCCGTCGCGTCGTTCAGCTGACGGCGCCGCATATGTGCATATATGAGCAGGTGCTCATATATCGAGTATACTCGGCCGCTTCGCCCTATGCCGAGCGCCTGGCGACGCGTCGCCACTACTTTTTTTTATTCCGTTCGGTTAGGATTTTTGGTTGGTTCACCCATTTCAGGAGCCATTCTGTGATTGAGGTTCAGCACCTCACCAAGCGCTACGGCCGCGTGACCGCCGTCGACGATGTGAGTTTCCGCGTGGAACGCGGGGAAATCTTCGGTTTTCTGGGGCCGAACGGCGCCGGCAAGACCACCACCATGCGGATACTGACCGGCTACATGCCGGCGACCGAAGGCAAGGCGATCGTCGCCGGCTTCGACGTCTTCGAGCAGCCGATCGAGGCCAAGCGCCGCACCGGGTATCTGCCGGAGACGCCGCCGCTCTATCCCGACATGACGGTGGTCGAGTACCTCGACTTCGTCGCCAAAATCAAGGGGGTGCCGGCCGCGGGCCGCGGCGAGCGCGTCCGGAGCGTCATGGCGCGCACGCGGATCGCCGACGTGGCCACGCGCCTGACGGCGAAGTTGTCGAAGGGCTATCGTCAGCGCGTCGGGCTCGCGCAGGCCCTCATCCACAACCCCGACGTGCTGATTCTCGACGAACCCACGGCGGGGCTCGACCCGAAGCAGATCATCGAAACGCGGCAGCTCATCAAGGATCTCGCGGGCGATCACACCGTCATCCTGAGCACGCACATCCTCCCTGAGGTGTCGCAGACCTGCCAGCGCGTGGTCATCATCAACAAGGGCCACGTCGTCGCGGTCGATACGCCGGACAACCTCACCGCCCGCCTGCGGGGCAGCGAGACGATGTATGTCCAGGTGGACGCCGGCGGCGGCGACGCCGGTGCGGCGCTGAGCGCGGTGCCGGGCGTCACGAAAGTCGTGGCGGCCGATCATCGCGAGGGTATTGCCGGGTTCGAGGTGGACAGCCAGGCCGGACAGGATGTGCGCCGCCAGCTGGCGCACGCGATCGTGTCGCAGGGATGGGGCCTCCTCGAGCTTCGCCCGATGCGAATGAGCCTCGAGGAGATCTTCCTGTCGCTGACGACGGACGAAACGGCGGCCCCGGCGCAAGGCGAACCGGCCCCGGCGCCCGAAGGAGACGCGGTCAATGCGTAATATTCTCGCGATCGCGAACAAGGAGCTGCGGTCGTACTTTGCGGGGCCGATTGCCTACATCGCGATTGGCTTGTGGGCGCTGCTCTACGGCTACTTCTTCATCGCCATCCTGCAGTTCTTCGTGCGCCAGAGCATGCAGATGGGCCAGATGGGTATGGGCGGCCCGCAGTCGATGAACGTCAATCAGCAGCTGATTCGGCCGCTGCTGCAGAACGTCACCATCATGATTCTCTTCGTCATGCCGATGGTGACGATGCGGACCTACTCGGAAGAAAAGCGCTCGGGGACGATCGAGCTGCTGCTGACATCGCCGCTGAGCGACTTCCAGATCATCATGGGCAAGTTTCTCGGCGCGATGGCGCTTTACGCGCTGATGCTGGCGGTGACGACGATCCACATCGCGCTGCTCTTCGTCTACGGCCGGCCCGAGCTGAGGCCGATTCTGACCGCGTATCTCGGCCTGTTCCTGCTCGGCGGCTGCTTCATCAGCCTCGGCCTGCTCATTTCGAGCCTTACGCGCAATCAGATCGTGGCGGGCATGCTGACGTTCGCCGTCTTCCTGCTGCTCTGGATCATCACCTGGGTCGGGAGCTTCTCAGGCCCCACGGTCGATCAGCTGACGCAGTATCTCTCGATCATCGACCACCTCGAGGACTTCTCGAAGGGGGTTATCGACACGAAGCATCTGATTTACTACGTGAGTTTCATCACGTTTGGACTGTTCCTGACCGCCAAGTCCGTGGACAGCGAGAGGTGGCGGGGCTAAGGAAGTCTGAAGTCTGAAGTTGGAAGGCAGAAGATAGAACGTATGCTGAATCGCATTTTGAGCGCAGTCGGCTGGATCGGGACGGGGCTCGTCCTCGTCGCGGTGGCCATCCGGTTCGGATTCCCGGCGAAAGAGCAATGGGCGTATTACCTGGCGTGGGCGGGCCTCGTCTGCGTGCTCGCCTACTCGCTATCGCAGTGGCGCGAGGTCGCGAAGGTGTTCTCGCGGCGGCAGGCACGCTACGGCACGCTGGCCGCGACGAGCGTTCTGGTCGTGCTCGGCATCCTCGTCGCGATCAATTACATCGGCGCGAAACAGAACAAGCGCTGGGACCTGACGACGAACAAGCAGTTCAGCCTCGCGGATCAAAGCAAGAACGTGCTCACCAAACTCGATTCGCCGCTGCAGGTTCAGGTCTTCGCGCAAGAACCCGAGTTCCCGCGCTACCAGGATCGGCTGAGGGAGTACGAATACGTCTCCAAGAAGATCTCGACGGAGTACATCGACCCTGACAAGAAGCCGGCGGTCGCGAAGCAGAACAACATCCAGCAGTACGGGACGATCGTTTTCAACTACAAGGGCCGCAGCGAGCGGGTGACCTCCGATACCGAGCAGGACATCACCAACGGCATCATCAAGGTCGTCACCGGACAGCAGAGAAAGGTCTACTTCACGCAGGGCCACGGTGAGCGCGACAACGGATCCGCTGATCCCTCCGGTTACAACACGATTGCCGGCGCGCTGAGCAAGGAGAACTACACGGTCGACAAGGTCGTCATCGCGCAGCAGGGCAAGGTGCCCGACGACGCGGCTGTCGTCATCGTCGCGGGGCCCAAGACCGACTTCTTTCCGCCTGAAGTCGAAGCGCTGAAGGCGTATCTCGCAAAAGCGGGAAAAGTCTTTCTCGAGCTCGACCCGCCGGACAAGCCCGACAACCCGCCCCTCACGAGCCTCATAGCGCTCGCGCACGACTGGGGCATGGACGTGGGCAACGACGTCGTGGTCGACGTGAGCGGCATGGGCCGTCTGATTGGGACCGACGCGTCGGTGCCGGTCGCCGCGAATTACCCGTCCCATGCGATCACGCAGCGATTCAACTTTTTGACGGCGTTTCCGCTGGCGCGGTCGGTGACCGCGGTGAGCGGCGGCGTGAGCGGCCACACGGCGACGACGTTCATCGAAACCAGTCCGCGCAGCTGGGCGGAAACCGACATCAAGGCGCTGATGACGACGGGCAAGGTGGAGCTCGACGAGTCGAAGGGCGACAAGAAAGGGCCGGTCTCGATCGCCGCGGCCGTTTCCGCGGCGGTGACACCGTCGGATTCGAAGCCCACCGACGCGGACGCCGCCAAGCCGGAAACACGCGTGGTCGTGATGGGCGATTCCGACTTCGCGTCGAATTCCGCGCTCGGGATTCAAGGCAACAAAGATCTCTTCATGAACATCGTCGGCTGGCTGTCGCAGCAGGAGAACCTGATCTCGATCAGGCCGAAGGAATCCGACGATCGGCGAATCACGATGACGGCGACGCAGCAGACAAACCTGATCTGGCTGTCGCTGCTCATCATTCCCGGGTGCATTTTCGGCACGGGCGTGTACACGTGGTGGAAGCGACGGTAATGCGCGGCCTGAAATCCACCATCGCGCTCGTGGTCGTGCTCGCCGGCCTCGGCGCGTACATCTATTTCGTCACCTGGAAGCAGCCCGCCGACGCCGGCTCCGGGACGAAGAAGCAGGAGAAGGTCTTCGCGGGCGTCGAGTCCGACAAGATCGAGGAGCTCAAGGTCAGCCTGGCGAGCGGCGACGCGACCTCCCTCAAGAAACAGAGCGGTGCCTGGCAGCTGACGCAGCCGCTGACGTCGAAGGCAGACGATTCGGAAGTGTCTGGCATCACGTCTGCGCTGTCCTCCGTCGAGATGACGCGCGTCGTCGACGAGAACCCGGCCAATCTCACCGACTACGGCCTGTCGAATCCGCGCATCGCCCTCGACTTCAAGGCCAGCGGCGACAAGGACTACCGGAAGCTGTTCATCGGCGAGAAGTCACCGACGGGCAGCGATCTGTTCGCGAAGCGGAACGACGAAAAACGCGTGTTCCTGATTCCCGCGTTCCAGGAATCGACGTTCAACAAGTCGACGTTCGATCTACGCGACAAGACGCTTCTGAAGTTCGACCGCGACAAGGTCGACGCGCTCGATCTGTCGGCCGGCGGCAAGACGACCGCGTTCGCCAAGCAGGGCTCCGACTGGAAGATCGCCAAGCCGCTCGACGTCCGCGCCGATTCGAGCACCGTGGAAGGCCTCATCGGACGCCTGCAGAGCGCGCAGATGAAGTCGATCGTCACCGGCGAAGCGACGCCGGACGACCTGAAGAAGTACGGCCTCGACAAACCGGACGCGACCGTCAACATCAAGGCCGGGAGCTCGACGGCGACGCTCGTCCTCGGCGGCAAGGCCGCGGACAACACGGTGTACGCGCGCGATGTGTCGAAGCCGTCGGTCGTGACCGTTGAAACGTCGCTCGCGGACGAGCTCAAGAAAGGCGCGGACGAGTACCGGCGCAAGGACCTGTTCGAGTTCCGCGCCTACAACGCGTCGCGCATCGAGTTCACGCGAAACGGACAGACCGTGGCGTTCGAGCGCGTCAAGGCGAAGGACGAAAAGTCACAGGATACCTGGCGGCGGGTCAGCCCCAACGCCGCGGATGCCGACAAGGACAAAGTCGAGGGGATGCTGAGCCGTCTCTCGAACATGCGCGCAAGCGCGTTCGTCGACTCGACGGCGAAAACCGGCCTCGACAAGCCTGCGCTCACCGTGTCGGTGAAGTTCGAGGACGGCAAGAAGGAAGAGCGCGTCGCCTTCGGCAAGGAAGGCGACACGGTGTACGCGTCACGCCCCGGTGAACCCGGCGCCGCGAAGGCCGACCCCGCCGACTTCGCCGAAGTGAACAAGTCGCTCGACGAACTCTCCAAGTGATAACGCTATAATTCGGCGATTCCTGGCATCACTCCCGGCACGCGGTTGGGTTCGTACGAGTTGGTGTCGCTCGTCGGCGCCGGCGCCATGGGCGAAGTCTACCGCGCGCGCGACACGAAGCTTGGCCGCGACGTCGCGCTGAAGACGCTGCCGACGGCGTTCGCACTCGATCCGGATCGTCTCGCGCGTTTCAAACGCGAGGCCCAGCTGCTCGCATCGCTGAATCATCCCAACATCGCCGCGATTTACGGCCTGGAGGAATCGGACGCGGTTCAGGCGCTCGTCCTCGAGCTGGTGGACGGTCCTACGCTCGCCGACCGCATCGCGAGCGGGCCCGTGCCGCTCGACGAGGCGCTGCCGATCGCGCGCCAGATTGCCGAGGCGCTCGAGGCCGCGCACGAGCAGGGAATCGTCCATCGCGATCTGAAGCCGGCAAATATCAAAGTGCGCGCGGACGGCACGGTCAAAGTCCTCGACTTCGGCCTGGCCAAGGCGCTGTCGGGCGCGGCGCAGGGCAGCAGCCCTGCCGATAGCCGCGCACAAGGGCTGACCGTCGCCCCCACCGTCACGAGCGCGGGCATGACACAGGCGGGCGTGATTCTCGGAACCGCCGCCTACATGAGCCCCGAGCAGGCGCGGGGCCGCCCCGCCGACAAGCGTGCCGACATCTGGGCCTTCGGCTGCATCGTCTACGAGATGCTGAGCGGACGACGTCCCTTTGCGGGAGAGACGATCGCGGACGTCATCGCGGCGGCCATGACGGCCGAACCGGATTTGACGCTCGTGCCGGCGCGAGTACAGCCGATGGTTCGCCGGTGCCTGCAGAAAGATCCGAAGCTGCGGCTGCGCGACGTCGCGGACGCGATGGCGTGGGTGCAGGACGTGGACGTCGCGGCTCCGGATCCGAGTGCCGCGCGCGGGTGGTCACGCTGGATTCCGTATGTCGCCGCATCCGTCATCGTCGCCGGCGCTGCTGCAGTCATCGCGCGCACGGCCGGACGGAGCCCCGAGGCGCGAACGCCGCTGATGCGATTCGACCTCCTCCTTCCCGAAAACAGCGGGATCCCGACGTTTGCAGTCTCGCCCGACGGACGGTTCATGGCCATGCCGATCGTCGCGACGGACGGCCTGCGCCACCTCACGCTGCGATCGATCGACAACGGCGAAGAACACAGTCTGCCGGGAACCGAGAATGTCGACGCCAGCTTCTGGTCGCCGGACGGCCGGTTCATCGGGTTTACGGCGGGCGGCGCTCTGAAGAAAGTCGCGGCCGCCGGCGGATCGGCGGAGGTGATCGCTGCCCGTGGCGTCGGTCAGCGCGGATGCTGGGGACGCGACGCGTTCATCGTGATGAACGTCGCCGGCGGACTCTCGCGCGTGCCGCTGACCGGCGGCGACGCGACAGCCGTCACCGCCGCGGATTCGACTCGCGGAGAAATCCACGACGAGCAGCCGGCGTGCCTGCCCGACGGCCGGTTTCTGTTTTTCCGGCATTTTGCCGAACGCGGCGCGAGCGGCATTTACGTCGGCGACTCGCACGCCGCTCCCGATCGACAGCGTTCGACGCCGGTACTCGTGGCCGACGACGGTCCTGTCCTGGTTCCCGGCTCCGGGACGAGCCGCGTACCGCTGCTGTTCATGCGCGGCGACACCCTGTACGTGCAGCCGCTGGCGATCGACCGCCTGGATCTCCTCGATCAGCCCGTCAAGGTTGCGGATCACGTGGCCTCCAGCACCGGCTCGGGCGAATTCTCCGCTTCGTCGACGGGACTGCTCGTGTTTCTCGAGGCCCCGAATCTGGATCGACAATTGACGTGGATCGACAGGTCCGGCGCGGTTGGCGGCACCGTGGGTCCGATCAGCCCGGCGTTGCGCGGTTTGAAGATCGCACACGACGGCACGCGCGCGGCCGTCGGCATGTTCCCGCCGGGCGGCCTCGTCAACAACGACGACATCTGGATCATGCCGTTCGACGGGGGCGCACCGGCGCGGCTGACGTCGGATCCTACCGTCGAAACGTCTCCCATCTGGTCGCCCGACGACACACGCGTGGCATTCGCGTCGAATCGCGGCGGGCAGTGGGCGCTCTACGAGCAGCGGATCGACGCAAGCGAGGCGCGGCGCATCCTTCCCGCCGACAAGCCGCTGGTGCTCTTCGACTGGTCTCCGGACGGCCGGTTCATCATGTACGCCTTGCAGTCGCGCGAAGCCGTCGGCGAAGTGTGGGTGACGCCGGCCTCTGGCGGCGTCGCGCCCACGTGTATCCTGCAGAATCGCTTTCCTGTCAGCGGAGCGAAATTCTCGCCGGATGGCCGCTGGATTTCGTACGTGTCGACCGAGGCGGGGCGGCCCCAGGTGTACGTGCGGCGATTCGAGGCGTCAGCCGGCGGAACGCCCTCATCGCCGGACGACGGCCGCGTGCTGATCGCCAGCGGCGCGCGCGGCCTCGCGCGGTGGCGCCGCGACGGTCGCGAGCTCGTGTATGTGAACGGAAACGGTGAAATGGTCGCGGTCGACGTCGCATCGCTGCCGAAGCTCGACAGCAATGCAACACGTCGCCTTTTTGCCTTGCCGACTTCATTCCTCAGAATCGCGCCCCCCGGTACGGTAGGCCTGTCGGACGTCGCGCCCGACAACAGCCGCGCGTTGTTTGCGCTGCCCACCGCGTTCCGACCACCCGCGCTGCATGCTCTCGTCAACTGGCAGGGGCACTGACGCCGCGCGCGAGTTCGCGGCGGCGGCACTCGCTGTCGCGCTGGTCGCGTGTCATCCGCAGGTTCGGCCGATGCCCGCCGTTACTACCGCATCTCCAACGGAGACACTGCATCACGACATCGACGAAATCCTCGCCGAGCCCACGCTCGCCCACGGCATCTGGGGCGTTCTGGTCAAGTCGCTGAAAAACGACGACACGTTGTACGACCTGAACGCGCGCAAGCTGTTCGTTCCTGCATCCAACATGAAGATCGTGACGCTCGCCGCTGCGGCCGAGCGTATGGGATGGGACTACACGTACGAGACTCGGCTCCTCGCCGCCGGACGCGTCGACGCCGGGCGGCTCGACGGCGATCTCGTCGTCGCCGGCAGCGGCGATCCGAGCATCGGCTACCTCGATGGATCCGCGGATCGGCTCTTCGACGACTGGGCGGCGAAGCTGAAGGCGGCCGGCATTCAGACCGTCTCCGGCCGTCTCATCGGCGACGACAACGCGTTCGACGATGAGGAACTTGGATTCGGGTGGTCGTGGGACGACCTGCCGGACGACTACGCTGCCGGCGTCAGCGCGCTGCAGTTCAACGAGAACGCAGTTCGGCTGACGATCGCGCCGGGTCCCTCGGTGGGCTCCTCTGCCGGAATTTCGCTCTCGCCGAGTGGCAGCGGCCTTCTGGTAGATAGCACCGTGACGACATCCGCTCGGGACGCGGCACCGACTATCGCCGCGCATCGTCTCCCAGGCAGCGCGCGGCTCGAGCTGCGCGGGACGGTCCCGCTCGGCTCGACACCGCAGACGCGGGCGGTGTCGGTCGACAACCCGACGCTGTTCTTCGTCGGGGCGCTACGAACGGCTCTGATCTCGCGCGGGATCGATGTGCGCGGACCGTCGGTAGACGTCGACGATGTGGCTGACCGACCCTCACAAGCCGCTGCGCCACCGATCGCGACGCATCGGTCCGCGCCACTCTCGCAGCTTGCGCTGCGCCTCATGAAGGACAGCCAGAATCTGTATGCCGAGACGTTTCTGAAGACCTTGGGGCTGGCGCTCGGCACGCCGACCTACGCCGCGGGACGGACGCAGGTGCAGCTCACGCTTGGACCGTGGGGAATTGGCGCCGGCGATCTGATTCAGCGCGACGGCTCGGGGCTGTCACGCTACGACTTCGTGACACCCGCGGC
>Ga0310810_10004748_pt1 | contig 15089 bp, 13 predicted proteins | sample NCmetagenome_FD_207641 | JGI IMG/M metagenome (GOLD analysis project Ga0310810, IMG submission 207641) | Soil microbial communities from experimental microcosm in Duke University, North Carolina, United States - NC | ecosystem: Engineered > Artificial ecosystem > Soil microcosm > Unclassified ...
CCCACCTGTCATGGCGACGGGCGCATCGCGCGCACCGAGACAGTGACCGTCAATATTCCGGCCGGGGCGCAGAACGGCTCGCGGTTACGCGTTCCGGGCAAAGGCAACGCCGGCACGCTGGGCGCTCCGGCAGGCGATCTCTACATCACCACGCGGGTAGAGGAGCATCCGTTCTTCCACCGCAATGGGGACAATATCGAAATCAAAGTGCCGGTCACTGTCGCCGAGTCCGGCTTGGGCGCGAAGATTGAAGTGCCCACCATCGACGGCCGCACGCTGTTGAAAATCCCGCCGGGAACGCCCAACGGAAGGAAATTCCGGTTGAGCGAGAAGGGCGTTTTCAACGCGCGCAAGAACCAGCGCGGCGATCAAATCGTGGAAGTGGTGATCCAGGCTCCCAAGGTGCAGGACGAGCGAACCAAGGAGCTGCTGCGCGAACTGGCCAAGCTCCAGCCCGAAGACCCCCGCGCTGAAATCTGGGCGAAGGTTTAAACAATGGCCAAAGGCCGCTCCAAAGGTTCGTACATGATCTCCTCGGTGGCCGAGCAGTACGAGATCCATCCGCAGACACTGCGCCTCTACGAGCGTGAAGGCTTGCTGCGCCCCTCGCGCAGCGAAGGCAACACGCGGTTATATACGGATGGCGATCTCGAGCGGCTGGAGGTGATCCTGCATCTTACGCGCGATCTGGGCGTGAACCTGGCGGGCGTCGAGATCATTCTCAATATGCGGGAGAAGATGTCCGAGATGCACCGGCAGATCGAAGAGTTTGTTTCGGGCCTCAACCGCGAGCTGGCTGCTCACGCGCGCACGCCCGCGCCGGACGACAGGAACTCGTTGATCCCGGTGATCCATTTCCCCTCCAGCAAGTCGCGGCGCTGAACTGGGCCGCCTTCTCCGCCGCCGGCGCGATCCGTCAATTTTTCGTCCAATCGCGAGACACCGTCAAAATATTGACAGCGCCCCACAGGCGATCGAAGCCGTCTCGTGGCAATGTTTTCAGCGGGATAGAGCCCGATGGCGTTGGTATTCGCATTGCAAGTTCACTGGGGAGGTTGGTACGGCATGTTGACCAGAATTCAGGAGTTCACACCAAAATCCTTGGCGGTTTCTGACCCCATTGTAAAGCCGCCCGTCCCTGGGGAAGAATTCTCTGTAACGCTGGACAAGGCGACGCTCACGCTGTTGCTGGACGAGATGAACAAGCTGGGGATCGATACCAGCAAGGTAAGAATTTCGAAGGATCCGGCGCAGCCCGGTGCGCAGCCCACTGCTGTGAACGTGGGCAACCCGCAGCCTGCCGCCACTGGCCCCATACCGGCGGCGCCACAGCGGCTCACGCCGTTCGATCCTCAACCGGCGCCCGCCGCCTCCAGCGTTCCTGCACTGGACGCCGCAGCCGTCTCCGAGGCAGAGTTCGTGCCGGAATTCCGGCAAGACGTCAGGGTCTTTAGCAGTTATGGAACATCCTCTGGTTTGAATCCGGCTTACTTCGCCACGCGCGAGACGGCCGAGTGGATGGCCAAGAAATATGGCACGGGCGAAGTGGTCGAGACTCCATACGAGGGGAATGGCGGGCCTTATCTCGCCAATGCCAACGAGTTCCAGATCCGGCTGAGTAACGGGAAGCTAACCAACGCCGGCACCCTGGCCGACTACTATCGCCGCATGCCGGAAGCCCAATTTCCCGGCGTGGCAGACTACATGGTCCGCTCCGTGCTCATCGCCGACAACGGCCCCGGCATTGTGTAAGGGCCGCTAGCTGGCTAACAGCATCCATACAGCTCCAAACGGGCTATCCAGCTTCAGATACGATTTCCCGTTCAGTGCATAGATGTAGTGGTTCGGAAAATGGTCGGCTGGGCCTGCCCGAAAATAGCCGGGGGCGGTCGAAATCTCGTCGGCAATCACACGATAATCCGGCGGCGGCGCCTGAATCCGCGGGTATGGCGTGTATTCACTGGGGTCGCCCGGCGCGGCGTGCGACTGGCGCAGAAGCCGAAGCGCCAGAGGCGGGCATGCCACGACTAATAGCGCATTAACCCCGCACGTTCCAAATAACAATTGAACCATCGGCGTGATCAGGGACGGAAGTTCAGGGATTGGCGGCAGCGGCAAATACGGCAACTGGGTCAAGGTGATCTTCCAGCCATCGATGGCGCCAATATAGGTTGACACTGCATTTTCCGTATAGCGATCCTGAAAGACATAAAGCTCGTTGAGCATCAGAGCGTCCACGGCCGTGGGCGCGGTTGAAAAGACGTCGACCACGGGTTTGGGGTGCTGGATCAGAATGGGATCAGGAGCGCCGTAGCTCTTCAGAAAATCGATGGCGGCTCTGGCTTCCGGAGAAGCCGGGTCGAAACTCCACATGCGGTGTGTCCTCCAAGCGCTTCTACCCGCGAGTATACCGGCGCGGTCCCTGGTTCTGGCCCGCCGAAGTCTCAAATAGGCGGGGACATAAGCGTTTACGCCGCGCCATAATGTGTGACTGGCGCGCTAAGCGGCTAGAATAGAGGAATGACGTCAAGAGTCTCCGCTAGCGGCCTTCGCGTCGTTTTCGCCTTCATATCGGCGTTTCTTTTACCGGCGGCATTCGGGCAGAAACCGGCAGACCTGTTCACGAAAGCGCCTCCGGATGTGGATGAAGCACTGCGATCGCGCGTCTCCAAGTTTTATCAGGCGCAGGCCGACGGCCATCCGAGGCAGTCGGAACAGTACGTCGCGGAGGACTCGAAGGACTACTTCTTCGAGATGCGAAAACCGCGCATCCTGAGCTTCGAGATCGGCCAGATCGATTACGCGGATAATTTCACCAAGGCCACGGTCTTGACCAAAGCCCAGATGTATGTAAAATTCCCCGGTTTCGACAAAAAGCCCCTATCCATGCCAGTGAAGACGCAGTGGAAGCTGGTGGACGGACAGTGGTGCTGGTACATCGACCCGGACACGCTGAACGAGACGCCGTTCGGCAAGATGAGTACTTCTGGCCCGCCAACCGGGACGGGGGGAATTCTTCCGGACATATCGCATGGTCCGAATCCGGAATCGCTGTACAGGCAGGTGCGCGCGGATAAGCAAAGCGTGCGTCTAAAATCCAGCGAAGCCTCGTCGGATGAAGTCATCATTTCGAGCCGTTTGCCGGGCGCCATTACCTTGCGCCTTCAGGCAAACGACATTCCCGGCGTGAAGATCACGCTGGGCCGGACGCAGTTGAAATCCGGCGAATCGGCCACACTCTCGTTTCATGCCGAGCCCCGTCCAGGCGTGTCTCGCACCGGTTTCACGGCGGTGGTCGTGGTGGCGCCGATCAACCTGGCGATACCCATCCACGCGGCTTTCGAATAGCATTGCCACGCGAGCGCCGGCAGACTAGCGGTGGGCGTGCGGCGCCCAAGACAGACCGGTGATCCGCGGACGCCCGGGCTGCGAGCAATTCGCGTCCGCCCACCGCCGTCACTGCAAGGCCCAGTATCCCTGGCGTGTTTTTGCCTGAAGGTCGGGTCTGCTCTTCACCGCGACGCGGATAGCATGAAACTTCCCGGGCTCGCCTCCACTGGGCTCGAAGCTGAGAATGTACTGGCGATGCACCTCTTCGCCCACCAGTTGGATGGCCTGCTCCAAAGTGTTCTTCTTCAGGAAATTTAAGGCGCGCCCGCCTGTGGTTTTCGTGAACAGGCTGGAAAGATCGGGCTGGCGCAAGCGGATCAATTCGCCGATCGCATAGATATAACCGCCAGGTCCCAAATCAGGTGGAACAGGGGTGTTGCCGTGGGGCGGGCAGAGAGCGCACTTCCGACTCTTGTTCCGCTCCGCTTCGGGTTTCAGATCCTCAGCCGTCTTGGGCTTCACCGTGAACGGCTGCAACAGCGGCGAATAGGTCAGCCAATAGACGACAGCATTCAGCCGCTCCACCTGCTCCATCACTTCGGTCAGCTTGGATTGACTCGAACGATCGCGCTTCTCGGCAAGCATGAGGATGATGCGCCGCCGTCCCACCGGCCGCCGTTCGAGCATCAGCAGCGCCTGGTGCAAGGCATCCAGCATGCGCGCGTCGTCGCCTTCCTTACGCAGCATGCGCAGCGCGTCAATGACGGAATCCGGATTGGCGGTAAAGTCCTGGCGGACCTGCACCTGGTTGCTGAACGAGATCACCGCTGTGGCGCCTGCATCCGCCGCCAGCAACTGGGTAAACAGAATGCCGGTACCGCCCAGCTTATCGATCACGGCGCCGGAATTCGAGCTGGTCTGGACCGCGACCACCAAATCGATCGGATAGGTCATCCAATCCATCTGTAGCGCCTGCGGCACATTGTTGTCGTAGAGAATCAGGTCTTGGAGCGTGAGGCCATCCACGTAACGTTCTTTGGAATCGGTGACGGTGGTGGGCGCGACTACGAGTGGAACGGTGGTTTTGAACTGCGCCCAGCCGGCGCAAGTCAGCATCATGATCGCGGCAGCGAGACGCATGGGTAAAAGCCTGGCAGCTCTTGGGCCAACGTGGGGCGGGTTTCCAGGGCGGCCATTGAACCCCCCGGCGACTGAAATTGAAGAATGAAGCCCGCGTCTCCACTTTGGGATGGAGACGCGGACAGAGAGTGCGGCGATTACTTGATGGCGATGACTGACGGCTGCGTGTAAACCCGCTTGCCGCTGGAGGTGATCATGGCCAGCGCAAAGGGATCCCGCAGGCCGGCCTTGGCGTTGTCCGGCACTTTGAACTGCACTTCCCAGATGCCTACCAGGTTATGAGCGTATTTGACGGAGATGGTAGGCACGCCGGCATTGTTGATTCCGGTAACGACCCCCGAGGTGATCTCGATATCACTGTCGAGGGGCGCAAGAGCGTTGGTACCGAGGCCGGCGGGCGCGATTAAGCCGGTGACGAAAGCCCGGCCTATCTCGCCGCGCAGTATGGGATTGGTGGCGGTGACGACGCTGCCATCCGGACGTAGCACGACAGCCATGCGCCGGTTATCCGGACCGAGATCGCCCCACTCGAAGAAACCGGGAGCGGCTTCGAGGATATTGGCGTTGACTGTAGTGCTGCCGCCATTGGCCGCAATCGTGACCGTATCGCCACCGACCGCCGCCTCGAGCGGAACCTCGACCGTGACGGACTCCATACCGTCGATGTTTACAAGGTTGAAAAGCGGCGCGGGCGTGTTGCCGAAGGTGACGGTGACACCAGCGATCTGGTACGGAAGCGGGCCGAAGAGGCTTGGCTGGACGACGCCCTGGACGTTGTCGGCGATACCGCTGCAGTAAATCGTGACGACCGAACCCGGCGAAATCCAGTTGGCTTTGAAGCTGGCGCCATTGTAGAACGTCGCGCCGTCCGTGCATTGTGGACCTTTCAGCCGGGACGACAGATTAAACTGCACGAAGACCGGCCCTGAGGCAGAGGTAACCGTGGCCGTGACCACGATGGAACCGGCGGTGTCGCCAGCTGTAATGGTTGTGCCGGCCTGGCCCTGTGCATTGGTGATGGCGTTGGTGGTACCGAGCGTCGCCGATCCCGAGGCCACCGCAAAAGTCACCGGCGTGCCGGGGAGCGGCTGACCGCTGGTATCGTTGACTTGAACGGTCAGCGGATCGGCGAAGGCAGTATCAACGACAGCCGGCGTCTGCTGATCGCCGGATATTTTGGTGAGCGATCCGACGATGAGATTGACGTTGATGATGAACGTCGCCGCAACACCGCCGTCGGCGGTTCTGACTCGCACCTTGACCTGGCCGTTCACGTTTCCAGGCGTGGCCCGTGCTTGAACGTGGCCGAGAGCGTCCGAGGTTGCGCGCACATCACTGAGCGCCACAGTGCCAGGCACCACGGGCTCGTAGACCAGGCTGACTCCGGGGAGCGGGTTGCCGCCGAGATCAGTCACCTGGGCGACCAAAGCTTGCGGCAGGAGCTGGCCGGGATTGCCGGTTTGCTGGTCCCCGGATACGGTTTTGATGACCCCTGGAGGTCCAACCAGTACTTTGTAGGCAATCGAGAAAGTCCCCAGGCCTACGCTCAGGTTCTGGCCGACAACACCCCCGACATCGACTGTAAGAGTCCCCGGCCCTACCTTCCCGCCAAGAATCAAGTTGCAGGTGGCGATTCCGGTTGAATCCGTCATTGGGTTTCCACCGGAGCAGGCGGCGCTGGTTTGAGAACTGGAGTCGGAACTAACGGTGACAAGGACATGCGCGATGGCTCCGTTGGTTACCGAGGAAATAACCCTGATCTGGATGGGAGTTTTGGCCAGTTGGCCTGCTGGTCCAGTGAGGGGCTGCTCGGCGGGTGTCGGATGGACGATGTTTGCCAGAATCAGAGGGGCACCCGATGCGCCCCTGCCCTCAGTAGTCTCGATGAAACTGACAGAGGCCGAGCCGGAGGTCGCGGTTATCGTACTTTGAGCAAAGCCATTATTTCCGGGCGGCAGGGTGGGCGTCACAAACCTCTGGCATCCACCAGTACCGCCGGTTGCGCAACCTCCGCCCGTTGTTCCGCTGGCGTCGGTTGTAGTGGTCGCAAGTAGAACACTGCCCGTCTGATTCTGCACCCCCGAAATGGACCAGACCACTTTCGCATTGGGGATCGGTTTGCCGGCGGCATCGCGCACGACAACGACCAATGGGTTGGAACCGGTGTTATTTTGTAGGACAATCTGTCCGTTGCCGGAGAGGATCGAGACGGTAGCCTGGCCGAACGCCGTCCCCGCCAAGAGCAGTACCCCTATGAGAGTCCAAGCGAATTTCTTCGAAAACGAAACCATGAGTTCACTCCGTGAGATCTGATTAGGTACCGGGCGGGCGCAGGTACCTGTGATTACCGGGGAAACGGACGCGGAAGGAATATTGTAGCACTGTTCTGCCGCGACAATGAAGTATTACCGCGAAACAAAAAAAGGGGGGAGCTAAAGCTCCCCCCTTCGAGTTGTTGGAACGTTAATTTAGTAGCCTAGCTGCTCACCGCTACCGACACCAGCAGCCGGGAACGGATTGGCTGACCGCGGCGGATCGGGAATGACCAGCGCGAGATAACCCTCGGCCAGATCCACTCCGCCTACCTTGGTGATGAAGGCGAAGCCATGAGCATACTGGAACGCGCAGTCCGCGATGAGATAGCCCTGGAATCCAGGGAACATCACCGACACCAGATTTACGTAGACGGTGCCTGGGTCCACATCGGCCGGCGTGGTAAATGCCGACGACGTAGGAGCGCCAAACGGGGTCACTACGCACGCACCGGTTTGGGTCGAGGTGCCATACGGATCCTGCGACGTATTGGCGATTGCGATGCCCGTTTCATACCCCGCCTGGTTGGTCACGAAGGGATACAACAGGTGCGTCGCGCAAGCGATGATGCTGAACAGATTGTTGGCGGTGCTGCTGTTCACGAACCGGGGAACCGGAACCGTGTTGGGTTCAGCAACAAAGTCATTGCTGATGGGGGCGAAAGAAGCGCTCGCCGTTGCCACAGGCCCGATCGCAGGCGAACCTGCGCCCGGATTGGCGACATAAGCAACCGTGACCGGAAGGACAGCCGACTCGGCCGACGACGGATCTTCCGTCACGACTTCGTAGACGGCCTGACCCGACCCGGCGGTAATCGAAACTTCCGATAGGCCCGTGCCAAAGCTGCCGGCACTCGCTGCAGTAAAGGAGCCTGATTCGCTGGTGACTAACACCAGCGTCAGGTGTCCGTTATAACCGGCAAGCAGAGGATTGGTGACGGGGCTGGCAAAAGCCGAAGCGCTGCCCAAATTACTGGTGAGTCCCGTTCCGGAACCTGTAGTCAAGAGTATCGGAATATAGACATGCGCGCCAGTCGGCACGTTGGCGAACGCCACTTTGAGGCGCGTGCCGAAATCGGCCAAACCGGCAATGCCAGTGATGGTTGGAGAATAGAAACCGGTCTCCACCGCCGTCGGCAAAACGGCGCCAGGGACAGCTTCCCGCTGGGGCACTTGATCCGGTGATGCTCCCGGCGTTCCCGTGACTCCATCCCAGGTAGTCAGGCTTCTCACCTTGAAGGCTTGAGCAAAGCCCTCGCTCAAGGTCACACCACCGGCGTTGCCTGGACCGTTTGGCGCGCCGCTACCTATGGTGAGCGTACCTCCCGACGAATTCACATCGGTACACTGTTTAAATGTCTCAACCGAAGTCGCGCTCGAAAGCAAGCCCTTGGCTGCAAAGCCGACCGTCAACTGCGCACTGAAGTTATTGAGAGGCAGTGCGGTTGGCGGGCTGATGGAAACAGTGGAAGTGATCGCAGTCGGCGGCTGATTCGGTCCGGCAACGATCAGGGCGCTGGCATTAGCGCGTACGTTCGTGATGCGGAAAACACGGTTAGCCCTGACCGTGCCCGGGGGATCAACGGGGATACCAAGCCAGACGATGGAGCCGGAATTGCCAGGCACCTGCTGGCCATAGAACATGTTGTAGTTGGTCCGGGTTACTCCGTTGACGGTGTGAGCGGCTCCGTCATAAGATGACGGGCCACCGGTGTCGCCCAGGCCCCACATGGGACAAACGGTACCAATCGGGCAAACAGTCTGCGGCGCGATGGCCACACCATTGCCGTCAGTACCACCGCCCACAAGCGGGTCATCGACCAACATCAGGGCTTCGTCGTTGGGCCCCGTGATAAGCCGGCTGGTGATCGCGGTGTTCAAGAAAATCTGAATGTTGGCCGTGGGGACGGTTACGCCCGCAGGGGTTGCGGTGCCGCCCGTGCAAGTCAACAACAAATCGCCAGTGAGCTCCGTAATTCCTTCTCCGCGAACCAGCGGAGGGGTGGCGGCGTTAGCCGTGCAGGTAAACTGCGATGCCGGCTGCGCACTCACGATACCTGCTGTCCCTAACAGAAGGGCCAGGGCGGCGAGTACGATAATGCTTCTGCGAAAATCTGCCATTTCCTTCTCCTTGTAAAGTGCGTAATTGAATCGGTCGAAGTTCTCTAGCAACCTGAGCCTCGAACTACTCGCGAAAACTTTTCACAACCTTGGGGAACTTCTCCGTGTCGGGCGGAGATCAGAACCACCGGCGACCCTCAAGTGGGACGACGGCAAACAAATCAAAAACCCGCGATCAGCACGTGTCAACGCCAGTTCTTCTTTTGAACTTCTACTTTAGTGCTTGCGGGAACAAAGTGCACAATTGCAAACTCGGACGTGGTAAAGATATTCATACCCCAGCCGCCGCACTGCTGTCAAGAGAAAATTCTTTGTCTTCAATATGAAGACAGCAAAACCGAGGCTCGAAGTGGCATTAGAGCACGCAGGTTATGGTCCGTCAACAGAAGCAGGCCAAAATCATTAAAATCTGCATTAAACGGCGATGGGAAGCGGTGCAACTGGGCGGTGGAACAGTGTCCGGATATATAGCGGACACATAACCGAAGTTAGGACGGCAGATTTATGCTTGTGAAGGGATCGGCGGGGGACGTGCCGATCCATACATACACCGTGAAGTGCGCGCAATTTTGGTGAGAGTTTAAATTTCCGCACCCCAAGCACGCTGCGATGGCCGGTGCTCCAGCCAGTCGCCGTAAGCTGGGGATTGGCACCTAAACAACTCGTATATATCTATTAAAAGACTTGGAGAATCGCACGTGGGGGGCGGGGGTGGCCGGTCCGGAGAAAAGAGCGGTTCCACGCCAAGAAACGAAAACCGGGATGTGGAGCGCCGGAATCAGCGGGTTCGGTGGCGCTTCAGAACAGGAATGAGGCTCCGACGGAAGCTTCCAGCTGGTTCATCCTTCCGCTTTCACCGGAGAACTTGAAGGGCTTGCCGCTGTTGTATTCGCGCACATCAAAGCGCAGACCGATGATGGAGGTGAGCCGCATCTTGATGCCGCCGCCGTAATTGACGCCGAATTTTGTCTCCTGGTTGCCGTAATAGACGGATGCACCGGGAGGGAAAAAGCTAGAAAACTGCGCGCCGCCCGCGGCGAAGGGACGAATGCGCGAGCCTTCTGGCGTGGCGTACACCAGGAAATCGTAGAAGCCTTGCTGAATGCTCATCGGAACGGTCCCGCCGGCGCCGAGGTTTACGCCGCTGCGGCTATAGGCGTAGCCGAACTCATGGCCCATGAATTTGTAAGTATTGAGAGCAAAGCGGAACGTCAGGCGAAATCCGTTATTGATGGTGACGTTCGAGGCGTTGCCGGCCGAATCTACATTCGTTCCGAGACTGGTATTGCCGAAGCGCGACACTCCTCCACTCAACGAGAACTCGGCGACTTGCGCGGAGGCAAGACCCGCTCCGCCGAACAAAACCGCCACGGCAACCCAACGTTGCATGCAGGTTCTCCTCTTTCCGAAACTATCAGGCTACTTTAAACTTGTCGCGGCAGTCCGCCGAGCAAAAGTGAACGAGTTCGCCATTAATGGTCATTTTCACGGACGTGGCCGTGGGGACAAAAGTTCCACAGACCGGATCCTGTTTCAACTCGCCGCCGGTCGTGCCGCTGGTAGCCTGGCTCGGCTGGCGCTGGGTGGGCGGATTCGTAACCTGCGAAAAGAAACGCGCCACGCTTGTGATGACGTACCGGATGATCGCGAAGATGATCAGCAGGACGATGAAGCGAAAAAAAAGCCGAAACATAGGTAAGACAGGCATTCGCGCCTGTCCTGGGGCGATTAAACCAGGCCGCGATTAAAGCACTGCGATCCAAACACCAGAGACACCACCGGCGGGAGCGCCGGTCCCGCCCGCACTATTTCTTCTTGCCCTTCTTCGCGTCTTTGGCCGCGGGGTTCTCGTATTTCGTAGTCAACGTGCCTTCAATCGAAGTGAGGGCGCCTTTGGCGGAATCCGCGAACGGACCGGTGGGTTTCAACTGCAGGTACTTCTCGAGCGCTTCCTTGGTGCCATCGGCCGGTATCACTTTGCCTTCGGCCGTCACCGTGGCTTTGCCCAGCAGGCACATGCCGTACTGATACTGCGCGTCGGCGTAATTCGCATCCATGTCGATGGCCTTTTTGAACGATTGGCAGGCCGGCTCGTTCTGGCCGGTGTTGATGAGCAGCGCGCCGAGGTTGTAGAAATATTTGCCCGCGTTGGGCGGATCGAGTTGCGCGGCCTTGGCGAGCTCGGCCTGAGCTTCGGGAAATTTCTTTCCCTTGGCCAGAGCCAGCGCGTAATTGTTGTGATATGCGGCGTCATCCGGCTTGAGCTCGAGAGCCTTGGCGAAAGCATCGAGACCCTTACCCATGGCAGCTTCTTGCTCGGCGCCGGTCTTGGCGGATGAAGACTGCACGTAGGCTTCGGCGAGCTGCGCCCAGATCACGTTCTGTTTGGGGTCCAACTCGTTGGCCTTGGTGAACGCCTCGATGGCGGCGTCCCACTGCTTGCCTTGCATGGCCGTCATGCCCTGGTTGAAAGCGTCATTCAGGGCCTTGTTCTTGCTCAGGGCCTGCTCGCGCTCTTTCACGGCCTTCTCGAGCTTGGCCTTTTCCTCGGGCGACATATCGCGCGCCTGCTCCTTGGTCAGCGTGCCTGTTTCGGCTGCCTTGGCGAGCGACTGCTGTTTCTCCTTGTTCTTGTGCATATCGAAGTCGATCACCGTGGAATCGCCGAGCTTGGTGCGGACGTTGTCCACTGAATCGACGTCTTTGCCTTCGACTTCGAGGACCAGCCTGTATGTTCCGAGCGGCAGGCCAGTATGGAAATAGTGGCCTTTCTTGTCGCTCTTGACCTGGTAGTGGCCTTTGATGTCTTTACGTTCGATTTTCACCAGCGCGCCTTTGAACGGCGTGCCGTCTTCCCCCTTCACATCCCCTTCAATCGACGAGACCTGAGCGATAGCCGCTGAAGCGAAAATCAGGAGTGCCGCGACCGGTAAGGCCGCAGTTTTGAGCCGCGTGGGCATGTGGACAATCCTCCACTGACAAGTTTTTACTTGTAAAACACCAGCATACTACAGGAGAGTCGGCGAGACCTAACCGCGGTTTCAGGTTTGATACGATGAACATTATCCAAAAGGCGCCGTTTTGATCGACACCGTCCCAGACATATTAGCTCGAATTGTGGCCCGCAAACGCGCAGAACTCGCAGCGCCGCGGGCCCCGCTCCAAACGCTGGAAAAACTTGCCGATGCGGAGCTGGCGGGCCGTCGCGACTTCCGGGCGGCGCTACGCGATCGACAACCGGCGATTATTGCGGAAATGAAAAAAGCTTCACCGAGCCGGGGTGTGCTTTCGCACAACTTTCAGCCGGCGGGGCTGGCGCGTGAGTACGAACTGGGTGGAGCCGCGGCGCTTTCGGTGCTGACCGACCAGTCGTTTTTTCAAGGCAGCCTGGAGGATTTGCGCGCCGCGCGCGAGGCGGGGTCGCTGCCGGTACTGCGCAAGGACTTCACGGTGGACGAGTATCATGTCATCGAAGCCGCGGCGCATGGGGCCGACGCCGTTCTGCTAATTGCAGCGATTCTCGATACCGCGCAGATGCGCGCATTACGGGAGCTGGCGGCGCGATACTGGATGGCCGCTTTGGTGGAGGTGCACACGAACGCGGAGCTGGAACGCGCGCTCGCGGCGGGGGCCGATCTGATCGGCGTGAACAATCGCGATTTGAAGACGTTCGAGGTCACGCTCGAGACATCGCTGCGCCTGGCGCCCGGGATTCCGGCGGGAGTGGTGAAAGTGGCGGAGAGCGGTATTCGTTCAGCAGCGGACATTCACCGGTTGCACGACGCCGGCTTCGACGCGTTCCTGGTGGGCGAGCATCTGATGCAATCCGCGAAGCCTTCGGAAGCGCTGCGCGGCCTGATGAGCGGCTCATGATGGTGAAAATCTGCGGCATCACCAATGTGGAAGACGCGCTGGCGGCCATCCAGGGCGGAGCGGGGGCGCTCGGTTTCAACTTCTGGCCGCGCAGCCCGCGCTATGTTAGGCCTGAGGCGGCGCGAAATATTATCGAACGGCTCCCGGCGGCGGTCTGGAAAGCCGGGGTGTTTGTGGACGAGACGGCGGGCGCGGTAGCTAGAACCGTGCGGGACGCCGGCCTGGATATCGCACAGTTGCACGGGCGGGAAACCGCGGCTGATTTTCCGCGGGGCGTGCGAGTGTGGAAGGCGGTTCGCATCGGCGCGAGTTTTGATGCGGCTTCGCTCGCTGAATATCCCGTGGAGGCCGTTTTGCTCGACGGCCCAGCGAATGGAGTGCCGTTCGACTGGACGCTGGCGGCGGGCGCGTCGAAGAAAATTATCATCGCCGGCGGTCTCGATGCGGGCAACGTCCGGCGCGCCATCGAGCAGGCGCAACCGTGGGGCGTGGACGCCTGCTCGCGCATCGAAAGCGCTCCCGGCAAGAAAGACCATCGCAAAATGGCGGAGTTTCTTAAGGCGGCTCTCACATGACCCCCTCGCAACCCGATGCCGGCGGGCACTTCGGTGCCTATGGCGGGCGCTATGTGCCCGAGGTGCTGATGTCGCCGCTTGAAGAACTCGAGCGCACGTTCTTCGAAGCGCGCCAGGATCCGGCGTTCCAGGCCGAGTTGGATGAACTGTTGCACACCTACGCCGGCCGCCCCACGCCGCTCTACTTTGCGCGCCGGTTGACGAGAATGCTGGGTGGGGCGCGCATTTATCTGAAGCGCGAGGATTTGCTGCACACCGGCGCTCACAAGATCAACAACTGTCTGGGACAGGCGCTGCTGGCGCGGCGTATGGGAAAGAAGCGCATCATCGCCGAGACCGGCGCGGGACAGCACGGCGTGGCCACGGCTACGGTGTGCGCTCTTTTCGGATTCGAGTGCGTGGTCTACATGGGCGAAGAAGACATGCGGCGGCAGCGGCTCAATGTCTTCCGCATGCGGCTGCTGGGCGCGAAAGTGGTGGGCGTGACCAACGGAAGCCGCACTCTTAAAGACGCGATCAGCGAGGCCATGCGCGACTGGGTGACGAACGTCTCGACGACGCACTATCTGCTGGGCTCGGCACTCGGCTCGCATCCCTATCCGCTGATGGTCCGCGAATTCCACAAAATCATCGGTGCGGAAGCGCGCGCGCAGATCCAGCAGGCCGAGCAGCGCCTGCCGGACGCGGTGTTTGCTTGCGTAGGTGGCGGCAGCAATGCCATCGGAATTTTTCATGCGTTCCTTCCGGATGCGAGCGTGCGCCTGATCGGAGTGGAAGCGGGCGGGCGCGGCACGGGCCTGGGCGAGCATGCGGCGCGTTTTTCAGAAGGGTCTCCCGGGGTGCTGCACGGCGCGCGCAGTTACCTGTTGCAGGATGACGACGGCCAGATCTCGCTGACGCACTCGGTCTCGGCGGGCCTGGATTACGCGCTGGTGGGTCCCGAGCACGCATGGCTGCACGACACCGGGCGCGCGGAGTACGGTTCGATCGACGATCGTCAGGCACTCGATGCGGCGCGTATGTTGTCGCAGACCGAAGGCATTATTCCGGCGCTCGAATCGGCGCATGCGGTGGCGGAAGCAGCCGCGCGCGCACCGAAAGCCGCCGGCCAGATCTTTGTCGTGAATGTGTCGGGTCGCGGCGATAAAGATATCGACATCTACCGGGAGAATTTTCGGGAGCTGGATGAGGTCCCATGAGTAAGATGATGGCCGAAGGCGAGGGCCGTCTCGCCTCTTGCGCTGGCGTTTCACTATGACCCGCATTGGCGCGCTCTTCCAATCGCTGCACGAGCAAAACCGCAAGGGGCTGATCGCCTATCTCACTTGTGGCGATCCGTCGCCCGACCGCACGCCTGCGCTGATTGAGGCGCTCGAACGAGGCGGCGCGGACTTGATCGAGCTGGGGGTGCCGTTTTCAGACCCGATCGCCGATGGTCCCGTGATCCAGCGCGCGGGCGAGCGGGCGCTGCGCGCGGGCACCACGCTGCATAAGGTTCTCGACATTGCGCGGGAAATCCGAACGCGCTCGGAGATTCCGCTGCTGCTGTTCACCTACCTGAATCCTGTGCTGCGCTACGGGGTGGAATCGCTGGCGCGGGATGCGGCGGCGTGCGGCATCGACGGCTGCCTGCTCACCGATGCCAGCGTGGAAGAAGCCGGCGAGTTTGTGCGCGTGATGCGCGCGGCCGGGCTCGACACGGTGTTCCTAGCCGCGCCGACCAGCTCGCCGCGGCGGC
>Ga0310810_10004749_pt1 | contig 15089 bp, 11 predicted proteins | sample NCmetagenome_FD_207641 | JGI IMG/M metagenome (GOLD analysis project Ga0310810, IMG submission 207641) | Soil microbial communities from experimental microcosm in Duke University, North Carolina, United States - NC | ecosystem: Engineered > Artificial ecosystem > Soil microcosm > Unclassified ...
TGAACGCGACCGGCGGCCGCGTCGATCGATTGCTCAAGCCGCTCGGCATCGCGACCGGCATCCCGATGCTGAAGGCGATGAATCTGGTCACCAGGCGCGATGCCGGCGACGAGGCGCTCGGCGGCCGGTCCCCGTCAGGCCGCAATCTGTTCCTCGTGCCCTGGCGAGATCGCGCGCTGTTCGGCACCTGGGAGTCCGATCGGACGTGCGATCCGGACGACACCACCGTGTCCGAGAGCGACGTCGCGGCCTTCATCGGCGAGCTCAACCAGGCGTTCCCGGCTCTCGATCTGACGCCGGCGGACATCACGCTCGTCCACCGCGGCGTCGTGCCGGCGGTGGTGCGCGGCGACCGCGTCAGCCTCGAGGGGCACGAGCAGATCCGCGATCACGCGACGCAGGGAGTCGAGGGTCTCGTGAGCGTGGCCGGCACCAAGTTCACCACGGCGCGCGCCGTCGCTCAACGCGTCACCGACATGGTGCTCTCGAAGCTGGAGCAGAAACCGGTCGCATGCCGGACCGCGTCAACGCCCCTTCCCGGCGGCAGCCTGCGTGACATCGGCCTCGCCATCGCCGACGCGCGGCGGGAGTACGACGAAGGGTTGCCGACCGACACGATCCCGCATCTGATCGCCGCGTACGGATCGCGCTACCGGGACGTCATGGAGATCGCGGCGGCCCGCCCCGACTGGCGGACGCGCCTGGCGCCCGATTCTCCGGTGATCGGCGCGGAACTGGTGCTGGCGGTGCGGAAAGAAATGGCGCCGACGCTTGCCGACGCCGTGATCCGGCGGACGCCGCTCGGTGCGCTCGGTCATCCGGGCGACGCGGCTCTCGCGCGCGCGGCGGCGATTGTGGGTACCGAGCTCGGCTGGACCGACGAGCGCCGACGTCAGGAGATGGCGGCGGTCGATGCGTTCTATCGCGTACGGATGTAGGCCGGGTCCTTTCGGACCCGGCACAAGGCGGGTCTGACCCGCCCTACATTCGTCGTTCGCTACGGGATCGTGAACGCGTTGAACACGTAGGTGAATCCGGCGGTGAACCCGATCGTCGGATCAATCGTCGTCAAGCCGAGAAATACGCCGGCGTCGAAACGCACCGGGCCGCGCGTGTAGCGCCCGCCGAGTTTCAGAATCCCCCGGCTCTCAGTCCCCGGAAACGCAGTCGTTCGGAAGGATGCGCGGCCGTTCACCTCGCCGACCAGTTCCGCTTCCTGCGTCACGGCGCGCGCGAACGACAGCCCGTAGAGCAGGACGTCGTTCTGCCCCACGCCGGATGTCGGGTTTGCCAGGATCCCGGCGCCGACGTTTGCGACCACCCGGATCGACTGTACGGTCTTCGCCAGCAGCAGCGTGCCGGACACATCGGTCGTATCCAGGTCGATGCCCTTTTCGTTCGACGCGTTTGGCAGCTTCGTCGCGAAGCGGATGCCGATGGCCGGACGGGAGGCCGTCTCGGTCATGATGCGAATCTTCGTGGCGATGGTGGCGTTGGACACGTCGTGCGTGCTGTCGCCGGTGACCGTCAACAGCGAGGCCAGCGGCGCGCGTGCGTCACGGCTGCTGATGCTGAGATGGTTGTAGATCCCGCCGTCGATCTGGAGCTCGGCGATCGAGCTCAGGCCGATGCTGACGCCGATTGTCGGAATGCTGACCAGATTGCCTTTCAGCCCGGACACCGGGTTCTCGTAGTCGTGCGCCAGGTCGAATCCGCCCTCGAGCAGCACGCGTCCGGCGCCGACCGGCTCCGGATCCTCGGTGACGAGCGGACGCTGTTGCGCGGCGGCGGTGCCGGCGATCAGCAGCAGTGAGAAGACGGCGGGCAGCACTCGGAATCGCATCAACACCTCAGACGATGAAAGTCCGGCGAAAGCCGGACACTTACCGGCGCAAGAACGGTCCGGCTAGCCGGACACTACGGGAGTTCAACGGTCCGACTAAAGTCGGACACTACCGGAGCTCAAAGGTCCGGCTGACGCCGGACACTACCGGAACAGCGCGACCGGAATACCAGGCGCGGTTCCCGTGACGTCGGTCGTGTCCGCCTTGAGGCGGACCGTCGTACGGAGATCACCCGGCGGATTCAGCCGCGTGTCGAGCAGATGCCTGGGGGCGACGTTGCTGAGCGCCTTGAGCATCGACTGCTTCACGCCCGGGTGCTCGCGCTCGAGCTCCATCAGCAGCCGCTTCGTGCGCTGGCGCTGCAGCCCCAGATCGCCGCACGCGGGACAGCAGCAGCCGATGATCGGCAGCTCCGATTCCTTCGCGTAGGCGCGCGCCTCCTCTTCGCCGACATACACCAGCGGCCGGATCACGACATGCGCGCCATCGTCAGACACGAGCTTGGGCGGCATCGCCTTCAGCGCGCCGGCAAAGAACAGGTTCAGCAGCAGGGTTTCGACGAAGTCGTCGGCGTGGTGGCCGAGCGCGATCTTCGTCGCGCCGTTTTCCTTGGCGATGCGATAGAGCACACCACGACGCAGTCGCGCACACAGCGAGCACGGCGTGGCGCCGTCCTCGAGGATGTCGTCGATCGTCTGACCGATGTTCGTGTGCTCGATCCGGAGATCCCAGCCGCGCGCCTTGCACGTGCTGGTGATGAGCTCGTGCTTGTATTCCTTGTAGCCGGAATCGACGTTGACCGCGAGCAGCGAGAACCTGATCGGCGCGCGCTGACGCAGGACGTCGAGCGCCTGCAGCAGCGCCCAGCTGTCCTTGCCGCCGGACAGCCCGACCATGACGCGGTCGCCGTCCTCGAGCATTTCGTAGTCGACAATCGCCTTCGTTGTCTTTTTGGCGATGCGCGCCTCGAGCTCACTGCGATAGGCCATGATTGGATTATGGATTATATAGAGGACGATCCGAGGGGGTCGGGAGTCATTTGCAGTTTCTGCGATCCCACGCTGTGGAAACTGTGGATGCAGAAACTGCAATTGACTCCCGACCCCTACCGATTGACCTCTTATCGGGACCCGACGACGCGCGCGGGGATGCCGACGGCGATCGCGGAGGCCGGTACAGCCTCGCGGACCACGGCGCCAGTCCCGATCACGGCGCCGTCGCCGATGGTGACGCCGTCGAGAATCTTCGCACCCGCGCCTATCCAGACGCCATCGCCGACCGTCACACCGGCTGAGGTTCGCCCCTGCTCGAGGACGGTCCTGGACGGGTCGGAGAAATCGTGATCGCCTCCGATGACGTAGCTGTACGCCGCCATCAGGACGCTCTTGCCGATCGCCACGCGGCTCGCCGAGAAGATCTCGCAGTTGAAGCCGATATTCACGCCGTCGGCGAGATCGATGTCGCCGTTCTTGCACGACAGGATGGTGTTTCGGCCGACGAACACGCCGTCGCCGATGCGGATGCCCCGGTTCGATTCCCCCTTCGCGTCGATCAGACAATGGTCGTCGATCACGACATTGCTGCCGATGTGAACCTTGTGCGGGTGGCGCAGGACGACGTGCTGCCCGAACACGACGTTGCGCCCGCAGGAACCGAGCAGCATCGGGTACAGCGCTTTACGAATCACCAGCCCCAACGCCCCCGGCCACGACTGCGCGAACATGACGATGAGCTCGTACTTCAGCAGCGCGCCAAGACCAGGACGGCCGACGACGAGCTCCGCGTATTTCGCGCGGCTCGACTTGCCGGGCGCGAAGAGCTGCTCTTGTGCTTTGGCGATCGGCGCGTCGTTCACAGCCATCCTTCGGCCCGGTACCAGTTCAGCGTGCGGCGAATCCCCTCCCGCAACTCGACCCGAGGGGCAAAACCGATCTCGGTCCGCGCCCGCGTGATGTCGAACGCGCGGCTCTTGGTGAAAAAGTCGACGCGGCGGCGGAAAATCGGCGGCTCGATCCCGAGCGGGCCGCAGATCGCTTCGCAGACCGCTCCGGCCGTCCAGAAGGGCCAGACCGGCAGGTGACGCGTCGGCGTCGGCACCCCGGCGACGTCCGCGACCAGCGCCACGAGCGCGTTCAACGTGGTCACCTCCGCGCCCGCGAGAATGTAGGTGCGGTTGGCCGCCGCGGGATGCGTCCCGCAGAGGCGGAAGCCGTCGACGAGATCGTCGATGAACGTCAAATGGTAATAGATCTCACCTGATCCGAGCGTGACCCAGCGACGTCGTGCGACGCCGCCGAACAGCTTGAGCAGGCGCCGGTCGCCGGGACCGTAGATGCCCGTCGGCCGCACGATCGTGACCTCGATCCCGAGTCGGGCTCCAGCCTCGCGCGCCAGTTCTTCCCCTTCGAGTTTCGTGACCTGATAGATGTCGCCAGGCTGCAGCGGCGCATCTTCGTTCGCCGGCGGATGCGCAACGTCGCCGTGGACGCCCACGGTACTGCAGTGGACGACGCGTCTGACGCCGCCTCGGGCCGCCGCCTCGATGACGTCTCTGACGGCGACAGCGTTGACGGCGCGATAGACCTCGTCGCCGAGGCCCGCCTGCCGGTACATCGCGGCGATGTGGTACACGATGTCGATGCCGCCGGTGGCCGCCGCCAGCGCCTGGCCGTCACGCAGGTCGCCCATCACCAGCGTGATCCCGGCTTGAGAGAGCGCGGATGCGGCCGGCCCCTCCGTCCGCACGAGCGCCGACACGCTGTCGCCTCGCGCCGCGAGCGCGCGGGCGAGATGCCCCCCTGTGAACCCGGTTGCCCCGGTGACTAGGACGCGCACCGTTCGGCGACGAGCGTGACCGGTGAGCCGAAGGACTTGAGCAGGCCGGCGCGATCGAAGACGTGCTCCGACCAGATCGTGAAGCGGCGGGACCCAATCGCCTTGTGCAGGGCAATCGGCAGGACGAACTGGCGATGGACGGATCGGACGCGGAACCCATGGCGCTCGAAGGCGGCCACGATGGTGGCATAGGTGAATACACGATACGGCTCCGTCTTCATGCCGGCCGCATACATCGCCCGCCGCGCCAGCGATTCGAACAGCGCCACGCTCGTCGCCGACGGGTAGTCGACGATGACCAGGCGGTCGGCTACGCGGCACAGTTCCCCGACGCAACGCTGCCATTGCGGCGTGTGCATCAGCACGCGGAAACTGACGACCGTGTCGAAGTTCCGGGCGCCGAACTCCAGCGCGTGGGCATCGCCACGCTGGAACGTGATCGTCGTCAGCCGCTGCTCTTCCGCGCGCTGACGCGCCATCGCGAGCATCTGTTCCGAGGCGTCGACGGCGGTGACGTTCGCGCCGCCACGCGCGAGGATGAAGGCCGCGCGGCCAGTACCCGTCCCGACATCAAGAATATCGCGGCCCTTGCCGGTGCCCACCATGTTCAGGAGCACCTGGGCCTGCGTCTCGGCGATGAGCTCGCCGATGGGGCCGCTGAAGCGGCGCCCGTCGAACGTCCGCGCCATCACCGGATCCGCGTAGGCCGAGTAGCTGTAATGATCGCTCGAGGGATCGGGGCTCACGCCACGTCCTTCACCACCGCGACCGCAGGCGGCGAGGCCATCAGGGCGGCGCACGCCTCTCGCGTGCGCTCGAGGTAGGCGGCGTAGCTGTACTTGGTTTCCGCGAGCGTCCGCGCCTGCTGCCCGATGGTCGCCGCCCGCGCTGTATCGGTCAGCCCCGCCAGAATCCCGTCCGCGTATTCCTGCGGCGTCACTCCCGTGAGGATGGCGGTGTCGTCGTCGAGCACCTGGGTGTGCGTCAGGAGCCGCGTGGCGACGATCACTTTGCCCGATCGGAGGTACTGGTAGATCTTGAGCGGTGTATTGGTCCCTCGCGATCGCGGGGACACGAGAAGGTCCGAGGCGAGCAGATACGCCGGCATCTCCGACGCCGGACGCTCCCCCGCGAAAATCGTCACATCCTCGATGCCGGCCCCGCGCGCCTCTGCGCGCGCTCTCGTCACCTGATCGGCATGCCCGCCCGCGAGGACGAGCCGCGCATCCGGCCGCGTCCGCCGCACGATGGCCATCGCGGCAAACAACAGATCGAGCCCCTGGTACGCCTCGAAGGTGCCGGTATAGAGCACGATCGGCGTCACGGCATCGAGGTTCAACGAGCGGCGGACCGCTGCGGCATCTTCGGGGGTCGCCCCTTCGTCCGAGGATCCGGGCGCATTCTCGATGAGCACGGTTCGCGCGCCGGGCTCGATCGCCTTCACCGTCTCCTCCAACGACGGGCAGATGACGATGACGACACGCGATCGGCGGATCATGAAGCGCTCGATCGCCAGGAACAGGCGCTTGATGATCCGCGAGCGGCTGAACGCGAAATTCGAGAGCTGCTGCGGCAGGCTCGAATGCATGTCGTAGAGATGCGGCACGCGCAGCGCCATCGCGAGCACGGCGCCGATCAGGCCGCCCTCCTCGTGGGAGTGGATCACATCGTAGCGGCTCGACACCGCGCGCCGCAGCGCGGTCAGCGTCAGCAGCGCGTCGAGCGGAATCTTGGCCAGGGATGGACCGATCTTGACGCGGTCCACGAATGGCGGACGCAGGCTGCGAAAGACACGCAGTCCAGGCATCGACACGCTCTCGCCGAAGGGATACGTCACGAGATCGACCTGGTGGCCGAGCGCGGTGAGGGCGCGGATGCGGTGAAACTCGCTGAACGGCGTGCCGCGCGGCTCGAAGAACGGCTCGGGCGCGATCATCAGAATGCGCACGGTTCCGATGATTTTCGCACGAAATGATAGTACAGTGTCGCATCCCTTTCGCCGAATGTCCCAGGCCCCACACGAATCGTCCCGCGCGCGCCGCTACGGAATCCTGGCGGTCAAGATTTCGGTCAGCGTCATTCTTCTCGTCGTGCTCTTCTCCAAAACCGATACGGCGCAGCTCTGGCAGACGGCGCGACTGGCGTCGCTGCCGTGGCTGCTGGCCGCGATGGCCGTCTTCGGAATCGCGACGCTCGCCGGCGTGTGGCGCTGGAATCTCCTGCTGAAGGCGCAGCACATCCACATGACGTTCAAGGCGGCGCTGGCGTCGTTCGTCGTCGCCCTCTATTTCAACAATTTCCTGCCGAGCAACATCGGCGGCGACGTCGTCCGCATCAGGGACACGGCGCGCCGCGCGAACTCGAAAACGCTCGCCACCACCGTGATCCTGATGGATCGCATTCTCGGGCTGATCGCGCTCGTCTTCGTCGCCGCGCTCGGCGCCACCGCCATCGGCCGCCTGCGCCACACGGTCGCGCCGATCTGGCCGGTCTGGCTGTGGGCGGCGTTCCTGGCCGGCGCGGCGGCAACAACACCGGCCGTCTTCGCGCCCGCCGGATTCGGGCGGATGCTCCGGCCGCTGACTGTGTTTCACCCCGAATGGGTCGGCAACCGCATCACCACGCTGACCGGCGCGCTGGCGCGGTTCGGCGAAGATCCTGGCGCGCTGCTGTGGGCCTTTGGCGGCGCGGTCTTCGTGCAGTGCGCTCTCGTCGTGTTCTACTTCGCGGTGGCGTACGCCCTGCACCTCGACGTGCCCTTCACGGATCTCGCGGTCGTCGTCCCGATGTCCTTCGTCGTGCAGCTCCTGCCCGTCTCGGTGGGTGGATTCGGCGTACGGGAGGCTTTTTTTTCGTACTCCTTCCACCGGCTGGGACAACCGATCGAAAGCGCCGTGCTTCTCTCGCTGGTCGCGCAGGCGTTGTCGATGCTGTTTTCGCTGTCGGGGCTCGGCACCTACGTCTGGCGCAGCCACCATACCACTGCGCCGATCTCGCCTATCGCACCGGTCGCACGCGGTAGAGACTGATCCGCGTGCTCGGCTGCTTGTAGTCCCCCCGGCGACCAGACTCGAACAGGTGACCTGCTGATTACGAATCAAGCTCAACGACGGAAAACACTTTGCACGCCGGCCCAAGCGGTGAGACAATTCCGCCCGACAAACGAGGACCTATGATCCCAACTGTTCATGAAATCGGCGAGGTGTCGTGTGGCTAACCTCACCGGCCCCTTGTTCCACGGCGAGTGCCTGACCCATGCCGAGTATATGGCTCTCCTCACCGAAGAATGGGTGTCTGACGGCGATATGCAGGCCGCATCGTTCTTTGACCCGATTGCAGGGTGTGAAGCCACGATTCGGTTCGCAGCGAACTTGTGGACGCTTGAGGACCTGCCCGGAGGCGGCACGCGAGCCACGTTAAAACCCATCTCGCCGCATTCAGGTGGACGGTTTCAGCTCGACCTGCGCGCAGAGAATGGTCCCACGAGGGAATTTGTCGTGAACATGGGCCACGACGACCTATCGGTGCCGCAGGCGCCACCAGTCGTGGTGACCCCACCACCACCACCACCGCCGCCGCCGCCACCAACCGAGGTGACTCCACCACCGCCGCCGCCACCCCCGCCAACACCTGATCCTTGCATCGCAGAAGCGTTGACTCTAACCAAGCAACCGAATGTCCCGCCGTCCGGGGCAACCCACACGCTTGGGGTCATCGCCACGTTCAACATCGGACCGGCGACAATCTCGTGGGGCGACGGCGCATCGCAACCGATTCTCAGCGGCGTCGTGACGACCCATGCTTACGATCGAGCGGTCTCGTCTGGAATCAGGACTATCACTGTCACCACGGCTAGTGGATGCGCAGCGTCCGTGAAGTTCGAGGTTGAGGCACCGCACCCGTAACGGCGAGTCGGTGCGGCCCGCACCACTGATGTAAGACAGGCTTCGGAGCCTGCCCGGCCAAGTCGTCTACGGTACCGGCAGCACGCGGTAGAGACTGATCTCCGCGTGCTTGCCGGGCACCTGCCAGGGACGCCGCGAGACCAGCCTCAAATCCGTCCGGCGATCGAGTTGAGGAATCAACGTCTCGTAGCGGTCGCCGTACAGATATTCACCGTGGACGATCAGATAGCGCGCGCCGCGGTCCTTGATCGCGTCCATCGATGGCGGCTCAGGAAAGTCCTGAATCGCCTGTCTGAGCCGCAGGTACGACGGCGGAAAGAATCCGCTGTAGCCGTTGATCAGTGTCTGCCAGTGGAAGGTCGAGTAATAGAGGTACGTGGGGTCGTCTGCCGCTCGGGTCGGGAACTCGAAGAGAATCGCGGTCGGACTGTCCGCCCGGTCGCGCAGGAGATCGGCGTAGATCGCGGGAGGATTCCCCGGCACCGTCACGAGTTCCAGCGGGGTCGAGGCGTACTCGACAAGCATCAGCGCACTGATGGCGACCAGCACCGCGCGACGCGCGGAGGACGATCGCACATGCCGGACGAGACGCGCTGCGCCCTCGCCAGCCAGGACTGCCAGGGAGAACACGACCATCAGCCCCATTCGCGCCGGGATGCGTAACGCCTTGAACGGCAGGAAGTAGTCGTACAGCGCGCGATAGATCACGCCGTTGAACCCGAGAGAGACGTCGAAGGCCAGGATAAGGCCGAGCCCGTACGCCAATCGCGTCGCCGACAACGGCGGCCACAGCCCGACGATCGCCAAGGCGACGGCGACGAACCCGGGAAACAGCCGGCGCTCCGGCTCCATGAACCGGGCGAACACCTTGCCGTACACCGCGTTGGCCTCCGGCGGCGCCAGGTAATTGCGCCACGTCGCGCTGCCCGCCGCCACCTCCGCCCTGCCGCGCTCTCCAACGACCTGACGTGCGGACAGGTAGGCACGGCTCACCGGAATCGTCACGATGACGAGGACGATGGCCGCAGCCGCGAGCGCGATCGCCCGCTGCCGGTGCATCCGCCGATCGGCAATCAGCATCGTGCCGCAGACCACCGCCATGTACGGCACGAGAAACAGCCCGTAGTACATGCACGACAGGAGCTGGCAGGCGACGAACATGCCGAGGCGCACGCCGTCGCGCAGCCGGCCCCGATCGAGCAGCACATGAAAGGCCCACAACGACAGCGGGATGAACTGGGTCTGCTGCAATTGCAGGTGCGCGTAATGGTCGATGCGGTACGGCGGAAAGGCGAACACGATTCCGGCGACCATCGCCGCGCCGTCGTGGCGCGTGAGCCGCCGCACCAGCAGCGCGACGCCGACCCCCGAGAGGGCGAAGCCGGACAAGAACACGAGGTTGTAAATCAGAATCGCCCCGACGCCGAGCCAATGCAGCGGTGCCGCGATCGCGCCCGGCACCAGCAACGTTTCGGAGAATGCCAGCGTGTTCCGCTCGGGGTAGAAGATATTGGCGTCGAACAGGTGCGCCGGCGCGCGCGGCAGTTGATGCGCGACCCACGCGAGGACCCACGTCACCATCAGCGGGTCCCCGTCATCGTGCACGCCGTCCCGCAAATGGAGAACCTGAGGGTAGGTCATCACCGCCGTCAATACGGTGAACAGCAACAGCGCGCAGGTAAGGAATTTTTTCGTGCTCACGAGGCGATCGTTCCCGGAATGGATTCGCGTGTGAGCTGAAAGACCGGGCACACGGTCAGGCGCCGGACGGCAGCGTCCAGCCCCAACCGCGCAATCGCGGCGACCGGTGTCGTGCCGAGCTCCACGGTCAGGATGCGTGGGGCTCCCGGCGTCCGCCACAATTCAAGCCGCGTGAGATACCGCGCCATCAGGCCCGGGCTCGTGGCCGGCACGCCATCGTCGAGAATACTGGCCTCGATGCGAGTCAGGTCTCCGTCTGCTTCACGATCGTACGATCGCACGTGAAAGCCGCGCGTGGTCAGCGGCGGCCAGTCGACTGCGCGCACGACAGGCGGCTGATCGCTGGCGAGATAGGCCACCATCGGCCCGGCCTCGGCATCCGTCTCCGCCACCAGCGCCAGCCTCGACGATCGCAAGACGCCGGGCAGAGTATGCCATTGGGTGTCGAGGGGGCTGCAGACGCCGCCTTCGCGCACCTCCGCAAAGCCCGGGGCGTCGTGCAGTTGTGTCAGCCTGAAGCCGATGCTCGACAGCTCGGCTTGCGCCGCCGGTCGCGCGAACACGTGCGTGCCTGCGGTGAGCGCCGCCGCGACTTCGGCAGCGCGTCGCGGCAGCAGTTGAAGCCGTTTCCCGGCGCGCTGCCACGTGCCGTCCAACGCGCGCAGGAACAGCTCCAGCGTCGCGTCCTCTTCGACAATGGCGCTGTCGTCGGGAAGTATGCGAAGGGTCTGCGCGACGGTCTGCAGCGTCAGCCGCTCCTGCCCCTCGAGCCCGGCGTGTGCAGACGTCGCCTCACCTGCTCGCGCCGACAGTTGCAAAAGCGGAAGCAGGAGAATCAACAGTCCGGCGGCGACACGGCCACCGAAGCCTCCGCCGCACGCGCGCACGGCTTCCGCAAGGCCGGCAGCGACCAGCACCCAGAGCGCCACCATCGCCGGCGCGATCAGGCGCCCGGCATCACGCCCGATCCACGAGACCGCGACAGACGCGGCAACGTAAGCGACCAGCGTCCACGTCCGCCGCTGACGGACCGCGCCCCGAAATGAGAAGGCACCGAGGGCTGCGAGACTGCACGCATAGACACCTGCAGCGCTCAACATCGACCGCAGTTCCCCGCCCGCGTGAACAGGCGTCCACGCATCGGCCCACGGCACCAGGCACCACAGCGGGTGCGTGAACGCCGGCGGCCCGCCCGGCATCACGGCCTGCAACAACGTCACCCACGCGACGAGGGCGGCGGCGGCGATGGCTGCTGCGCGCGATCGGCGCGCTGAGGTCACCCATCTCGCTGCCCCGCCGGCGTACAGGGCGGCGACGACGGCAAGTGGAAGCGTGAGGCCCGGCGAAATCGCAGCCGTCAACAGGAGGCCCAGCCACACACGCACGTCCGTGTTCGACCCCGTGCCGCGGTGATTCAACGTCAGCAGCGCCAGGACTGGTACGAGGATCGCGGCGGGACCGAAGACCGAGAGACGCGGCGCGAACGGCACCTGGCTCGCAAACGCCAGCGCCGCCGCCGCCGCGGCCAGCCAGCCACCGGCCGACCGCGTCGCGAGCACAGCGAAGGCTGCGACCGCCGCGACGGCGAGCAAACGGTCAACATTGAAGAGCCAGATCCCCAGCGGCGCCGATGGTGCGACGTGGGCGACGACTATCGCCACCACCTCGAGCGCGCCGGGGCAGGCGGCTACCGGCGCGAGCGCCACCGGTCCACGCGGCGCCATCAAGGTGTTGCCGCCGATCGCGAACAGCAACGCGAACGCGACGTCGCGTGTCGATGGCCGGGCGCCCGGTTCGTCTGCCATGCGCGTGCTAGCATACGTGACGTGCGGGTCGACCGACTGGACGCGGGCGCCGCGCAGAGTGCGCCGCCCGGCCCGGGTCGCGAGCGGTTGATCGCCTTGTCGCTCGCCGCGGCGCTCGTACTCCTGCGCAGTTTCGTCTTCCTCCGCTACGAATCCTCCTTCTTCGACTCCGACCAGGCCATCGTCGGCCTCATGGCCAAACACCTCGAGGAGGGACGCGCCTTCCCGCTGTTCTTCTACGGCCAGACGTACCTGCTAGCCGTTGAGGCCTGGCTCGCAGCGCCGCTGTTCTGGGTCGCCGGCGCCAGCGTCGCGACGCTGCGAGCGTCGCTCGTCCTGACGAATCTTGCGGTCGCGATGCTGCTGATCGCCGGCCTGGAGCGGTGGGGCGGCCTGCGCCCGCTGCTGGGGCTCGCGGCGATCGTCTTCTTCGCGTTCGCGCCGCCCTACACTGCCGCGCTTCTTGTCCAGGCGAACGGCGCGAACATCGAGCCATTCCTGTTCGTGCTGGTGCTGTGGACCGTCAGACGCCGCCCGTTGTGGTTCGGCGCCATTCTGGCTGTTGGCTTCCTGACTCGAGAGTTCACGATCTACGCGGTGCCGGTCATTCTCGTTGGGCAGCTCTGGGATCGGTCTCTGTTTCGGGCGGAGACGGTCCAACGGTGGCTGCTGACCGCCGTCGTTTTCTTCGCGGTCTGGGAGGGTGTTCAGGCACTGAGACCGTTTGCCGATCTGATGGGGCCCGGTACGCGGGGTCAGCTGCTCCGCGGGTTCGCCGCCTCGCAATTCGACAACCTCTCGAACCGCGCGAGCTTTGTCGCCGCCGAGATTCCCGCGAGGGGCACGGCGATGCTGTTCCACAATCTGCCGCGATTGCTCGGTGCGTCGGTCGTCGACGAGACGGTTGCGCGGCAGGGCCACGACTGGATGTTCTGGCTGCTCGCAGCCGGTCTGAGTGCAGCCGTGCTGCGCACCGGTTTCATTTTCGTACGCGGCGCACGCCTCGGGGTCGAGCGATCGGCGTTCGGCTGGTACGTTCTCGGCCTCGGCGTCATCAGCGCTGTCGGCTACGTCGCCTCCCGACCCGCCTCGGCGGTCATCGACCGATACTTCCTCCTGGGCGTGTTCATTCCTGTCGGCGTGGTTGCGGTCTTTCTCGTGCACGAGCCGAACCGCTGGCCGCGGCAGGCGATGCTGTCCCTCGTGCTGATTTGGACGCTGGCGTCGGGGTTCGATCATTTGCGCCTGCTCCAACGCGTTCGGGGAACCGCCGTGCCGGACGCGTCCCGCGCGCTCGCCGACGCGCTGGTCGCGCGCGGTATCCACACAGCCGAAGCCGGATATTGGCGCGCGTACAAGCTGACGTTCCTGAGCGGCGAGCGGTTGAAGATCGCGTCGAATGACTTCGTCCGCATCGACGAGTACCAGAATCTGGCGGCAGCCGAAGGCGATCGGCTCATCGGCATTCGCGAGCAGCCCTGTCCCGGCGGCGAACGGTTGGCGGGCTGGTATCTCTGCCACCAGCCGCCTTAGCTTCTATCAGTTGGGTGCGGTCTTGATCGCGTAGACCCGGCCGTCGCCTTCCACGTGCGCCAGGGTCAAACGGTCCTGAAACTGTGCCAGCCGCTGCTCGACCTTCGGCCATTCTCCCTTCGGGTACAGCTCGGTGTGGACGACGATGTAGGTGACGCGGAGATCTTCGAGCGCCGTGATGCTGCGCTCGTCGGGGAACGCCGTCAGCTGCTCGTACAGCTTCTCGTGCAGCGGCGGCCGGATGCCGCTATACCCTTCGACGGTCTTTTGCCAGTGCAGTGTTGAATGGAGCATGAACTCCGTGTGCCGGCGCTCCCAGGCGCCGAGGTGACGCGGATTCTCCAGCGGCACTTCCGCGATCGCGAACGGCTTCGGCTGTCCGTCGAGCCAGCGATCGATCGCCGGGCGTTCGACCACATACGCGTCGGTCGCGAGCGGCGCCGCGGCGAACTCGGCGACGAGCAGAACGCCGATGGCGACCGCGAAGAGACGCCGCTTGCGCGCATCGAACCGCGCCGCGAGCCGTTCGAATCCGATGCCGCTCAAGATCGCCAGTCCAAGGACGGCGATCACCATGAAGCGGGACGGCACGCGAATGAAGTTCATGCCGGGCAGCCAGTACACCCAGGCCCACAGTCGAGCGGGCGATCCGGCTGACAACCAGACGGCGGCGAGGGTCAGCAGCACATAGAAGATCACGGTGTGACGCGCTGGAGCGCGCCGCCACGCGTACACGGCGACGAGCGCCAGCAGAATCGGCAGGTAGCCGGGAAAGAGAAACGCGTCGGCGTGTTCGTTGATTCCGGCCGAGGGAATCAGCGACAGAATCCATGCATGGACGTGCGTCGGCGATGCCGCGAAACTGGTCCAGGTCACGCTCCCGATGTCGAGCGTACGTTTCAGCCCCATCTCGCGCTGCACCGTGAGATACGGCGCTAACATCAGCAGCGTCGGCGCCAGCAGCGCGAGGCCGACCCAACCGACATCGCGCATCCGCCGGACGGGAGCGATCGGCTCACCCGTCGCGACACGATAGGCCGCCAGCCCGAGGGCGCAGACCAGGAGGAAGACGGCGCCATGCCCGCTGGTCAGCGCCTGCAGCGTGAGCAGGCCAATGGCGAGCCAGAGATCGCGGCGCCGGCCCGTATCGAAGTACGCGTGCAGCGCTGCCAGCCCGAAGGGCACCCACTGAATCGTCGTCAGGTGCATTTGACTCAGGCGGAAAAACCGCGGCGGCGAAAACGCGAAGATGAGGCCGGCCAGCAGCGCGCCCGCTTCGCCGATCCCGACCCGCCGCGCCAGCACGTAGGTACCCAGGCCGCACAACACGCACGAGAGCAGCGCGACGAGATTCAGCGCCAGCACCGGGTTCCCGGTGAGCCACAGCACTGGCGCGGCCACTACCGCGCTGCCGATCAGGTTCTCCGAGTAGGCCAGCGTGTGCCGCTCCGGGTAGTAGATGTTGG
>Ga0310810_10004750_pt1 | contig 15088 bp, 15 predicted proteins | sample NCmetagenome_FD_207641 | JGI IMG/M metagenome (GOLD analysis project Ga0310810, IMG submission 207641) | Soil microbial communities from experimental microcosm in Duke University, North Carolina, United States - NC | ecosystem: Engineered > Artificial ecosystem > Soil microcosm > Unclassified ...
GGCATGCACGGTCTGACGTCGACCGGGGTAACCGAGTACTGGCAGGCGCCGCTGTCGCCTGACTGCCGGATCGTAAACGTTCGAGTCGCGACGGTGATGCCACTCCGCCGCTCCCCGGTATCGTTGTTTCTCGATACCGCGTACGTGACGTCGCCACTCCCGACCCGCTCGGCATTCGAGGTCACCGTGACCCATGACGCGTTACTGACGGTCGTCCACGCGCACCCTGCCGCTGTCGTCACAGCGAATGTCCCGATGCTGGCATCCTTTGAGAAGTCCGCGCCGGCGGGCGCCATGTCATAGGTGCACGTGACTGGTGGGCGGCCCAACTGCCTGATCGCATGGCTTTGCCCACCGATGGTCAACGAGCCGTCTCTCGAGTTGCTTGCCGAGTTGGCGGTGACGGCATACGTCACGGTGCCCGGACCGTTGCCGGTGGCCCCACCGGTGACCGTGATCCAGTCTGCGGAACTTGCCGCAGTCCACGGACAGCCGGCCGCAACCGCGACCGTTACGGTGCCGGCTCCTCCAGCATCCTGAAAAGTCACATTTGCAGGTGTGATCGTAATCGTGCAAACGGGTGTGGGTTCGGCCGGCGACTTCCGTCTATCGCACGTCGCGGTGGCGACGATCATCCCTGCGAGTAGAACAACAGCGTGCGCGTGCCTGATGGTCATGGTCCAACTCCATCAGCCTCAGAGCAAGTCCCTCACCAACCGTCAGAGCGAGTTCACGGCCAGGACGTCTCAACTTTCATGGGAGGCAGGCCACTTGCAGCGGATCTCAATCGGACACCGGCGTTGACGGAATTCCGGCGGTGTCGAGTTCCCGGACGAGCGCCGCCATGAATCTACTGGTCGCGATAGACGAGTCGAGCCACATCTGTCAACAACCGTGAATCGCGAAGGAGTCATATCATGACCGACAAGGATCTCAAACAGAACGTCGAGCGAGCCCTCGAATGGGAGCCCAGCGTCGATGCCAGTGACATCGGCGTCTCCGTGGACACCGGCGTGGTGACGCTGCGCGGCAACGTCGCCAGCTACGCCGAGAAAATGACCGCGGAGCGGGTCGCGCTCGCCGTCTACGGCGTGAAGGGGTTGGCCAACGACCTGGTGGTGCATCTGTCGAGCCTGTTCCAGCGCACGGATACGGAGATCGCGCATGCCGCGGTCAACGCGCTCGGGTGGAGCACGCTCGTTCCCAAAGAGCGCATCACGATCACGGTCGCGAACGGATGGTTGGACCTGCAGGGTACGGTGGACTGGCAGTATCAGAAGGACGCCGCAATTCGCGCGGTGCGGGAGCTGACCGGCGTCAAGGGCGTAACCCACAAAATCGTCGTCAAGTCGCGCGTGAAGGCTGCAGACGTCAGAGCGGAGATCGAAGACGCGTTCCGGCGCAGCGCCGAGATCGATGCGCGTCGCATCAACGTCACGGCGACGGACGGGACGGTGATTCTGAGCGGGAACGTCCACTCGTGGTCGGAGCGGCGACAGGCGGAGCGCGCAGCCTGGGCCGCGCCCGGCGTCATCCAGGTCGACGATCGGCTCGCAATCGTTCCGTAGGCAGATCGTGCGCCGGGCCGTCCGGTCCGGCGCACGCTTAGCGGGGGCGTCGGCGTTCACGTCCCACCGACCGTGGTTATCCGCCTGCCAATCGCCACTGAGTAGCCGCGGGCTCGCCACGGCCCTCGAGCGGCGTCCAGTGGCGACCGCCGCTGGCGCTGGCGAAGGTCCGCCCATTCGTCGTGAGATGCCCCTCCTCAACCAGACTCTGCAGGACGCGCTCGCAATCCGCAGGGCCCAAACTGAATAGCCGGGCCGCCTGCGACAATGTGAGCGTCAGTCCAGGCATCTCGCGAAACTCGGCGTGAATACGCACGCACAACTCGGGCGTGATGGTTTCCTTTCGCATGCGTTACTGTGAGCAACTCTCATACCGCTTGAAATCCATCTGACGCCAAGACCCAGCCGTACCGGACGGGCAAAGGGGGCGCCGGTTTTTCCGCGACCGCGGTGAATCTTTCGCGCCTGCCGGCGCCTGCTGACGGGAATCCCCAGCAATTTCGCGCCGCCTGGATGGCCTCTCCGGTGCAGTCCCAACGGCATGGCCCTTCCCTCTGTGTCACTGGACCTCGCATCCGATGTCATTCTGCGCGACGGCACCACAATCCGGCTGCGCCCTTCGCACGCAGACGACGCGGTCGAGGCGCTGCGATTTCTCGAGGGCCTGTCTGCCGAAAGCCTCTACAACCGCTTTCTCATGACGCCGCGCCTCGACCTGGCCCGCGCCCGTGCCTGCGTGGACGTCGATCAGTTGCAGCAGGTCGTGCTGGTGGCGGAACGCGCCGGAGCGCTCGTCGGCATCGCCGGCTACCACCGCCGTCCGGAACGGCCTGAATGGGCCGAAGTGGAGTTCGCGGTCGCCAACGATCTGCAGGGCCACGGGCTTGGCACGCGGCTGCTCGAGCGGCTGGGAGAGATCGCGCGCGCGCGGGGGTTGCGGGTGTTCGAAGCCTTCGTCCACGGCGAGAACCGCCGAATGATGGACGTGTTCGTACGATCCGGATTCTCCGAGGCGCGCGAAATCGAGCACGGCATCTGGCACGTGACGCTGTCACTCGAGCCCACCGCCCGGCTGGTCGCGGCGTCGGCGGATCGTGCCCGGCTGGCCGCGACCGCCTCACTGCGGCCGTTCTTCGAGCCGCGTGTGGTGGCCGTCGTGGGCGCCAATCGTGAGCCCGGCAGAATCGGGTCGGAGATCTTCCGCAACCTCCTCGAGTCTGGCTTTACCGGCACGCTCATTCCCGTGAACCCTGCCGCCGCTACAGTGGCCGGGCTGCCCGCCTCTCCGCGTGTGAGCGCCATTCCCGGTCCGGTCGATCTCGCCGTCATCGTCGTGCCGGCCGCGCAGGTGGCCGGGGTCGTCGACGACTGCATTGGGAAAGGCGTGAAGGCGCTCGTTGTCATCAGCGCCGGGTTCAGCGAATGCGGCGACGGCGGGAAGGCGCTGGAAGCCGAGCTCGTCGCCAAGATCCGCGCGGCCGGCGTTCGCATGATCGGCCCCAACTGCATGGGGATCATCAACACCGATCCCGCCGTGAGCCTGAACGCCACGTTCGCCCCGGCGCGTCCGATGAGCGGGCGGCTGGCGTTTCTCACGCAGAGCGGGGCCCTCGGCATCGCGATTCTCGACTACGTCAAGCGCCTGAATCTCGGCATCTCGACATTCGCGTCGGTCGGCAACAAGGCCGACGTCTCGGGCAACGACCTCATCCAGTATTGGGAAGAGGATCCGCAGACGGACGTGATCCTGCTGTATCTCGAAAGCTTCGGCAACCCGAAGAAGTTCGCAGAGATCGCGCGGCGCATCAGCCGCCGGAAGCCGATCGTGGCCGTGAAGGGCGGCCGATCGGAATCGGGCGCCCGGGCGGCCTCGTCCCATACCGGGGCGCGGGCGACGAGCGATCGTCTCGCCGACGCCATGCTGCGCGACTCCGGCGTGATCAGGACCCGCACGCTCGAAGAGCTCTTCGATGTGGCGACGTTGCTCTCGCATCAGCCGGTGCCGGCCGGCCGCCGCGTGGCGATCGTGACCAATGCCGGCGGCCCGGCGATCCTCGCGGCCGACGCGTGCGAAGCCAACGGCCTGCTCGTGCAACCGCTCTTGGCCGAGACCCAGAGCCGGCTCCGTACCTTCCTTCCGGCGGCAGCAAGTGTGACCAACCCGGTGGACATGATCGCGTCCGCCACCCCCGACCAGTTCGAGCGGACCCTCCGGGAAGTCGCCGCAGATCCGGAGGTCGACAGCGTGATCGCGATTTTCATTCCCCCGGTGGTGACGAAGGCGGAGGAGGTGGCTCGCGCCATCCACGCCGCGGCCGAGGGGGGCACCAAGACCATCATCGCGTCGTTCATGGGAAGCCAGGGCGTGCTGCCAATGCTGGCGCCGGTGCCGTCGTTTCCGTTCCCCGAATCGGCCGCCGTCGCCCTCGCCGCCGTCACGCGCTATGGCGAGTGGCGTCGCCGCCCTGTCGAAGAAGGCGTATCGATGAGTGAGGCGCTGCGCGCAGGCGTGCGTGGCCATGTTGACCGGGCGATGGACACTGGCGGGGGGTGGCTCCCACCGGAGCAGTGCGACACGCTGCTCCTGGCGGCGGGCATTCCGACACTCCCGGTTCGCCTCGCCAGGACCGCCGACGAAGCGGTGCGTGCGGCGAACGCGCTGGGCTTTCCGGTCGTGCTCAAGGCCTCGGGGGACACCATTCTCCACAAGTCGGACTCCGGCGGCGTCAAGTTGTCGCTCGACTGCGAAGAAGACGTGCGTCACGCGTTCGTCGAACTCTCCGTATCGTTCGGCGAGCGGCTGGCTTCGGTGATCGTCCAGCCGCTGGCCACCGGCGGTGCGGAAATGATGGTGGGTGGACTGAATGACGCCTCGTTCGGGCCGGTGGTGATGGCCGGCAGCGGCGGCGTGCTGGTCGAGCTCATGGCCGACACCGCCTTCGCGATGTGTCCGGTGTCCGACGCCGGCGCGAACGCGCTGCTCGAACAGGTCCGTGGCGTAGCCCGCCTGCGCGGTTTCCGGGGCTCGCCGGTGCTCGACGAGAAGGCGTTTCGCGGGCTTATCGTGCGAGTCTCGCAACTGCTTGCGGCCTGTCCCGAGATCCATGAGATGGATTTGAATCCCGTGATGGTGATGGCCTCCGGCGTGGTCGCGCTCGACGCACGGATCAGACTTGGTGCGACGGCACCGCCACCGGCGGGCCGGCGGATTCGATACTGAGGTGATGTCATGATTACGCTCAAGAAGATTCTCGTCCCGACAGATTTCAGCGAGTGTTCGGAGGAGGCCATGCGCTACGCCTTCGAGCTCGCGCACACCTTCGATGCCACGCTGCATCTGCTGCACGTGGTGGAAGATCCCAATACCACGCCCTGGGCCACAGAGGGGTTCCCGTTGTCGCTGGTGGAAGTCCTCGAACATTTCCAGGATGAGTCACGCAAGCGGCTTCTCGCGTCAGTTCCCGCTGCGGATCGCGGTCGGGTCGTCGTCTTCTGTCCGATCGCCGCACCGGTGCCCGAGATTCTGCGGTATGCGCGGGACGAGTCCATCGATCTGATTGTCATGGGGACGCACGGCAGAGGACTGGTCGCGCACGCGCTGATCGGCAGCGTGGCGGAGCGCGTCGTCAGGCGGGCGCCGTGCCCCGTCCTCACGGTCAGGCCGAGGCAGCATGCCTTCGTGGATGTCTCAATGCGGCCGGCATGCGCGACCGTTCAGGCCTAGGAACATGGATCCCCGACTGTCCCCGGCGAACGTCATGCCCACCGTCCTTGTCGTTGACGACGAGATGCTGATCCGCTGGGCACTTGCCGAGAGTCTCACGTCGGCGGGGTTTGCCGTCGTGCAAGCCGGGACTGCCGGCGAGGCGCTGGAGCGTCTTGCCGGCCACGTCGGCCGGATCGCGGTTGCGCTCCTCGACCTGCGGCTGCCGGACTCGACGGACTTCGGTCTGTTGCGACGGATCCGTGTGATGGAGCCAGCGTGCAAAGTCGTCCTGATGACGGCCGATGGGACACCGGGCATCCTTGACGAGGCGGTCGGCGCGGGGGCGTTTCGCGCGCTGGCGAAACCGTTCGACATGCACGTCATGGCCGGCATCGTCCGTCAAGCGGCCGCGGCCTGACGCGCCCGGGAGGCTGCCGCAGGGCCTCTCGGAATTATTCCCCGCCCAAGCGAAAAAGTCCCCACCTCTCTGACAGCAAGAGCGAAGCCGGCTCGATCTTGCGAGGGATTGCGGCGGTCCCATCCCAATTCCCACTGGCATTCCGGTTGCGATGACGGATCTCCGTCAGGAGGCATTCAATGGTGTCCCGAGAACGAGTCGAGGCCGTCCTGGATCGGATCCGGCCGGCGATGAGGGCCGACGGGGGAGACATCGAACTGGTCGACGTGTTGGGGAACACCGCGCATGTCCGGCTGACCGGCATGTGCGCCCGGTGTCCCAGCGGATATATGACGCTCTATGCCGGCGTCGAGAGAGCCCTGAGGCGCGAGATCCCGGAGTTCGACGGGCTCCAGGTCCTCTGAAGCGGTCACCATGCGCATCCAGCCACAGTTTTCGCTCGCCGACGTGGTCGTCGGGCGAAGCCCGCGGATGCGGGCCATCTTCGACTTTGCCAAGGTCGTCAGCCGCAGCGACAGCAGCGTAATCATCACGGGCGAGAGCGGGACCGGGAAGGAAGTGATCGCGAACGTGCTGCACCACGAGAGCGCCCGTCGCCACCAGCCATTCGTGGCCGTCAGTTGCGCGCTGTTCTCCGAGAATCTGATCGAGACCGAACTGTTCGGCCATGAGCGCGGCGCTTTCACCGGCGCGATTAGAGACAAGCCCGGCCGATTCGAAATGGCGCAGGGGGGGACCCTGTTTCTGGACGACATCGACGACGTGCCGCTATCGATGCAGGTGAAGCTCCTGCGCGCCATTCAGAACCGCACGGTCGAGCGGGTGGGCGGGACCCGCGAGATCGGCATCAACGTTCGGGTGATTACCGGCACCAAGCGCGATCTGATGCAGATGGTCCAGGAAGGAAAGTTCCGCGAGGACCTCTATTACCGGCTGAACGTGATGGCGATCGTGCTGCCGCCGCTGCGCGAGCGGCTGGAGGACATCCCCCAGCTGGTCGATCACTTTCTCGCGAAGTTCGCGCGCGCGCGGGGTCTCGACACACCGGAGATCTCGCCCGCCGTCCGGTCGGCCTTCGCCCGCTACTCGTGGCCGGGCAATGTCCGGGAGCTGGAGAACGCTTGCGAACGGGCGGTTCAACTGTGTGCCTGCGGCACCGTGCGGACCGGGTGCGTCGCCGCGCGGGTCTTCTTCGGTGCGCCGGCGCCGGAGCCGCTTGAACGTGACGTCCCGGCAGAAACCCCTGTGTCGGAGGGATCGGCATCGCTGTCGCTGGACGACAGACTGCACGAGGTGGAGGCGAATCTCATCGCCTGGGCTCTGAAGGTCAGTGGCGGCAACAAGTCGAAGGCCGCCGAACTCCTGCAGATCAAGCGGTCCACGCTTGGCGATCGCATCGCGCGATCGGGTCTACATTCCGCGCCGCCGCTCGACCCGCCACCGCCCGCGAAGAATGCGGGTGCGGTCGTCGCAGACCGAGATGAACGACCCCGCGATGACCTCGCCGTCCGCTGAGCCGAGGAAAGTCGCCCAGGCCCGGCATTCGCGATCCGGGTCCCAGTACGGCTCCATGGTGCCACTGACCATGCCGCGATCGGCTGCCACGAAGCGAATCGCCAGCAGTTGGGAAAAGTCCGGTGGTCGTCGAGGGAAGCCGTCTTTCGGCGGCATTCCGGTGGCCGGCCAGCTGGATCGATCTGAGATCATGAGGACGTCGCCCGCTGCTTCATGTTCCAGCGCCTTCAGCCGGAACTCGATGACACCATGGCGATCGCGCCCGCTGATCGAATAGTTGCCGCGCCAGTCTCCCGCCAGTGCTTGCCAGTCGGCGGCGCCGGCATCGACGTGGACCGGGCGCATCGCGAAGGAACAGCCGGATCCCAGGACAGCAAGCGCCGTGATCCCCAGGAGAGAAGTGAGCCATGACATGGCGTCCACCTTTCTGAGATTCCTCGAGCAACGACGTTGCCACGCGGAACTCCCGGCCGGAACCGCGCGAAACCCGATCCCGCAACCACACCGCGCCGGAAAACCGGCAGACGTAGTTGGCGGCGAGTTGAAACACCGCGTCGCCCACCAGATCGGTCGCGGCACAACGATTGCGCTGCTCCGATACGGAGTCCGCTGCAGCATGGAGGTCGTCATGATTCGAAGGCCCCTCGTCCTGTGTCCCATCGACTTCTCAGAGGCCTGCTGCGGCGCCCTCCGGTACGCCGCGGCGATCGCGGAGCACTTCCAGTCCGATCTGCTGATCACCACGGTCGACGATCCGCTGCTGGCTGATGTCGACACGATGACGGCGGGGTCGGGTCACCTGGCGCCGGAGACGGCCCGGGAGCTGGAGCGCTTTTACCACGCCACCTTCGCGGACCGGCCGGTGCCGATCCCTCATCCTCGCTTCGAGTCAGTGGTGGGCAACCCGGCGCTGGAGATCCTCGCCCTGGCCGCGCGCAGCGGTGCCGACCTCATCGTGATGAGCTCTCGCGGCGCCTCCGGCGTGCGCAAGATGTTCTTCGGCTCGACGACCGAGCGCGTGCTGCGTGAGACGACGGTGCCGGTGCTGGTGTCGCCGCCGTCCGGGACCGGCCCTGCCCACCTGTCCGAGGTCCGGAAGACCGTGCGGCGAGTCCTGGCGCCGGTCGATCTCTCCGAGGCCAGCGCCCGACAAGTCCGTGTGGCGAAGGGGATTGCCGAGGCCCTGGACGTGCCGTTGCTTCTCCTTCACGTCGTCGAGCCGGTTCGCGCGAACCGGGCCAGCGCACGTTCGCTCCCCAGTGTCACCGCCGAGCGCCGCGATCGGGCGGAGCGCAGCCTCGAGTCCATGATCGAGAGTTTCGGGCCCCGGCCCCGGGTTGAGTCGCTCGTGGTGTTCGGCGAACCGTCCGAGGAGATTGCCAAGGTGGCGCACGACCGTGACGCCGGCCTGATCGTCATGGGATTGCACGCGTCCCTCCGGCACGGCCCGCGCATGGGATCGGTCACCTATCGGGTGCTTTGTCTTGCGCACATTCCGGTGTTTGCGTTGCCGCCGCTGCCGGCGGCCGGCGACGTGGCGCTTGTCAATCGAGAGGATGCCGGCGCCAGCTCTGGATGCACGGTTGCATGACATCGGGAAGAACGATGACGCTCTGCACGGCCAGTCGCGTCTCGCCCTGGTTCGGGTCGCTGTCGCTTGCGTGCTTGGGGCTCGCCAACCTGGCGCTGCTTGACATCTACCACGGAGAGGCGGACACAACGCTGGAATGGAATGTCGTGCGAATGGCCTTTCTGGTCATCCTCGTTTTTCATGCCATTGCCCTGACCGCCGCGTGGAAGGGTTGCAGCCAGCCGGGCAACTCGGGACGGCATGACCAGGCCTTGTCGAAGGCCGAGGAACCGCGATGAAGTCACATGCCGTTATTCTGCCGGGCGCCCTGATAGTGCTGGCGTCGCTGCTGGAACCGAGTGCATCAAGTCGCGACCGGACCGGCCGCTTGAACCAGGAGGCGTTGGAGGCGCTGTCGTTGCTCGCCGCCGCCGGCCGGGAGGGGCTTGACCCGGCTGACTATGATGCGGCCGAGCTGCAGCGCATCGCCAGTCTGCTCGAGCGCGGCGGTGCCCCTTCCACTGACCTTGCCGCCTTCGACGAGCGACTGACGGCCACCGTTGCGCGGTACCTGCATGACCTGCACGAAGGGCGCGTCGATCCGCGCGCGCTCGGGTTTCGGATGAATGCGCCGCCCGACGGGCATGACTTCGCGGCGCTCGTCAGGGCGGCGGTCGCGGATCATCGACTCGCGGCACTCGCCGAGGCATTCACTCCCCATCTCGCGCTCTACCGAAACCTTCGCAGCGCGCTGGCACGATATCGTCTCCTGGCCGCCGACGCCGATCCGGCGTCCGTGCCGGCTGGTCCGAGCGTCCGCCGCGGTGACGTCTACCCAGCGGCGCAGATTCTGAAGCGGCGGCTGGAGGCATTCGGCGACCTTCCGGAGGACAGCAGCATGACGGTGGCGGTGTCCCCGCTGTACGCGGGATCGCTCGTCGATGGCGTCACGCGGTTCCAACGGCGGCATGGGCTCGATCCGGACGGCGTGCTGGGCCCGAGCACACAAGCGGCGCTCAAGGTGCCACTGACGTGGCGCGTGCGTCAGATAGAGCTGGCGCTCGAGCGTCTGCGCTGGTTGCCGCATCTGGAGGACGAACGCTTCGTGGCCGTCAATATTCCAATGTTCCGGCTGGCGACCTGGAACGCCGTCAGGCCGGAGGGCCTGCCCTCGTTTCAAAGCGGCGTGATCGTGGGACGCGCCCTCAACACCCGGACGCCGGTATTCGTGGAGGAGATGCGCTACATCGTCTTCCGCCCGTACTGGAACGTGCCGTCCTCGATCCTGCGCCACGAGATCCTGCCGGCGATTGCCCGGCAGCCGGATTATCTCGAGCGACACGACATGGAAGTGGTGTCGGGCCCGGGGCGGCCGCTTCGCGTGAGACAGCGTCCGGGCCCGGCCAATGCCCTCGGGCTCGTCAAGTTCGTCTTTCCCAATGACGACGACGTCTACATGCACGGTACACCCGCTCCCGCGCTGTTCGGCCGCGCGCGTCGCGACTTCAGCCATGGGTGCGTGCGTCTGGAGGATCCGGTCGGACTGGCGGAGTGGGCGCTCGCCGACCAGCCCGAATGGACCCGCGACCGGATCCTGGAAGCGATGAACGGACCGACGTCCCGGCGTATCGAGCTCTCCCGCCCGATCCGCGTCGTGCTCTTCTATCTCACCGCCGTGGTCACGCCTGAGGATGGCGAGATTCATTTTGCCGAGGACATCTACGGCCACGACGCGAGGCTTGACCAGATGCTGCGCACTGGGCCACGCCGGCTTTCCGGCAGCAGCCCGCACTAGCGCACAAGAACCGGCGGCTTTCGTCGCGGTACCTGACTTGCGACCGGTTGTGTTGGGCGTGACGATCCGCTTTTCGGTGTCGCCTGAATGACTGGGAGGTCACCCATGATTCGCGCATGCAGGATCTTCAGCTTCGGGCTGGTGGCGGGCATGGTCGTCGGAGCGGCGGGCGCGGCATCGCGAGAGCAGCCCCCGCCTGCCTATCCGGCCGCGCAGACGCCGGCCGCTCTGCAACCCATGGTGCGGCATGCCGACCTGATCATCGTCACCGTGCAGAGCGCGCTGCTCTCGGAGCTGCATCGCCGGCTCGAGAGCGTCGGGCCCGCCGAGGCGCTGGACGCGTGTCACCTTGCGGCGATCCCCGTGACGCAGAGAGCGGCGCGCTACGACGGCGTCTCCGTGGGCCGCACGTCGACCCGGCTTCGCAATCCGAACAACGCTCCGCCGGTCTGGGCCGCACCGATCGTCGAACGCTACGCAGACCAGCCAAGGGCGAGCGTCGACGGGTTCGTGGTCGATCTCGGCGACCGTGTGGGAGTGTTGCGGCCGATTCGCGAGCAGCCGATCTGCGCGTCGTGCCATGGACCGGAACAGACGCTGAGTCCCGGGGTCAGCATGCGCCTGGCGAAACGCTATCCCGAGGACCGCGCCGTCGGTTTCCGTGAGGGCGATATCCGCGGATGGTTCTGGGTCGTGGTGCCGAACAAGCCGCGGTAGCGTCAGTCGATGTCGCGCCAGCTCTGAAGCGTGCGCAGGTAGCCGGCCCGCGCCAGCGATCCGCCGTCGTCGCTCGCGGCCGCGAATCGCACCCGGCCGCGAACCTGGTCGATCGACGCGAGCTCGTGGGTCTTCATCCAGGTGACCAGGCCCTTGCGCATGACCTTGAAGAAGCCGGGACCGTTGCGCAGGACGGCGGAGACCATCTGAACGGCGTCGGCGCCGGCGAGGATCGCCTTGATGCCGTCCTCGGCCGCGGCGACGCCGCCGCTCAGCACCAGTGAAGCCCGCACCCGGCCGCGGAGCGCGGCGATCCAGCGCAGGCGGAGCAGCAGTTCTGCGCTGGTGGACAACTCGATGCGGGGCGAGGCGGTCAGCGTCGCGAGGTCGATATCCGGTTGATAAAAGCGATTGAAGAGCACGAGTCCGTCGGCGCGCGCCTGATCGAGCTGGCGGGCGAGGTGGCCAAAGGCCGTGAAGTAGGGCGACAGCTTGACGGCTACCGGAATGCTCAGCGTCGACTTCAGATCGGCGACCACGTCGCGGATCCGGCCCTCGATCGCGACACCTGTATCCTCGGGATCCGCGGCGACCTCGTACATGTTCAGTTCCAGCGCGTCGGCGCCGGCCTGGGCGATCTCTGTGGCCATCGTCAGCCACGACTGCCGGGTCACGCCGTTCAGCGATCCGATCACGGGAATGGTCACGGCTTGCTTCACGCGCCGCACGTGATCGAGATAGCGATCAGGGTCGAGCGCATACTCGTGTTCCCCGGGGTAGGCCGCAAGCTCCGCGGCAAACCGCGCGTCGTCCGCGGCCATTTCGTGCACGCGTCCGGCATCGCGCAGCGTGATCTGTTCCTCGAACAGCGAATGTAGGACGATCGCCGCGGCACCGCCGTCCTCGAGGCGCTTCGCGTGGTCCAGGTCGCGAGCCAGGGGAGACGCGCCGGCCACGAACGGATGCGCCAGCGTGAGTCCGAGATAGCTGGTTGAGAGATTCATGGAGCCCCCGTGGCGGTTTGCACTTCCGATGCCGCCGGCACTGCCGCCATTCCGGCAGGGTACTCCAATTGGCCGGCGCCCGAACGGGGCAGGGAGATTGCAGTTGCCGACTCGGAGGACTTATGGCGATTGCTCCATCGGTTCAAGAGTTCCTGCGGCAAGCGAACGTCGCGTACGCGATCATGCCGCATCCCGTGGCCTTCAGCGCCCAGGAAGAGGCCGCGGCGACTCATGTGCCGGGGCGTGACTGGGCCAAGGCCGTCATCTGCTTCGCGGACGGCGAGCCGCTTCAGGCCGTCGTGCCCGCCGATCTCGAGGTCGACCTCGCGAGGCTGGCGATGCTGGCGCGGGCCTCGACCATCCGGATCGCCGCAGCCGACGAGCTGCGCTGGCTCTACCCCGAATGCGATCGCGGAGCGGTGCCCCCGTTGGGGCCGTTGTTCAAGCATCGGATCTTCGTCGACAGCACGCTGGCCGCCGAGCCCCAGATCGTTTTCAACGGCGGGACGCACCACGACGCGATCGCGATGCGCTTTACGGACTTTGCCTTGATCGTCCGTCCGGTGGTGGGCTCCTTTGCCATGCGCCCCACCTCACGGCGGAAGCCAGCCGAGTGCGGGTAAATGATCGGAGATAGCTGGTGACCCTGTCTGTCAATCCGGCGGTCCAGGTCGTTTACTGGCACCGCGAATTCCCGCCGCTCACGGCGGAAGTCATCGGGGAGCATACCCTCGAAGCCGAGAGCCGCCGCGTGGCCCTGACCTTCTCGCGCGGTGACGAGGAGTGGGGCCGGTGTTATGGCGATCTGATGGCCTGCGCCCGCGAGCGGCTGGAACAGGAAGTGGCGCGCCTCGGCGGGCACTACGCGCATGTGCGGCACGAAATCGTCTACCCGAGACACGACGAGGCGGCCGGAGAGGCCTGGTTGTACGGGCGCTTCGAGTACGTGCTCTATCGGGAGCCCGCGAATGTCGCGTAACACGATCGTTGCCGCCGCCTCGGCGGCCGGCATCGTGCTCTCGCTGTGCCTGAGGTATCTCGGAGGCGCGGCCGGATCGGCTGCGGCCGACGTGCCCTTACTTCTCGTGCTGTGCGGCGGCGGCATCCCGCTCGTGTGGAGGCTGGCGTTCCGCGCACTGCACGGGCAGTTCGGCGCGGATCACCTGGCGGCCGTCTCGATCGTGGCCTCGGCGCTGCTCGGCGAATATCTCGCCGGGGCGATCGTCGTGTTGATGCTGTCGGGCGGCCAGGCGCTCGAGCAGTTCGCGGTGGGACAGGCGACATCCGTCCTGCGCGCGCTGGCGGCGCGCACGCCCACCATTGCGCATCGGCTCCGGAAGGGCCTGACAGAGGACGTGCCGGTGCAGGAGCTGGCCGTCGGGGATGAAGTGTCGATCCATCCGCACGAGCTCTGTCCGGTTGACGGCGAGGTCCTCCGCGGGCAGGGCACGATGGACGAGTCCTATCTCACTGGAGAGCCCTTCACGATCGCGAAAGGACCCGGCGCGGCCGTGCTGTCAGGGGCGATCAATGGCGACGCGTCACTCGACGTCCGCGCCGTACGGATCGCGGCCGACTCGCGCTACGCCCAGATCATGCGCGTGATGCAGGAGGCCGAGCAGCGGCGGCCGCGACTGAGGCGCATCGGCGATCAGCTGGGCGCCTGGTACACGCCGCTGGCGCTCGTCCTCGGGGCGATCGCCTGGGTCTGGTCGGGGAGCCCATTGCGGTTCCTGAGCGTCGTGGTCGTGGCGACGCCGTGCCCGCTGTTGATCGCTATTCCGGTGGCTATCATCGGCGCCATCTCGAGCGCCGCTCGGCGCGGCATCATCGTCAAGGACCCGGCCGCGCTCGAGCAACTGACGCAGTGTCGCACGATGATTCTCGACAAGACCGGCACGCTGACATATGGCCGCCCGGCGCTCAGCGAGGAACTGTATGCGCCGTCGTTCTCACGTGAGGCCGTCCTGCCGGTCGTGGCGGCGATCGAGCGTCACAGCCGGCATCCGCTCGCGCCCGCGGTGGTGAGCGCCGCGGCGGCCGCCGGCTATGGTGTACCGGCCGTCTCGTGGATCCGGGAAGAACCTGGCGCCGGATTGCGGGCGAGAGTCGGCGATGCCACGATTCTGATCACCAGCCGCGCGCACGCCGCACGATTCGATCTGCCGCCAGCACGGCCCACCGGCCTGGAGTGCATCGTCATCATCGACGATCGCTACGCGGCGACCTACCGCTTTCATGACGTGCCGAGGACCGACAGCCGGGGTTTCGTCGGACACCTGGGCCCGATCCATCGGTTTACCCGCGTCCTGCTGCTTTCGGGCGATCGCGAGTCGGAAGTCAGGCGCCTGGCCGATGCGGTGTCGATCCGCGAGGTGTTCGCCAATACCTCGCCGGAGGAGAAGCTCGCGATCGTCCGAAGGGAGACCGCCGCCGCGCGAACCGTGGTCGTGGGCGACGGCATCAACGATGCGCCGGCGCTGATGGCCGCGACGGTGGGCATCGCGTTCGGACAGCATGGCGACGTGACGTCGGAGGCGGCGCGCATCGTCATCATCGACTCGTCGCTGGTCAAGGTGGACGAAGTCATCCATCTGAGTCACCGGCTGCGGCGTATCGCACTCCAGAGCGCGGTGGGCGGCATGGCCTTGAGCGCAATCGGGATGACCATGGCGGCGGCCGGATGGCTGACGCCGGTGGCCGGCGCCGTGGTTCAGGAGGTCATCGACGTGATCGCGGTGCTGAACGCGCTCCGAATGACGCGCGTGCCGCCCGCGGAACAGGCTGCGGACTCG
>Ga0310810_10004751_pt1 | contig 15087 bp, 16 predicted proteins | sample NCmetagenome_FD_207641 | JGI IMG/M metagenome (GOLD analysis project Ga0310810, IMG submission 207641) | Soil microbial communities from experimental microcosm in Duke University, North Carolina, United States - NC | ecosystem: Engineered > Artificial ecosystem > Soil microcosm > Unclassified ...
CCTTCGAGAGCGCCATGCACTCGGCGCCCGTGCGGATGTCGATGCCCTCGCGCTCGAGGATCGCGCGGATCTCGGCGGCGACATCGTCGTCCTCGCGCGGCAGCAGCTTCGCGGCGCGCTCGACCACGGTCACCTTCGAGCCGAAGCGCCGGTACATGTGCGCGAATTCCAGGCCGATGTAGCTCCCGCCGATGATGACGAGGTGCTCGGGCACCTGCTCGATCGCCATCATGGAGTTGTTGTTGAGAAAGGGCACGTCCTTCACGCCGGGGAGCTCGGGCACCAGCGCGCGCCCGCCGACGTTGAGGAAAATCTTGTCGGCCTGCAAGGTCCGGTCTCCCACCGAGATCGTGCGCGGCCCGGTGAATCTCGCCTGGCCGTGGATGAGCGACACGTTCTTCATGCCCTTGATCCAGCCCGTGAGGCCGTCGATGGAATGCTTCACCACGCCGTCTTTGCGTGCTTTCACTGCTCGCATGTCCACTTTCGGTTTTTCAACTGAAAACCCATATTCGCCCCCGCGACCCGCAACGTGAATCGCGCGCGCGCTCGCCACCAGCGTCTTGGTGGGAATGCAGCCGTTGTTCACGCAGGTGCCGCCGAGGACCTTTCGCTCGATGAGCGCGGTTTTCAGGCCCTCCTTGTCGAGCCGCGCGCACATCGCCGGCCCTGCCTGTCCCGCGCCCACCACGATGGCATCGAATCTCTCGCTCATGGGTTGCTCCGTTATCATTGCTTTCACTACACCAACTGCTGGCTAGGCATGGTTAAACTTGCCGGCCCATGACGCCAACTCCACGCGCCTCCAGCGGCATCCCGGGCCTCGACGACATCTTAAACGGCGGCTTCACGGCCGACCGGCTCTATCTCGTCGAAGGCATGCCGGGCTCGGGCAAGACCACGCTCGCCTTCCAGTTCCTGATGGAAGGCGCGCGCCGCGGCGAATCGGTGCTGTACGTCACTCTCTCTGAGACGGTCGAGGGCTCGAGCGGCCGGTGCGGGTGGCCTCGCTCGCGAGCGCGGTGCGCAGCGCCCTGCGCGCGCGCGGCCGCCAGTACCAAGGCGGCGCTCGAAACGTTCGCGGATTTCCCGCCCGCGGCGGTGCTGCTCGACCTGGGCATGCCGGGCATGGACGGCTACGAGGTCGCGCGGCGCATCCGGGCGCTCAAGGACGCCGACGGCACGGTGCTCATCGCGCTCACCGGCTGGGGCCAGGACACGGACCGGCATCGCAGCAGCGCGGCCGGCTTCCAGCATCACCTCGTCAAGCCGGCCGACATCGCCGCGCTGCAGACGTTGCTCGGCGGCCTTCGCTAGCCGTCAGCGCTCCGGTTGCTAGACTGCGGGCAATGCGCGTCCTCGCGTTCCTGGCCGCGTTCGCCTTCATGAGCCTCGCCCTCGCCGCTCCGCGACTGGAGCCCGGCATCTCCCTGCGCCTGGCGCAGTGGCGCGCCAAGCAGTATCGCGACCTGCGCTACGACATGCAGATCGCCCTCCGCGAAGGCGCCGAGACGCTTTCCGGGCACCTGCGTCTCCAAGTCACGATCCCCAGGCGCAAGGTCGATCTTGTCCTCGACTGGCGCGGCAAGACGCTCGCGAACCTGAAGGTGAACGATGCGAGCGCGCCGATCCGCATCGAGAAAGAGCACCTGGTCATCCCCGCGCGGGGCCTCAAGGCGGGCCGGAACATCCTCGAGGTCGACTTCGAGGCGCGCGTCGCGCTTTCGGGCGCGGCCGTGACGCGCTACAAGGATCGCGAGGACGGCGCCGAGTATCTCTACACGCTCTTCGTACCGTCGGACGCGAGCACGGTCTTTCCCTGCTTCGACCAGCCGGACCTGAAGGCGCGATTCACGCTTGCCTTGGATGTTCCTGCGGGCTGGACTGCCGTTTCCAATGGGCGAGAGGAAGGACGAGGCGAAAGAACGATCCATTTCAAAACCACGGAGCCGATTTCCACCTACCTCTTCGCCTTTGCCGCGGGGCCGTTCGACGTGCTGCAGGAGCGCGACGACCCGGTCCGGCTCTTCGTGCGGCGCTCGCGCCATGGGCGCGCGCTCGCGCACGCGGCCGAGGTGCTGCGGCTGAACCGCGAATCCAGCGCCTGGTTCAGCCGCTATTTCGCGCGCGAGTTTCCGTTCGCGAAATACGACCTCGTGCTGCTGCCCGAATTTCCGTACGGCGGCATGGAGCACGCGGGCGCGACCTTCCTGAACGAGGAGCGCGTGGTTTTTCCCGCGCCGCCCTCGGCGACCGACCTGCTGCGCCGCGCGCAGCTCGTCTTCCACGAGACCTCTCACCAGTGGTTCGGCGACCTCGTCACCATGCGCTGGTTCGACGACCTGTGGCTGAAGGAAGGCTTCGCCAACTTCATGGCGGCGAAGGCGACCGAGGCGGTCGCCCCGCAATTCGATGCCTGGACGGCGTTCAACCTGCTCAAGCTTTCGGCGGTAAGAACCGACGCGACCGAGGGCACGACGGCGATCCGCTATCCGCTCGAGAACCTTTCGGCGGCGAAATCCGCCTACGGCCCGATCGTGTACTCGAAGGGACCTGCCCTGCTGCGGCAGCTCGAATTCTTCCTCGACGAAGACCGGTTCAGGCAGGGGGTGCGCGCGTTTCTCAAAGCGCATGCCTACGGCGCCGCCGACTGGCAGGACCTGGTGCGCGCCTTCGAGCGCGCCTCCGGCAAAAAGCTCGACCGCTGGGCGAAAGCCTGGGTGCAGCGCCGCGGCGAGCCGGTGGTGAGAGTGCGGGAAGGCGTGCTCGAGCAGTCTGACTCGCTCAACGAAGGCGTCGTATGGCCGATGAAGTTGCGGGTTTGGGGCTCCAATCAGGAGGTTTTTCTTGAACGGAAAGCAAAAAAGATAAAAATACCGGATCAGAAGGTCATCTTCCCCAACGCCGGAGACTACGGCTATGGCCGGTTTCTCCTCGATCCTTCAAGCCGGGAAGCGGCGCTCTCGCCGGGATTCGAGCCGGGCAGCACGCTCCTTGACGCGCAGCTCGCCGAAGCGCTCTGGGAGTCGGTGCGCGATGCGGAGCTCGATCCGAAACGCTACCTGGAGTACGCGATCCGCAGGCTGCCCGCGATCCGCGACGACATCGCGCTCGCCGGCATGCTCGGCCGGATCGAGGCGGCGTTCCGCCGCTATTTGTCGGACGCGCAGCGCGATCGCGCGGCGCCCGGGCTCGAGCGCGCGCTGCGCGAGCCGGGCGCCCAAGGCTCGCGCTATCTGCTGCTTGCCCGCTCGTTCATCGAGATCGCCTGGTCGGGCGCCGCCTTGCACGAGCTCAAGGTGCTTTTGCGCGATACGCGACTCGGGGCGCGCGACCGTTTCCGCATCGTGCAGCGCCTCTACCAGCGCGGCGATCCCGAAGCGTCCGCCCTCCTCGCCCGCGAGGCAGCCGCCGACCAGAGCGACGACGGGCGGCGCTACGCCTTCGCCGCGGCGGCCGCGGATGCAGGCGCGAAGCGCGCGAGGTTCCGCGAATTCCTCGACCGGCCGGACCTGCCCGAGAGCTGGATCGAGGCCGCGCTCGCGCCGCTCAACGCCCCGGAGCAGGCCGCGCTCACCCAGCCGCTGCTTGCCGAAGCGCTCGAGCGGCTGCCCGAGCTCAAGCGCCGCCGCAAGATCTTTTTCGTCAACAACTGGCTCTATGCCTTCCTCGGCGGGCAGACGAGCGCCGCCTCGCTCGCCGAGGCGAAGGCGTTCCTGCGCGAGACCCGGCTGGACGCGGATCTGCGGCTCAAGGTGCTCGAGGCGATGGATGGCCTTGAGCGCGCGGTCCGGATCCGCGAGCGCTTTGCAGGCTAGGATGTCGCCGTGAAGAAGGTTTTCGTCCTCTGCGCGATGGCGTTCCTCGCCGGTTGCGGAACGATCAATGCGACGCTCACCGATCCGCAGGGGCGCGAGGTGATGCTGCTCGGGCACGACCCGGTCTCCTACTTCGCCGCGGGCCGCCCGCAGCGCGGCGACCCGAAGATCGCCGCGACGCACGAGGGCCGCACCTACTACTTCGCCAGCGAGGCGCACCGGCGCGAGTTCGTCGCGCAGCCGGCCCGGTACGAGCCGCAGTACGGCGGCTTCTGCTCCAACGGCATGGCCTACGGCGTCAAGATGAGCACCGATCCGACCGCGTGGACGATCGTCGACGGCCGCCTGTTCGTATTCGGCGACATCCTGGGCTACGAGGAATGGAAGCTCGACATGCGCGCCAACATCCGGACCGGCGATGCGCTTTGGGCCGGGGAAGCGAAGGACGCGGGCTGGCGCGCGCAGACGCTGAAGCGCATCGTCTTTCGCGTGCCGCACTATCGCACGGGCAAAGAACTGCACGCGCGGTGGCAAGCACAGAACCCCGGGAAGAAGCTTACCTATGATCCGGGCGGCACAGTCAAGAATCTTTTCTTGAAGTATCCCGGCTGGCGCGCGCGCGAGGGATTCTCGCAACCCGCGCTCGGCTTTCCCGGGCTCGATCCTTGCCCTCCGGCCTGCGCAGGCGAGTACACGCCCGGTCCCCGGTCCCCTTAGCGCACTGCACGGCTCCATTTAGCTCACGCACCGCTCAAAAAGATCGGCGGTCGTGGCACAATCTTCGGCATGGGCCATGCGGCGACTACGATCAGGCTCGCGGAAGCGCGCGACGCGCACGCGATCGCGGAGATGTCGCGCGATCACATCGAGACGGGCCTGGGCTGGCGCTACGACGCTGCTCGCGTCTTGCGCGCGGTGAGGCGCGCGGAAACCGCGGTGCTCGTCGCGCGCCGCAAGTCGGGCTTCGCCCCGGTCGTGAGAAACGCGGCGCCGCCGCTCGCGGGCTTTTCGATCATGGATTTCGGCGAGGAGCGCGCGCACCTGGTGCTGCTTGCCGTGCATCCGGCGCACCGGCGCCGCGGCGTGGGTCGCGCGCTCGTCGACTGGCTGCTCGAATCGGCGCGCACTGCCGGCATGGCGAGCGTGCACCTCGAGCTGCGCGCCTCGAACGAGGCGGCGCGGCGCTTCTACCGCGCGCTCGGCTTCTCGGAGACGGTCCTCATGCCGCGCTACTACGACGGGCGCGAAGCCGCCATGCGCATGATCCTCGTGCTGCGCGCGCCCGGCCCCGTGCCGCTCGCCTGGCGCCCGCCCGCCCTCGGGCAGAAGTAGTTCCCCCAGCAGGTCTCCGTGGATCTCGGCATCGCAGGCAAGACTGCGCTCGTCACCGGCGCGAGCGCCGGGATCGGACGCGGCATCGCGAAGGCTCTTGCCGCGGAGGGGGTCAAGCTTGCCGTGGCGGCGCGGCGGGTGGACCTCCTGAAATCCCTTGAATCGGAATTGCAGACAAAGCTCGTCATCATCGAAGCCGATCTTCTGGCCGAAGGCGCTTCCGGAAAAATTGCCCAAGAGGCGCTGCAAGGCCTCGGCTCGGTGGACATCCTCGTCAACAACGCCGGCGGCTCGCGCGCCTTCAAGCTCGACACCACCGACGCGCAATGGGACGAGGCGATGACGCTCAACTTCACGCGCCAGCGCCAGCTCGCGCACCAGCTCCTCGAGCAGATGATGGCTCGCAAGTGGGGCCGCATCCTCAACATAACTGGGAAATCGGAGCCCGAGGGCATCAACGGCGCCTTCTCGGCCAAGGCGGCGATGCACGCGTGGGCCAAGGGCCTTTCGCGCGAGGTGGGAAAGTTCGGCATCACGGTGAACTGCATTCCGCCCGGGCGCATCCTGAGCGAGCAGATCCTGCGCAACTACACGCCGGAATACCGCAAATGGCAGTCGGAGCACGAGATCCCGGTTGGCGAATACGGCCAGCCCGAGGATATTGCCAACCTGGTGTGCTTCCTGGCGTCACCCAAGGCTCGCTACATCACCGGCGCGGTGATTCCTGTGGATGGAGGATTACGGAGGTACCAGTTTTGAGAAAACTCTGGTCTGCTGTCGTCGTTGGTCTGGTTTCCCTCGGGGTAAATGCCCAAAGCTACCCCTCAAAACCGCTGCGCCTCGTCGTTCCCTTCGCCCCCGGCGGGAGCTCCTCGATCGTCGCGCGCACTTTCGCCGCGGAGATGGAGAAGGGCCTCGGCCAATCGATCGTGGTCGAGAACAAGGGCGGCGGCGGCGGCAACCTCGCGATGGTCGATGTCGCCAAGTCGGATCCGGACGGCTACACGATGATCATCGGGCACGTCGGCTCGCTCGCGATGAACCCGTTCATGTACGAGAAGCTCCCGTACGACGTCGACCGCGATTTCGCGCCGGTATCGCTGCTGGCGATCGTGCCGGCGATCTTCGTGGTGAACGCCTCGGTGCCGGTGAAGGACCTGCGCGAGTTCGTCGCGCTGGCGAAGAAGGAGCCCGGCAAGCTCTACTACGGCAGCGCCGGCAACGGCTCGGCCGGGCACCTCGCCATGGAATACCTCAAGCAGGCGACCGGCATCGACATCCAGCACGTTCCCTACAAGGGCACCGGCCCGAACGTGGTTGATCTCGTCGCCGGCCGCACGCAGGCGGCCTCCGCCGGCACGCCGCCGCTCATGCCGCACGTGAAGAGCGGAAAGCTGCGCGTCATCGCGGTGGGCACCGCGAGGCGCCTGCACAACCTGCCCGAGGTGGGCACCGTGGCCGAGCAGGGCTATCCCGGCTTCGAGACCTCGCAGTGGTACGGCCTCAACGTCCCGGCGAAAACGCCCGAGGCGGTGGTGAAGCGCCTCGCCGCGGAGGCGGCAAAGGCGGCGAAGAGCCCCGCGGTCGCCGAGCGCTTTGCCGCCGAGGATGCCGAAGCGGTGGGCTCCTCGCCCGCCGAGTATGCGGCCTTCATCAAGAAGGAGCAGGCGCGCTGGAGCAAGGTCGTGCGCGCGGCGAACATCAAGGCGGACTGACGGCGTTGCGCTGACCTACTTTCCGGTTTCGGCGAGCAGCCAGGCCTCGAATGCCGCGACATCCGGCTTGCTCGAGGCGCGCGCCGAGCGCACCACGTAGTAGCCGCGCGAGGACACGATCGAGCGCTTGAAGGGCGTAACGAGCTGCTTCTCGCGCAGCATGCGCTTGAGCAGCGGCAGGCGCCCGAGCGCAACCCCCTGCCCGTTCACCGCCGCCTGCACGAGCTGGTCGTAGTTATTGAACTGGAGCACGCCGGCCGGCTGAAAATCCTTCAGCCCATGCGCGTGCAGCCAGAGATTCCATTCCGTCCACGAGTACTGCGCGTCCTCGGAATGCAGGAGCACCTGATGGCGCAGGTCGTCCGGCTCGCGCAGCGGCCGCGCCGGGTCGGCGGCGAGCGCCGGACTGCAAACGGGGATCACCTCTTCCTCGAAAAGGGGGCGCCGCCCGCGCATTTCCTCGGCGGTCGAATAGCGGATGGCGAGGTCGACGCCGTCGCGCTCGAGGTCCACGTTCTCGTAGGTCGCCGAAATGCGCACGTCCACGCCCTTGTGTCCCTGCAGGTAGCCGTTCAGGCGCGGGATCAGCCAGAGCGAGGCGAATCCGGGCGTCGTCGTCACCGTCACCGTGCGCGCGGCCTGCGCGCCCTTCAGCTTCTGCGTCGCGGCTTCGAGCGTCTCGAGCGCCTCCCGCGCGACCTTGTAGAGCTGCTGGCCGGCTTCGGTGAGCAGCAGGGCGCGGGTGCGCCGCTCGAAGAGCTTGGTGCCGAGGCTTTCCTCGAGGGCCTGGATCTGGCGGCTCACCGCCGATTGCGTGAGGAAAAGCTCGGAGGCGGCTTTTGTAAAGGACAGCAGCCGCGCCGCCGCTTCGAAGGCGAGCAGCAGCTCCAGCGGGGGCAGGTGCCAGCGCGACGAGCTACTCATGCACCTCGCGCATCCATGTCATGCGGAAAGACCGTTTGTTCCATGGGTGAATGCGGCGCAACATAGATGCACATGGAGAATGTGTCAAGGATCAGCACTCCGTCTTCACGAAAGGACATCGTCATGAAACGCGTCATTACAGGTTTGGTCGTCCTCGCATTCAGCACCGCCGCGCTCGCTCAAGCGCCCGAGAACCGCTGGCGTTCCCCGTTCACCGGAGCGCCCGCGCTCGGCGGAGTCAGCCCCCTCGATGCGGAGCGAAACCACAAGGCGATGGTGCAGGACCAGGCGGCATGGGCGGCTCGCCGGCAGGCGGTCGCGGCGACTCGCACCGACCGCGCAACGCCGGTCGCCGAGCACGCGGCATTCCTGACCTCGCCCAAGCAATTGGGACGCACCGCGCGGGCAACCGGGCGCTGAGCCCGATCGCAAGGCATAAAAAGCAAGGAGATTCATATGGACCTGAGCTATGGACGCGCCGCAATCCAGCTGAAACCCGGGCAACCGCTGCGCCTGCGCGATGCGCAGGGGCGCCATCTTTCCGTGATCGAGGGAGCGATCTGGGTGACGCAGGACGGCGACCTGCGCGACCTCGTCGTGGAAGCCGGCTCCGAGTTCGTCTTCGACCGGCCCGGGCTTGCCGTGGTGCAGTCGCTGGGCGGCGCCGCGCGCATTGCTGCCGAAGACGGCGCTGAGTTCGAGCGCGCTTCCTCATCGCCGCTCGGCGTGCTGGCCCGGCTCTGGCGGAAGGTCCAGCGCGCGCAGCGCAGCACGCAGGCGCGGGGCGCGCTCAGCTCGCTCAGCGATCGGGAGCTGCGCGACATCGGCCTGTGCCGCTCGCAGATCGGCCTGATCCGCTGCTAGCGGCGGCGTTTCTGCCGCTATCATTGGGCGTCGCCTCGAGCGACGCCCAATGCCGAAAACCTACGACCTGATACTGCGCGGCGCGACCGTCATCGACGGCACGCGCGCGCCCCGTTTCGAAGCCGACGTCGCCATTGAGGGCGATCGCATCGCTGTCGTGGGTTCGGTTTCTTCTGCAAAAGCAAAACAGGAATTCAATGTCGAGGGGAAAATCGTCTCCCCCGGCTTCATCGACGCGCATACGCACGACGACCGGCTGATGCTCTCGGGGCCGGAGATGGCGCCCAAGGTGAGCCAGGGCGTCACCACGGTGATCGCGGGCAACTGCGGCGTGTCGCTCGCGCCGCTCGATCTGGGCTCGAGAGCCGTCCCCTCGCCGCTTGACCTGATGGGCGGGCCGGAGTGGTTTCACTACTCGAATTTCAAGTCGTACGTCGCGGAGCTCGAAGCGAAGCCCGCCGCGACCAACGCCGGCTTGCTTGTGGGGCATACCACGCTCAGGGTCGTCGCCCTTCAGGATGTGAATCAACCCGCAAATACAAAAGAAATAAAACGGATGCAGGGCTTCGTCGAAGAGGCGCTCGAGGCAGGCGCGATCGGCTGCTCGACCGGCCTTTACTACGAGCCGGCGCGCGCGGCGCCGACCGAGGAAGTGATCGAGGTGTGCCGGCCGCTTTCGGCGCGCAAGGCGCTTTATTGCACCCACATGCGCGACGAAGCCGACAAGGTCCTCGATTCGCTCGAGGAAACCTTCCGCATCGGCCGCGAGCTGGGCGTGCCGGTCGTGGTGTCGCACCACAAGGTGGTCGGCACGCCGAACCACGGCCGCTCGCGCGAGACGCTGCCGCTCATCGCCGAGCGCATGAAGTCGCAGGCGATCGGCCTCGACTGCTACCCGTACTGCGCCTCCTCGACCATTCTCACCGCGGACCGCGCGGCGCTCGCGACGAAGACGCTCGTCACCTGGTCGACGCCGCATCCGGAATTCGCCGGAATGGAGCTCTCGGCGGTGGCCCGGAAAATGGGCATGAGCGAAGCGGACACGGCGACGAAGCTCCGCCCCGCCGGCGCGATCTACTTCACGATGGACGAGAAGGACGTGCAGCGCGTGCTCGCCTTCGAGCACACGATGATCGGCTCGGACGGCCTGCCGCACGACGCGGCGCCGCATCCGCGCCTGTGGGGGACCTTTGCGCGCGTGCTCGGGCACTATGCGCGCGGCCTCGGCCTTTTTCCGCTCGAGACGGCGGTCTACAAGATGACCGGCCTTCCCGCGAAGACCTTCGGCCTCGCCGGCCGCGGCGTCGTGAAGGAAGGCGCCTGCGCGGACCTCTGCGTCTTCGATGCCGCCGCCGTGGACGAGGCCGCGACCTTTGCCAAGCCGATCCACCCGGCGAAGGGCATCGAGACGGTCATCGTGAACGGAACGCCCGTCTGGCACGAGGGACGCTCGACCGGCGCGCGGCCGGGTAAAGTACTGCGCAGAACGCCATAACAAACCCAAAACTGGAGGGAACATGAGAACGACCCGCATTTTGCTCGCCGCGAGCCTCGCGCTCGCCAGCGGCCTCGCCGCCGCGCAGGCCTATCCGACGAAGCCGGTGCGCCTCGTCGTGCCCTACGCGCCGGCCGGCGGCACCGACATCATCGCGCGCGCCGCCGCGGCGGAGCTCAGCAAGACGCTCGGCCAGCCGGTCACCGTTGACAATCGCCCGGGCGCGGGCGGCAACGTGGGCGCGGAGATCGTCGCGCACTCGGCGCCCGACGGCTACACGATGGTGATGTCGGCGAGCAGCCTGCACGGCATCACGCCGTTTCTCTACAAGAAGCTCAACTACGATCCCAACAAGGATCTCGTCCCGGTGATCGTGTTTGCGGGATTCCCGAACGTGCTGGCGGTGAACCCGTCGGTTAAGGCGAACACGGTGAGCGAGCTCACCGCGCTCGCCAAGGCGCAGCCCGGCAAGCTCACCTGCGCCTCGAGCGGCAGCGGCTCGACCATCCACATGTCCTGCGAGATGTACAAGCACATGCTCGGCCTGGACATCGAGCACGTGCCCTACAAAGGCAGCGGTCCCGCGCTGATCGACCTGATCGCCGGGCAGGTCAATATCATGTTCGACAACCTGCCCTCCGCGATCACCCACATCCGCTCGGGCAAGCTGCGCGCGCTCGCGACCACCGGCGAGAAGCGCTCGCCTGCGCTCCCGGAGGCGCCGACCATGATCGAGTCGGGCGTGCCGGGCTACGTGGCGACCGCCTGGTTCGGCCTGTGCATGCCCGCCGGCACGCCGAAGGAGATCATCGCGCGCATGAACGCCGAGGGGCAGAAGGCGGCCAGGGCGCCCGACTTCGTCAAGCGCATGAACGACCTCGGCTACGAGATCATCGGCGGCTCATCCGAAGCCATGGCTTCGATGATCCAGGACGAGATCAAGCGCTGGGGCCCGATCGTGAAGGCCTCGGGCGCCAAGGTCGACTGAACCGCGCCGGATCAGCCCGGCGCGACGAGCTGCTTCGCCTTTTCGTATTCCAGGCGCGTCGCGTCGAGGGACTGCATCGCGCGCGCCTGCGCCTCCTTCGCCGCTGCGTCGGTGGGCAGGCCCGCGCCCGGCACGCGCGAGGCGATTCTCTTGTACGAATCGGGATAGCCCTTCAGCAGGTTGCCGAGGGACGTCGCGGCGAGCTGGTAGTCGAAGAAATCCTTGTCCATCCGCTGGCGCAGGGTGACCGCCTGCGACATCCAGGCGCCGTTGCGCTGCGCGGCATGGGCGAGGTGCTCGGCGAGCGCCTTGTGGCTCTCGACGAACTTGCGCCGCCCGAGCGCGCTGCCCGCCTGCCGGCGCAGCACTTCGAGCACCGTGAGCAGATAGTCGTCGGCCGCCTCGACGAGCGCGCGGTCCGGGCGCGCGCTTGCCGCGCGCAGCGCTTCGAGCCCGGCGTCGGTCTCCTTGATCGACTGGTCGAGCCTCGCTACGAGGTCCGCGGAAGGCGCGTTGATGTCCGTGGCGATAGTCGCCTGCAGCCGGGCGCCCGCCGCGCCGACGAGCTGCGCGACCTGCGCGTCCAGCTTGCGTTTCTGCCAGGCGCCGTGCGCGACCCAGGCGGCGCCCGCCAGGACGACGAGCGCCGCGGCGCCCGCGACGAGGCTTTTTCGCGAGATCGGCATGCCGCCAATCTACGCGAGAACGAGTCGCGCGCAGGCGGACTTATTTCTCACCCGGCCGCGAGCGCGGGCTCGCGCCAGTCCTCCTTGCCGCCCGGATAGACGGCGACGTTCGCATAGCCGAGGCTCGCCAGCGTCTTCGCCGCGATGTGCGAGTTCTGGCAGGTCCTGCTCGCGCAGTACACGACAATCTCGGCGGACTTGTCCGGAACGACGCTCGCGGCGAGCGAGCGCGCCTGGTCGTGCGGGAAATGCCGCGCGTTCGGCAAATGCCATTCGTTGAAATACTTCTCCGGCAGCGCCTCGAGGAGCACGAGCGTCGGGTTGGCGGCGAGGCGTTCCTGCAGCTGGCTGCGGGTCAGATTCTTGATCATGACAGTCTCCATTGGGTTAGTTGCAGATGCAACTATAACGCCCGGATGATTGCATTTGCAACTATCATGTGCTACCTTGCCTGCCATGCCCCCCGCCACCGACCCGCGCCAGCGCGCCTGGGCGCGCTTCGTCGTCGCGCAAGCGCTGCTGGTCGAGCGCATCGAGGCCGCGTTCGCGCAAGCGGGCCTGCCCTCGCTCGACTGGTACGACGTGCTCTGGGTGCTCGAGCGCTCCGAGCACGGCCGCCTGAGGATGGCGGACCTCGCCGAGCAGGCGGTGGTCTCGCGCTCGAATGTCACCCGGCTCGCCGACCGGCTCGAGAAGGCGGGTCTGGTGCAGAGGATGAGCTGCCCGATGGACGGGCGCAGCACGTTCTGCGTCCTCACCGACAAGGGCCGCGCGCTGCGCGCCCGCATGTGGACGGTTTACCGCAGGCAGATCGATTCGCTCTTCGGCGCGCACCTGTCGGTGCGCGAGGCCGACGAGATGACGAAGGTTTTTGAACGCATCATTTCATCCGCAAAGGAGAGGACCCAGTCATGAACCTGTACTACTCACCCGGCGCCTGCTCGCTCGCGCCGCATATCGTCATGCGCGAGGCCGGCTTTCCGGTCGAGCTGAAGAAGGTGGACCTGAAGGCGAAGCAGGTCGAAGGCGGCGACTACAAGGCGGTCAACGGCAAGGGCTATGTGCCGGCGGTGAAGCTCGACGACGGCACGGTGCTCACCGAGGCGCCCGTCATCATGCAGTACCTCGCCGACCAGAAGCCCGACGCGGGCCTCGCGCCCAAGGCGGGCTCGATGGACCGCTACCGCCTGCAGGAATGGCTCAACTTCATCACTTCCGAGCTGCACAAGGGGATGGGCAACTTCTTCAACCCGGCGCTCACCGACGACTGGCGCAAGGCCGTCACCGATCGCCTCGCGCTGCGCATGGACTGGCTCGCCAAGCAGCTCCAGGGCAAGCAGTACCTCATGGGCGACAAGTTCAGCGTCGCCGATGCCTACCTCTTCGTCGTCCTCAACTGGGCCGGGCCGTCCAAGTTCGACCTGAGCAAGTGGCCCGTGCTGCAGGAGTACCACAAGCGCGTCGCGGCGCGCCCCAAGGTGCAGGAGGCACTTAAAGCCGAAGGGCTGGTCAAGTAAGCATGGCCACGCTGCCCACCGTGTTCGTCTCGCATGGCTCGCCCATGCACGCCCTGCAGCCGGGCGCGGTGCGCGGCGCCTGGGAGAAGCTCGCGCGCGACCTGCCGCGCCCAAAGGCGATCCTCATCGCCTCGGCGCACTGGGAAACGGACGTTCCCGAGCTCACGGCGACGGAGCATCCCGAAACGATCCATGATTTTTACGGCTTCCCCAAGCCGCTTTATGAGATTCAGTACCCGGCAAAGGGCGACGCCGATCTGGCTTTTCGCGCCGTTGATTTACTGAAGAAATCCAAAATAGAAGCGAAAACCGACCCCGTTCGCGGCCTCGATCACGGCGCGTGGTCGCCCCTTCTCTTTATGTATCCGCAGGCGGACGTGCCGGTCGTCCAGGTGTCGGTGCAGCCGCAGCTCGGCACGCGCCATCACGTGGAGCTCGGCCGCGCGCTCGCGCCGCTCTCGGACGAAGGCATCCTCGTCTTCGGGTCCGGCCACATGACACACAATCTTCGTGATCGAGGCAACGGGGGCATCGCCCCGTATGCGAAGGAATTCCAGTCCTGGACGAATGAAAAAATCCAGGCCGGAGACCTCGAGGCGCTGATCGACTATCGCCGGCAGGCCCCGCAAGGCGTGCGGGCGCATCCCACCGATGAGCACTTCCAGCCGCTCTTCGTCGCCCTCGGCGCCGCGCGGCCGGGCTACAAGGCCACGCGGCTTTACGACGGCATCGAGATGGGAGCGCTCGCGATGGACGCCTACCGCTTCGACGCCTGAAGGCGTGCTTTTGCCGCTGCGCCAATGTGAACTGGCGCACAGATTCACGGAATGTAAGGACGGATACTCCTTTCGCGACTACCGCCCCAAGGAGGATTCGCCATGCTCAAGCGCAAGCCCCTCGTCCTCGCCCTGGCCGCCGCCGGCCTGATTGCGGGTGAAGGCATCCAGCAGGTCTATTCCGGAGATGTGGTCGTTCCCGAGCTCGCCGTGCTGGACGCGGGCGTCTGCGCCCAGCCGCTGGCGGGCAACCCGAGCGCGCTTCTCCTTGCCCAGGCGAAGCGAACCGAGGTGAGCCCAGCGGGTGCTGCGGCCGCCAAGGCCGCGCCCGCCCAGGCCGAATCGGAGCCGCCCCTGATGAAGGGTCTCGGCGCGCACGGCTACAAGGTGAGCACCGCCTCCAGGCAGGCGCAGCGCTACTTCGACCAGGGATTGCGTCTCGCCTGGAATTTCAACCACGCGGAGGCGCAGCGCGCCTTTCGCATGGCGCAGAAGCTCGATCCCGCCTGCGCGATGTGCTTCTGGGGCGAGGCCTACGTCCTCGGGCCGAACATCAACGTGCCGATGGATCCCCAGGCCAACGCGCCAGCGTTTGCCGCCGCGCAAAAAGCGAAAGTGCTCGCCAGCAACGCCACGCCGCGCGAGCAGGCGCTCATCGAGGCGATGGCGGCGCGCTATTCGGCCGATCCGAAAGCGGAGCGCCCTGCGCTCGACGCGGCGTATGCGCAGGCCATGGGACGCGCCGCAGCGCGCTTCCCCGAGGACCTCGACATCGCGGCGATCTACGCCGAGTCCCTCATGGACCTCTCGCCCTGGGACTACTGGGAGCCCGGCGGAAAGCAGCTGAAGCCGGCCGTCGCGCCGCTCGTCGGGACGCTCGAGCGCGTGCTGGCGAAGCGCCCCGACCACATCGGCGCAATCCACCTCTACATCCACACGGTCGAAGCCTCCTCCGACCCTTTCCGCGCCGAA
>Ga0310810_10004752_pt1 | contig 15087 bp, 11 predicted proteins | sample NCmetagenome_FD_207641 | JGI IMG/M metagenome (GOLD analysis project Ga0310810, IMG submission 207641) | Soil microbial communities from experimental microcosm in Duke University, North Carolina, United States - NC | ecosystem: Engineered > Artificial ecosystem > Soil microcosm > Unclassified ...
GCCGGCATCTTCGTCCTGCCGGCCACGGTCGCCAGCCTCGTGGCGCGCGGCGCGCCGTACGCGTACCTGGCCTGTGCCATCGCCATCCTGTTCGTCACGCTCTGCTACGCCGCCGCGGGCAGCCGAGTGATCGACCCGGGCGGCAGCTACGCGTACGTCGGCAGGGCCTTCGGACCGCTCGCCGGGTTTCTCGGCGGTGTGATGGTCTGGCTGAGCGATCTGCTGGCGACCTCCGGCGTCGCGTCGGCATTCACTGCCGGTGTTGCTCTCTATGTCCCCGCGCTCGACTCGCCCGTGGGGCGCCTCGCGTTCATCATCGCCGTCGTCGGCGGCCTGGCTGCGATCAACGTGCGCGGCGTGAAGCAGGGCACGCGCGTCATGGAGTTCGTCACGATCGCCAAGCTGGCGCCGCTGGTGCTGTTCATCGGGGTCGGTCTGGCCCTGCGGAGCCACAATCTGGCGCCGCCGGAGGTGCCGGCCGGCGAGGCACTCGGCCGGGCTACGCTGGTGCTGATGTTCGTGTTCTCGGGCGCCGAGTCGGCCGTGGCGCTCTCGGGGGAAGTCGCCGATCCGGTCCGCACCATCCCGCGCGCCCTGCTGTTATCGCTGGGACTGGTGACGCTGCTCTACGGGCTGGTGCACCTGGTGGCCGAGGCCACGCTCGGCCCGGCGCTCGTGACGTCCACGGTCGCGCCGTTGGCGGACGCCGCCGGCATTCTGGCGGGATCGCCGTTTCGCACGCTGATGCTCCTCGGCACGCTGTTCTCGATGCTGGGGTACCTGAGCGCTGTGGCCCTGGCCTCCCCGCGCACGCTGTTCGCGCTGAGCGGAGGCGGCATCTTTCCGGTGCTCGAGCGCGTTCATCCACGCCATCGCACACCCTACGTCGCCATCCTCGTCCACGCCGTCTCGATCGTCGTTGTCGCGTCGATGGGCTCTTTCGCGGTGCTGGTGCCGTTTGCGAGCGTGGCGGTGCTGGTGCTGTATCTCGCGGTCTCGCTGGCGAGCTGGGAGCTTCAGCGGCGCGACGTGCGCGCGGCGAGCGACGTGTTCAGCGTGCCGTTCGTCGTGCCCGTGATCGCGTCAGCATTCTGCATCTGGCTGCTCTGGCACGCGAGCCGGACGGAGCTGCTGCTGGAAGGAATCGTCATGGCCGCAGCCACCGCGCTCTACGCCGTTCGCAGGTTCACTTCAACGCGAAGCTGATCTCCACTTCGTCCAGGCGACCCCAGGGCAGCCGCAGCTTGAACTCGTCGAGATTCCGGAACTTCTGCCTCGCGATTTTCCGCGGGCCGCGTGCCGGCATCGGCTGATCGTCCAGGTCGCCGACGAGGTTTTCGGCGAGCGGCTTGATCTCGCCGGTCAGGTAGGCTTCGACCCGCGTCGCCTGATCGGCGTTGAGCGTGGACGGATCCATCGAGTGCGCCGCCAGGTAGTCGGTGACGGCCTGCGGGCGGATGACCGCCTGATACACGAAGTCGACGACGAGATGATGGAGCACGGCGATGATCTGCGCATCGTCGAGACGGCTCTGGAGCGCCGCGTCGGGCGCCGGCGTTCGAGTCGCGGCGCTCGACCAGCGAGGAGGCCAGCGGGGCCGGCGCCGGCCCGCCGGCATAGCTCGCGAGACGCGTGAACAGGTGCTTGTTGCGGAGCGCCTCGACGAGAGGAACTGACGCACCTGTGGCGTCGCCGCTGGCAACGTCCGCAATCGCGACGCGACGCCCGGCACCCACGAGCGACATTGCCTGAGCCGCGAGCTTCGCAGCGCCCGCCTCGTCGGCCGGCGCGCCCGCGATGAGCCACGTGAGATCGCGCGATCCTGCCTGCCTGGTCAGCGCAGATCCCGCGACCTGCACGAACGACTCGGCGCCTGGCGGGACCGTTGGGAGCCCGGTCTCGAGCACGACGCCCGGATGGAGCCCGGTGATGTCCCCGACGGCACGGCCGAGCAGCAGGAGGGCGGCAGGGTCGGCGTCGGCAATCACCTGAACGCGCGGCGTGATGCCCTGAGATGCCGCGCGCGCCATGAGGTCATCCTGCTCCGCCGCCGCCAGTCCCCGCGGCGGGCTGGACGTGGTGATGATCACGAGGTCGTCCACCGCGCCTTTCGCCGCCAGGTCCAGTGCCGCGCCGGTCACCGCGAGATTGCGCGCGCGCACCGTGCGGTAGAGTTCGATCATCGGCTGCGGGATGTCCGCCTCGAGCTGTTGCGCCTCGGCGGCCGATTTTTGATCCCTGGCACTGCTGCCGCCCAGTTCGGCCCACCGGACGATCGTCTCTTTCCACGTCCCCTTCCGCCCATCCTCCGGAGGCTGAAGCGGCAGGAGCGTGCTGAATGCGTACACCCTGACGTCCTTGCGCCGTGCCTTGAGGCGACCGAGCACGGCGACGCGGCGAAGGGCCTTCTCCTGCGAGGGCGATGGCCGGCGCGACGCGATCTGACCGCCGTAGGCGAGCATGTCGGTGGACACGATCACCGCGTCGATGCTGGTGAGATCGAGGCCGTCGAGCCACTCGGCAATGCCGTCGGCGTCGCCCTCGGCCGTGAAGTGGCCGAGCCGGTAGCGCGGCGGCCCGATGACCTCGGCGTCGGCGATGGCGCCGGCCAGTTGGGCCGACTGCAGGCCAACGGGACGGTCGTCGAGCGGGACCAGGGCGATGCGGGCCAGCCGTGACGGGGGCGGAACGAGCGAAATCGCGGCCAAAACGAGGGAGAACAGCGACGCCGCGCGCAGGGACATGACGTCGATTCTAGCGGCCGCGCGGGGACGCGCGCCCTTGAATGCGCTCCAGCGACGCGATTAGAGTCGAGGGATGCATATCAGGATGCCGCTATCGTGCCTCCTCAGCACGCTGCTGGGCGCCCCCCTCGCGGCCCAGACTCCAAAGCCCGCAGCGCCAGCCCAGCCAACCACGCAGGCGGCGCCGGCGCCGGCTCCGGTACGACGGCGTCCCGCCGCGGCAGCGCCCGTCACGGTGACGATAACCGTCTCCGACAAGACGGGCTCACCGATCGGCGACGCCTCGGTCAGCATGATGAGCGATCAGCCCCGCGAGGCGAAGACCACGGCGGGGGGCATCGCGCGGTTCCTGACCGTGAAGCCCGGCGAGTACCACCTGCGCCTCGATCGCGAGGGGTTCGTGTCGCTCGAACGCGACCTCACCGTCAAAGGCGGCCCGCCGGTCGACGTCCAGATCACGCTCTCGCCGATGCCGGCGCCGCCGGCTCCGAAGGCGCCGGAGCCGACACCGTCCACGAATGCGCCGGCGGGAGATGCGAAAGCCCTCTCCGTCGTCGACTTCCTGGAGGGCAATCACCTGAGTGGCCGCGACCCGATCAAGTCGGATCAGCTCGGTTGCACGGCGAGCGCGCAAACGACGCTGCTCCAGATCCGCGATGACCTGCAGGAGAAGTCGGTTGCCGACGCCGACGAAGTGCTCTACGTCGTCGCGGGCCAGGGCTCGCTGCGGCTGGGGAACAAGGACATCCCGCTCGAAGCCGGCGGACTGGCCGTGGTGCCGCGCGGTACGGTGCGCGGGCTCAGCCGAAAGGGCAAGAACCCTCTCATCGTGCTGTCGGTTGTGTCGGGACCTCCATGCACGAAGTAGATTGACGATTGTCCGATGACGAATGACGACACGGAGGCTGTCGTGAAGAAGCTGACGGTGGTGGCAATCTTCCTGGCGGTGCTCCTTCCATCCGGGCCCGCTGTGGCGCAGGAGACGGAACACCACCACCACGAAGAGCAGCTCGGCACGGTCAGGTTTCCGACGTCTTGTCCGGCCGCCGTGCAGAAGGACTTCGAGCGCGGCGTCGCGCTGCTCCACTCGTTCTGGTACGAGGAAGCCGAGAAGCAGTTCGTCGCCGTCACGAAGGCATCGCCGGGTTGCGCGATGGCGCACTGGGGCGTGGCGATGAGCCTCTACCATCAGCTCTGGGAGCAGGTGGGCAAGGCCGATCTCGATCGCGGCTGGGCGGAGGTCCAGCAGGGACAGGCCAGCCCGAAGACCACGAGCCGTGAGACGGGATACCTCGCGGCCGCCGCCGCCTTTTTCGGCAATACCGAGGGACGCGATCACGTGACCCGCGCGAAGGCCTACTCCGACGGCATGGAAAAGGTCTATCGCGACAACCCGGACGACACCGAGGCCGCCGCGTTCTACGCGCTGTCGCTGCTCGCCAGCGAGCCGCCCAACGACACGACGTTCGACGACCGGAAGAAGGCGATCCCGATCCTGAACGAGCTGTTCGCGAAGAACCCCGATCAGCCGGGTGTCGCGCATTACCTGATTCACAGCTGCGACAAGCCCCAGCTTGCCGCGATGGGTCTCGAGGCCGCGCGCCGCTACGCGAAGATCGCGCCGTCCTCGCCGCACGCGCTCCACATGCCGTCGCACATCTTCATTCGCCTGGGCCTGTGGCAGGAATCGATCGACTCCAACCTCGCGTCCATCGCGTCCACCAGGAAGAGCACCGAGATGCACATGGCCGGCGAAGGCCACCAGTTCCACGCGATGGACTTCCTTCAGTACTCCTACATGCAGACGGGAGGCGACGTGAAGGCGAAGGCGCTGGTGGACGAAGTCAACGCGATGACCATGCAGCACGAGATGGCCGGACGCGACATGCTGGCGTACGGCCGCACGCAGTTCGCGGCGCGGTATGCGATGGAGCGGCGTCAGTGGGCCGAGGCGGCCGGGCTGCCGCTGGTCTCGACGCACGATCCCGAAGTGACGGCAATCACCCTCTACGCTCGCGCGATCGGCTCGGCGCGGACCGGCGATGCCGCCGGCGCCCGCGCGGCGCTGCAGCAATTCGAGGAGCAGTTGGCGATCCTCGCCAAGGGCCCCAACGCGTACATGATGGTGTACATGGATGTCCCCAGGGAGACGATAAAGGCCTGGGTCGCCTTCGTGGAGGGGCGATCGGACGAAGCCGTTCGGCTGATGCGCGCCGCGGCCGATCTGCAGGACTCGCGGGGCCTCGCGGAAGTGGACGTGCCCGAGCGCGAGCAGCTGGCCGACATGCTGTTCGAGCTGAAGCGCCCCGCCGACGCGCTGGCCGAGTACGAGGCGACGCTGAAGGAAGCACCGGGCCGGTTCAACGCGCTCTACGGCGCGGCGCAGTCAGCCGAACTGCTCGGCAACGGCGACAAGGCGCACGGCTACTACGCGCAGCTCCTGCAGAATTGCAAGGGTGGTTCCCCGTCGGACCGGCCGGAATTGAACCGCGCAAAGACGCTCGTGGCACAACGGTAGGGCACTACCTGCCCGTGCTTCGTGCTGGGTGCCAAGTGCGGTGCCGGGTGCCGGGTGAGGTGCCAGGTGCGAGGTGGCGTTCGCAGTCGCAGCAGTCGTAGGGCGCAGCTTCAGCTGCGCCATGGCGAAACACTCGGCCCTACGTATCCCCGGAACCGCACATAGCACTCAGCACCGCACCAAGCACGAAGCACAAGGCACCTGGCACCGCACGTGGCACCAAGCACGTCGCACCAGGCACGGCCGGGTGCATGCCGATGCTCAGCCTTTGGCTTCGATCTTCGCCCAGCTGTCCTTGAGCGTGACGGTGCGGTTGAACACCTGACGCACGGGCGTGGAGTCGGGATCGACGACGAAGTAGCCGAGGCGCTCGAACTGGAAGCGCGTGCCGGACGGCGCCGCGGCGAGCGAGGGCTCCAGCTTGCATGCCTCGAGCACGTGGAGCGAGTCCGAGTTGAGCGTCGAGAGCCAGTCAGTGCCCTCGTCGGCGCCGGGATCGGGTACCGAGAACAACCGGTCGTAGAGCCGGACTTCCCCGTCGACGGCATGTGCGGCCGAGACCCAGTGCAGCGTCGCCTTCACCTTGCGGCCGTCTGGAGCGTCGCCGCCGCGCGTCGCGGCATCGTACGTGCACCGCAGCTCGACGACCTCGCCGGTTGCCGGATCGGTGATCGCTTCGCGGCACGTGATCAGGTACGCGTTGCGCAGCCGGACCTCCCGGCCAGGCGCCAGCCGGAAGAATTTCTTCGGCGGGTCAAGCCGGAAGTCGTCGTGCTCGATGTACAGCTCGCGTGAGAAGGGGACCTGCCGCGTCCCGGCGGACGGATCCTCCGGGTTGTTGACCACGTCCATCTGCTCGACCTGACCCTCGGGATAGTTGTCGAGGACAACTTTCAGCGGCTTGAGCACGGCCATCGCGCGCGGCGCGCGCTTGTTGAGGTCCTCTCGCACGCAGTGCTCGAGCAGCGCGACGTCGATCGTGTTCTCCTTCTTCGCCACGCCTACGCGCTCGCAGAAGTCGCGAATCGCCTCGGCCGTATAGCCGCGACGGCGAAGGCCGCTGATCGTCGGCATGCGCGGATCGTCCCACCCGGCGACGCGGCGCTCCTGGACGAGCTGCAGCAGCTTGCGCTTGCTCATCACCGTGTAGTTCAGGTTCAGGCGCGCGAACTCGATCTGCTGCGGACGGTACGGCGTCTCGAGCGATTCGATGACCCAGTCGTAGAACGGCCGGTGATCCTCGAATTCCAGCGTGCAGAGCGAGTGCGTGATGCCCTCGAGCGCATCCTCGATCGGGTGCGCGTAGTCGTACATCGGATAGATCGACCAGGCGTCCCCGGTCCGATGGTGGCTCGCGTGGCGAATCCGGTACAGCGTGGGGTCGCGCATGTTGATGTTCGGCGACGCCATGTCGATCCTGGCGCGCAGCACGCGGCTGCCGTCGGGGAACTCGCCCGCCTTCATGCGCCGGAACAGATCGAGGTTCTCCTCGACCGGCCGGCTGCGGTACGGGCTGTCCCGGCCCGGCTCGGTCAGCGTGCCGCGATACTCGCGGATCTGGTCCGCCGTGAGGTCGTCCACGTACGCCTTGCCCATGCGAATGAGCTGCTCGGCGTAGTCGTACATCTGCTGGAAGTAATCCGCCGCATAAAGCGTCCCGCCCGCCCAGTGGAAACCGAGCCACGCGACGTCCTGCTCGATCGACTCGACGTACTCGATGTCTTCCTTGGTGGGGTTCGTGTCGTCCATCCGGAGGTTGCACTTGCCGGCGAATTCCAGAGCGACGCCGAAGTTGAGACAAATCGCCTTCGCGTGACCGATGTGCAGGTAGCCGTTGGGCTCGGGAGGAAACCGCGTGTGGACGCGGCCTCCGTGCTTTCCGGCCGCGCGGTCCGACACGACGATCTCGCGGATGAAGTCGCTTGGCGCCGTGCCCACCGGGGCGTTCGGGTTCGAAGTATCCATGAGGAAACCTCAATTGTACTCACATACACTGTGCCGACGTGACCTTCTACTCAGGAGCCCGCTACCCGTCACGCGTGAGGCTCGACGGCCGGTATACCAGCCTCGAGCCGCTCGACGCGACCGCGCACTCCGACGCACTGTTCGGGGCCACGAGAGGCCGCGGGAACGACGACCTGTGGCGGTACCTCGCAGATGGGCCGTTCGACTCGGCCGACGCCTTCCGGCAGGAGATCGCCCGCAAGGCGGTGTCGGCCGACGCGGTGTTCCTCGCAATCCTCGATGCTGCCAGGGCGCGCTCCATCGGCTACGCGTCGTACATGCGCATCGAGCCGGCGCACGGCGTCATCGAGGTAGGCAACGTCCTGTTCAGCCGCGAGCTCCAGGGGACGACCGGCGCGACCGAGGCGATGTATCTTATGGCCCGCCACGCGTTCGAGAATCTCGGCTACCGCCGGTACGAGTGGAAGTGCAACGCGCTCAACGCGCCTTCCCGTGCGGCGGCGCTCAGGCTCGGGTTCACGTTCGAGGGGATCTTCCGCCAGCACATGGTGATCAAGGGCCGTAACCGCGACACCGCCTGGTTCTCGATGATCGACGATGAGTGGCCGCGTCTGAAGGCCGCGTTCGATCGCTGGCTGGATCCGTCGAACTTCGACGCGCAGGGCCGCCAACGCGCGACGCTGCGCAGCTTCCGGGAGTAGCTCACATGTCCGATCGACCGTCACGCCGCAGGGTATTGAAGTCGTTGGTGAGCGGCGCGGCCGCCACGGTGGCCGCGTCGGCTGCGGCCGGTGGGGCCGAGCCCGTCGCACCCGTCGCACCCGACGCACCTGTCCTCGCCCTGACTGATTTCCAGCCAAAGAGCATGCTGCACGTGCCGGTGACCCAGGTCCCGCGCGCGAAGTTTCCCGTCATCGACGTGCACACGCACCTCAGCTTCGCCGCGAAGCACCAGGGCGGTGTGGCGATGGGCGAGGCTGTCAACCTGGCCGCCGCGCCCGCGGACGTGCTGTCGGTGATGGATCGCGGCAACATCCGGATGATGGTGAACCTCACGGGCAACTACGGCAGCGGGCTCGCGGAGGCGCTGAAGACGTGGCAGACGCCTCACCCTGATCGATTCATGGTCTTCACCGAGCCTTCATGGGATCACTTCACGCAGCCGGGCTACCCGCAATGGCAGGCCGACGAGCTGGGTCGCGCGAAGGCGGCCGGGGCGAAAGGCATCAAGATCCTGAAGACGCTGGGCCTCTACCTGCGCGAGCAGATCTCAACCGGCCCGCTCGTGACGATCGACGACAAGCGCTTCGACCCGATGTGGGAGGCGTGCGCAGCGCTCGGCTTCCCCGTCTCCATCCACATCGCCGATCCGGAAGCGTTCTTCCTGCCCATCGACCGGTTCAACGAGCGCTTCGAGGAGCTGAACGAGCACCCCGACTGGTCCTTCCACGGCAAGGACTTCCCGTCGTTCAACGAGCTGATCGCCGCGCGCGATCGTCTGCTGGCGCGCCATCCGAAGACGACGTTCATCGGACTCCATGTCGGGCACGACGCGGAGAACCTCGCCGCCGTCGGCGCGGCGCTCGACAAGTACCCCAACCTCCAGGTGGAAACAGCGGCGCGCATCGGCGAGCTGGGACGCCAGCCGCGGACGGCGAAGAAGTTCTTCGACAAGTACCAGGACCGTGTGCTGTTCGGCACCGACGCGGTGCCGGGCGGGAAGGACACACCGCAGCAGTTGTTTGGTGACGCCCTGTACCAGATCTACTTCCGGTTCTTCGAGACCGAGGACGAGTATTTCGACTACGCGCCCTCGCCCGTGCCTCCGCAGGGCCGCTGGCGCATCTACGGCCTCGGCCTCTCCGACGAGGTCCTGAAGAAGTTCTATCACCAGAACGCGGAACGCGTGCTGGGGGTCAAGGCGTAAGACGGGAGCGAGAGCGCGAGGCGCCCGGGCTCGAGCCGGGCGCCTCGCATCTCACGGCAGCCCCGATCACACGGGGTTTCGTCCCTGAATGACGCGAATCAGGACCACCGCAATCGCCAGTACCAGCAGCAGGTGGATGAAGCCACCCAGCGTGTAGGAGCTGACCACTCCGAGCAGCCACAGGACCAGGAGCAGCACAAAGATCGTCCAGAGCATTGCATCCTCCGCCACGTTGACATGGCAGAGTGGATGCCAACGTCCAATACCATCAGCTCGACAGGAAGTAAGTCATTGCAGGGACTGGACATCTCCCCTTCGATCCGAACTCTGCGGTTGTGCTGTCAAGCGTGATTCCCGTGTAACTCTTTCACTATCGCCGCGCACCGTAGTGGCACTCCCGCACCTCAGCACTCCAGCACTTGTCTCAGGGCGCACGATACCCAGGCCCTCTCAGCGGGCGACCCGGCCGTGCGCTCGTGATGCGGCCGTCCGATACGACGAGCGTGCCGTTGACGCTCACGTACTTCACGCCGACCGAGTAGTGGTTCGGATCCTCGAACGTCGCGGCGTCGTGAATCGTCGCGGGATCGAACACCGTCACGTCGGCGGCCATGCCTGGACGCAGCAGGCCGCGATCGAGCAGGCCGACGCGCGCGGCAGGCCGCGATGTCATCTTTCGAACCGCCTCTTCCAGCGTCAGCAGTTTCTCCTCCCGCACGTACTTGCCGAGAATTCGCGCGAAGCTCCCCCAGCCGCGCGGATGCCCCTTCGTGCCGGCAAGCGGGCCGTCCTCGGCCTTCGCGCCGGAGTCGGTCCCGATCGAGACCAGCCGATGCACCAATGCCGCGCGCACATCGTCTTCCCGCATGATCGCGATGATGCACTGCGTGTTGGAATGATCGGCGATGACGAGATCCATCAGCGCGTCACGCGGGTCCTTCCCCATCTCGGCGCCGATCTGGGTGAGCGTCTTCCCCTCGTATTTCTTCAGGTCGTCGTTGAGCACTTCGGCCACCATCACGCCGTCACCGCCGCCAGACCCGAACCACTGGTTCTCCCACGTGCCGGCATTCGGGTCGACCATGTCGCGCTTGATGCGGTCGCGCTGCGCGGGATCCTTCAATCGCGCCACTGCCTTGTCCGCTCCGCCCTCACGCACCCAGAGCGGCAGGCAGGCGTCGAGCCCGTTTGACGCGCGGGTGTATGGGTAGATATCGGCCGTGACGTCGAGCCCCTGGGCGCGCGCGGCCTCGAGCCGCGCCAGCGCCGCGGGCATGCGGCCCCAGTTGGCCTGATACGCGGTCTTGAAATGCCAGATCTCGGCCGGGATCTGTGCCTCACGCGCGATGCGGAACACTTCGTCCATCGAGGCGTCCAGCGCGCCGGACTCGGAGCGCTGATGCGTCATGTAGATGCCGCCGTACCGGTGCGCCACCTTCGCCAGCTCCACGATCTCGGCGGTGGACGCGAAGCGGTCTGGAACGTACTGCAGCGACGTGCTCAGCCCAAGCGCACCTTCTTCCATCGCCTGCGCCACGAGCTGCTTCATCTTCTCCAGGTCGCCAGGCGCTGCCGGCCGCTCGTCCTGCCCCATGACATAGTCCCTCACGCCGCCCGCTCCGACGAAGGATGCCATGTTGATCGCGGGCCGGCTTCGCGTCTCGAGCCGCTCGAAGTACCCGCCGAGCGTCCTGAAGTCCTGGACGATGCCGAAGTGCTGCCATGGGGCGCGCCTGCTGTCCGCCATCATCTGATCGCTGACCGGCGCGATCGACGCCCCCTCGCCAGTGACCTCCGTGGTCACGCCCATCGTCACCTTCGACGCTGCGCGGCCGTCGACGAGAACGTTGAACTCGGACTGGCCGAGCATGTCGATGAAGCCTGGCGCGACGACCAGGCCGGCGGCGTCGACCCGCGTCGTGGCCGTGGCGGCCTTCAGCTGACCGATGGCCGCGATGCGATCGCCCTTGATGCCGACGTCGGCGTAGAACCACGGCGCGCCGCTGCCATCGACGATCCGGCCACCGGCGATCAGCAGATCGAAATCGGGCGGCTGCGCCCGGAGTGCGATCAGCGAGCCCACGACGAGGAGCAGGGATGAGGCGAACAGCGCGGGCAGCGGGTGGCGTCGAATCATCCGTGGATACTACCAGCGGATTGGCGCCCTGATATATCCTCCGCCGCATGCCGACCACTTTCCGTGCCCGATCGATCGCCGCGCGCGCACTTTGGGCGCTCCTGCTCGTTGTGCTCGTCACGGCTCCAGGCTGGACCCAGGGATTCCCGCAGACGGCGCCGGAGTCGGTCGGCATTTCGCGCGAGCGCCTCGATCGAGTCTCGAAGGTGATGCAGCAGTACATCGATCAACGGCGTGCCGCGGGGATCGTGACGATCGTCGTCCGCGACGGAAAGCTCGTGCAGCTTGCCGCCTACGGCAAGCGCGACATCGAAGCCAATTCGCCGATGCAGACCGACGCGATCTTCCGCATCGCGTCGATGTCGAAGGCCATCACCAGCACGGCCGCCATGATCCTCATGGAGGAGGGGAAGCTCCTGCTGAGCGATCCGGTCTCGAAGTTCATCCCGTCCTTCAAGAACAGCACCGTTGCCGTGGCGCCCCCCGCCGGCGCGCCGGCCGACGCGCCGATCGGCATCCTTCCGGCGAAGCGCGAGATCGCGATCAAGGATCTGCTCACGCACACTGCCGGCATCTCGTATGGCGGCGGACCCGCCGCCGCACGATGGAAGGCGGCCGGCCTCGACTCGTTCTACTGTGCCGACAAGGACGAGCCGATCGGCACCCTGGTCGAGCGCATGGGGAAGCTCCCGATGGAGGGGCAGCCGGGCGAGAAGTTCATCTATGGCTACAACACCGACATCCTCGGCGCCGTCGTCGAGAAGGTGTCGGGCATGCCGCTCGATCAGTTCTTCCAGACGCGCATCTTCGAACCGCTGAAGATGAACGACACGTCCTTCTATCTGCCCACCGGGAAGCGCGCGCGGCTGGCGGCAGTCTACTCGCTCAAGGACGCCACCGCTGCGGTGGAACGGGCGCCGGATCCCGGCCTCGGCCAGGGCGATTACGTGGACGGCCCGCGCAAGTGCTTCGCCGGCGGGGCGGGACTGCTGTCGACGGCCACCGACTACGCGCGGTTCCTGCAGATGCTGGTGAATGGCGGGGAGCTGGAGGGCGTGCGCATCCTCGGGCCGAAGACCATCGAGCTGATGACGTCCAACGCCGTGGGCACGCTGTTCAACGAGGGCAAGGCGGGCTTCGGCCTCGGGTTCGAGATCGTCGACACGGTCGGCGCCGTTGAGCTGCCCGGATCGCCAGGCACGTTCTCGTGGGGCGGCGCATACCACACGAGCTACTGGGCCGACCCGAAGGAGAAGATCGTCGCGGTGCTGATGACGCAGCTGCTGCCCGCCAACGGCAGCGACCTGCTCAACAAGTTCCGCTTCATGGTGTATCAGGCTGTCGTCGCCCCTCCTGAACCGCAGGCCGTCCCGGTAACGAAAAGAAAGTAGTGCGCGGTCCCGTTTTAGTCCGCGTACGGAGCACCAGGACCGCACGAAGCACCAGGCACCGCACGTGGCACCCAGCACCCAGCACGGACTATTTCTTCTTTTTGCTCTTGAGCGGTTCCGTCTTTGTGGCGATGGTGAACGTGCCGGCTTTCTCGGCGTCGCGGAAGAAGCGCACGACATCGTCCACGGCCACGGGACCGAACTCGGCGGCCAGGCCGTTCCGGATCTCGAGGATCGATCGAGTGCCGTCTGCGAAGTTGCGGGCTTCCATCGCGTAGTAGCCCGCCAGCGGAGGCGGCGGCGCGTTCGGATCGCGCGGCGCCGCAGGGCCTGACGGCTGCGCCGTGGTGCCAGGCTTCTTCGATGGAATCAGCTTCGACGCCGCCGTCTCGGCATCGGTCAGCGCCGGCGTCTCGACGAACGGCACGTTCAGGCGGCTCGCCGCGAGCCTGCAGGCCGCCTGCACGCGCGCGGTGTCGATCGCTTCCGATAGTCCAAGCGACTGCTCCAGCGCGGTGATGGCCGACACGGTGCTCTTGTCGCCGGTGGCCAGCGAGCTCGCCGACCTGAGATCCAGACGCTCGCGCACGTACGCCTGGCTCACCACGTTCAGTGCTTCCTTGTAGTTTGCCTGCAGCGTTTCCGTCGTGCTCGTCGAGAGTCGCAGCAGCGCGTTGCCAAGATCGGCGGCGATGCGCTGCTGTGCGTAGCCGAGCGCAACCTGGCTGATGGCGACGGCCTCCGCGGGCCCGGCATTGGCAAACGTGCTGCCCACGGTCACCATCAGAAAGGCCGCGCGCTTCATCTGCGTCGGGTCCTGGTTCGACGCCGAGTCATCGCTCGAGTGGTAGACGGCATCGGGCCAGTTGCCGAACTGCACGGCGGGGATGCGGGGGTCCCAGTCCAGGTGCACCTGGTGGTCGCTGGCGCCGTAGAACTTCTCGATGTGGTACCAGAAAGGATCGTGGGTGCCCGACGGGTCGACGATGGCGTTCGAGAACGCGTACGCGATCCGCCGGTTGTGCAGCTTTTCGCGATTTGTCTCGCCCACGTACTCGAAGAACTGGCGTGAGACGTCGTTGAGCACGCTCGGAATCGAGTACATGGTCTGGTTGAGGTGCAGCGAGTTGTGGTTGACCGACTGGTTCGCGCCGACCATGTCGGTAGAGATCGACGCCACGGCACGAGCCGCCAGATCCGGATGCGCCTTCAAGTACGCGCGGGTGCCGCTGATTTCCGGGACCCACAGGAATCGCACCGTGCGCCGCGGCTTCGGCAGCAGGCCCTCGTTGATCATCGCGATCCACGCGCGGCCTGCCTCGAGCTGCGTCGCGGGTCCTCCGCAGTTGTCGTTGGCGCCCTGCTTGGCGATGCCCTCGAACAGGTGCGCCGTGAAGTGGAACTCCTCGTTCGTGCTGCCGTCGCCGGGAATCGTGGCGACCACGACCTGCATTGGCGCGTCGTAGTCGGTGGCCTTGACGATCGCGTGGACCTTCACGTGCTGGTGCTTCTCGAGGCGCGCCAGCAGGTCGAGGCCCATGCGCAGCGACAGGATGAATCCCCACGTGGTCTTCGCGGGCGGGTTGGCCGCCGGGCCACCGCCGATGCCGCTCCAGCCGATCTGGTCGGGCCGATCGACGGGCTTGCCCGTCCCGTTGAAGAAGCTGACAACGCCCTCGGCGCCGAACTGGCGGACGGCCAGGTTGTGCGCCGCGCCGACGGGGCCGGAGCAGAGGACGATCTTCCCCTTGACGTCCTTGTCCTTGTAGTCGTCGGCGGAATCGCCGCGTCCCACGTACACGAGATCGGCCGTCACATCGGCGCTGTGACTTCCGGTGGCGAGCGTCGCCGCGATGTCGCGGTAGCTCGTGATGAGCTGCGGCGGCCCGGGCTCGGTGACCCACAGTTCCGCCATTTCACCGTCCCATTGCCTGGTCCCGAGCGGGAAGCGCTCGATGTGCACGTCCGCAAAGCCGTACTCCTTCGCCTTCGCCTCGGCATAGGCCGCTTCGCGATAGGTGCCCGCGTACTCCTCGGGCGCACGGTTCCGCTCGTACGGGCACATCTCCATCACGTTGTGCAGCGCCTGCGCGCCGGAGATGTGCTGTGCAAGCGCGTTCAGCGTCTCCTGCGGGATCAAGGTGCGGGGATCGGGCTGTTCCTGCGCGAGAACGGGCGTTGCGGTACACAACAGCAGCATGAACGCTAGAGCACGACGTGTGAACATGAAGACTCCGGCGAGCGCGATCGGATGCAGCATGAGGGGACGCGCTCCGGGCGGGATGCTATCACGCGAAGTCTGGGCTGCCGGCTGGAAGACCTCGCGGGGAGTGCGCGAAGGGAGCCCGCACGAAGCACCAGGCACCTGGCACCGCGCGTGGCACCAGGCACCCAGCACAAAGCAC
>Ga0310810_10004753_pt1 | contig 15087 bp, 13 predicted proteins | sample NCmetagenome_FD_207641 | JGI IMG/M metagenome (GOLD analysis project Ga0310810, IMG submission 207641) | Soil microbial communities from experimental microcosm in Duke University, North Carolina, United States - NC | ecosystem: Engineered > Artificial ecosystem > Soil microcosm > Unclassified ...
GTAGACGGTTCGGTGGCGTGAATCTCCGCCGATAGCGCAGCGACGCGCGCGTCAGACCGGCGGCCCTCGTCACGGGCGAGGCGCCATGCGACGATGCTCATCATTGCGGCCAGCAGCATGGACGCGACGGTCACGATCAGCAGGAACGTCATCGCAGCTTGAACTCCACCGCGACCTCGACGATGACGTCGACCGCGGCGCCGTGGCGGCGCGCGGGTGCGAACCGCCACTGGCGCACCGCCTGCACCGCGCGGTCGTTCAACCCCCCGCCGAGCCCCTGCAGGATCTTGACGTCCCCGACCGTACCGTCGCGACGTACGACTATCTCCAGAACGACGTCGCCGGAGATGCCGCGCTGCCGCGCGTCCTCGGTGTAGTCGGCCTTCACTTCGCGCAGCAGCTGCGGCGCCTCGATTCCGCTGCCCGGGCGATAAGGTCCGCCGCCCGTGCCGCCGCCGGAACCCGGACCGATGCCGTTGCCGTCGCCCGGGCCGATGCCGGTGCCCTGACCCGCGCCGATGCCGCCGCCTGAACCGGGTCCGCGACTGTCGGTCTCCGCCGTGCTCTGCTGAAGGACCCCTGCGCGGGTGCGCGCATCGGCCGGCGCCGCGACGATGGGCGCGACGAGGGCTGGAAGAGGCTCGGCCTTGAGCACGGGCGTCGGCGCGGGCTCCGGCGGCGCGGGCATGGGGCGCAGCGGTTTCGGTTCTCGCCGTGCGGGAACCGGGCTGCTGATCGCGCTGCGCCCTTCGCGCAACGTTTTCGGTGGCGGCGCTTTCTGAAGCAGACCGCCGCCTCCGCCGCCGCCTCCGGGACCAGGCGTGGCGACGAACACGAGCCGCATCGGGTCGGCGGGCCGGTCGTCGGGCTGCAGCGTCGCCGCGCGCGACGACAGGTCGAAGGCCGCCAGGAAGAGCGCAAAGGCGATGACACCTGCGTGGACCGTGCTCGACAGGGCCAACGGCAAGCCGGCCGATCGACGGGCGGGCGCGCGTTCAGAAAAGATCGAGAACAGAGATCCGGGGGCCTCCCGCCAACCACTCGCACGATGCACCAGCATCCGGCCCAGCCGGACGGCTTCGTCGTGCGCGACGAGTTGGCGCCCGCGGCCGAGCGCGGCCTTGACGTCCGCTTCAGGGACGCCGGCGGCTCGGGCGATCTCGACAGGCGAATAAAACACGTGAGCGGATGAGGAACGCATGAACAGCTTGCGTTTGCGGGGCAAAACTCCTGCCCATATGTTTCGGCGGTTTTGCTCTGAAACTTTCGCAGTACGGGAGGAAATGGCCGGCGGGATGTACTCCGTGCGGGACAGGGTGTCACCCGCGCGGCTTGATTCCCTCGACGAACACCAGGCCCTCTCGTTCAGCCAGCGTCCGCACGGACTTGAACCCGTCGGCTTCGAGCGATTTCAACGCCTCACCCGAGGCGACGAAAGGAGGGCCGCTCTGCGTCCGCGACAGAACGGCGCCCAGTCCGCCTCGCGGCACGGCGCCGACGATGAGCACGCGGCCGCCCGGGCGCAGCACGCGGACGAGCTCGCGGAACGAGGCGACCCGCTCCTCCGCCCGCATCGTTCCGAACAACCCCGCGGTATCGTCGACGACCGCCAGGTCGAACGCATCGTCGGTCAGCGGGAGCCGCGACGGCGGCGCGGTCTCGACTTCAACCAGCACGCCGGCCTCTTCCGCCGCCTTGCGCGCGCGCGCGGCCGACGGCTCGTCGGGCGCGACGACCGCGGCACGGCCCGACAGTCCGACCTTGCCGGCCACTGCGGCCATCCGTCCACCATGCGCGCAGCCGACCTGCAGGAAGCGGTCGCCCATCTTCACGCCGGTCATGCCGACGATGAGCAGGTAGGGGTCAGTCTTTTTCAGAAACATTCAACTCTCAACTCTCAACTCTCAGCTGTCGGCCCTCAGCTTTCAGCTTACCGCACCGCGCCGCTCGCAGCGTTGTTAGCTAACGCCATCGGCGCGTTAGCTAACGAAAGCTGACAGCCTGCAGCCGATGGCTATATGATCCAGAGTTCATGTCTACTCCCGTTGATATAGCTCCCGCACACGGCAAGCTCGGCATCCTGCTGGTCGGTCTCGGCGCCGTCAGCACCACCACGATTGCCGGTGTCCTTGCCATTCGCAAAGGGATCGCCAAACCGATTGGATCGCTGACCCAGATGGGGACGATCCGTCTCGGCAAGCGCACCGAAGGCCGCTCGCCGAGGATCGACGAGGTGGTGCCGCTGACGCCGCTCGACGACATCGTCTTCGGCGGCTGGGACATCTTCGCCGACGACTGCTACGCAGCGGCGCGTACGGCCGGTGTGATCGAGCCGGCGCTGCTCGATCAGGTGCGCCCCGAACTCGAGCGGATCAAGCCGTGGCCGGCCGTCTTCGACAAGCACTACGTCAAGCGGCTCGACGGCCCGAACGTGAAGAAGGGCAAGAACAAGAAGGATCTCGCCGAGCAGGTCGTCGACGACATCCGGCGGTTCAAGGCGGACAACCACCTCGATCGGCTCGTGATGGTCTGGTGCGGCAGCACCGAGATCTTCGCGACCGAATCGCCGGCGCACCAGACGATCGAAGCCTTCGAGCGGGCGCTCGAGCAGAACGATCCGGCGATTCCGTCCAGCATGGTGTACGCGTACGCGGCGATCCGCGAGGGCATCCCGTACGCGAACGCGGCGCCGAACCTGACCGCCGACATCCCGGCGCTGGTGTCGCTCGCGGCCAGTACGCAGACGCCGCTTGCCGGCAAGGACCTCAAGACCGGGCAGACGCTGCTCAAGACGATCATCGCGCCGGGCCTCAAGGCGCGCCTGCTCGGAGTGGAAGGCTGGTACTCGACCAACATTCTCGGCAACCGGGATGGCGAGGTGCTGGACGATCCCGAGTCGTTCAAGACGAAGGAGGAGAGCAAAAAATCGGTCCTCGACTACATCCTTCAGCCCAACCTCTACCCCGATCTATATAAGGATCTTTGCCACGTCGTGCGGATCAACTACTATCCGCCGAGGGGCGACAACAAGGAAGGCTGGGACAACATCGATCTCGTGGGCTGGCTCGGCTACAAGATGCAGCTCAAGATCAACTTCCTCTGTCGCGACAGCATTCTGGCGGCGCCGATTGTCCTCGACGTGGCGCTGTTCATGGATCTGGCGAAGCGGTCGGGCATGTCCGGCATCCAGGAATGGCTGTCGTTCTATTTCAAGAGCCCGGTACACGCGCCGGGTCTCTACCCGGAGCACGATCTGTTCATCCAGTTGATGAAGCTGAAGAACACGCTGCGGTATCTGAAGGGCGAGGAGCTCATCACGCATCTTGGCCGTGAGTACTACGACTAAATCCCCGTTCCTGCAGCCGGCGCTCATCGGCGGCCTCGTCATGGGCGTCCTCTCAGCGCTGCCGATCATTTCGGTCGGCAATGCGTGCTGCTGCCTGTGGGTCATCAGCGGCGGTGTCGTGGCCGCTTATCTCTTCCAGCAGAACACGACGACGCCGATCACGCCGTCCGACGGCGCGCTGGTCGGCCTGCTCGCCGGCCTCGTCGGCGCACTCGTTCAGGTGGTGATCACCATACCGATCGACCTGCTCGTTGCGCCGATGCAGCAGGCGATCGTCGACCGCGTGCTCGACATGGGCACGCTGCCGCCAGAAGCCCGCGATCTGCTCGAGCGTTACGGCCGGCGCGGCGCGATGACCGGCGCCTACTTCATCCTCGCCCGCGTCGTCGGCCTGATGTTCTGGGTGTTCGTCGGCGGCCTGTTCTCGACGCTCGGCGGCCTGCTCGGCGCGGCGATTTTCAAGAAGCAGACCCCGCCCGGCGTGATCGACATCCCGCCGACGGCCTGATCGACCACCGAAGAGGGCACCGAGGAGGGGTCGGGAGTCGTTTGCAGTTTTTACATCCACAGCTTCCACAGCCCTGGGTCGCAGAAACTGCAAACGACTCCCGACCCCTCCTATAATCCCCGCATGGCCGACCACACGCCGAACCCCGAGATCCACGATCTGCTCCGCGAAGATCGCACGTTTGCGCCGCCGGCCGAATTCCGGGCGAAGGCCGTCGTCCGTGACGACAGCATCTACGCGGAAGCCGAGCGCGATCCTGAGGCGTTCTGGGCGAAGCTGGCCGGCGAGCTCGAGTGGTCGCGGCCCTGGGACACGGTGCTCGACTGGCAGCCGCCGCACGCCAAGTGGTTCGTCGGCGGGCAGATCAACGTGAGCGTCAACTGCCTCGATCGACACGTCCGCGGTCCGCGCCGCAACAAGGCCGCGCTGATCTGGGAGGGTGAGCCCGGCGATCGTCGCACGCTGACCTATTTCGAGCTCTACCGCCAGGTCTCGACGTTTGCCAACGTGCTCAAGTCCCTGGGCGTCGGTAAAGGGGACCGCGTCGCGCTCTACATGCCGCTCGTCCCAGAGCTCGCGATCGCCATGCTGGCCTGCGCGCGCATCGGCGCCGTGCACAGCGTCGTGTTTGGCGGCTTCAGCGCCGAGTCGCTGCGCGATCGCATCAACGACTCGGCCTGCCGGCTGCTCGTCACGGCGGACGGCGGCTACCGGCGCGGACAGGTGGTCGCGCTGAAGAAGGTCGCCGACGAAGCGGTCGCCGGCACGGCGTCAATCGAGCACGTGATTGTCGTAAGGCGCGCCGGTGCGGCGCTCCCGGTCGAAATGAAGGCCGGCCGCGATCACTGGTATCACGACCTGATGGAAGGCGCCTCCTTCACGTGCCCGCCCGAAGCAATGGACGCCGAGGACATGCTCTATATCCTCTACACGTCCGGAACGACCGGGAAGCCGAAAGGCATCGTCCACACCACCGCGGGATACCTCGTCGGCACGTACGCGACGACCAAGATGGTCTTCGACCTGCGTGAGGAAGACGTCTACTGGTGCACGGCCGACATCGGCTGGGTCACCGGGCACAGCTACGTCGTCTACGGTCCGCTGGCAAACGGCGCCACGGTGCTGATGTACGAAGGCGCGCCCGACTGGCCGAAGAAGGATCGTTTCTGGTCGATGATCGAGCAGCACGGCGTCACCGTGTTCTACACGGCGCCGACCGCTATCCGGGCCTTCATGCGATGGGGCACGGAGTTTCCGCAGACGCACGATCTCTCGTCGCTGCGTCTGCTGGGTTCGGTCGGCGAGCCGATCAACCCGGAGGCGTGGGTCTGGTACTACAAGTTCATCGGCGGCGAGCGCTGTCCCGTCATCGACACGTGGTGGCAGACGGAAACCGGCGCGATCATGATCACGCCGCTGCCCGGCATCACCACGCTGAAACCTGGCTCCGCGACCAGGCCTTTCCCCGGCATCGCCGCGGAGATTCGGACCGAGAGCGGCGAGAAGGTCGAAGTCGGTGGCGGCCTGCTCGCGCTGACGCGTCCGTGGCCGTCGATGCTGCGCGGCATCTACGGCGATCCCGATCGCTATGTCCGTCAGTACTGGAACAAGTGGGGGAGCGGCGTATACGTGACGGGCGACGGCGCCAAGCGCGATGCCGACGGCTACTTCTGGCTGCTCGGGCGGGTTGACGACGTCATCAACGTCGCCGGCCATCGCATCGGGACGATGGAGGTCGAAAGCGCGCTGGTCGATCACCCGGCGGTCGCCGAGGCGGCGGTCGTCGGCCGCGCGCACGAGATCAAAGGTCAGGCGATTGCGGCGTTCGTCACGCTGAAGGAAGGCGCAGGTGCGATCGCGCGGTCGCAGCAGCTCGTCGACGAGCTCAAGCAGCATGTCGTCATGAAGATCGGCACCATCGCGCGCCCCGACGACATCCTGTTCACCGCCGATCTGCCGAAGACGCGGTCGGGCAAGATCATGCGGCGCCTGCTGCGCGACATCGCCGAGGGGAAGGCGCTCGGCGACACGACGACGCTGGCGGATCCGGCGGTCGTCGCGAAGTTGAAGACGAATTACGAAGAGGAGTACGGGGGGTAGGGAAGGAATTAGGAATTAGGAATTCAGAATTGGGAATTGGGCGCTGGTGTTTCGGTACGCACCATTACTCCTGAGTAGCCGTCCACACGTTCGACGCGGTTGCGCCCCTGCTGTTTGGCGCGATCGACGGCGGCTTCCGCGTCGGCGAGCAGGCGCTCCGGATCGATGACGTCGCCGAGCGCAACCGCCACGTTGATGACCGCGGCGCTCAGCGTGACCTGTACAGTGCCATCCGAGCGATGATCCTTGAATCCGAGGCGCTCCTCGACCGTCGCTCGCACGTGCTCGGCCAACGAGCTGGCATGCTCCGCGTCGGTGCGCAACAGTAGCACCACGATCGAATCCTCCCCATGCCGCGCGACCCAGTCGTTGTTGCGGAAGTATTGCCGGATCAGGATCCCCAGCCGCTCGAGGATCTTGTCGCCGACCCCGTAGCCGTGGTCCTGATTGATCGTCGACAGCTGATCGACGTCGAACAGGATCAGCGAGATCGAATAGCCGAAGCGTCTCGCGCGCTCGACCTCCTTCGCGAGCACCGCGTCGAAGAGCGGACGCGAGTACAGCGTCGTGAGCTTGTCGGTGATGGCCGCCTCGGTCGGCTCGATCTGCACGCGCTCGGTGTAGGCGGCGAGAAGATCGAAGGACGCCCGCCGCACCAGCTGTGTCGCGAGCGGCCACGCCTCGGTGCTGGCGCCGATCGCATCGTCCAACGCCAGCTCCGCGAGCGCCGTGCGTTCGGTGAGAAACGCAAACGTGAACAGCCGCTCCATCGGCAGCGATCGTTCGACCACGACACGGTGCAGATCCGCCACGAAACCGCTCCTCGCGTCGAGCCGGCCCGTGCGGACCGCAATGGTCAGGAGTTGGGTGAGCAGCAGACCGACGCGGTGGCAGTAATCGCGGTCCATCGGCTCGACGCCGGTGTACGGAAAAACGGCGACCGTGTTGGCGGTGACGGCATCCACACGGTCGAGCAGGACGGCCGAGGCTCGCTGGCGTAGCACGTCCTGAAAATGCGCGTTCGCCTCGTTGGCTTCGGCCGATTTGCGATCCATGTTTGCGCTCAGCATGTTAGCGTGGTGTGCAGCGGCGGGCAACCACGTGCTCGGGCGCGACGTGCCGCTACCGCGCGTGCGGTTTCGAGCCGACACATCAGCGGGAGTTCCTGGCGTCGGCAGGTCCTTCCGCACGCTTTCACATTGATCCGCTCGGAACCGGCTCCTACAATCGGGTCCGGTTTGCCGGCGATCGCTTATTCCTGAGGGGCTCAGGGTGCGCAAGAAGATCGGTGAGTGCCTGATTCAGGCGGGCCTCATCACGGAAGAGGACCTCGGCACCGCGCTGACCGAGCACAAGCGTACGGGCGAACGCCTGGGCGTGGTCCTCGTCCGCATGAATCTGGCGACGGAGAAGCAGATCGCGAAGGCGCTCGCCTTCCAGCTCGGCTTTCCGTACATCAACCTCGCCGAGAACCCGCCCGATCCCACCGCGGTTGTCCTGATTCCAAAAGAGGTCGCGCTCAAGCGGGTGTGCGTGGCGGTCCGCCTCGAGAAGAACCTGCTGACCGTGGCGATGTCCGATCCGTTGCTGTTCAGTCTGGTCCAGGACCTCGAGTTCCAGACCGGCTATCGCATCAAGCAGGTGGTGTCGACGCGCGGCGACATCAACGATGCCATCGAAATCGGCTATCCGGACAAGCCGCTGATGCGCATCACGCCGGAGAGCCGCCGCGAGCTCGCCGTGCGCGAGCGCGCGGCCGCGGCGCGCGGTGGTTCCGGTGTCGACGTGCCGAACGAGACCGCGCTCGTCCGCCGCGTCGAAGAGGACGTCTTCGAGCCGGTCGCCGGCCTCAAGGAGCGCAGCGAGGCGGCGCCGATCATCGATCTCGTCGACCTGGTGGTGAAGAGCGCGATCAAGAGCAAGGCGAGCGACGTGCACGTCGAGCCGATGGAAAAGGGCGTGCTCATCCGCCATCGTCTTGACGGACTGCTGAAGGAAGTGATGGACCTGCCCAAGTGGGTCCACGAAGGGTTGATCGCCCGGCTGAAGATCATGGCCGGCATGGACATCGCCGAGAAGCGCCTGCCGCAGGACGGCCGCCTCCGATCGACGGCCGAGGACGGCACCGAGGTCGACTTCCGTGTGTCCACGCTGCGCACGCTGTTCGGCGAGAAGGTCGTCATGCGCGTGCTCGATCACCGAAAGGGCGTGCCGGCCCTCGAGGAGATCGGCATGTCGGCCGCGGCGCTGCAGGAAGTCCGCGAATTCCTCCGTCACCAGCACGGCATGATTCTCGTCGTCGGCCCCACCGGCAGCGGCAAGACGACGACGCTCTGCTCGGCGCTGAAGGCGGTGCAGTCGGAGAAGACCAATATCATCACGATCGAGGACCCGGTCGAGTATCAGATCGCCGGCGTGAACCAGACGCAGATCAACGAGAAGATCAAGCTGACGTTCGCCAGCGCGCTGCGATCGATCCTGCGGCAGGACCCCGACGTCATCCTACTCGGCGAAATCCGCGACCAGGAGACGGCGAAGATCGCGATGCAGGCGGCGCAGACGGGCCACCTCGTGCTGTCGACGCTGCATACCGACAACGCGCCATCGGTGGTCACACGGCTGATGGACATCGGCGTCGAGCCGTACGTCATCGCCTCGGCGCTGGTCGGCGTCGTCGCCCAGCGGCTGATGCGGCGGCTGTGCGTGCACTGCCGCCGTCAGTACACGCCGCCGGCCGACGTCCTCCGCTCGCTCAACATCGCCGAGGCCGACGCGGCGGCGATACCGTTCTACAAGTCGGTGGGATGCGATCAGTGCAACCACACCGGCTTCCGGGGGCGGATCGGCATCTACGAGGTCATGCGGGTCAGCGACAAGCTGCGCCGTTTAATCACCGCGAAATCGACCGAGGATCAGCTGCGCGAGGCGGCGGTCGCCGGCGGCATGATCACGCTCGGCGAGGACGGCCTGGCGAAAGTCAAAAGCGGCGTGACGACGCCCGAGGAGCTGCTGCGCGTGGTGACCGAGGTGCGCGAGGTGCGCACGCTCTGCTCCGGATGCGGCTCCGCGGTCGGCGTCGACTTCAACGCCTGCCCGCAGTGCGGCAAGCGGGTCGGCGGCGGTTGCCCGCATTGCGGCCGGGCGATGCAGCCCGGCTGGAATTTCTGTCCTTACTGCGCCCGCAACGCGAGCGAGACGAAGCCGCGTGCGGCAAAGCGGCTGCGCGAACGCGATCGCGACAACCGTGAGGGCCGGCGCGAGTTGCCTGCCGCCAACGTTGCGGAGTTCAAGAAATAGGTGGCGCTCAAGAATTACTACGAGCTCCTCGAGATCGCTCCCGACGCGTCCGCCGACGAGGTGAAGAAATCGTTCCGCGCGCAGATCGCGCGGTATCACCCGGACAAGGTCCAGCATCTCGGCAAGGAATTCCAGAGCATGGCGGCCGAACGCGCCGCCGGGCTGACCGAAGCGTACCGAATCCTGTCCGACGAGGGCCGCCGGGCGGAGTACGACCGCGCGTGTGCGGAAGCCGCAGGCAACGCCACGGAGGCGGTGAGACCGCAGGAGGACGCGCCGTCGCCCGGTGTGGTTTCAGAGTCGCCGCCGTCGAACGCCACCACGTCCTCGCCAGGTACGCAATTCACGGAAGAGCGCGCCACCCGCGACGAATTCGTCCGCAGGGCGACGCTGACGCGTCTGCGACACGCGATCGCCGCGATCGGCAGCGACTACGACGAAGCGCAGCTGCGGGGCTTCGATCTCGCACTGACGCCCAAGAGCAAGCTGTTCGGCCGGAGCCACAACCCCAGGCTGCTCGCGCGCTTCGTGCCGACAGTCGATCGCGGCGCCCTCGCGGATGCCTGGGCGCAGGCGGCGAAATGGGGCGACACGAAACGGGACGAGGTGTGCGTCCTGCTGCTCGGCAGCGCGCTGGCGCCGGCCGGCGAGCTCGCGCGCGAGATCACCGATCAACGCCGGAAATCGCACGGCGCCAAAGTGACGGTGATTCCCGTCGACGCCCGTGTCTGGGACGCGCGGATGCCGCTCGACGCTCCGGCGATCGCCAAGACGCTGCTCGCTCACCTCAAAAGCGGGTCATAATCAGGGAACCCCGGACCGCGTCCCTCCGTCTGAGTTTAAGGCTATGGCCCTGATTGAAACAGTCGACTTGTGGAAATCCTACGTGATGGGCGAGGAGGAGATTCACGCGTTGCGTGGCGTCTCCATTCAAATCGAGCGCGGTGAATACGTCGCGATCATGGGGCCGTCGGGCTCCGGCAAATCCACGCTGATGAACCTCATCGGCTGTCTCGACACGCCGAGCAAAGGGTCGTACCTGCTCAACGAAAAGCAGGTGAGCCAGATGAACGACAACGAGCTCGCCCGCATCCGCAACGAAGAAATCGGCTTCGTCTTCCAGACGTTCAACCTGCTGCCGCGTGCGACCGCGCTCCACAATGTGGAGCTGCCGCTGGTCTACGCGGGTGTGCCGGCGAAGGATCGCGTGGAGCGCGCCAAGGGCGCGCTGCAGAAAGTCGAGCTCGGCGAGCGCATGATGCACAAACCGAACGAGCTCTCGGGCGGCCAGCGGCAGCGCGTGGCGATCGCCCGCGCGCTCGTCAACAACCCGTCGATCCTCCTCGCCGACGAGCCGACCGGCAACCTCGACTCGAAAACCGGCACGGAAATCATGGGCCTCTTCGAGCGCCTGCACAAAACCGGCAACACGATCGTCCTCGTCACGCACGAGCCCGACGTCGCCGCGTTCGCCTACCGCACCATTTACATCAGGGACGGCCAGGTCGAGAACGACGTGCGCCGCGCCGCTTAACAACTCTCAACTCTCAACTCTCAATCCTCAACTTTCAAGTCCATTTGAGACTTGAGAGTTGTTAAATCGCTGCGAAGTGGCCTGCCGCAACCTCTCGCAAGGCGGCGTTCCGATTGACTGACGCCGGATCGAGCAGGATGCGTCGCCTCGGCGCGTCGGGGTCGGGTACCGGAATCGCCGACAACAGAGCCTTTGTGTACGGGTGCTGCGGCGCCGCGAAGAGTGACGCGGTCGGCCCCATCTCGACAATCTTCCCCAGAAACATGACCGCGACGCGGCTGCAGACGTGCTCCACCAGCCGCAGATCGTGTGCGATGAACAGGTAGGTCAGGCGCAGCTGCTCCTGCAGATCCATCAGGAGGTTGACGACCTGTGCCTGCACGGAGACGTCGAGCGCCGAGACCGGCTCGTCCAGGATCACGAACGACGGGTTGAGCGCGAGCGCGCGTGCCAGTCCGATGCGCTGCCGCTGGCCGCCGCTGAACTGGTGCGGGTATCGATCGAGGTGCGCCGGGTTGAGGCCGACGAGTCGAAAGAGTTCCGCGACGCGCGCGTCCCGCTCGGCGCGGGCGCCGAGCTTGTGGATCACCAACGGCTCCTCGACGATCGCCCGCGCGCGCATCCTCGGGTTCAGCGATGAGTACGGATCCTGAAACACGATCTGCATGTCGCGCCGCGCGTCGCGCAAGCGTCGCTTCGGGAAGTCGATCACGTTCTCGCCGCGGAAACGCACCTCGCCCGATGAAGGCTCGATGAGTCGCAACAGGCAGCGGCCCGTCGTCGTTTTGCCGCTGCCCGATTCACCGACCAGGCCGAACGTTTCCCCCTCGTCGATAGCAAAGCTCACGTCGTCCACCGCGGTCACGCGCGTGCCGGCGCGGAACAACCCGGCATCGCGGGTGAAGTGCTTGACGAGATGGGAGACTTCGAGCAGGGCGCTCATGAGGTGCCGGGTGCGGAGTGCGTCGTGCGCGGTGCGGCGCGCGACGCCGGGTCGTGCAGATAGCACTTCGCCGTTTGCGCCGGCCCGGCGGCGTAGTCCGGCGGCGGCGCCGTCGTGCATGGATCGAAGCGATCGGGACACCGAGGGTTGAACGCGCACCCCGGTGGAAGATCGTCGAGCAGCGGCACGGAGCCGACGATGGCGCGGAGGCGCTGACCGGGTTGTCCGCCCGGCATCGAGGCGAGCAGCGCTCGCGTGTACGGGTGACCGGGACGCCGGAAGATCTCGCGCACGGGGCCGGTTTCGACGATGCGCCCGGCGTACATCACGGCGACACGGTCGGCCGTTTCGGCGATGACGCCGAGATCGTGCGTGATCAACAACAGCGAGAGGTTGAGCGCCGACTTCATCTCGCGCAGCAGGTCGAGAATCTGCGCCTGAATCGTGACGTCGAGTGCGGTGGTCGGCTCGTCCGCGATGACCAGCGACGGCTGGCACGCCAGCGCCATCGCGATCAGCACGCGCTGGCGCATGCCGCCCGACAGCTGATGGGGGTAGTCGCGGACGCGCGCGTCCGGATCCGTGATGCGCACCGCGCGCAGCAGCTCGATCGCCCTGGTCCTCGCCTCGCGCCGGGTCGCGCGGCGGTGGACGAGCAGCGTCTCCGCAATCTGGTCGCCGACGCGGAACACCGGGTTGAGCGCCGTCGCCGGTTCCTGGAAGATCAGCGAGATCCCGGCGCCGCGGACGCGCTGCATGTCGCGGTCGTCGAGCGTCAGCAGGTCGCGTCCCTTGAACATGAGACGGCCGCCGGCGATGCGTCCCGGCGGCTGCACGAGCCGCATGATCGACAGCGCGGTGACCGATTTGCCGCTGCCCGACTCGCCGACGATCCCGAGCGTCTCGCCGGCGTGAATCTCGAAGCTGACGTCGTTCACGGCGGACACTGAGCCTCGCGTCGAGTCAAAGACGGTAGTCAGGCGCTCGACGGATAGCACGGGTTCAGGGTTCACGGTTCAACGTTCAGGGTTGTTCCAGTGCTGAGTTCTGAGTTGACAGTTGAGAGTTCTGACTTCAGAGCGTCGCGGTCTCTGTATGCTCGCCGAAGACTGATCGCATCGCGTCCGCGATCTCGCCGACGGTCGCGCGCGCTTCCACCGCCGCGACGATGGGCGGAACGAGGTTGACGCCACTGCGGGCGGCCTGAATCACGGCGGCGAGGGCCGTCTGACAGTCCGACGCATTGCGGCCTGCCCGGACGGCGCGCACGCGCGCGATCTGCTGCCGCTCGATCTCCGGGTCGATCGTCAGCGTCGCCATCTTCGCGCCGCCGGCCTCGGCGACGAAGCGGTTGACGCCGACCACGATCGCCGTGCCCGCGTCGATCGCCAACTGCGCCCGGTAGGCAGATTCCTGGATGTCACGCTGAATCAGGCCGGCCTCGATGGCCGCCAGCGTGCCGCCGGCGCGGTCGATTGTGGCGAGGATCTCTTCGGCGCCCGACTCGATGTCGTCGGTCGCCTTCTCGATCGCGTACGAGCCGCCGACCGGATCAACGGTGTTGGCGACGCCGGTTTCCGATCCGATGATCTGCTGCGTGCGCAGGGCGATACGCGCGGACTCTTCGGTCGGCAGCGCCAGCGCCTCGTCACGGCCGTTGCAGTGCAGCGATTGGGCGCCGCCGAGCACCGCGGCCAGCGCCTGCAGCGCGACGCGCACGATGTTGTTGTCGGGCTGCTGCGCCGTCAGCGTGCTGCCGGCAGTCTGTGTGTGGAAGCGAAGCTGCTGCGCGCGGGGGTTCGTCGCGTGGAAGCGATCGCGCATGATGCGCGCCCACAGCCGGCGGGCGGCGCGAAACTTCGCGATCTCCTCGAGAAAATCGTTGTGCGCGTTGAAGAAGAACGACAGCCGCTGACCGAACTGGTTGACGTCGAGGCCGGCGTCGATGGCCGATTGCACGTAGGCGATCGCATGCGCGAACGTGAATGCGACCTCCTGCACCGCCGTCGATCCCGCTTCCCGGATGTGGTAACCGCTAATCGAAATCGTGTTCCAGTTCGGCATCTCGCGCTCGCAGAACGCAAAGATGTCGGTGACGATGCGGAGCGACTCGCGCGGAGGATAGATGTAGGTGCCGCGGGCGACGTACTCCTTGAGGATGTCGTTCTGGACAGTGCCCGCAAGCGCGCGAGGCGAGACGCCCTGCCGCTTCGCGACGGCGATATAGAGCGACAGCAGGATGATCGACGTCGCGTTGATCGTCATCGACGTCGAGACCTTGTCGAGCGGGATTCGATCGAAGAGCGTCGCCATGTCCTCGATCGAGTCGATCGCGACGCCGACGCGGCCGACTTCACCGGCCGCGAGCGCATGGTCCGAGTCGTATCCCATTTGCGTCGGCAGATCGAACGCGACGCTGAGGCCGCTGACGCCCTGCGCCAGCAGATAACGGTACCGCGCATTGGATTCTTCAGCGGTGGCGAAGCCGGCGTACTGCCGCATCGTCCACAGCCGGCCGCGGTACATCGTCGGCTGGATGCCGCGCGTGAAGGGAAACTCGCCAGGATACTCGTCCGGCCTTCGCACCGGAGGTCGAGGACTGGCGCTGCTCACGCCGCGATTGTAGCGCGGCCGAGAGCGCTCACCTTCCAGCTGAACCGACGCGAAGCTCGGACGTTCAGGCATTCGCCCGAGCCGTTTCTACGAAGTGAACCACTACGCCAGTCGCTGTAAGTGCTTGACACCACTACCTCTTGGGCTTACACTGCAGTTACCTACAAGTCTTTCCGAAAAGAGATGCACACGTCAGGCGCCCATTCCTGTCCAGCACCCCACGTGTAGGCAGGCATCGATTTGGGAATCGCCCCGGAACCCGGCCCGGCGGCGTAGGAGGGAAGCAGATGGACGACGTCGTGAACCGGTTCGCACGAGAGCTGGCCGACGCGATCGCCGCTGCGGTCGCAGAAAACCCCCAGGTGGAAGCCTGCCGCGAAAAGGCGCGCGCGGCCGGCTTCGAAATGAAAGTGACGCTCGAGGCGGTGGTGGGATTCGTCAGCCGCTCGCAGACGACGGCCCTTGCCAAGGTGGCAGCGCCCGCCCGCGTCGCGCAACCGAAGCGGACGCTTGAAGTGACCGCGAACGATCGACGCTTCCTCCGCTCGCTGCGGATCGCCGCGGACGAGACTACTGAGGCGGTCGAGTGAATTAAGAAGTAAGAATTAGGAATTAAGAATGCGTGAGGGCCGGCGTGCGAGAGTGCGCCGGCCTTTTTCGTTTGCTCGCGCGTGAGGAGACAGGCGATGCATCCACTGTCCGGCACCTGGGTTGCCAATCTCGCTGCGTCGCGTCGCCACGCCAAC
>Ga0310810_10004754_pt1 | contig 15084 bp, 15 predicted proteins | sample NCmetagenome_FD_207641 | JGI IMG/M metagenome (GOLD analysis project Ga0310810, IMG submission 207641) | Soil microbial communities from experimental microcosm in Duke University, North Carolina, United States - NC | ecosystem: Engineered > Artificial ecosystem > Soil microcosm > Unclassified ...
GGCGAGAGCACGCTGGCGCATGCGAGGGGCGGCTTCCTATTTCTTCGCGTCCGGCGGTCGTTGCTGTCTCGCGGGACAGCGTCGCCAGCATGCGACCGCGCCGCCGAGCACAGCTAGGCAGCGAAACAGTCCGTTGTTAGGCTCGCTGCTCTGCCCCGATGAGAGAGGAGGATGTTGTGGCCGCAACGGACACTGCATCGTTTACCGAGACCGCGATGGCGTTCTTCGATGCCGTGGAAACGGGGAAGGGCTGGGAGGCGTGCAGCGCCTACTGCGATCGCGACGCGACGTTCGAGGCGCAGGCGGACGCGCTGGCGAACGTTCACACGTTGAGGGACTACGCCGAATGGATGAAAGGGATGCTCGCCGTGCTTCCGGATGCGCGGTACGAGCTGAAGTCGTTCGCCGTCGACGCCGAGCGTCAGAACGTCGCCGCCTACGCCGTCTTCCACGGCACGCACAGCGGCGACGGCGGGCCGGTGCCGCCGACCGGCAAGAGCGCGAGCACCGACTACGTCTACGTGATGGATTTCGCCGGCGGTCGGATCCGCCATATGACGAAGATCTGGAACGACGGCTGGGCGCTTCGGCAGCTCGGCTGGACGAGCTAGAGGTCGAACAAGAGATCGGGCTGCGGGGTTGCGACCAAGCGCAGCCCCGCAGTTCAGACCGGGCTCTCTCAAGCCCAGCCCGAGAACTAGCACGCTGAGCTACGCGCGCTCAGGGATCATTCCGGAACGCTCGCGCAGGCGACTCTCGTTCGCTCGGTTCGACTTTCGAGGCGAGGCGATGCTCAGGACGGGAACTTCAGCGAACGAACAACGCCGTCAGCGTCATCTGAGGAACGCTGCGAACTGATCTGCGGAGCCGACCCTTACGGCAAATGTTGCCGCGGGCAAGTGGGCGGCATCTCATGGAGGCTGCAAGCAATCGAGAGCGGGGAGTGAACTTCGGCTGGACATCGAGCAACACGGAAGCATCGCTCGCCCAACGACATGCGTCTATCGTGAACCTCGATGACCCTCGACTCGTACGATCTGTACGCCCTGGCGGGTGAGCGTTCGTACGAGGTTGTGAAGCGCTTCCGGGATCGGTGGCTCACGAGCCTCGAGCCCTCGGCGGAAGAGTATGAGTTCCCGCGGTACTCCGATCGACCGGACGCCGTCTACAGGTCACCCTGGGAGCTGATCGACCGGCTCCTCGCGGCGCCCGAGCAGGCGCACTCGCTCTACTGGTCGAATCGCGGTTCGGGAGGAGAGCTCCACGCGATGCTCTTCTTCACAACTGATCGTGGTCTGATCGCCGGCCTCACAGTGGAAACCGACGACCCTGCCCGAGCAGCCACGACGCTGCGTAAGCTCGCCCAAAGCGTCGACGCTCGCTACGGCTACGCAGCGGGCGAGCAGCCTCCTCCCGACACAACGTCCGAGTTCAAGGCGATCGCCCGCACAGCCGAGATCCAGCTGCTTCCGACATAGGCGCGGAATGACTCGGTGGCCACACGGCCCGGACGGTCCACGTCCTACGATCGGTCGCATGGACGAGTTCGTCCCGCCCGACTTCGACGTCCCTCGGCGGCTCGAGACGCCGGAGTTCGTGCTCGAACCGCTCGGCCCCGAGCACAACGCCGAGGACTACGACGCGTGGACCTCGTCGCGGGAGCACATCCACGCGACGCCCGGGTGGGAAGACAGCCGTTGGCCGAGGGAGATGACGCGGGACGAGAACCGCGGCGACCTGCAGCGCCATGCGGACGACTTCCGCAACCGGACGGGGTTCACGTACACCGTGCTCGATCCCGCGAGCCGCGACGTGATCGGGTGCGTCTACATCTACCCGCTGCCCGACAGCGACCACGACGCCCGAGCACTCTCCTGGGTGCGGGCTAGCCACGCGCGGCTCGACACCGCGCTCTGGCGCGCCGTGAGCGAGTGGCTCGCGTCGGAGTGGCCGTTCGGCACGGTCGAGTACGCGCCACGCACCTAGCTCCAAGCAATCCTGCCGCTCGATCCGAGGTAAGCGGGCGGGTTGCTTCTCGCCCGCCCAGCCTACGATGAGGGCGTGCCGGGAGACTTGACACCGTTCCCACCGCCCGGGCAGGACCTCATCCGGGAAGCGAAACGGCCGGGTCAGGTCGCGAGCGGGGTCCGCGTTCCTCGACGCGCGCGCATCCTCTTCGGCGGCTGGTGCGCGGCCCTCTTCGGCCTGAGCCTTGCGTTCACCCTGGCGATCGTTCACCGCGCCGTCTCGAACGGAGCGCAGCGCTTGCCGGGCCACTATCTCGTCGGGTGGGGCGTGGCCGCCGGTGCCTCGTTTCTGTTCGTCGCCGCGCTCGGAGGGCTCGTCGTCTTTCCCAGTCGAACGCCGTGGCACGTGGCGTTGCTCTGGCCCCTCCTGAGCGGGCCGGCGGTCGCCACCGGCTACTTCTTCGGCCTGACGGGCCAGATGGAGTCGGGAAGCACCCTTTGCGATGCTTCCGCAAACGGCTCCTGCGACACGGCCTGGGGCCTCGGCGCCGTCGTCGTCGCGATCGCGTCGGCGATCGTCCTCGGAACCCTCTTTGCGGCGGCCTTCACGACAAAGCGGCTGGCGACCCGGATTCGACTTCGCTGAGCCGACCCCGTCGGCGCCCAGGCCGATTCGTGCGAGGATCGCAACGATGACCGAAGGACGCATGTCGTGGAACGGCCACGAGACCTGGTACCGCGTCGTGGGCGACCTCGACTCGGGGCCGACGCCGTCATCGTCCTGCACGGCGGCCCGGGTGCCGCGCACGACTACACGGAGCCGATCGCGGATCTGTCGAGGTTCGGCCGCGGCTGCGTGCTCTACGACCAGCTCGGCTGCGGCAAGAGCACCCACCTGCCGGACGCTCCTGCCGCGTTCTGGTCGCCGCAGCTCTTCAAGGACGAGCTCGTGGAGCTGACGAGGCACCTCGGCGTCGCCGGCCGGTACGCGGTCGTCGGCCAATCCTGGGGCGGGATGCTCGCGATGGAGCACGCGCTCGACCAGCCGCCCGGGCTGCGCGCGATCGTCGTCGCCGACTCGCCGGCGAGCATCCCTCTCTGGGTCGAGGAGGCGAATCGGCTCCGCGCCGATCTTCCGCAGGACGTCCAGGACACGCTGACCCGGCACGAGGCAGACGGAACGACGGACGACCCGGCCTACGAGGCGGCCGTGCGGGTCTACTACGACCGGCACCTCTGCCGCATCCCGTGGCCGGACTACGTGGCGCGCAGCTTCGCGCAAATGGCCGACGATCCGACCGTTTACCACACGATGAACGGCCCGAGCGAGTTCCACTGCATCGGCTCGCTCAAGACGTGGGACATCACCGACCGGCTGCCGGAGATCGCCACGCCGACGCTCCTCGTCTCCGGCCGCCACGACGAGGCGACCCCGCACATCGTCGAGCAGATCCACTCGCGCATCGCCGGCGCGGAATGGCAGCTCTTCGAGGAGTCGAGCCACATGCCGCACGTCGAGGAGCCCGACGCGTTCCTCGCCCGCGTCGAGGCGTTCCTCGCGACGATCGACTAGCGAGCCACCGTCGCCGTCTTGATCCCGTCGAGCTTCGGGAAGCTCTCGTCGAGCCAGGCGTTCCCCTGCGCCTCCATCTCCGCCTGGTGAGAGGTGGGGGCCTCGCCGTAGCCGCTGTAGAAGCGGTCGACGACACCCATGCCCCGGGTGACCGAGCCGATCGGCGCGAAGCCGCCGGAGTCGAGGCTCGAGTTGTCGGCGAGATTCACGAAGAGCTGCGTCGTCCGGGTGTCCGGACCGGCCGACGCGAACGCCACGGTGCCGCGCACGTTGTGCCGCGTGACCGGGTCGTCGCGAATCGTCGCGTCGCGCCAGGCCGCCGAGACCTTCGGATCGGGGCTGATCCCGAACTGGACGACGAAGCCCGGCACGACGCGGAAGAACTTCACGCCGTCGAAGAAGCCCGCCTTGGCGAGGTTGTAGAAGCGGTCGGCGCCGTGCGGAGCCCAGGAACGATGCACGGCGACCGTGAAGCTCCCCTTCGTCGTCTCGAAGGTCACGTCGAAGCGCTGCGGCGCCTTGGCCGTCAGCGATTTCGGGTCGACGGCCTTCGACGCCGGCGCGGACGTCTTCGCGCCGTCGCCGCCGCAGCCGGGAAGTGCCGCGACGGCACTTAGGGCGAGAGCGGCGAGGACGAGCCGGCGCACGCGCGCACGCTAGCGTCTGGGGCTACGCTGCTGCGGTGCGGCGAGCGCTTCTCCTCTGTGTCGCCGGGCTCGTAGTCGCCCCGTCTGCGGCTGCGTCGCAGCAGACCGGTTTCGCCTTCGGCCGAAGCGGCGGGAACATCCGTCCGTACACGGTCGTGATCGCCGCAGACGGCCGGGTGACCGTCTCGGGGCCGGTACAGGTCGGGCGCACGCGGCTCACGCGGGCACAGCTCGGCGGCCTCGCGAAGCTCGCCGCCGCCGTGCGCTTCGGGATGCTCCCGAAGTCGACGAGCTGCGCCGGCACCCTGCCTGACGTCGCGGGCACGTTCGTCCGCGTCGGCGCCCGCACGGCGCGGGTCCACGGCGATTGCGTGCCGCGCTTCACCCGTCTGTGGAAGGCGCTCGCCGGCGCCGTCAAGCTGGGCTAGAGATTCCGTCGCCAGAGCAGGAAGCCGAGCGGCAGGATGCCGCCGAGCACGAACCATGGCGCGAGGGGGATGCGCGCGTACGCCGACACGTGCGTCTGCTCCTTCGCGTGACCGACGATGTCCCGGGTCGACCGCACGATCCCGGCGAAGTCGCCCTCGTCGAACGCCGGACTGCTGCCCGTCGTCGAGGCGAACCGGTCGAGCGCGGTCCCGCTGCCCGGATCGGAGACGTAGTTCGGGTCCGGCCGCCCGCTGCGAAGGAAGATCTGCTCTCCCGGGCGCCACACGTGCACGAACACGGTCGGGACGCGGCGGCGAAGAGTCAGCGTCAGGAGCGGAGAAACCTGCGACGACTCGCCGTCCGTCAGCACGACGAGCACGCGTCTCTGCACCCCGTTCGAGTAGAAATGCGACTCGGTGAGCGGGACGAGTGCGGCGAACGTCGTCGCGCGACTCGAATACGTCTGCGTCGGGGGCGGCTCGTCCACCGCGATCGCCTGCATGACCGTGCGCTCGAAGAGGGTCGCGTCGGTGGTGGGAAGCAGATTCGGCAGCGAGCGATCTGTCATCGTCGCCACGCCGATCGGCACGTCCGGCAGCGCATGCTGCAGGCGGAGCGCCAGCCGCTTGGCGCGCGCGAGCCGCGTGGGCCGGCCGGGCGCCGACGTCGCACGCATCGAGAGCGACGTGTCGAAGAGGACGAAGATCTGTGCGTCCGCGCGCTCGCTCACGAGCCGGTTGTGGATGACGACCGGCTGCGCCGCGGCGACGGCGACGAGCGCCGTCAGGAGGACGAGAGCCGCTCCCGCCGAGACGGCCGCACGCGGCCTGGCGGCGACGCCGCCGAGAAGGCGCCGCACCTGAGCGGCCCGGCGTCTGCTCGCGACGAGCGCCGCGACCGGAAGCGCGCCCGCGAGGACGAAGAGCGCGTCGAGCGGGGTCAGAAACGACATACCGAGGAACGCAACCATCAGTAGCCGCTGCCCCCGGTGCCGGCGGCGCGGCCGCGGCCGAAGCCGAAGCCGCGGCGTGCATCGTTTCCGAGCTTGCTCTTGCCCGGACGCTGGAGGCGCAGCACGAGCTCGAGGTTCTCCTTCGCGTCCGCATTCCCGGGGTCGATCGCGATCGCCTGCTGGAAATAGCCCCGGGCGCGGATCAGGATCTGCCTGACCGCGTCGCTGTCGTTCGACGGAGCCGGCGTCGTGACGACGAGGACGCCGAGCAAGTTCGCGGCGAGCGAGCGCCTGCCGGTGTCGAGGTCGCTCGAGATCAGGCTCTCGAGCCGGTTCTGTGTGACGGCGCGGAGCGTCTCCGCGTCCTGCGTTCCAGCGGCGTGTCCGACGTGGCTGTACCAGAAGTACTGGAGCGCCCGGCGGAACTGCATCGTGCCGCCGGTGCCGATGAGCGCAGCGGCCGGATCGCCGGGCAGGAGCGTCGCCGGCGTCCAGAGATCGCGATGCGAAGGCAAGGCGCGGAAGCGGACGTCGTCGCGTGCGACGGTCGTGTCCCAGGTGTGCGCGTCGACGGCGAGCAGCACGAGCAGCGCGGCTCCGAGCACGCACAGCGCGCCGACGAATGCGAAGGTGTGCCGGCGGATCCGCCTCACAGGCGTCCGTTCCAGCGCTCGTTGCCCGCGAGCAGGAGGACGAGAGCGGCCCCGAGCAGCAGGAGCGCCCACGGCTGCGCCGCCGCGACGGAGGCGGCATGCCGCTTCGCCGTATGCGTGAAGACGCTCGGGTCGACGAGCGAGCCCGCGCCGAAGAGCGCCGTGAAGCGCGCCACGTCGCGCGTCGTCGCGAACAGCGGCACGATCCTGAGCGGGATGTGCTGCGCGCGAAGCGTCGAAGCCTCCTGCTCGAGGCTCGGTTGGTCGCTGTTCGAGTCGTCCAGGTCGCTCACGAGGAGGATCGCGCCGTGCCGGAGCCCGGCTCGGCGGAGCGCGACACGGGCCATCTCGAGCCCGGTCGCGACGCGGGTCCCTCCCATGAACGTGTCCCAAGGCGTCTGGGAAAAGACCGGTGTGCCTCCGTAGTAACGGGCCGGGATGTAGTAGGGGATGAACTGGGCGAGCGCCCCCGGCGGCGAGTTCGGGGGCAGGAGCTCGTAGGCCGTGTCGGAGAACATCACGAGGCCGACCGACTGGTTCGCATTCACGATCCCCCGCAGGGTCGTCGCGACGCGCGCGTAGGTCGGCCCGGAGATGCTCGCCGACATGTCGAGCGCGACGACGCCCGTGTGGACCCCCTGCGGGAACACGGCCGCCCGGCCGGCGCCCGCCGAGCGCGCCGTCAGGAAGAGGAGCGCGAACGTGCCGACGAGCGCGGCGGCGAGCACGACACGGACGAGCGACGTCCTCTGAGCAGCCGGGTGGACGCCGGCGAGGTCGGCGAGCGGCACGGACGGTTCGCTCCGCAGAGTCCGCACTCTCATTCGTGACCTTCCTGCGTGCCCCGGGCCTGCTCCGCGAATTCCTCGACCTCGTCGTCCTCCGGCGTGCGCCGCGACCAGGCGAGCTCCCGTGCGGTGCGCGTCAGCTCGTCGGCCCGCTCGATCCCGAGCTCCGCCGCGACACGTTCGAACGCCTTGCGCTGAAGCGTCTCGTCGCCGTGCTTGTGCGCGTACTGCAGGACGGCGAGAGCGCGCTCGAGCGTCGTGCCCTGGTCGATCGCAAAGGCGGGGCCGGCGCTCCGCGGCCGCAGGACGAAGTACCACCGCCGCACAGACCAGGCGGCCGCCGCAGCGAGCACACCGGCGAATGCGAGCGCGAGCCAGAAGAGCAGGTCGGGGGAGAGGCGATACGTCGGCGACGCGAGCGGCGTGATTCGGGCGCGCCAGTTGAGCCGGCTCGACTTCCGGAGGAATGCGGCGACGCCCGGGCTGACCTGGGACAGCACCTCGACGGGAGGCCAGCTCGAGTTGATGCCGAAGAGCGGCTTGCCGTTGGGCGCGACGTACTCGATCCGCGCGGCGCGGAACCGGAAAACGTGGAACTTGTCGCTCGGCGGCACACGCGGCACGCACGGCGAGGTGACGCAGCGGAGCGTCCACGTGTACGTCACCTGCTCGAAGCGTCCGATGCTGAGCCTGAGGATCGTCGGCTGCCTCGTCGTCGACAGGTACGGCGCGAAGCTCGCCACGACCCGCAGCCGCGCCGGGTCGATCCACTTCGTGTCGGCGACGACGGCGAGCTTCGCGGTCACCGAGTCGCCGAACAGGTGGACGGTGGGGGAGATCGTCGCGTACGCCTTGAAGGGCGTGCCCTCGCCGACCGACGAGCCGGAGTTGAACACAGGCAGGCTTCCGGCCGCCGGCGCGGCGAGCACGAGCGCCGCCGCCGCGACGAGGAGCGCGCGCCTCACGCGACGGCTCCGCGCCACATCTGCCGGATGTCCGCCCAGCGCAGGAACGCGGCGAGCGTCTCGCCGAGATCGTGCGAATGGACCGTCACCGGCTCGAGTGCCAGGGAGCGGAAGTCGCGCACGAGCCGCTCCCAGCGCGCCTCGTGCACGTCGCGAAGGCGCGCAGCCTCCCGCTTCGTCAGGTAGACGGGAAACACCCGCGCGGTCTGGGGATCCGCGTACGGGATCGCGACTCCGCCCACGGCCGGGAACGTCCGCTCCCAGACCGGGTCCTGGACGATCACCGGCACGACCTCCCAGCGGTGCTCGAGCGCCCGCTGCCACAGCTGCAGGTCGGGCGGGACGACGAAGTCCGAGACGACGAAGACGAACGCCTGCATCGGGAGCTCACGCCGGTGCTCGCCGAGGAAGTCGAGGCCGCGCGACACCGTGTCGGCAGGCGCGCCGAATGCGCGATCGTAGGCTCCGGACTCCGCTCGCGCCTCCGTGCGCGGCGGGCGCCAGAAGGGCTCGCCGTCCGCGAAGTCGAGATAGCCGGTGAGGCTGCGGGCGGCCCGCGCGCTCGCGCCGATCAGGTCGACCGTGGTGAGCAGGGCGCGAGGCTTGTCGAGAGGGCGGAGCTCCGAGGCGGGAATCGACATCGACGGGCGGCGGTCGCAGAGCACGACGACCCGCGGCGCCTCGTCCGCGAACCGCTCTCGGACGATGAACTCGTCGCTGCCGCGTGCCGCGGAGAGGCGGGCCGACGCTGCCCAGTCCATCCAGCCGACGTCGTCGCCCGGCCGGTACTCCCGGGTGCTCGCGACGTCGGAGCCGACGCCCCGCCGGGCGCTGCGAACGCCGCCGAACGCGAGCCCCACCACCCGGCGCCTCGGCACCAGCGGGAAGACGGTGGCCACGGAGTCAGCCCGACGCCGCTGCGGGGACGTCGAGATCGATGTCGAAGCCCGGCTTCGGCGCGGCTTCGAGGCAGCGGGCGAGCACCTCGAGGCTCGCGGCCTCCCACCCGATGTCGCGGAGCTCCGCGAGGAAGCTCGGGCGGAAGAGGATCCGGTGCATGAGCACCGGTACGAAGAGCTGCTCGACGTCCTCGGGTGTCACGTAGCGGCGCGAGTGGAGCACCGCCCACGCGCGCGCGGCGCGGTTCAGCGCGAGCGTGCCCCGAACCGAGCTCCCGATCGCGACGAGGTCGAGGCCTCTCGTGGCGCGCGTCAGGTCGACGATCCAGCGCGCGACTGCCTCGTGCACGAACACGCTCGCGACCGACTGCCGGAGGACGGCGACCTCGTCCAGGCCGATCGCGGGGCGCAGCCGGCCGAGCGGGTGGCCGCCGAGCTGCTCCTCGACGATGCGAGCCTCGTCCTCCGCCTCGGGGTAGCCGAGCGTCGTCTTCACGAAGAAGCGGTCGAGCTGCGCCTCGGGCAGCGGAAACGTGCCCTCGTACTCGATCGGGTTCTGCGTCGCCATCACGAGGAACGGCTCGTCGAGCAGCCGGGTCTCGCCGTCGACCGTGACCTGCTGCTCCGCCATGGCCTCGAGCAGCGCCGACTGCGTCTTCGGCATCGCGCGGTTGATCTCGTCCACGAGCACGACGTTCGCGAACACCGGGCCTTGCCGGAACTCGAAGTCGCGCTCCTTCTGGTTGAAGATCGAGAGGCCGGTGACGTCGGTGGGCTGGAGGTCGGGGGTGCACTGGATGCGGGTCGAATGCGCGCCCTCGATCGAGCCGGCGATCGCGCGCGCCAGCACCGTCTTCGCGGTGCCGGGGACGTCTTCGAGGAGCGCATGGCCGCCGCACATCAGCGCCGCGACGACGAGCTTGATCTGCTCGCGCTTCCCGTGCACCACCGTCTCGATGTTGTCGAGGAAGCGCTCGGCGATCTCGGTCGCCCGGCCCAGCTCGTCAGTGGCCACTCAGACCTCCGGTAGGTAGGGGACGTCGACCTGCACGGGGTGCATCGGACAGTTAGACGCCGAACGCACGATTTCGATTGAGCCGGACTTTCGGTTATATCGATACGAGTGACAAGTCGTGTCAAGGGCGGGCGTCGGAGGTCCCGTCAGCCGCCCACCACGAAGGTGCTCTTGCCGATCAGGGGGCCGTAGCGATGCTTCGCGCGCGGCCCGAGACCGGGCCAGACGAGCCAGATGTAGCGGCCGGGGCGAAGCCGAGGCAGGTGCAAGCTCGGTCCCGCGGGCCACGTCGTCAGAACCTTGGCTCCGCGTAACCAGAGCTGGACGTTGTAGTAGGTCGCGTGCGGGACGGCGCGCCAGCGCAGCGTCGTTTCGCCTCTGATGTGCGCCGCCGCACGGGGCGAGAGGAGCGGCGGCGAAGGGGTCGCGACCCCTTTCGCGAGGCTCCTGTTCCCGGCCACGTCGAAGGCTGTCACCACGTAGCTGTAGCGCTTTCCGTTCCGGGCTTTCCGGTCGGTGAACGTCGTCACGCGCTTGCCGTCGTAGACGGTCACCGGAGCGCCGCCGCCCGTACGGACGATCGTGATCGTCGCGACGTCGGCCGAGGCACTCCACGTCATCGTCACGGCCCGGTCGAGCGCGTTGAAAACGACCTTGTCCAGCTTCGGTGGTGTCGAGTCGAACTTGAAGGCGAACGAGCCGTCGGGGCCGGCGTTCCCCGCGTTGTCGCGGCAATGTCCCGTCAGCGTCGCGGTGGCATCGTTCGGCTTGTCGTAGCTCGGCGCATCGCAGGACGCGATCCCCGACGTCGCGTCCGAGCCCGAGAACGACACGACAAGGCGATGGTTGTACCAGCCGTTCGAATCGGGCGGGCGGTCGGGCGTCCCCGACGGCGCAGCCGGCGGAGTTGCGTCGTAGCGGAGCGGGAACGAGGCAGAGGCCGTGTTCCCGGCTTTGTCGCGACACGTTCCGGCGACCGAGGCCGAGCCGCTGTCGGGTCCCGAGTAGCTCGCCGACGTGCACGTGTCGACACCGGAGACCGCGTCCGAGCCCTGGAACGCGACATCCACGGGATGGTTGTACCAGCCGTTCGCATCCGCGCTGCGTGCCGAGGCGGAGAGGCCGGGCGGTGTTGCGTCGAACTGGAACGAGAGCGTCTTCGGAGCGGAGACGTTGCCGGCGTTGTCGGTGCACGTCCCCGTTGTGGACGCAGTACCGGAATCGGGGCCGGAGTAGGTCAGGCTGGTGCAGGAAGCGATGCCCGACGTTGCGTCCGTTCCGCTGACCGCGACGCCGACCGCGTGGTTGTACCAGCCATTCGTGTCGGGGGGGCGCTGTGCGGTGATCGCTGTGGCAGTCGGCGGCGTTGCATCGCGCTTGATCGTCACGTCGAGCCTGCAGCACTGCGTACCGCTCACACTCACGGTGCAGGTGATTTGCTGACCGGCCGTGTCGGAGGAGATCGTGACGTTGCCGCAACCCTGCGGATTGCTGGAGCCCGCCGGTAGGACGAACGAGACGCCGACGTCGCTCGTGTACCAGTGCGAGTCGCACGCCGAGGTGACGCCGGCGGCTGTGCAATTCGCCGTGATGCCGTCGGCCCGGGCGGCCGCAGGTAGAGCGAGCGCCACGGCGGCGAGCATGAGCCCGGCGAGCGCCCGCCTCTTCATCGCGCCGCCTCGCGCGCCGCCCCGGCCACGAAGGCGGCGCTGAGCAGGACGAGGAGCGCCACTGCGAGGGCGAGCGTGCGCGACACCCGCCGCGGCGGCTCGACGGCGGCGGTTGCAGCTGCTGCGACTCGCGCCCCGAGACCCGGAGCAGGATGGACGGGTACCCGAAGGGGCTCGACGGCGACCTTCCTCGCCGTATCGGCGGCCTCCGGCTTTTGTCGGCGGGCGGACGAATGGGTGACCGGAGTGCGGCCGAGGCTCGACGGGGCGAACTGCCTCGTCGATGCGGGCCGTTGCACGGCCGGGGCGGGGCTTGTGTCGGCCGCGGGCGCACGCAGAGCCGGCGCGGGCGGCGAGAGCTTCGGATAGGGATCCGGAGCCGGCGCGCTCGGGGACGGGCTCGGGTCGGGAGACGCGACGGCCGCCCCGGCCGTCGGTGCTCCGAGCGCCGTGACGAGCCCTGCGAGCAAGGCGACGCCCACCCACCGGCGAGAACGCAGCCGCAGCAACGACGAGCTACCGGTCCCCACAACCGACACTTCCCCTCGTTGCACCATCACGTTGCTTCCCACACAAGGTACCGCCGTTTTTTGCGGAGTTACACCCCTCGAACGGAGAGGTGCGGGGCCCCGGACTGCGGCCAACCCGGGGCCCCTGCCTCCCTGGCTAGAACATGAGCTGCATTCCGCCCGGGAGGGTCCTTGCGAGGTTCGGAGCGGTCGAGCTGCTCTCAGCCTCGTTCGACTGCTCCGTCTTCCCACCGCCTCCGTAGCTCCAGATGCGGATCGGGTCGCTCGAGTTCGAGGCGCCGATCTGCGTCGCGGAGCTCAGCGCCGCCGCGATCTGGTCGACGCCGACCCACTGGCCGAGCGCCTGCACGCGCCGCACGTAGCACCCGCACCTGGAGGACAGCTGCGTCTGGGTTCCGATCTGGGTCGGCGAGGCGAGGTTCGACGCATCGGCTCTCGAGGAGGCTTCGTTCTCCTGCTCGAGCGCTCCGTCGTTGCCGCCGCTCGCGATCCGGACCGGGTCGGCCGAATTGCCGAACGAGCCGCCGCCGCCACAACCGCACTCCGAGCGGCCGGGCAGCTGGAGCGCGGACGACGCCGCGAACGCCCCCTGCCAGATCGACGACTGCTGTCCGAGCGCCTGCACGCCGCTTCCGACCTGCGTCTGGCTCCCTGACTGGGTCGTCGGGGCGTTGTTCGCCGCCGAGGCGGACGACTCCGCCTCGTTCGACTGCGACACCGCGCCGCCGTTCCCCCAGCTGGCGATGCGGATCGGCCCGCTCTCGTTCGTCGCTCCGATCTGCTTCGCCGAGGAGAGAGCTGCGGCCAGCTGGCCGACCTCACTCGACTGTCCGAGTGCCTGCACCGCCGGGCCGGTGGAGCAGCCACAGCCGGAAGGCGCCTGAACCTGGCTTCCGGACTGCATGACCGGTGCAGCGTTCGTTGCCGACGCAGAGGACTCCGCCTCGTTCTTCTGCGTCAGAGATCCGTCGTTACCGCCCGAGGCGATGCGGATCGGATCGCTCGTGTTCGTCGCGCCGAGCTGGGTCGCCGAAGAGGCCGCTGCCGCGAGCTGATCGACGTTGCTCGACTGGCCGATCGCCTGAACGGCCGGGCTCGTGCTGTGGCATCCGCACGAGGAGCCAGGGTCGCTCTGGGTTGCCGTCTGCGTCACCGGGGCGGTGTTCAGCGCCTTCGCGGAGGACTCCGCCTCGTTCGACTGGGACACCGAGCCGCCGTCCCCCGGGCTCAGGACGCGCACCGAGAGGTTCGAGTTCTCGGGCTTGACCTGGGTTGCGGAGGACAGGCCGGTCGCCTTCTGCGTGGTGTCCGCGTTCTGCGTCGAGGACTGGACGCCGGAGCCGCTCCCCGCCTGGGAGCTGCCCTGGGTCGTCGCCGCCGTGTTCGTGGCGTCGGCGGACGAGGATGCCTCGTTCGACTGCGTGACGGCACCGTCGTTACCGGGGCTCAGGACCCTCACCGAGATGTTCGAGTTGCTCGGCTGGACCTGGGTCGCGGACGATGCCGCAGCCGCGGTCTGGTCCGTCGTTGCGCTCTGCTGCGACGACTGAACGCCGGCGGTGCCGGGCGCAGACTGCGACGCAGCCTGCGTCGTGGGCGCCGTGTTGGCCGCCGTGCCGGCCGACGAGGCGTCGTTCGACTGCGCCGACGGAGCGGCGGTGGGGGCCGCGGCCGGAGCCGCAGTCGCCGGAGCCGCGGTCGCCGGAGCCGTCGCGCCTGTGCCGGCCGCCTGGAGCGCCCCGGCGAGGACGTCGTCCAGCTTGCCGGACGTCACGCAGCCGCAGCCCAGCGACATTGCCTGGGTTGCGTTCTGCGTCGTCGACGCGGTGTTCGCCGCGGTCGCGGACGACGAGGCCTCGTTGGACTGCGAGACTGCGCCGTCGTTGCCCGGGCTGAGCACGCGAACCGAGATGTTCTGGTTCGACGGATCCACCTGGGTTGCGCTCGATGCGGCGAGCGCGGCCTGGTCCGTCGACGACGACTGCGTCGCCGACTGAACCGGATCGGCCGCGAACGCCGTGCCGGTAGCCGCGGTGAGAGCCGCGACCATGGCGGCGAGCGCCGTGATCAATCGTTTCATCGAACAACTCCTTTGATATCGCTGGTATCGCGCGTGATAGCGCGCGTGCGAAACGCGGAGCCTCCGACTTAGCCGGGCCGGCTCGGGATCTCGTCGACGCGGGCACGCGGGGTGCGCCGGCTAGGCGGAAGCCGGAGAACCGCGAGCCCTGGGAGTTGCAGAAGGAGCCAAGCTGTGAGGGCGGCGACGACGCCGGAGGCGGAGCCGCCCCCGGGAGGCCCGTCGCCGCCGCCGCCGATCGGCAGCGGCGGGAAGGCGAGGAGGTGGAGCGGTTGTGTGTCTCTCGCCCGTCGTCGCGTGGCCGGCCGATCGCGCTCGCCCATGCGGGGCGCCGCCGTGACGGTCGAGACGGCGGCTGCCGCGACCCACGGCAGCTGCTCCTGCGGCGCACTCTGCCGGGAGCGCTCGAGCGGCCCAGCTGCGTGTCGCGCGCTCCCGGCGACGGGGAACGGCGCGATCCGAGGCGTCGCCGCAGGCGGGATCGCCCGTGCGATCGCCTCGGGCGCGAGGCCGGGGACTTCGGCGCCGACTTGCGGAATCGGCGGCGGAGCGACCGGAGGCTCAGGGAGCACGACGACGGGAGGCTCGGGCGGCACGACGGCCGGTGGGTCGGGCGGCTCCGGCGGCGTGACCTGCGGGAGCTCCGGGGCAACGGGCGCGACGACCTCCGGCGCCGACGGTGAAATGAGGTCACCGGATTCTGGAGGAATTCCCGCACCGGATGGCGGATCGGACGCGGTCGAAGCTGCACAGATCGTATCGAGGTTCCAGGTCCAGATCCATCCGGTAATGCCGGTATCGATCGTCTGGGTGGTATCAAAGCCGGTGATATCGGCGCAGGTCCAGGTCCAGTTCCAGATCCAGGTCGAGCGGACGCTCGGGGAATCGGCGGCGCCCGTTGCCGGCTGCGCTGCGG
>Ga0310810_10004757_pt1 | contig 15082 bp, 13 predicted proteins | sample NCmetagenome_FD_207641 | JGI IMG/M metagenome (GOLD analysis project Ga0310810, IMG submission 207641) | Soil microbial communities from experimental microcosm in Duke University, North Carolina, United States - NC | ecosystem: Engineered > Artificial ecosystem > Soil microcosm > Unclassified ...
GTGCGGTCGATCGCATTGCCTCGATTATCGAGTTGCTCCGCGGTGCGGCGCTGTCCACGTATGAGAATCGACCGATCTCCACGGGGGTGTTGCTGCTCGGCGGCGACTACGACCCGTGCCGCCCCGAACTGCCGAACGCGCCTGCACGACCCCCGTCGAACATGGAGGCGCTGACCTCGATCAAGAGCCTCTACCGGCTGGCCGACGGCATCAGGACCATATTCCTGGCCGATTCGAAAGGACGACTGCTCGACATCATCGACATCGACCGATGGGGTCGTCAGCTCTGTCCGGATCAAATCCTGGACGTCCCGGGCGCGACCACGTATCAGGCGCACGCGCGCGCGACGCTCGAACAGCGAAGCGTCTGCGTCGTGCTGAGCCCATCGCGCGACATCAAGGTATTCGCGGAAGGCGCGGAGGTCTTCTCGTTCCACAGCGCCGCGTGGCATCTGCTGGACCTGAAGGCCAAGTACGAACTGTGGGCGGACGCGGTCGGCAACGCCGCGTTGGCTCTGCGGCTCTTCCAACTGGCGCTCGATTTGGCGGATTCGCGCGAAGGTGCGCTGTTTGCCATCCTGCGCGACCCAGCCGAGTCGGCGCCGCAGCTCGTCGCACCCGCCGATCGGCTCGACGTCCCCTTTCAAACGGATCTCCCCGGGTCGGAAACCGTGTCGCGTCGCGACGTTCTACATCTGCTCGAAGGTCGGACGGTCACCGATCTCGATCTGAGCGTCCTTTCGACACTTGCCTCGTTGGACGGCGCCATCATCGTCGACCGCGAAGGACGGCTGCTCGCCGCGGGCGCGATTCTGCGTCACCCGCCGTTGGAGCAGTTCGGGAACGGCGGCTTCATCGAGGGGGCGCGAACCACGGCCGCCATGGCGGCGAGCCGGTTCGGGCCCGTCCTGAAGGTGAGCGAGGACGGTGAGATCACGTTCTACGATCGCGAACGCGTGTGGGACATCTAGGAGACGCTCTTGGATTTCGACTTCAGTGCGCGCACCAAGGACCTGAAGGCCAAAGTCGAACAGTTCATGGACGAACACGTCCTCCCGAACGAAGCGGTCTTTGCGGAACAACTGGAATCCGCGCCGTCTCGCTGGACGATTCCGCCGGTGATGGAGGAACTGAAGACACGCGCCAAAAGCGCAGGTCTTTGGAATCTCTTCCTGCCCGAAAGCGATTACGGCCCCGGGCTCACGAACCTTGAGTACGCGCCACTGTGTGAGTTGATGGGAACCTCGCCCATCGGTCCCGAAGCGTTCAACTGCTCGTTTCCCGACACCGGCAACATGGAGGTTCTGGTCCGGTACGGCACCGAGGCCCAGCGCAGACAGTGGCTCATCCCGCTGCTCGACGGGACCATTCGTTCCGCCTTCGCGATGACGGAACCAGACGTCGCCTCCTCGGACGCGACGAACATTCAGGCGTCGATCGTTCGCGACGGCGACGAGTACGTCATCAACGGACACAAATGGTGGACCTCGGGCATCGGCGATCCTCGATGCAGACTGCTGATCGTGATGGGCAAGACGGATCCTCATCATCCCGACCGGCACCGGCAGCAGTCGATGGTCCTGGTTCCGCGCGACGCGCCGGGCATTACGCTGCTGCGCATGCTGCACGTGTTCGGGTATGACGATGCCCCGCATGGACACGGAGAGCTTGTGTTCGAAGACGTGCGCGTGCCGGCGGCGAATCTGCTCCTCGGCGAAGGACGCGGGTTCGAAATTGCGCAGGGCCGTCTCGGCCCGGGGCGCATCCATCACTGCATGCGCCAGATCGGAGCGGCTGAACGCGCGCTCGCATTGATGTGCCGGCGGGCGACACAACGGGTTGCCTTCGGCAAGCCGCTCAGCGAGAACGACGTCACGCAGGAACGCATTGCCCAGGCGCGCATCGAAATCGATCGTGCGCGGCTGCTCGTCCTGCACGCCGCCTGGATAATGGACACGCTGGGCAACAAGGCGGCGCGCCAGGCGATTGCGGAAATCAAAGTGGCCGTGCCGGAGATGACCACGCGCGTGCTCGACTGGGCGATTCAGCTATACGGCGCCGCGGGAGTGAGTCAGGTCTTTCCGCTCGCCTACCTTGCCGCCACCGCACGAACGATGCGCATTCTCGACGGTCCTGACGAAGTTCACCGGCGCCAGATTGCGCGTCTGGAGCTGAGGAAGCACTTGTGAGTTGTGATCGCAACAATCGCAGAATCACAAATCACAAATCACACATCGCAAATCACAAGTCACAAATCACCGCCCATGCGCGTTCCGCCAGCGGCCGCGCGCGCGCGCCGGCGCTCCGCGCGTCCGGATCGTTTGCCGTGCCGGCCACGACGCGCCCCATAATGCCCTGGCAGATCGCCGCAAACCGGAACATCGCAAACGCGATATAGAAATTCCAGTCGGGTAGCGCGGTGCGTCCGCTCAGCCGGCAATAGGCTTCCAGGTGCTCGGACTCGGTTGGTACGCCGGCGGGACGCGATCGATCGCCGAATGCGCCGAAATCTTGCGGACCCGTCCGGAAAAGAAGCGCGTGGTGTGCGAGATCGACGAGTGGGTCGCCGATTGTGGACAGCTCCCAGTCGATGACGGCGGCCACGCGCGGTTCGACCGGCGACAACAGGAGATTGCCGGGCCGGTAGTCGCCGTGCACGACGGCCGCGCCAGCATCTTCCGGAATGTTCGCCGGGAGCCACGACATCAACTGCTCCATGGCGTCGATGCGCTCGGTTTCCGAAGCACGATACTGCGCGGTCCAGCGTTGCACCTGTCTTGCGACGTATTTGTCTGGTTTTCCGTATCCGCTCAGACCGGCCGCGCGCCAGTCGACCGTGTGCAGGCGCGCCAGCGTTTCAACCATCGAACGATAGATCGACCGCCGCTGGTCGGGCGTGCGATCGGGGAGCGCCGCATCCGTCATGGGGTGACTGTCGACGTACTCCATGACGAAGAATGGCGTGCCAAGGACATCAGCGTCTTCGCACAGGAGGTAGGTCTTTGGAACAGGCACGCCGCTGCCCTCGAGCGCTCGCATTACCAGGTATTCACGTTCGATGGCGTGCGCCGAAGGCAACAGCTGGCCTGGTGGCTTTCGCCGCAGCACGAGCCGTCGCGCGGATGTCTCGACGTAATAAGTGGGATTCGATTGGCCGCCGCGGAATTGCCGTACGAGAAATGGCGGGCGCACGTCGGCCATTCGAGTGCAGAGATAACGCTCGAGCGCGCGCACATCGAATTGATGTGAGTCAAGCACTTCAATCGTCTCGCGTGGCGGCACCGGCAATCTATAACTCGGAACCGGGATAGAATAAGCGCCCTCACCCCATGCACATCCTTCTTACCGGCGCTACCGGATATATCGGATCTGCTGTACTCGATGCCTGCGTACGCGCAGGACACGACGTGGTCGCGCTCGTGCGCGAGCCCGCCAAGGTGGAGTTGCTCGAGAGGCGGGGCGTCCGCGCGATCGTCGGTGACCTCGGCAACCCTGCTGCGTACGGCGCGGCGGCCGAACAGGCCGAAGTTGTCGTACACACCGCCATCGATTCTTCAGTGCGTCGCGACAAGATCGACCGGCTGGCGATCGAGACCTTTCTCGCGGCGGCGGCGAGGAGATCGGCGGCGGGGCAGCATGCCGCGTTCGTGTACACGTCGGATGTGTGGGTGCTTGGCGACACGAGCATCCCGGCGGAAGAGAATGCCCCGTTGCGCCCGACGGCGCACGTCGCCTGGCGGCCGGATCATGAGCGGCTCGTGCTCGATGCCGGTGCGCACAGCACGCTTCGCACCGCCGTCGTCCGGCCCGGCATCGTCTACGGCGGCACCCGCGGCATCATCGCCGACCTGTTGAAGGACGCCGCGAACGGGCTTGTTCGCGTCATCGGCGAAGGGAAGAACCATTGGCCGTGCGTCTACGTACGCGACCTTGCGGACGTCTACCTCCGCGTGGCTACGCATGCGGAAGCGTTCGGGGTCTTCCATGCCAATGACGAGGCCGACGAAAGCGTCGTCGACATCGTCGACGCCATTGCCGGGCACGTTCGGATGCGCCCGGATGTCCGCCATGTCCCACTTGCCGAAGCGCGAACGAAGATCGGTGCATACGCCGACGCGCTCGCGCTGGATCAGCGTGTCCGCAGTCCGCGGGCGCGTGCCCTCGGCTGGTCGCCGACCCTGCATTCCGTGTCGGGCAATGTGGCGCGCCTGATGGAGGAGTTCAGGGCGAGGCGGGAGGCGGCGTAGGTCCTTCCAGAATCCCGTCGATCAATCCGTAGTCCAGCGCCTTTCGCGCATCCAGGTAGAAGTCCGTCCGCTTGGTGTCGCGGATGATCTTCTGTAACGGCTTTCCGGAGCGGGTGGCGAGAATTTGATAGATCTGCGCCTGCATCTGCTTGAGCCGGTCGAGGTGCTGGGCGGCGGCCGATGTCGACTGCCAGCCCGCCCACTTCGCCGGTTCGTGAATCATGATCCAGGAGTGGGGGTACGACAGCCGCCGGCCTGTGCTGGCGGCCTGCAGCACCACCGACCCCATCGAGTACGCCATTCCCTGGACGACAATCGTGACCTCGATGTCCCTGCTGACAACCTCGCGAATGGCATCGTGAATCGCCAGGCCGTCGGTGACATTGCCGCCTGCGCTGTTGATGTACAGCGTGATCGGCCGCGCATTGTCGTTGGCGAATTCACGCAGCCGCTCGATGACGCCGCGCGCCGTGTCTTTTTCGATGTCGCCGATGAGGTAAATGTCTCGAAGCCTGTCGGACGCCTCTTTTCGGAGCACGCTCTTGACGGCGTCGATCAGTTCGCCGACCAGCCGATCGTTCAACTCCCGGAAGGATGTGCTTTGCTCGACCTGCACGCGATCTTTCTCCGGTGAAGCCGGAACAGCCGAGTCCGCCACATTGGCCTCAGCGTGCAAACCAGGTTCCTTACTCATCGCGATCTTCGTCCTCCGCGCCCGGCAACAGTTCGAAAAAGGCGTCGAGGCTCCGGTCCAGCGCACGCCGGAGTTGCGGAATCGTCCCGTCGATGGTGTGCAGGGTCAATCCCGCATCGCCATTCTTGAGTTTCAAGCGGCCCTCATCGACACCGGTTAACGTGCCTTCGGGGACAAGCCTGATGCCGTACACCAGCGTGTAGCGCGCCATGACGCCACTATACTAAGCCCCTTTATGGGCGTGTCCCCCGTGTCGACCTTGCTTGTTTCGCTCGCCGACGTCAATGCGGCGGCAAACCGGATCGCGGGCGTCGCTCGACGCACCCCTCTCATCGAGGTCGGCGGCATTGACGAACCGATGTTTGCGATCAAATGCGAGAACATGCAGCCGGCGGGCGCATTCAAGATTCGGGGCGCCTACAACATGCTGGCGCAGCTTTCGCCTGACGCCCGCCAGGCCGGCGTGATCACATATTCGTCAGGCAACCACGGCCAGGCCATGGCGCTTGCGGCGCGATTGCTGGGAGTGAACGCGGTCGTCGTGATGCCAGAAACCGCCCCGCAGGTCAAGGTGAAGGGCGCGCGACGGCTCGGTGCCGAAGTGCTGTTCGCCGGAACGACGGTGCTCGACCGGAAAGCGCGAGCGGAATCGGAAGCGGCCGCGCGCGGACTCACGATGGTGCCGCCGTTCGACCATCCGTGGATCATCGCGGGGCAGGGCACGTGCGGACTCGAAATCGTGGACCAGAGCCCGTCCGTCACCGCTGTGTACGTGCCGATCGGTGGGGGTGGTTTGGTTTCCGGAGTCGCGGTGGCTGTGAAGACGCTGCGGCCGACGGTCCGAATTGTCGGCGTCGAGCCAGCCGGCGCTCCGAAGATGACTGTTTCCAGAGCCGCCGGCCATCCGGTGACGCTGCCGGCAACGTCGAGCATCGCTGACGGCTTACTCTCGATTCGGCCAGGGGAATTGACCTTTGCCCATGCGCAGGCGTTGGTCGACGATGTGGTGACGGTTGACGATTTTGAAATTGCGGCCGCGGTCAAATGGCTGTTCGACCACGCGAATGTCGTTGCCGAACCGAGCGGCGCGGCGAGCGTTGCGGCCGTATTGCGCGACCGGCCGACGCGCGAGGGTGTCGTTGCGATCATCTCCGGCGGGAACGTCACGCCCGAGGACTACGCAAAATACATCACGACCCCGGCGATTCAGCCATAAGCCGGCGCGCTTCTTCTATCCCCGCTTCGACCGTCATCACCGCCCCATCGAGCTGCTTCTCGTAGACGAGCCTGAGAATTTCTCCGATGCGGGGGCCTGGCACGAGCCCGAGCGCGAGCAGGTGACGGCCGAGCAGAAGCGGAGCCGGAGGATGATGTTCGACGCCGAGCGCGCGAGCGCGTTCGATGAACCAGTCCATCGCGCTGCAATCGAAGTGGCCCGTGCGACCGAGACAGTCGGCGCGCGCGAGACGCGCAAGCAGTTCCAGGTCCACTTTCTGGGCGAGCCGACGGAACCCTCCATCGCTGACGAAGGGAGCCTTCCGGAACGCGCCGGGTTTGAGATGATGCGCGACAAGACCCACGACCTGGGCGCGAACGTCGAAGCCGTCGATGCTGTGAACGTTCATCCGGTCGAGTAGCGCTATGGTGGGATCGACGCCGGCCTGCTCGTGATCGAGCGATCGGATGCGGCCGTCGAGGATCGCGGTGGTCGATGGTTTGCCGAGATCGTGGCAGAGCGCGCCGAGCATGACGGTAATCAAACGGGGACGATCGAGGTCGCCGTTCAATTCACGCGCCTTGTCCACCACCATCAGTGTGTGTGTCCAGACGTCACCTTCAGGATGCCATTCGGGTTCCTGCGCGCATCCGACAAGCGGCAGCAATTCCGGCAGCACCTGTTCGATGACCCCGAGATCCAGCGCAAGCTGCAGCCCGATGGATGGGCGGGCAGCGTCCAGCAGAAGCTTTTCGATTTCGCCCCAGATGCGCTCTGGCGGGAGGTCGTCCAGCGACAGCGCACGGCACAGCTCCGCCGTGTGGTTGTCGAGGGTGAACTCGAAACGCGCGGCAAATTGCACCGCGCGCAACGCTCGGAGGCTGTCGTCAGCAAACGTGTCCGCATCGACCGCGCGCAGCAGCCGCCGCTCGAGATCTCCGCGTCCATCGAACGGGTCTTCGTAATCGCCGGTGAGCGGATCCCATGAGATTGCGTTGATCGTGAAGTCTCGCCGCCGCGCTGCGTCGACGACGCTCATCGACGGATCGCCGAAGACGGCGAAACCCTTGTGCCCACGACCTCGCTTCGATTCGCGGCGCGGAAGCGCGACGTCGATCTCTCCCACGGTCCATCCCGGCGGCACGACTTTGTAGACAGGAAAACTCTGGCCGACGGGCTCGACCCGGCCGATGGTCGTCAGCAATTCGGGAAGCTGCTGTTGTGAAATCCCGAAGACCTCGATGTCGATGTCCTTCGACGGGTGTTCGCGCAGCCGGTCGCGCACCCATCCGCCGACGACGAGTGCGCGGCCGCCCGCGGCAGCGGCTGCTTCCGCGATGCGGCGCGCCGCGTCGAGCGAGTCATCGATGGAGGGCACAAGGAAATTATGCTCGCGCGTACAGAAGAAGGGCCAGGCAGCGCCTGGCCCTTCATGAAACCGGATGCGCGAACCGACGTTCGCGCCACCCGTTTCTTATGCTCGATATGAGAGCTATGCCACGCGTCGATGATCCACAAGCGGCATCTGGACGACTTGTGTGGGATCAGCAGCCTGCGCCCGCTCTTTGGCGGACGCGACATCCCAGCCAGGCGTCTCGTAGCCGCACGACGTGCACTGAAGCGAGATGCGACCTTTCCCGAAATGCAGTAACGCATCGTGACCGTGCAGACCACACAGGAACTGCCGAACCTTGTCGGTGACCATTGCGCCGAAACCCCTTTCCGAGTACCTGCCCGATATGACGACCATCCGAGTGGCGTCGTTCCCGGGCGACCCGCGCTTGCGACCCCGGCATTTCAAGAGAAATGCCACGCGTGCGGTCGCAGACCTAAGCGATTGGTCTTGAAAGGATTAACGAAATGGTGATCGCGATCGAACGGACAGAAGTCGCCGTTTGACCATCAACAAGTCATCGGAAGTGACGGGATTCCAATAATCCCTGTCTGAAGTATGAACGCCGGTTCACACTCCGCCCTGATTGACTGCAGTTTGGTTCCACCGAGAGGCGCAACGGCGGGGTGAACGCGGCATGGCAGCGACGAGGCCTACTTTTCCCGAACGATTCCTCGAATCACAAAGCCGAGGTTGGCGGGACGCTCGCCAAGGCGGCGCATGAAATAGGGGAACCATTCGCGTCCAAACGGGATGTACAGACGCACGGCGTACCCTGCTGCGGACAGTTTCGCCTGCAGGTCGCGTCGAATTCCATACAGCATCTGGAACTCGAAGCGGCTTTTGTCAAAGCCGCGTTCGGCTGCATAGGCGAGGGTCCCGTCGATCATCGCCGGGTCGTGCGTCGCGATCGCTGGATAGGTGCCCTCGTCGAGCAGCAATTTCGTCAGACGCAGGAACGCCGTATCGACGTCTGCCTTCCGCGGGTAGGCGACGCTGTCGGGTTCCTTGTACGCGCCCTTGACGAGCCGCACGCGCGCACCAAGTTCGTTCATGCGCTGCACGTCGCGTTCCGAGCGGTACAGCGCCGCCTGCAGGGCCACGCCCACGTTTCGGTAGTCCTGCTGCCAGATCGTCTCGAAGATGTCGAGCGTCATCTGCGTCCACGGCGAGTTCTCCATATCGATGCGGACAAAGAAATCGTGACGTCCTGCGGGGTCGAGAATGCGCCGAAGATTGTCGACGCACGTGGCCCGGTCGATGCTGGCCCCAAGCTGTGTCAGCTTCAGGGAGATGTTCCGCTCGATGCCCGCAACCACGATGACGTCCAGCAGGCCGACGTATGCGCGTGTCGCGGCCGTGGCTTCTTCGCTGGTGCGGACGCTCTCGCCCAGGTAGTCGAGTGTGAGATGGAGCCCTTCCGACTGCACGCGTCGTGAGGTATCAATCGCTTCCTCCACCGTTTCCCCGGCGATGAAGCGGCGAGCGAAGCTGTCGCGCGACCGCATGCCGTATTTCGACGCCAGACGCTTGAGCGCGGCGCTGCGGGACAGCGCGAAGAAGATCCCTTTGGCTCCGGCGTACATGGATGCTGGAGACGGACTAGACGCGCCCTACGCGGGCGGGTCCGGTCGGGTCAATGCGTCCGGCGCGACGGCGAGGCCAGGAGATGATCAAGTGTGCGGGCGTAATAACGCAGGACATTGCGATCGCGCACACGAACGCGGCCGCGTTCAGCCACGAGGATGTTGCGTGCTTCGAGCGGCTCGAGTGCCGCCTCGACCGCCTCGGCGCCTGAATCCACACCCAGATTGGCGCCGGCCGAACGCAGCGCGTCGATCACCGCATCGGCCCGCGCCTCGAGCTCCTTGCGCGTGATGGAGGGGCGCATCGCGTTGGCGACGACTGCTGTCGGCAGCACCTTGTGCAGACGGCCGATAGCGCTCATCAGCGTGTGCGCCAGATCCAGCACGTCGCGCCGCGACGTCGGATCGACACCCTCTATCGACAGCGGCTTGCCGAACGCGACGATCGCCCGCGAACGATAGCCGACGGCGTAGCGCACCATTTCGGCGAGCTCCCGGCTAAAGGTCTTCTGCGATCGCTTGACGCGTTGACGCGCGAGGACGTGGTCCTCGAGCACCAGGTCGTAGGCAATGGCCGTCGGAATGATCGCCAGCCTCGGCACGTCGGCCTGCAGCGCTGCGTGCAACAGGCCGGTCTTGGGCGTTTTCAGCTCACCGCTGTAGCTGCGCCCGCCCTCCGGGTAAAAGAACAAATCATGGCGGCGAAGCAGCTCGGCGACATACGCCTTCAACGTCACCAGGTAGACAGGATCCTTCGTGTTGCGGCGGACGGGCATCGCCCCTGTCACGTGGCGATGCAGCAGCCCGAGCGGTCCGCCGAACAGGTTGATGCCCGCCGCGATGATCGGCGGTCGAATGCCGTGGTCGTCGAGCACCAGCGGCTCGGCAAGATAGTCCGTGTGGCTCTTGTGGTTCGACGCGTAGACGACCCGCCCCGCACGCGCGGCGGTTTTCACGACCTCGACGTTCTCGCCGATGCGTTCGATCTTGCGGAGGATTGGATACAGCGGATGCTTGAGCGCGCGGTAGATCGAATAACGCTGGGTGGTTCTGAGCTCCTCCAGGTACGCGTGTATCCGCTCGCGGGCGGCGTCGCCACGATGGCTGTCCTGCAGGTAGCGCGCGATCTCATCGCGGGACAGGACGGCCTGGGTGATCTCGTCGACCATCAAGTACGCCGACTATACCATCGGTGACGACCACCGCCTGCAAGCAAACCGGAGGCGGCGGGCGATCGCGGTGAATGGCCGCTTTATGCCACGAGCCTCCGACAAATCGCATCAGCGAATGTCGTGGTGCTCGCGGTGCCGCCGAGGTCGCGCGTGCGCACGCGATCATCGGCAAGCACCGTGCCGAGTGCGTTCATGATGCGCTCCGCCATCGGTGCTTCGCCGATGTGGCGCAGCATCAGCAGCGCCGACAACAGGAGTGCCATCGGATTCGCGACGTCGAGGCCCGCGATGTCCGGCGCGCTCCCGTGCACGGCTTCGAACACGCCGACATCCGACCCAAGGTTGGCCGCCGGGACCACACCCAGGCCGCCGACCAATCCGGCACACAGGTCGGAGATGATGTCGCCATAGAGATTGGGGAGCAGGAGTACGTCGAACTGCTCGGGCCGCATCACCAGATGCATGCATGCCGCATCGACGATGCGGTCGTCCTGCGCGATGTCCGGATAATTGGCGGCGACGTCCTGAACGCATTTGAGAAACAGGCCGTCGCCCATTTTCATGATGTTCGCCTTGTGCACGGCGGTAATGCGCTTACGGCCGTGGCGCCGCGCATAGTCGAACGCGAACTGCGCGATGCGCGTAGACGCATCGGTGGTGATGATCTTCAGGCTCTCGACGACACCGGGTACAACCTCGTGTTCGAGTCCGGAATAGAGGTCTTCCGTGTTTTCGCGGACGATGACGAGGTCGACGCCCTGATAGCGCGAAGGCACCGCCGGAATGTTCCAGACCGGACGGAGGTTGGCAAACAGCTCCAGCGCCTTTCGCAGCCCGACATTGACGCTGGTGAAGCCTCCACCGACCGGTGTGGTCAGTGGTCCTTTCAGTGCGACCCTGTTGCGCACGATCGAGTCGAGGAGCTCGGTCGGAAGCGTCGTTCCCTGCGCATCGAGCGCGGCGATCCCCGCCAGATGCGGCTCCCATTCGACGTCGAGCCCCGCCGTCTCGAGAATCTTGACGACGGCGCGCGTAATTTCCGGACCGATGCCATCGCCCGCGATGAGCGTGATTCGATGCTTCGCCATTCTCAATCTTCGATCTTCAATCTTCCAACCCAATACTCACATCGAAATTTAAAGATCCGAAGATTCATTCCCTCGCTTCCCAGTACAGAAGCACGAGTGCGCCGGCAATGTTGAACATCATCAGCCGCGTGGAAAGCACGTGCAGCGCGTCGAATCGCACGCGTCGCGCATCGCCGGCTGGCAGACGCGACGGCAGGCCGCCCGCGTCCACCTGCACCGCGTCGATCTGGCGGAGCACGACGAAGCCGGAATACAGCGCCACGCCAAGCATGGAGGCGACAATCGCGGCGCGGACGCCGCCGTGAGCGGGTCGTGGGCCGAGGACGCGCATCGCGCCAAGTGTCAGCAGCAGCAACGCGCCGGCGCCGTAGGCGATGTAGTGAAAGCGCGCCAGCGTGGACCCGAACACCGCGCCAGCCAGCTCGCGTCCCTGCGTCCCCGCACTTGCCTGCAGGACTTCGAACGTCGTCGGCGCGACGATGGCGCCGAGAATCAGCATGCCGCCGAGCCAGACCACAAGCGCGAGTACGTACACGTACCGCAGCGCGAGCATCGGGTGATTATAATCATCCCCTCCGGAGGTCCTCTTGGTCCCTGTGCAAACACGTCCGCGCATTGCGGCGTTGCGGAATGTCGCGACGCGGCTGCGCATCGATTCGGTCCGTGCCACGAGCGAGGCAGGAAGCGGGCATCCGACCTCCTGCGCATCGGCAGCCGAGATCGTCTCGGCGTTGTTCTTTGCCGAGATGTGTTACGACCCGCGCAACCCGCAGAATCCCGACAACGATCGCTTCGTCCTGTCGAAGGGGCATGCGGCGCCGGTTCTCTACGCGGCGTGGGCGGAAGTCGGGTTCCTCAAGCGCGATGAGCTCCTGACGCTGCGGCGACTCGATTCCGATCTGGAAGGACATCCGACGCCGAGACTGCCGTTTGTGGACGTGGCCACGGGATCGCTCGGTCAAGGGATCTGCGCAGCGGTCGGGATCGCACTGAATGCCCGGCGTATCAAGTCCGATTACCGCACCTACGTGTTGCTCGGCGACGGGGAGTCCGCCGAAGGGTCGGTGTGGGAAGCGGCCGAGGCCGCGATGCACGATCGGCTCGATTCGCTGTGCGGCATCACGGACGTCAACGGCCTCGCCCAAAGTGGTCCGTCGATCTGGAACCACGACATGGAAGCCTACGCCGCGAAGTGGCGCGCCTTCGGCTGGCACGCGCTCGTCGTCGACGGTCACGACATCGGAGCACTCCTCGAGGCGTTCGATGAAGCGCGGGCGACCAAGGGACAGCCGACGATGATCCTGGCCCACACCATCAAGGGCAAAGGGATCCCGCTCGCCGAGGGAAAGGGCGGCTGGCACGGCAAGGCGTTCAAGAAAGGGAAGGAGCTCGATTCGGTACTCCAGACGCTCGAATCGCAGTTCGTGCCCGAAGACGAACCGGCGCAGCCGTCCGGTGTACCGCGAACCCGTCGCGATCAGAGCAGGGAGACGGCGGGGTCGAAGCAGGCCACGCTGGGTACCCTTCCCTACAAGCTTGGCGACAGCGTTGCGACACGGGAAGCGTATGGCGCCGCACTGGCGAGGCTCGGCGACGGCGATGATCGCATTGTCGCCCTCGACGGCGACGTCAAGAATTCCACGTTCAGCGAGAAGTTCGAAGAAAAGCATCCCGATCGCTTCTTCCAGAACTTCATCGCCGAGCAGGTGATGATTGGTTCGGCGATGGGCCTCGCCGCGCGCGGGGCGATTCCCTTCCCGTCGACGTTCGCGGCGTTCCTCTCGCGTGCGTACGACTTCATCCGCATGGCGTGCATCAGCAACGTCAACGTCAAGATCGCCGGATCGCATGCGGGTGTCTCGATCGGCGAAGACGGCCCTTCGCAGATGGCGCTCGAAGATCTGGCGATGATGCGCGCGCAGCCGAATATGACGGTGCTCTATCCGTGCGATGCGGTGAGCACCGAGCGGTTGCTGGCGTTGATGGCATACCATCCCGGTCCGGCTTACATGCGAACGTCGCGGCCGAAGACGCCGGTGATCTACGGTGCTGATGAACCGTTTGCCGTCGGCGGCCTGAAGATTCTTCGCGAGAGCGCCAACGACGCGGCCACGGTCATTGGTGCAGGCATCACGGTGTTCGAGGCGCTGAAGGCGTACGATCAGCTTCGAAGCAGCGGCACCAACATCCGCGTCATCGACCTGTATTCGCTGCAGCCGATCGACGCGCAGTCGCTGCTGCGATGCGCACGTGAAACGAAACGCCTCATCACGGTCGAGGATCACTATGCGGCGGGCGGCTTGGGCGACGCCGTCGCGGCAGCTGTAGCCGACGGCGGCTTCACCGTCGAGCGTCTATGCGTCCGGGAGATTCCACGCAGTGGTACGCCCGAACAGCTGATCGACAAGTACGGCATCTCGTCACGCCATATCGTCGCGGCCGTCACGGCGTAACGCGGGCTCAGTGACCGCCGGGCCGCGGTGGAGATTGTTATGAGCGAACAGCCAAATCGACGCGATTTCCTGAAGACCGTCGGCACGGTCGGCGCCGGCGGGATCGCTGCCGCCGTTGGCGTCGAAGGCGTCGACGCGCAGACACGACCGGCCGCGGCGGCGGCGCCCGCGAGTACGGCCGCCGTTTCACACGCCTACACCTTCTTGACGGCGCCCGAAGCCGCGTTCATCGAAGCCGCAGTCGACCGGTTGATTCCGGCGGACGACCTGACTCCAGGTGGCACCGACTGCGGGGTCGCGGTGTTCATCGATCGCCAGCTCGCCGGGGCATGGGGCAGCGGAGACCGGACCTACATGCAGGGGCCGTGGCAGAAAGGTGTCCCCACCCAGGGTTATCAGTCACCGCTGACGCCGGCGGAGTTCTTCCGCGTCGGCATTGCGGCCGCCAACGCGTCCTGCCGCAAAACCCTGCAGAAAGACTTCGATCGGCTGACAGCGGAGCAACAAATTAAATTCCTCCAGGATCTCGAGCAGGGACGGGTCACCCTCGACGGGATCTCCGCGCAGGAATTCTTCAACCTTCTGCTGGCGACGACGATGCAGGGGTTCTTCGCGGATCCTGTCTACGGCGGCAATCGCGACAAGGTCGCGTGGAAGATGATCGGCTTCCCCGGCGTGGTGGCCATCTACTCGGAACACATCAAGACGTACCGCAACAAGAAGTACGACGTCGAGCCGAAGAGCATTCTCGATCTTTCATGAGGCGATGAGGTCCGTATGGCAACACGCTTGAGAGAAGTCGACGTCGTCATCGTCGGTCTCGGCTGGACCGGCGGCATCCTGGCGAAGGAATTGACCGAGGCGGGCATGCGCGTGGTCGCGCTCGAACGCGGCGGGATGCGCGCGACCAACCCGGATTTTGCCATCCCGTTGATTCGCGACGAGCTGAAATACGCGGTCCGCAACGCGTTGATGCAGAACCCGGCGCGCGACACGCTCACCTTTCGTCATAGTCCATCGGAGCCCGCGCTGCCAATGCGGCAGCTTGGCTCGTTTCTTCCGGGTGAAGGGCTCGGCGGCGCCGGCGTGCATTGGAACGGCGTCACGTGGCGCTGGACGGGTATCGACCACGCCGCGCGGTCTCATTACGAGCAACGCTACGGGAAGGCGTTCATTCCCGCCGACATGCCCATCCAGGACTGGCCGATGACGTACGCGGAGCTCGAACCCTAC
>Ga0310810_10004758_pt1 | contig 15082 bp, 14 predicted proteins | sample NCmetagenome_FD_207641 | JGI IMG/M metagenome (GOLD analysis project Ga0310810, IMG submission 207641) | Soil microbial communities from experimental microcosm in Duke University, North Carolina, United States - NC | ecosystem: Engineered > Artificial ecosystem > Soil microcosm > Unclassified ...
GATGACGCCCGACGGATAGAGACCGGCAATTCGAGCCAGATCGACGGCGGCTTCTGTCTGGCCGGCGCGCACGAGCACGCCGCCGGGCTGCGCGCGCAGCGGCTGGATGTGCCCCGGACGCGCGAAATCTGCCGGGCGGGACGCCGGATCGATGGCCGCCTGAACGGTGGCCGCCCTGTCATATGCCGAGATGCCCGTCGTCGTGCGCCCGATGACGTCAATCGGCGTGCAGAACGCGGTTTCGAAGCGCGACGTGTTGTCGCGGACGAGCAGCGGAATCTGCAACTCGTCGAGCCGTTCGGCTGTCATCGACAGGCAGATCAGCCCGCGGCCGTACCGCGCCAGGAAGTTGATCGCCTCCGGCGTCACCTTTTCCGCCGCGATCGTCAGATCGCCTTCGTTCTCTCGCCCCTCATCGTCCACCACAATGACGATCTGACCGGCGCGGAATGCCTCGACGGCGTCCTCAATGCGGGCGAACGGACTCGACTGGCGGTGCGCGCCTCTGGCGATCTTGATCCGCGTCTTCGTTTTCTTCATATCTCGCTATACCGTTCTAGTGCGTGACCTCTCCCGGTCGTACACCGGTGAGACTCAATCCCGCCAGTTCCGCGGCGCGCACGACATACTTCCCGACCACATCGGCTTCGAGGTTCACGCGGTCGCGAGGCGCAGCACGGCCCAGATTCGTGTGCGTCATGGTGTACGGCACAACCTGCACATCGAACCGGTCGGCGCCAAGGCCCGCAACAGTCAGACTGATGCCATCCACCGCGATGGAACCCTTGCGGACGAGAAAGGGCGCGAGATCGGCCGGAAAACCGATCGTGAGCCAGTGAAAATCGGCGTCGGCGCGCAGTTCCTCGATCTGGCCGATGGCGTCGACGTGCCCCTGAACGAAGTGGCCACCGAGGCGGCTGTCGGCGCGCAGCGGGCGTTCGAGATTCACCAGGCTCCCTCTGGCTATCGTGCCGAGCGTTGTCACGCGCACCGTCTCCGGACCGACATCGGCGTGAACCTCGCCGCTGTCCGCGAGGATGACCGTCAGGCACACCCCGTTCACGGCGAGGCTGTCGCCCAACGACAACTCTGCGGCTAACGGGGAGGCAACGCGGAGTCGAAAGCCGCCGCTCGTCGGCTTCCGCTCGATCAATTCCCCGACCGCTTCAACGAGGCCCGTGAACATATCCTTCTATCAGGACATCGGGACCGAGCGGCTCCACGCGCGGCTCCACGAGAGCAGCCGAAGAAAACCGCCGTCCGTCGAGTAACTTGAGACCGTCTGGACCAATGATGTGCGGCGTGACGTAAAGGCGCACGTAATCGACCAGGCCTTCATCCCACGCGCTCGCGTGCAGCGCCGCGCCGCCTTCGAGCAGCAGCGACCCGATGTGCCGCGCAGCGAGCCGCTCGAGGGCCGCCCCGAACGAGCCGTCGCGCGCGACCTCGATCTCTGCTCCCCGGTCTTCGAGCGGCTTACGGACGTCTGCGCGCCGCGCGGCCTCGGCCTCCGTCACGATAATGACAGGGCCCGCGTCTCGTGTCGAGAGCACGCGCGCCGAGGGAGGCGTACGGAGCCGCCGATCGAAGAGGATGCGGATGAGCGGCCCGTCCCGATAGACGCCGCGGGGCGTCAAGAGCGGATCGTCACACAGGATGGTGCCGACCCCGACGCCGACCGCATCGACCTCGGCCCGTACGCCGTGCGCATGTCGATTGGCCGCCGCCGAGGTGAAATCCGTCCGTTCCCCCCGCGTCCGCGCGATGCAGCCGTCCAGGCTCGTTGCGGCCTTCAGAATCACAAATGGCCGGCCTTCGCGGGTGAGCGTGAAGAATGGCTGGTTGAGGCGAACCGCCGCCGATTGTCGCAGGCCGATCTCGACGTCAACGCCCTGCGCGCGAAGATAATGGAAGCCGCGTCCATCGACGACCGGATTTGGATCGACGGTCGCCGCCACAACCCGCGCGATGCCGGCTTCGACGATGCGCGGTGCGCACGGACCGGTGCGGCCCTGATGGCAGCACGGCTCGAGAGTGCAGTACATCGTCGCCCCCTGCGCCCGGACACCGGCCATGCCGAGCGCCTGCACCTCCGCATGCGGCTTGCCTGCCCGCTCGTGAAATCCCTGGCCGACGATCACGCCGTCAGGCGACACGACCACCGCGCCGACCATCGGATTTGGGCTCGTCCGCCCGCGGCCGCGCGCCGCGAGAAACAACGCGCGGTCCATGTAGTCGAGCTCGGTCACCATTTCTCCTCGAACAGACCGTCCACGTACTCGTCAGCCGAAAACGGCACCAGATCGTCGATGCCTTCGCCGACGCCGACATAGCGGATCGGCAGCTTCAGATCGTGCGCAATCGCCACGCCGACGCCGCCCTTCGCCGTTCCATCGAGCTTGGTCAGAACGATGCCGGTGACGCCCGCGACCTCGGTGAATTCCTTTGCCTGCGTGACACCGTTCTGGCCGACGGTCGCGTCGAGCACGAGCAGCACTTCCTGCGGCGCGCCGGCCACTTCGCGCGACGCGATGCGCCGGATCTTCTCGAGCTCGTTCATCAGGTTCACGCGCGTGTGCAGACGGCCCGCGGTATCGACGAGAATCGGGTCGCGTCCCCTGGCCTTGCCGGACGAGATGGCATCGAAGACGACCGCGGCCGGATCCGCGCCTTCCCGCGCGCGAATCATGTCGACACCCGCCCGGGCCGCCCAGATTTCGAGCTGTTCCACCGCCGCCGCGCGAAAGGTGTCGGCGGCGCAGATCAGCGGGTTCGCGCCTCGACGTCTGAGAAGGTTCGCGAGCTTGCCGACCGTTGTGGTCTTGCCCGTGCCGTTGACGCCGACCACGAGCACGACTTCGGGACGGTGCGCCACGGCGATCGGCCGATCCACCGCTGCAAACACCGCACGGATTTCGTCTTTGACGAGATCGCGCAGGCTCGACGTGCGCGATTGCTTCTTCCGGACCGCCGCAATGATCCGTTCGGTCGCCGCGACGCCGATGTCGGCGGAAATCAGCAGCTCTTCGAGCGCGTCGAGGGTCTCGACATCCACCGGACGGGAGCGCCGTTCGGGCTCGTCAGCCAGGCGGACAATCTCATCGAAACGGTTGACGATCTCCTGCTTCGTGCGGGAGAGACTCTCGCGGATGCGGCCAAGAAAGCTCACGGGTGAATTGGGTAATTGGATAATTGGGTCATCGGGTAATCGGGGTAATTGGATGAAGAAGATCCTATGCGCAAACCCAAACGCTGGCGCACAGGGCACTCAGCATGACCTCTCCGAGCAGCGCTCCGCAGACGGCGAATCTCACGACGGCCACGATGGACATCACCCATCGCTTTGTGAATCCGCGCGCGTTGGAATATTCCGACACGACCGCGCCCGCGGCGGCGAACGCCACGAGTGCAACGGCGGCGGCCACTTCCCCAATTACCCAATTACCCAATGACCCAATTACCCAATTCATTTTGCGTTATGTGCTCTCTGCTTCTGCCCTTTGCCGACGAACCATCAACGCGTCGAGTGCCGAGCGGACGTCAGCCCGTCCAGCGAGCACTTCCGCCATCTGTGTGGCAATCGGCAGCTCGACCCCGTGCCGCGCGCCCAGCGTCAGTGCCGCGCCGGTCGTCCGAACGCCCTCGGCGATCATCTTCATTCCCGCGAGGATCTCCTCGAGCGGACGTCCGCGCGCGAGCTCGATCCCGACGCGGCGATTGCGGCTCAGGTCGCCCGTGCACGTCAGCACGAGGTCGCCGAGGCCGCTCAATCCCGCCAGCGTTTCGCGCCGCCCTCCCGTCGCGCAGGCGAGCCGTGTCAGTTCGGCGAGCCCGCGGGTGATGAGCCCCGCCAGCGCGTTGTGGCCAAGCCCCAACCCTTCGACGACGCCCGCGGCGATCGCGATGACGTTCTTCAAAGCGCCGCCGGTTTCGACGCCAATGACGTCGTCGCTGCCGTACAGCCGGAAATACGGCCCGCGAAATTCGCTTTGTACGACTTCGATCGCGCCAGGATGTGACGACGCCACGACGATGGCAGTCGGCAGCTCGTGCGCCACCTCGATCGCGAAGCTCGGCCCGGACAGGGCAACGACCGGACGCGAGGGTCCGACTTCTCCCGTGATCACTTCCGACGGCCGGAGCAGCGTGTCGGCTTCCAACCCCTTCGTCGCGCTGACCATCGTCGCGCCCGGCTTGATGTGCGGCGCGGCCGCGCGCAATACCGCGCGGCATCCATGCGACGGCACCGCGCAGACGACGAGATCCGCGTGATTGAGCGCTTCCTCGAGGTCGGCTGTGACCATCACGCTCTGGGGGAACATCACCCCAGCGAGATAAACGGCGTTTGTCCTTCCCATCCGCATCGCATCGACCAGGCCGTCGTCACGGGCCCACAGGCGGACTTGATGGCCCTGCTTCGCTAAATGAACAGACAGCGCCGTGCCCCAGCTTCCCGCACCGAGCACCGCGATCGTCCGCATCAGGATCTGGCTCCGAGCCGCCGTTCGGTGCCCGTACGCAGACGCATCACGTTCGAGCGATGTCGAAACACGATCAGCGCACACGCGGCGCACGCAACGAGGACTACGGGCCCGGGACTCCCCGTCGCGTAGGCGATCGGCGGCAGGGCCAGCGACGCCAGCACCGACCCGAGCGACACGTATTTGGTGATCCAGACGGTGCTCACAAAGACAGCCAGGGCCGGCGCCGCAGCGGCGGGAGTGAGGATGGCAAAGACGCCGCACGCCGTGGCGACGCCTTTGCCGCCGCGAAAATGCAGCCAGAAGGGATAGATATGGCCGACGATTGCGGCCATGCCGGCGGCCGCAGCCGTATCGGCGCCGCCGCTCAAACGGTCGGCCACCACGACGCTGGCGGCGCCTTTCGCCACATCGAGGAGCGCGGCGAGCACGCCGGCCGTCACGCCCGAAGCCCGAAAGACGTTCGCGGCGCCGACATTTCCGCTGCCGACGCGGCGCAGGTCGCGCGCGCCCCAGCGGCGCGCCAGGAGCCACGCAAACGGCGTCGAGCCGATGCCATACGCCACGAGGATCGCTACGGTCGGCATTACGTCAGGTTAACACGCGTGAGCGCGGTGTAAGTCGGGCCCGCCGGCGACAGCCGGCTCTGGTAAAGCGTGGCGTGATCCACGGCCACCCGGGCGACCACCGCGTGAGGGTCGGCAGCGAGCGCGCGTGGCCGATCGATCGGAAGTGAACTTCGCCATCGTGCCAGCGTCAGGTGGGGATGAAAGGGGCGCCGTTCGAGCGCCACACCGAGCCGCGTGAGACGATCGGCCACTTTCCGCTGCACGTCGCCGATCTGCGTTGCGCCTTCCTCCACCCCGAGCCACAGAATGCGGGGCGCGCCTCGCGGGGGAAAGGCGCCGAGGCCCTGAAACGCGGCGGCGAAAGGACGCAGATCGATATTTGCCGACAGCGTGTCGACGATGGCGGGCACGGAGGGCTCCGCGATCTCGCCGAGGAAGGCGAGGGTCAAATGCATGTGCGCGGGATCCACTATCTTGAACGACCGTTCGGCCCCGAGGGCGTTCAGGACGCGTTGCTGCAACGCTGCGATCGCCCGGCGCGCGTCGTCATCGAGGTCGAGAGCCACGAACAAACGCACCGACTTCTCCGTCACGACATTCAACGCAGAAACCGCAGAGCTCGCAGAGAATAATTGGCTCTGCGTACTCAGCGTGGTCTGCGTTGATCGTTGTTCTCCAGAATCAGCCGCAACATGTTGAGGGCGGCCTGCGATGCCTGGAACTTCACCTGTTCGCGCCCGCCGACGAATTGAAACGTGCGGACGCGAGTCGTGCCGTCAACGATTACCGCAATCGAGACCGTACCGACCGGCTTGCCTGGTGTGCCGCCGCCGGGCCCCGCGATGCCGGTGACGCCCATGCCGACGGTGGTACCGGCTCGCGCTCGCGCGCCCGCGGCCATCGCCTGCGCCACCGGATCGCTCACCGCACCGTGCTCGGCCAGAACCACATCGGGGACGCCGAGGAGCTCGATTTTCGACCGATTGCTGTAGCAGATGAAACCGCGTTCGAGATACGCAGAGCTGCCGGGCACGTCGGTCAATCGCGAAGTCAGAAGCCCGCCGGTGCACGATTCGGCGACCGCCACAGTGAAATGCTTCTCGCGGAGAAGATCGCCGACCACTACATCGAGGTTCCGCCCGTCCGTGCTGTACACGGCGGATCCGAGGACCGCCTTGAGCTCCTCGACCGCTGCATCGAGGGCTGCTTCTCCTTCGGCGCGGTTTTCAGCGCGCGCAGTCAAATGAAGCTCGATTTGCCCGAGAACCGCAAGAATCGTGGTGGCGATCGGCACCGGCGCCGTCGTCCATCGCCCGTAGACCGGCTGCGCGTGCGTATCGACGTCTGACTCACTTCGGCCGGTCACTTTGACCACACGCCGGAACAAGCCGGCGCCGCCGCTGCGCGCCGCCAGCCGGTCGCGAACGACCGCGTCGAACATCGGCGTCATCTCACGCGGCGGGCCGGGCAGCACGACGATCGCCGTCGGTCCGCGTTCGATCCACAGGCCTGGCGCCGTCCCGTTCGGGTTGTCGAGGAGCGTCGCGCCGCGCGGCGCCATCGCCTGGCGCCGATTGATCTCCGGCATCTCCATGCCGCGCCGGGCGAACCGCTCGCGAATGCGTTCGACGACGTGCTCGTGAACGTCGAGTGGCGTCTGCAGCACTTGAGCGATCGCGCCGCGCGTAATGTCGTCGTCGGTTGGTCCGAGGCCGCCAGTCACCACGAGGGCATCGGCCCAGGTGAGCGCCGACGCCAACACACCGGCCAGTTCCGCGATGTCGTCGCCGACGACCGCTTTGAGGCGGACATCGTAGCCGATGGCATTCAAACGCTCCGTCACGACCAGCGAATTCGTGTCGACGCGAAACGGCGTCAGCATCTCACTGCCGACGGCCACGATACATGCTTTCAAATTGGTCATCTCGTCATCTGGTTGTCTGATCAGTAATTGATCAATTCAATGACTAGATAACTAGAGGACCAGATGACGAAATGCAAGGGCGGCGCGAAGTGCGAGATTGGCGTAGAGCGCCGCCATGGCGTCGTCTGCCATGACGCCGATGCCGCCCGGCAACCGTTCCAGGCGATTGGCGGGATAGGGCTTGATGACATCGGTGGCGCGAAAAAACAGAAACCCGACAAACGCGCCTTTCAAGTGGACGGGATTGAGAAAGAGCGTAATGAGCATGCCCATTACCTCGTCGATGACGACCTGGCGCGGATCCGTGCGATGGAAGTGACGTTCGGCCGCGTTGCCTGCGATCGAACCCAGAACGAAAAGCGCGACAATCACCGCGGCCTGAACGACCGCGGACGCCGGCAGCGCCGTCCACACCAGAAGACCCGCGGCGGATCCAAACGTGCCGGGCGCGACCGGCACGTAACCGATTCCACACGCGGTCGCGATCGCGAGCGACAAAAGGGGTCGGGAGCCTTTTTCAGAATCGGCCATCGTGGAGAAGGTTCTCGACCGCCTTTTTCTACGCGCGGACGACCCGCGTGCCGGCGAAGCGGTCGTGGACACCACGATGATCGCGGCTCAACACGGTGAGGAACCCCAGGCCGGCGGGCGCCGCGAGCCCGAGCCACAGCAGTTCTCTGACGAACGCGCGGCCGAGGTCGAGCGAGGACCGCGGTTCGGCCGACACGACCTTGATGCCGGCAGCCATTTTCCCAAGCGTTTGACCGCCCGCCGTGAGCGCGACGAGGTAACCGCCGTTCTGCACGAACAGAAACGCCAGCAGCGGCGCCCGAGGCAGAATGCCAAGGTCCTCGATGCCGATGCCGCAAATCTGCAGCGTGAAATGGACGACGGCGACATCGATCGCCGCCAGGATAATCATGTCGGTGACGAACGCCGCGAAGCGCGCGGCAAGCGTCGCATCTCGATCGGCTTCTTCGTCGTCAGCCGCGCCGATCGATCGCGTGGGGCCTGGCGCCGCGTCGCGCGCGGGCGGCTCGAGGCCAAGATCGAGCGTGGCGCCCCGTGCCGACACATTTCGCGGGCGCGGCATTTCCGGCGTCCCGCGACGCACGGCGAGCGGGGGCCGCGGCTGGGACGGCTTGGTGATGAGCGGCAGATCGTCCGGGATCATCGCGCCAAAGAGCGGTAAGTCCGCCGAGATCGACATGGACCCTGGCGCCGGCCCCTCGGCGGCATGGGGCCCATCGGCCTTCAGGATGCTCGAAAAGCGGACGGGCTCCGAAGGTACGTCGGTGTCGAGGAACGACAAATCGTGGAGCGGCTGACGCAGGTCGGCATCGGCGGATATCGACGATCTCGACGTTGCCGACGGCGTCGCCGTTGTCTTGAGGGGCAATTCAAGGAGATCCGCGGTCGGCGCGAGGGAGAAGTCGTAACCACAATTACGGCAGCGGTCCACGCTCTCGAACCCAAGATACCCGCACTTGGGACACTTCATGGAATACGTCGATCGGCCGGGGCGTTTCTGGAGTCGTTCGTGTGCCGGGCAGCGTTGCCGGCGACGGCATCGATTGCGGGACCGGGCTGCGCCGGCACCGATGTCAGCGCGATAAGTTGGAGCTGGATGTCACCGCGAAGCCGGTCCGCTTCCGGCTTCTGCGAATCGGTTGGCCGCACCAGATCGAGTGCCGTCAGCGCGTCCCGCAGGTGGCCGCCCGCCGCCAGCGCGCGCGCGCGTGTCAGCGCCAGCTCACCTCGATGCGGCGGCGCGATCCAAGGCTCGCGAGCGATGGCCGCGCCCGCGGCCCTCGGAGGAGGGCTCTGCGACGCAAACAGCGAGCGCCAGTCGAGCGGTCCCCAGACGGCCGCCGAATACGCGCCTGCCGCGGCCATTGTCAGAACGAACATGAGCGAAATGGTCAGCGGCGACCAGAAAGCCGGCCACGTGGCCGGAAGCGGCAGTGGCCCCCGGCTCGCGCGATGGGACGGCGCGGGCGGATCGACGGACGGCGAGTTGCCGAGACGATTCAGCCGATCGAGGATCGCGAGCGCTTCGTCGGTAGGCGCACCGCCGTCAATCGCCGCCTGCACGAGGCGCCGCGCTTCACGGCCGTCCCCGCGCTGAAACGCCGCGAGGCCGCTCTGCAGCAATTCCTCCGATTCCCGCTGACGCTCCGCCAGCGCGCTGCGGGCCCGCTCGATGTACGCACGCGCACGCGCGTGACTGCGATCGAGAAAGAGCACGCGGGTCCAGACGCTGATTGCGTAGTCGTATTGAGAGGCGAAGTAGTGATCGAGGCCGGCCAGCAGGAGTTGCTCGATTTTTGCGTCGCGATCCACTTCCGACGTGGCGGCCAACGCGCGGGAACCATCGGTACGTGGCGGATCTGACATGTCGAAGACGGGCGATTATACATCCGGCTGCGCCCGTCGCGATCATTCTGTCGGGCCGCGCCGGGACGTCGCGGCAGCTCGCGCGGTGATCGACCCCGGCGGAGGCGGCTCACACCGCCTCGCTTTCCTCCTCGGCTCGGCGCGACGGCGCGATCCCGAAGGCTTTCATTTTTCGGTAGAGGTTGCTGCGTTCGACTCCGAGCACTTCCGCCGTGCGCGACATGTTGCCCTGCTGTGCCGCCAGCGTCCGAAGAATCAGGTCGCGCTCGAAATGATCGCGAGCTTCGTACAAGGTGATCCGCTCCGCCGGCGCCGCCGGGCCCGCGGCATCGGCGCGCAGCGCGCCGGTGAGATCGAGGAACGTGAGATCGCCGGCGGAAATGCTGTCGCCCGCGACCATGATCATGAGCCGTTCGACGACATTTCTCAATTCACGGACGTTGCCCGGCCACGAGTACTGCTGCAGGACGGCGACGGCGCCCGGCGCAAACTTCTTGACGCGCCTGCCGTACTCCCGTGCGAGTCCGGCCATGAAGTGCTCCGCCAGAAGCGGAATATCTTCCTGACGATCGCGCAGTCCCGGGACGAAAATCGGGATCACGTTCAGACGGAAATAGAGATCCTCGCGAAACCGTCCGGCGCGGATCTCGGTCTGGAGATCTTTGTTCGTCGCCGCGAGGACGCGCACGTCGACGCGGAGGCTCGCCGTCCCGCCCACCGGCTCCATCGTCTGCTCCTGAAGCACGCGGAGCACCTTGGCTTGCGTCTTCAGGCTCATGTCGCCAATCTCGTCGAGGAAAATCGTCCCGCCGTCGGCGAGCTCGAACTTGCCGCGCCGGTCGGCGACGGCGCCCGTAAACGCGCCGCGGATGTGGCCGAAGAGCTCGCTCTCGATCAGGTCTTCGGGAATGGCCGCGCAATTGACTTCGACAAACGCGTTGTTGCGGCGGCGGCTGAGGGCGTGAATCGTCCGCGCCACCAGCTCCTTGCCGGTGCCGTTCTCGCCGTAGATCAGGACGCGGCCGTTGGTCGGCGCAGCCATGGCGACCTGCTCGCGCAGCTGCCGGATCGCATAGCTTTCTCCCACCATCGTCTCGTGTCGATCGACGCGGGCGCGCAGCGCCAGGTTTTCCATTTCCAGGCGGCGCTGACGCAGCGCGTTGCGCACGACGAGCACCGTCTTTTCGAGCGACAACGGCTTCTCGACGAAGTCGAAGGCGCCCAGCTTGATCGCGCGGACCGCCGATTCGATGTTGCCATGGCCCGAGATCAGCACCACCTGCGCGTCGATCTGGCGCTCGCGCAGCCGGCCGAGCGTAGCCAGGCCGTCCATGCCGGGCAGCCAGACGTCCAGGACGATGAGATCGACGGCACTTCGCGCGACTCGATCGAGGCACTCCTCGCCGCTCGCCACCGACTCGACGATGTACCCCTCGTCACGAAGGACGCCCGTCAGCGCTGACCGGACGCCCGGTTCGTCGTCGACGATCAGGATCGTTGGTTTCACAGGCTCCAGACTCTAGGTTCCGGGCTTCAGACTCCAGACTCCGGGCTTTGCCGCCCGAAGCCTGAAGTCTGAAGCCCGAAGCCCGTGGTCAACACGGCAACTCGATTGTAAAACGCGTGCCGCGCGGCGTGTTGTCGCCTACGTCGATGTTGCCGCCGTGCTCGGCGATGATGCGGCGCACGATGGCCAGGCCCAGGCCGCTGCCGCGGCGCTTGGTCGAGTAGTACGGCAGGAACAGCTTCTCGCGCTCGCCGGCCGGAATCCCGGGACCGTTGTCGGCGACGACGACGCGCACGATGGCGTTGGCGGTATCGAGCTGCGTCTCGACCACGATCTCGCCGCTGCGGTCCATGGCTTCGACGGCATTGTCGACCAGATTGATGATGACGCGCCGGATCTGCTCCGGATCGAGGCGCACGAGCGGCAGGCCGCGCGCGAACCGCTGGTCGATTCGCACGGCGCTGAAAATCCCGTTGTAGAGCGCGATCGTGTCGGCAATGAGCTGCGCGAGGTCGGTCGGCACCGTTCGCGGCGCCGGCATGCGCGCGAATTGCGAAAACTCGTCAACGAGTCCCTTCAACGATTCGACTTCGCCGACGATCGTTTCAGTGCATTCATCGACGAGCGCCTTGGCGGCCGGCGGCGCCGTCGAAAAATGACGTCGAAGCCGCTCGGCGCACAGCTGGATCGGAGTCAGCGGATTCTTGATCTCGTGTGCCAGACGGCGCGCCACCTCGCGCCACGCCGCGACCTTCTGCGCGCGGATCAACGGCGTCACGTCGTCGAAGACGAGCACGACGCCCTCGGACGTCCCGCTCTCGCCGACGAGCGCCGTGGCCACCGCGGCCAGATGGATCTCGTGGCCTTCCCGAGTGATCGCAATCTCCTGCGCCGAGGGGTCCGCCACCGCGGCGCGGACCGCTCCCGCCAGCAGCGCGGCCAGCGGCCGGAGATCGGGCCGATCGAACACGGCGAGCGCGGGCTGTCCGACAATCGTGCGGCTGAGGCTGAGCAGCCGCGCCGCCGCGCTGTTGATCGTGGTCACGGCGCCGCCCCCATCCACCGATACGACACCGGTCGTAATGCGTTCCAGGATCGTTTCGATGTACCGGCGGCGTTTCTCCACTTCCAGGTGTTTCCGCTCGAGATCGATCGTCGACCGGTCGATTTTGCGGCGGCTCGTCGCCAGTTCCCCCGCCATCGTGTTGAACGCTTCCACGAGGGCGCCGAACTCGTCGTTGCTTTGCGGCTCGACGTGCTGATCCAGCCGGCCCGCGCCGATCTCGCGAGCGGCCGCCGAAAGGTCGAGCACCGGCCGGGTGATTCGCTTCGCCAGATACGAGCCCATCCAGGTGGCGCCGAACAGGATGAGGAGCGTCACCATGAGAAAGAAGGAGAGGTACAACCCGGTGAGGGGCCGCCGCAGGACCCGTAACTGGTTGTAGCTTTCGAACGCCTGCGTCATGCGGCGCGACCGCATCGCCAGGTCGCCCGTCAGATAATCGGTCGCGACCACGACGCCCGTCGCGCGCCCGTCGTGCGATCGAATCACGGCGGCCGCATGCAGCAGATCGCCGGAGGTCCCAAGCGTTTCGATGGATCGTGTGCCGGCCGGACCGCCGATCGCCTGCGCGGCGAGACGCTCTGCCGGGGCACGGCTGTACCCGGGAGGCAACTGGGGAGCAGCCACATCCACGACCGGCTGCAGCGTGGGAGCCGATCCATTCGAGGGACCAAGCCGGTACACCTCGACGATCTGCACGCGATGCAGCGTCACTTCAGGAGCCAGCAGATCTCGAATCGGCCGCACGTCGGCGGCAGTGAGGTTGGTCTCGCCGAGCGCCCGCGCGATGCGGGCTGCATGATCGGTCAGGACCGCCTGACGCTGCTGATAGTAATCGCTGGCGATCTGGTTCGCCGACGTCAGGATTTCCGCCATCGGCGCGTTGAACCAGCGATCGATGTTGGTACGGATCAGCTCGCTTCCGACGATCAGCACGAGCGTCGCCGGCACGAGCGTCATGCCGAGCAGCAGCGCGACCAGCTTCGCGCGAAACCGGGCAAACGGCAGCGCCCGGCGCCGTTCGACAATCAGTTTGACGATGTTGCGCGCCAGCACGAAGACGAGCGCCGCCAGCATCGTCAAATCGGCCGCCGACAACGCGTAGAGCACGAACTCGGTGAGGAAATCGGGCGAGAAATACGGCGTGCGGTTGGCCAGCGCGACCAGCGCCACGAGGACAACGATCAGTACGCCGATGCCGGCGAGGATGAGTCGCGGGTTGTCTCGGAACGGACGGCGCGAGCGCGGAGGCGGCGCGGGGGCCGGCCCACTCGAGCGTCGCGGCGTCATCGACGTGATGGTGGCGGGCATCTGCGATCTAGAGAACGAACGTGACAAATGCAACCACGAAAGCGCGAAGACACGAAGACACGGAAGACACGAAACAACGATCAACGCAGAAACCGCGGAGCACGCAGGGCACACCACACTCTGCGGTCTCTGCCTGCCCTGAGGCCTGGCGAAGGGCGAGTTCTGCGTTGAATGTCGTAGGGCGTGTCTTCATTCTTTCGCGTTCAACAGATCTTTCAACTCCGTCATGAATTCGCCGATGTCGCGGAAGTGCCGGTACACGGAGGCGAACCGCACGTACGCCACCTTGTCGAGCGATCGCTTCGAGCCCGGCGACGCTGACCGGGCGCTTTTCGCACGCCTTGAGCAGTCCCGCGACGAGCTTCGGCCGCTCGAACCGTTCGCGCGTGCCGTCCTTCTTCACCACCATGTACGGAATCTCGTCGATTCGCTCGTAACTGGTGAAGCGCTTCGCGCACTCGAGGCATTCGCGCCGGCGCCGGATCACTTCGCCTTCTTTACCCTCGCGTGAATCGACGACTTTGTCCCCGAGGTGGCCGCAATACGGACACTTCACGCGACGTCTCCCGGCGCCGTCACCGCCAAATCCCGCATGCGAGAGAGGTTGACCCCCACCTGGGCGGCGAAATACATGCCGAGCAGCAACGCCGGGCCGATCGAGAGGACGTGCAGCACGATCGCGGCGCCTACCGCGGCATCGTCGGTCGCCCCGAAAAACGTCGTGGCGCCATATCGAAACGCCGCGTGAAATCCCCCGATCGCGCCTGGTGTCGGCACGGCCACTCCGAGCACGAGCAGCGCGATGATCAGAAACGAGCCGGTGAACGGCACCGCCAGTTGAAACGCGACCGCCACGGCCCAGATGCCCACCGCGATCGAGAGCCACAACGGAAACGAGCACAAGAGCGCCACGAACAGACGGCTCGGATGGCGGATGGCCCCGAGACCCAGCGCGAACTTCTCCGCGATCCGAGCGAGCCGCTCGGCAAAGGACGGAATCACGCGCGCAAGCTTCTCGATCGCGCGGCCGAGCCGCGCCGGATCGCCCGCGAGGATGAAGAGTGTCACGAGCGCGCCTGTCGCGCCGGCCGCAGCGGCGACACCAGCCCCCTTCAGCCAGGTCACGGCCACCGGATTGGTCACGCTCAGATCTTTGTCGAATACAAAAACGTACGACGCGAGAAGCATGAGCACCGTCACGACGTCGAGCAGGCGCTCCAGGATGATCGTCGCAAAGGCGCCCGTCGCGCTCATGTGCTCCTGCCGCGCGAGAAAATATGGGCGAATGACCTCGCCGGCGCGTGCCGGCAACACGGTGCTCGCGGCAAATCCGACCGCGGTGGCGCGAAACGCGCTGCTGAAAGCCACCTTGCCGAGCGGATCGAGGAGGTACTGCCAGCGAAACGCGCGGATCGAGAGATTGACGAACATACTGCCGAGCGACAACGCGAGCCATTCCGGGCGCGCGTGCCCAATCTCCCGGCCCACCCGCCAGAAGTCGACGTTGCGGAGAAACAGCGCCAGCAGGACGGCGGCGGCCGCCACCACGGCCAGAGTTCGCAAGGACGATTTCATCCTGAATTGAGCGCCTTCTACTATACCGCCCCTACATGTTGTTGTTGTCAGGCCCGGTCGTGCCCTGTAAGATTTCAAGCTCCGCTCCGACGAGGAAATCTGGTGCCGTTCGCCGCGCCTCTTCTGCAGACATCTCTGGGCGCCCGCCCGCCCGATCGACAAGGCAAGGTCAGAGATCTTTACGACTTCGGCGACCAGTTGCTCATCGTCGCGACCGACCGGATCTCGGCGTTCGATTACATCCTGGGCTCGGGC
>Ga0310810_10004760_pt1 | contig 15078 bp, 10 predicted proteins | sample NCmetagenome_FD_207641 | JGI IMG/M metagenome (GOLD analysis project Ga0310810, IMG submission 207641) | Soil microbial communities from experimental microcosm in Duke University, North Carolina, United States - NC | ecosystem: Engineered > Artificial ecosystem > Soil microcosm > Unclassified ...
CCTGATTTCATGATGGTTCCTAAATCGACCTGGGTCGCAGCGTTTCCAGAATTGAACAAGGCTGACATCCAAACCGAAATATCCACGGCACCGCAGGATGCCAACCTCGGTCTTCGTCTGGTTCACCTGAAGAAGTCGTATCAAGCGACAAGGCGCGCGTCCGAGGCCCTTGGAGAAAATGGTGTGATTGAATCCGGCGACATTCTTTTAAGTTTGAGACCAGCCTGGGCCAATACGCTCGCGTACGCCCATGTGCAGTTGGGAATATCACATGCCGCCTTGGGTTTTGTCGTAGAGATGGACGGCAAGAAATACGTGCACTCTCTTGAGTCGCCGATGAGTTATAGCAGCTTTCTGGATTCACCGCACCAATACGGCGATTTAGAGGCTTTTCATATCCTCCGACCGACGCTTACAGAATCGGAGAAATCGAATTTGAAAAGCTGGGCCAAGCTAGCAATGTCGCATCCCGATCGTTTTGCTTTCTTCTCGGACTATAGCAAACCGATGTATAAACGTGGCCTTCCAGGGGTAGATCGTCCGATCGATCAGATTCGCTTATTGGCAAAGGTCATAAAGAATGGCGGCCCAACTTTTAATTGCTACTGCTCAGAGTTTGTCTGGTCGTTTCTGGGATTGCGCAAGTGTTCTCCGGATGAGTTTCCGAATGGTAACTTGGAAATGTTTTTCGATCCCTTGAAAGGGTTCTATCAAGACGACCCTAAGGCAGGCCTTACGCAAGGGCCAGATGCTGCACTAAGAAAGAGCGGCGACTCAAACAGGACTCAGATCCTCACTTCGAAGGTGTTTATTGATTTTCTGGACAGCCCTTCGGACCTTCAAGGTCGAATGTCTTCGGGACACCAGGCAGTTGCGCGGGCCAATAAACCAAAGATGGAGTTGCTGAAACGTTATTATGCATCTGGTGAGCCTGCAGACATGGTCCCGGAGATTAATCAAGGTATCATCGAGAATTTTTCTCCAACGGCGTTCATGATTCGATCGGATGCCGGTTTGAATGGGCTCAGGTATGTGGCAACAGTAGTCTTCGACAAATAAGTAAATCCGCCACTCAATACGAAAGTGATCGTCATGATTGAGAACAACTTCGAACTTAGGCTCCTTCGGCTCGTTTGTATATGCCTCAAAGTGTAGATCCGCTTGTATCCGGAAAGAAATTTTCACTGCGCTAAACGCATCTGTCGCGGACCTTCAACGTTTTCGGGATTGGAGATGCGAAAGAGTGCGGCCATCATAGCACGACCGGCGGGCGTGAAGATCGGTGAGTGCTCGTGAATGATTTCGTTAGGCACCTGAAAAATCCAGTAAGGAGTGCGAGACGCACTGTCGATTTTCGTGAGTTGCCACCATTTGAATTGGTTCGGGTTGTTTGGGTCCGAGGTCGCGAAGGATGTTCCATGCGAATGCCGCAGATTCTCTTCAAAGGCAGGATTCGCTGCGATACATTGTCCTATTTGCCGGCTTTGTTTCAGCGCAACTTGCGTCGTGGAGGGTGCGTTGGGCGGCGGCGCTTCGGGTAAAACCATGTGCGTGAACAGACGTGCGTTATTGCCAGGCGTTTTTGTTAGGTATTCATGCTGGTCCACTTCGTTACTGGCTGTGTTATAGCGCGTGTCCCAGTGATAGCGGCGATGGGCAAACAGATTCGGCAGGAACGTGCCTATCGGAAACCAACCACCTGTGGCCGAATCGCTTTCTGATGTTATCGAAATCAGCAATGGGCGATTCGGATTGACAGAATCGCGATGGCCAATTCGTGCGAACATATCGCTCAACTCTTTTGCATAAATTGATTCGGCGGCCGAATTGACCAAAAGAATTAGATCGGCGGGAGCATCGAAAGGTTTTCCGGCACTTTGGACATCTTGAGCGAGAACTCCTCCAGCGATTGCTTGCGCCATCGCCTTCTCTAAGACAAGCGCACCGAATGAATGGCCGATCACGACGCACTTCGAGCGATCAGGGTGCGCTTTGCGAGCCTGTCTAATCAGCTCGAAAATCGTTTCAGTAATCGGCGTACCCGCCACTCGCATGGCAGCTCCCTTTCGATCGAGGAACGTCAAGTAATCGAGCGGACCCTGCACAACCCTCCCGCGCCATCCGAGGAAGACCCCGTGGACTTGAAAACCGCGCAAGCTTTCGGAGACTGCAAGCTCGGAAAGCAGGCAGCGAAACGTTTCCACGTCGCCTGGATTTTTGCTGCTCTGCTTGCGATCATCGGCGTTGTGATGCCAGCCGTGGATGAACGTCACGAGCAGGGTCGGCTTATCTGATGTATGAATAACTCGACTTGCTTCACCAAGCTGCCGCCGATCCCAAAAGTCGCCTCGCTCATCAAACTCGACGAATGAAAGTCGATAATTTCGATCCGCGGAAACAGCAGATTGCTCGAACGGGGGTTTCTGATTCGGGTAAAACTCGTCCGCGATCCCGCCTAGGCGGTAAGGCTTATTTCCGACGCAAGACGAAAGCAACAACAGGCTTAAGACCGTGACGATTACGCGAGCCATAACGTACTGACGGCAGCGCAGACATTTGTCCGCGGACTTTCCTGATTAGGTAGCAACTTTGTCTTAATTGCCAGCAATTTGTTTCAATCAGCCGTCAGCGTTTGTGCCACCGAAAGAGTTTTGGGCAAACGTTTGGTCCACGCACGCGAACACTGCGTTTCAAAGCAAGCTCCATATTGAACAGTGTGCCCGACCATGTTCGGACTCTGGATGAGCTAATTAACAGCACTTAAAAAACTGCGATTTTCTTCGCCGGTTCGCAGAGAAGGATTTTTATTAGTCCACTGCTTGCTCAGGCGGATTGATGCCCAGGAAACAGGCGTTGTCCCGTTTGCACTACGAAGGACCAAGGAATCCCGCCATGATACGGCCTCTTCATTGGGTCGCGCGTACGATGGGGTAAAGACCTGTAGCGAAAGCGGTAGCATTGCTGGACGTGTCTAAGAGAAATCGAAGGAAAATCACCTGATCTTAAATCATCTTTGACCATTTGGCTCCGCGGACCAGAGCGTTCCGAATGAGCTTCACCGGAGAATATACCCGTCACTCGGCAGATTATTTCCGTGGCTTACGCCTTAACGTCCTTTTCTTTGCCGTACCTTTCTTTGCCGCACCTCGAATACGCGCTTTTTTGACGGACGGTTTCTTTCTTGCTGGCTTGCCTATTGTCTTTGCCGTACCTCGAACCGGTGTTTTTTTGGCGGACCGTTTCTTTCTTACTGGCTTGGCTACTGTCTCCTGATCGCCTGCGACTGCATTAGTAGACCAGGTTCCCGCAGGCTCCTCGAAGAACATGAGCCGTCTATTAAACTTAAGAGTTCCGGGTTGAAAATACCTCTCGGACCACCCATCGGTCTCGTCGAGGAATATTGAGACAGCCTCATCGCTGCTCGCAGAACCGGCCAATTCATTAGCGATGTTCCGGAAATAAAAGTGTCGGAAAATGCGATCGAACTCGGTCATGTAAATGTCGGCCACGCGGGTGTTGCCTCGGACAAGCAACATGTTCTCGTCGTTTTGAAGCAACGAATTCGAAGAGAAGTTAGCGGAACCCGAACACACCAGCGGATCATCCGACAACGGATCGATTAACAGGAACTTCGTATGCACAAAGAACACGAACCCATCGTTCTTCGGCCGAAAGTGCTCTTCTTGGAAGAACCACCTATCAAGCTCGAAATCCTCGATGCGTCTGCGACTCGTGACTCTTCCGTTTCTGATTTGATAGATCTCTCCTAGCGGGACGCCATAGGACAGGATCACGCGATTGAAGTCGGCGGTGAGGGTTTTTTTCTGTGCTTGTGGTACCGGCTTTTCCATCAGGATGAAGCGCATTTGATTGCGCCTCGCAGCAATCGGTTCGACCAAATCCTTGCCGATGCCAAAGGCAGCCGTGAACCAAACGGAGTTCGCGGCATTAAGCATTCGCCGACCATACCAGCCAAGCATCTCGGACGTAGCACGCGGTGAAAACACCCTCGCGGCCGAGTTTACGTTTATCGCTTCGGCTGGATTCGGTGTGAGCTCTGCGAGCTCGTTTCGAGCGGTCTCGAGATCGGGATCAGTTTTCAACAATTCCCAGAGAGCGAGATACTGTTGGGCGGTTTCGGCGTCGGCTATGCGGTGTCCGACATTGGTCTGCCCGAGAAAACCCGAAGCCGTGAAGTTGGTCGAACCCGTCCAGACTTCTACTGGATCTGTGCCTCCCTTCAGCCGTACGATGAACTTGTTGTGTGGGATCTTCGTGTTCGAACGCTGGAAAGTAATCGTTTGGTCGTTGACCGGAATCCCAGCATCGTTCATGGCGATCTCGTTAGGTCCGTTTTGACCGTTCGATCCCTTGGTGTCGTGATAAACAATCTGCACATCGATCCCCCTATCGATTAGCGCCTGCAGTGCAGTCAGGATTGGCGGGTAGGTAAACTCATAGGCAGCGACGCGGAGCCCGTCGCCTGGTTGCGTCTCGTTGATGTAGGCGAGACAAGCTTCCAGCAAGCCGCGAGACAACCAGGCGACTGTAGGATCTGTCGGGTTATTTATGTTCTGCGGTGGTTTGTTGCCGAACTCCTCTGAAAACTTTTGACTCGCGATCGCGCCGCGGTTGAACCAGACCCCGTGGGTCTGGCCAGGTTCCCATTCTTGTTCGGTTGTCACTTCAAGCCGGATCTCATCCGTCGGATCGGTTGTCAGCGCCGCCGGATCGCCGAACCTCGGCAAAATGCGGAATCGGTAAGTCGTCCCTGGCGATGCCGAATAGTCACCCCAAAGAAAGCTTTGCACCGGAAATCTGTCCGTATAAAACGCCTGCGGTTTGCTCGGGTCATTTGGGTCCCGGGCGTTCTTGGGGTCCGGCATTATTGACCTGAATACCTTCTGCGAGCGGAGGAATTTCGGCCCCGTGCTCCCCGGACCGACGATTTCGCGCTCAAAAGAGAAACCCTTAAGACCCTCGCGGAGCGCATTCGGGCAGTTGAGCGCGATAAGTATCACATGAGTTCCACTTATAGCTTTAGCCTGAAAACCCCGTTGGGTAGTTACCAGTTCACTGCGCATGGATTGCTCCCTTCATTTTGGGAAGGGTTTTAACTAGTTTGACGCGCGGCATCCAGGAAACAATCTATTTCTAGCTCCATAAAGGCAGTGTGCCGGAAAACGCTGCAAGTTGGCAAGCCACGTTTCAGCCGACGCCGATACGATCAAAGTTTCGAGAACTTCGCCCGCAAGAATCCGTATCAAGACTTAATGAGCGAACAGAATTTGCCGCTGCCCGGCGCGCGCAACCGCAACCGTGGATCGAAAGCATGATTGGCGGCGAGGTCGTCAAGATCGTCAGCATGGACGTATATCCTTGCGGTGACAGTTGCTCAAAGCCGGTCGGAACCGACATTGTAAAAATCTCAGAAGCGAACTACATCGACAAGCCGGACTTGTGCATGAAAATTGTTGTTGATGCGCTGCTCTCACTGCCTGCAGGATTTATACGATTGTTTACCATACAGAACCGCTGCCCTGCGTGATGGATTTCTGCGTTGGTGGTGAGGGGTTCGGATTACGAGTGAAACCGCTCGACAGAGAAGCGATCGATAGCATAAAGCAGCCTGCCTGGCTGCGCATCGAGATTGAATGAACGAACCACGAGTTTCCTAATGGAAATCAGCTCAGTGGGCGTTTCCCCAAAAGCTTGCTTACCTGTTCGCACAGCCCCTTCGCTTAAATGTTAGGGATGTCTGCGTCAGGGCCAAATTTTCTTCAGGATCGCCGCGAGGCGGTAGCCGGCGCGAGCAATTTCGGTTCGGACTTGGGCGGCAGCCCATTGGTCGTATGCAGCAAGATTACGAGTCTGAGCGCTCCAGCCGGGCGGATTAACACGAAAGGTAAGCTTGTTGAACGCCTCCGTGGCGATAGGCAGGACTTCGTTGGCCCATTTGACAGCCCAGCCACTGATGAAGGAACTCGTTTCCCATCCCGGCGGAGGATTCCTGATAATTGTCCGCGCGAAAGCGCGAGGCGTTTGCACGTTGGCAGCAGCCATGGCGTCTTGCACTGCCGTCGTATCCCAGTAAACATGCAGATTGGTACCGTGGAATTCGATTAGGTTTCCGCCGCCGTCGGCTTGCGCGCCTGTGGTCGTACTCGGATTTACCAACTGTGCGTTCGTTCCAAAGTACGCTGTCCCTACGTGCAACGGCTGGTGAATGTCCCCGACATAATGGACGAGCAAACGAAGCGCTGTTTTTTGCGTGATACCAGTGGGGTTGTTAGTCGCGTTGCTGTGGCCTTCGATGATGGCGATGCAATTGCGCAGCATGTGGACGACATCGATCGGCTTTGCGCCGACTGAGCCGGCACGATAGTGGGTTTCCTGAATCGGAATGTCGGTATAGTGATAAGCGTGGTGGTCGTGAGGCCCGTTGCTTCCTTGCACGTGGGGGTTAGCGGATACAAAACCTACCATATCTTGGTCGTGCGAATTGAAATTGTATTTGCAATCGTCGGCCCACGTCGAAGCGTGTTCGAGCGTTTCATTCCCGATAAGCGCTCGGACGTGTGCCACAGTGTTGGGCGAGTTGGCAATGAGCTTGTCGGCAATGGCGCCGACGGTTTGGTGCCCTTCGGGACCGTAACCAAAGGCCGTGGAAGCCAGGACGATTGCGGCTAAGATGGGGAGAACAGCGCGGACGATCCGGCCACAGATGTTTAGGTTAGTTCTCATAGGGAGGTGTGCAGTCTGACTGAACATAACGAGATAGACAAGATCCCGCCTTGAGCCGAGCGACAAACTCAGAGGCGACTAAAATTTGATTAGTAACGTCGAGCGGGTTCTCCGGAGAAGTCGAAGCCGAATTAGAAGGTCATTTCGGTTTTCTCCAAAAACCTTCGAGTGAAGCTCGGATTTACAACTGATTCAAAGTCACTCGCTTTTAACCGGGTCCTCTAGCAGTTACAAATTATGTTACCGAATAGGCTGCTTCTTGGAAAAAGCCGTCAGCATGCCGAAAATCGGCAGACGCAGCGTGCACAGAGATTTGATCAACTAATTAGTGCGAGGAAATCTTGTGGAGGGCTGCTTTCGCTTTTTCCAGATCCGCACGCGCAAGACTATTTTGATAAGGAGCCGCTTCGGGCGTGAATATGCTTAAAGCGTTTTCGAGGGAATCCACTGACCGTTGTAAATACTGCACACCTTGTTCTCCGCTCGTCCGTTCGCCTAGAACGCTGAGCACGCTGCCTAGATTACCTTGCGTCGCGGCCCAGTCCTGCGGCGATTGCTCGCGAGTGTAAACTTCCAAAGCCGCGCGATAAGCGGCGACCGACTGATCTAGATATTGCGCACCTTGTTCTCCGGTGACCCGTCGGCCAAGAACGCTAAACAGGTTGCCTAGATTAGCTTGCGTCGCGGCCCAGCCCTGCGGCAATTGCTCGCGCGTTCGCACTTCCAAAGCCGCGTGATAAGCGGCCATCGACTGCTCTGAATATTGCGCGCCTTGTTCTCCGCTCGCCCGTTCGGCAAGAACCGCGAGCACCATGCCCAGATTGTTCTCGGTCGCAGCCCACTGCTGCGGCAATTGCTCGCGTGTTCGGACTTCCAAAGCCGCGCGATAAGCGGCCAGCGACTGCTCTAAATATTGCGCGCCTTGTTCTCCACTCGCTCGTTCGCCAAGATCTCTGAGCACCATGCCTAGATTGCTCTGCGTCGTAGCCCACCGCTGCGGCAATTGCTCGCGCGTTCGCACTTCCAAAGCCGCGCGATAAGCGGCCAGCGACTGCTGTAAGTACTGCGCACTTTGTTCTCCGCTCGCCCGTTCGCCAAGAACTGTGAGCACAATGCCCATACTATTCTGGGTCGCGGCCCAGTCCTGGGGCAATTGCTCGCGCGTTCGCACTTCCAAGGCTGCGCGATAAGCGACCACCGATTGCTCTAAATAGTGCGCGCATTGTTCTCCGTTCTTCCGTTCGCCAAGATCTCTGAGTACCCAGCCCAGATTATTCTGTGTCGCGGCCCAGTCCTGCGGCGCGGTTTGTCGCGATGCAAAAGCAAGGGTCCCGCGACAAAGCTCTAACGCCTCCTGCAACTTCGCATTTCCCGCAGCAGGATCGATGACTTCTCCGCGGGTAATTAAAAACCACGTAAAGTCATTGCGGGCCTTGGGCCAGGAGCCGCTTTTTTCCAGCACTTGGCGGTACTTGGCTTCGGCATCATCGAAGCGAAACTTTGTTTCCAGTAGCGAGGCGGCAAGCAGCTCCTCCTGCAGCAAGTTTCTGAGACCGGCCTCTTCCTGATCCCGCTGGTTAGCCTGCATTTCGATTTGCGATTTGCGCTGATTGCCGCGCGCCTGCAGATATGCCAGTGCTTCATCAGCGCCCTTTGCTGCGAGCAGATCTGTTGCTTTACGATAACTCTCGGTGACCTGACCTGCGTCAAATGTTTGCTGGATGCGATCCAGGAAGCGGTCCAACTCCGAAAGCTGTTGGTCGCGCCACTTCTCGATTTCGATTGTCTTGCGCCAGTCGTCACCGGCTTCCACGATCTTCTTTTGTGCCTCTGCCTTGATATCGGCGACCAACTGTTCCCTGGCTCGGCCACGATCATAGCGGACTTCTTTCTTAACCACACCGGGCAAGCGCCAGATGCCGGCACCGATTCCGCCGAGCAAAAGCAACAAGACAACCAAGGACAGTACAACGCGCCGCTGGTTCCGGCCGATTTCGCTTTTGAGCTTCTCCAGCTCGAATTGAAGTTCCCGGACTTTGCGGCCTAGTTCTTCTCGATCTTTCACCTCCGTTCGGAGGATCTCGCCCTTGGCAATCTCGGCACGGTAGGCCCGTTGCAGGCCTTGAAGCTCTTCGCTCTCTGCCGTGGCCTGGTCGTAAGGGAAATCCTCAGGGCAGACAAAGAGATACAGCTTTTTCTCAAGCTTGCGCGCGATGTCGGCTTCCATTTGCGTATAGGAGCGACGCGCTGCCCCTTCGGGCAACGTCGAGGGATCTGGCTCGGCGCCATAACGGATGCCGACGATCTGGATGACCGCTTCGCAGCCGGCGACTTTCTCCTCGATCATCTCGCGAACGCTGCGGTAATCCGGAGGAAAATTCGTCTGCTCGATCGGCATGCAGTCCATCGTCAAGAGCGCTTCTTCGACAAGTTCTCGCACCGTGCCCAGGTCCTTGGACGTGGCGGAAATGAACACCCGGGTCGTGCCTTCCGACGGAACCGCTTTAGGTCGGCGCATGGTATAGAACGAGAGACTGCGGAGATTCTATTCCTTTGGTATCAAATCGGGAAGCTTTTTCGATCCTTCAGTGTGCTTCGCGTTGCGGTGACTCTTCAGTCGTGCTAGCACACGCTCGCACAACTCGGGACCGAGATCGTCGAACGTTGGCGGCAACAACGTGATCGAATTTTCTTTGCTTAGCTCCTCGGAAACGCTTGTGTAATTCCCGCGTCCACGGTCGCGGCGCGGACAGTCTTGATTCGTGAGGCTCCTCAGTGGTGTCATCCGGATCCAGTTCGATCAGGTCACGCCTTGCGCTCATTTGACGTGTAGCAAAAGACATAACATTCCGCGGCGTCTGCTGGAAAATCAAAATGGAATCATCTGATCTTAGATCAGCTGGGCGGCAACTTCTCATATAATCCGTAATAGCGAGTTGCGGACTTAGCGGAACGACACATTTTATGCTAACTATTTTGGGAGCAGAAAAGTACGCGTTCGGGCAGCATTTGCCTGGGAAACACCATTTGCACCGTTAGCTCAATTGGCGGAGCAAGTGACTCTCAATCAATTGTGGTGGAAGACCGCGATCAGTTGAGCGTGAGATCCATTATCGCGCTGTTTGATCATGGTCTCCTTGGAAACGCGCAGCGTCGGTACTGGCGCCCACAGGTACTTCTGGTCGCCAACGAAATTTTTCAAGTATCGGATTGGGTTTTACCTCGACGGCATCGGCAATAATTTCGCCCAGTACTGGAGCAAATTTAAATCCGTGTCCGCAATCACCCGCGGCGATCACAAGACCTTCGCGTTCCGGATCGGGCGCGATCCAGAAATTTCCATCATGCGTTTCGCAGTACATGCATACGCGGGTGTAAACAATTGGAGCATCGGCCAGCCCCGGGAACGCCCACGACAAAAATTTCCGCAGGCTCGCTTCTTCCTCGGAAGTAACGGCCCGTTGGGGAGATTCGGGTGACATCTCGAGGCCGGGACCGTGGTTTGCGATCTTCACGATTCCGTCGCGGTTGAGTGGGAATCCGTAATAGCCCGTCGTCGTAATGTCCGCGCCAAAGACAGGGAAACGCTCCGGTGCAAAAAGATCGGGGTGCGGAGGCTTTAAATGAAATACCGGCTGCCCACTGGCACGAAAGAATTTTCTTGTGAAAGGCAACAGATATGGCGTCCATGCGCCGACTGCCATTACAACACAATCGCCCACAATGCGCTCGCCATTCTCGAGTACGATTCCTTTCACGCGACCATCGCTTTCATCTAATTGAGAAAATCTGGAGTTTTCGCGAAGGTCGACGCCGGCGGATTTCGCGCGCTCAATCAGCGCGGCAACGACGCGCCCGCTTTCTGCATAACCCGCTTCGAACTCAAGTACACCATCTCGGAACAATTCAGGATTCCACGCTGGAAATCGCGTCAACCGTTGGCCTGAATTCATGCGCTCAATCTTGTGTCCGCGGCGCTGTAGCGTTTGGAAGCTTTCGTATTCGAAATCGCCCGGCTTCATTTCACGTTGGCGCACGAACATCACGCCAGTCTCGTGATACAACTCCACTCCGAATTCTTCATTCCATTTGCGCCAGAGTTTGATCGAGCGTTCCGCGAGCTCTGTGTAGTCTCCATCTGCTCCATAAGCTGCGCGAACAGCTTTGCTGATGTCGGTAGATGCGGCGAGGGCATGCGGTAATGGTCCCGGATCGACCAGAATCACGCCGTGTCCGCGTTTTCTTAATTCGATCGCAGCGGTGACGCCATTAATTCCCGCCCCAACAACGATGACTTTCGACATGTTTCGAACGCTTCCGGGGGTGGATCGGCTTCTCCGAAGACGATGCTAGAACGGATCGCCGAAGGCGCAAGATGATATCCGAGAGATTTCGCACAAAGAGGCTCTCGCCGCCGCAGGGGCATTCATTTTACCAACGCGTTGAGGACAACGCGTTCCACCTTTTGCAGATACTCCTGGGTCGAGCGCTGTTGCTCCTTATTCGGTCGCGCGCCAAGCACGCGCGCTTCCGCCGGCGCTAAGCGGCTGCTCGCAGCGCACGTTCCCGTTCAAGCAACGTCGGATGGGAGTAATAAAAGCTGCTGTAGAACGGATGCGGGGTGAGATTGCTCAGGTTTTTCTCGCTCAATTTCCGCAGCGCGCGAATCAATGACTGCGGCTCCCCCATGGTCGCACCTGCAAATGCGTCCGCGTCGTATTCAAAACGGCGCGACCAGATGTGAATGAAGGGCGAGACCCAAAAAGTTATCGTCCCCGCCAGCAGCGCAAACAGCAGCATCGCAGGAATTACATTTGTAGCGGCAAATCCTACCTGATACTCAAAACTGAATGCATGATAAAACCATTGCTGACGCGCCAGCCAGGCAATGGCGGCGAACGCGATAACAATGCCGACGATGGAAACGCCGAGCAGTTTCACTACATGGCGCTTTTTGTAATGGCCAATTTCATGCGCAAGGACCGATTCGAGTTCAAGGTCAGTGAGCTGTGCGATCAGTGTGTCGAACAGAACGATTTTTCGAAATCGTCCGAATCCGGTGAAGAAAGCGTTGGAGTGACGCGAGCGTTTGCTGCCATCCATCACCTCGATACTCCGGGTGGGAAAACTTGTGCGTCGCGCCAGTGCAAACAGGCGTTCGCGCAAGGCTCCTTCCCCCAGCGGCGTAAACTTGTTGAAGAGCGGCATGATGATCGCCGGCGCGATGAGCATCAACAGCAATTGAAACGCGACAACCCTTTGAGACGATCCACGATCCACATCTTCATGCTTGTGGTGTTGAAACCGAATCGCTCTTCGATTTTGAATTGCGCGTACCAGTCGAACGGCAATCCGGGTATGCTTAAGCTGATCCCCGCGAGAAAGAGGAAGCCAGCCATCGCCAAGATCGAATTACCGAAAGTTGCACTGAATTTTCCAAGCGCCCATGGCAACAGCCCGCTAAAAAGCACTGCGATCAACACTACTGCATCAAAAACGTTGACGATGTTTCCAAAGCGGTTCTTGGCCAGCGTGTAATCAATCGAACGTCGATACGTCGATTCGTCCACGATTCCTCGAAATGCTGGCGGCACTTCATTCCTGTGTGCGCATACGTGACGTCGATTTAGTCGGCTCAGCCACAGTTCAGCGACGGCGCGCGCAAGAATTAAAGCCAGGGCAATGATGGCGAAGGGCTGCATGAAAGAATCGAGCTAATGCTTCTCCCGAACATCAGCCCGTGAATAGCTTCCGGTAGTACCGGTACCAATCGCTCTGAAAGCGCCCAGCCGGATCGTACTTTCTTTTTAGCTCGAGAAATTCCTTGAACTGCGGATAGCACGCTATGACCTGCTCTGGCTTCGCGAATTTATGGTAAGTCAGATAATAACTTCCGCCGCGGGCTATCGCCAAATCGATCAATCCGCGGAAAGCGCGCGCGGACGCTTCAATGCCTGCCGGTGTGTGAAACGTGAGTAAATTAAAAATGATGCACGCGTAAGGTTTTCTGGCCCAGGCCAAAAAGCTTTCATTATCTTTTTCGATTAACCGGACTGTGCCGTAAATGACGATTGTTCGATTCGAACGCAAGAGTTCCGCCGCCTGCGCTAAAAAGTCAGGAAGATCCGATCGCGGAACATAAATTTCCGTTATGATAAGGCTCGATTCGTCTCCTCCGATCTGCGCTCGAATCTGCTGCGCATAATCCGGAAGGTATGGGCTAAGTTGATTGGTGTCGGACCAGTAAGTCTGTCCGTTCGTCGATAAATAGTAATCGCTGTAACGCTTGAAAGCTTTTTCGCGGTCAGTGTAGGCCAATCGCAAAAGCTCCAGCCAATCGTCATCGCGTAGCTGCCTTTTGGCGACTGTTGGTTCGTCTTGGTCAACATGCTGGTAGCAAGAAAACACGCCGCGTTGGAGAAAGTCCGGCGATTTCTCATCGACTGAAAACTGGAAATCACCGTAAAGAAACGTTTGCGCTATTCGCTCTTCAAACCGCCTGGGAAGATCACTCGCGCGGATTATCTCGACTACACGTCGCAGTTTTTGCCGGGGAACAAGCCGAAGCGTGACGCTATCGATTAATCCAAACAGTCCGTAACCTCCGATTGCAAGTCGGAACAATTCGTTGTTTTCCTCCCGGGAACAGCGAATCGATTTTCCATCGGCGTTGATCAAGGTGAATGATTCAACATTGGAAATAAGCGGCTTCATCGTCAGCCCGCGTCCATGCACGTTCGAGGAGAGGCTCCCGCCGAGGGTAAATGTATCTGCGCCGGTCTGCTTTTGCGCGATACCCCATTGTTTTGCGCTACCTGCCTCGGCGTCCAGATAAGTGCGAATTAATTTCGGCCATTGGATACCCGCTTCCGCTTCGATCAAACCACGCTCTCGATCGAAGGAAATTACGCGATCGAGTGAACGCGTATCGATGCAAATACTGTCTTTGGCGAATTGCTGACCACCCATCGAATGTCGGCATCCAGAAACGGAGATGGGCAAAGATTTTTGTGACGCGGAACGCACAATCTGTGCGAGTTCGTCCCGGGTGCGCGGTGTCAGAAGCTCACGAACGCGGGTGCGATTGAGCTGTGAATGAACGTCATTGACCCAAATCTCTCGTTCGGGTTCCGCTAGTATGCGCGGCGCCAGCGCGAAGAGCGCCGCGGTGCGTATGAAGTCGCGCCTGGTAAGCACGCGAAAGTATAATCGGTCCGGTTAACTCTCAGCCAGGCAAATTACCTCGGCCTTGTCGAAACGTTCGTTGGTTAATCCAGTCCCAGTTTGCGCAAACCGTTTTGCGCGCAAGACGCGCCGACCGGTTTCTATTCGCGCACGGTGACGTTACTTGGACTCTTTGCTTTAGCTTCGGCGGTAAGGAATTCGCGGACGTGATTCAATTCATCTCGTGAACTCGCAGCTTTCGCTGACTGCGAGGCCAGTTTCGCGTAATAACGGCGGGCATTCTCCTTGTCCCCGTTTTGCTCGGCGGCTCGCGCTGCTCCATATAGTCCTCTGAATCGTCCCGGATAGATTTTGAGCGCGGCTTCAAATTCCTGCTGCGCTTCTTTTGATTGGCCAATTTCGAGGAGAAGACTGCCGAGTTGTTCACGAATGGGAACAAACGCTCCGGGTGAAACAGGGTGCTTGCCTAGAATGTCTTCGCCATCCGCGGCACGGCGCAGCATGTCAATGGCTTCGTTCTTTTTTCCCTCCGCTGCTGCCACCCAGGCCGAAGCCGCTTGCATCTGCAGATCGAGATGGTTCTTGAAATAGTCGAACTTGGGGTCCTTCGTCGCGTCACGCAGTTGCTGCATTCGCGCGATTGCTTTTCGCGCACCGTCGAGATCGCCGGTATGCGCTCGTCCGAGCGCGTGGCCATATTCGATCAGGGCCTCCATGAATGGGAACAAGGACCAGTGCGGGAGATTTGGAACGGTCAGTGTCGCCGCGGTCGCCCAATCATTTCGCTCAAATGCGTAACGTGTCGGAATGGCTGCCAGCGCGTAAGCCGCGCTGAATTCCAATTCGGGATTTGTCTTTTGCACCTTGGCCGCAAGATCGACAATCTTTTTCGCCTCAGTGTCCTGGGCCTCCTGCAAATAAGAATAGGCCATGTAATCGAGCGCGTGTAACTCTTCGGCTTCGGTGGCGTCGCGATGGCGCATGGCTGCGTATGCGCGGGAAGCTTCGGCCGAAGCCCGATTTGCCGCGACTGATTCATCCCACATTCCCAGTCGTGTGAAGATGTGCGACGGCATGTGGAGCGCATGAGGTACCCACGGCGCAATGGATGCATAACTTCGTGCCGCGGTCAGTCCTCGTTGGGCAAGG
>Ga0310810_10004761_pt1 | contig 15075 bp, 8 predicted proteins | sample NCmetagenome_FD_207641 | JGI IMG/M metagenome (GOLD analysis project Ga0310810, IMG submission 207641) | Soil microbial communities from experimental microcosm in Duke University, North Carolina, United States - NC | ecosystem: Engineered > Artificial ecosystem > Soil microcosm > Unclassified ...
CGCATCGACGCTACGCGCGGCGCTGCCGATCCTGGCGAGTCTCGCGATCGGGCCCATCGTCGTACTGGCATACAATTACGGCGTCACAGGAAACCCGCTCAAGCTGCCCTACGTGCTGCACATGGAGCAGTATGGCACCATCCCGGTGTTCTGGTTTCAGGATCCTCTTTTACCAAAGCACTTTGAAAACGCCGGCATTCAAGCCATCTCAGAGGGAGTCGAAATTCCCGCATATAAGGAAATCCGTTCCTTTCCGCCCCTCGGAAGGCTGGGCCAGAATCTGATGACGATTTTCGGCACGATCCTATTCGACGGCGGCGGCCTGGGGCTGGCGCCCCTGGTGTTCCTGCCAATCTTCCGCCGGGATTCCACCGTTCGACTCTTCACTTGGTGCGCCGGCTTGCTGATACTCGCGGTGCTGCTCGAAACCTACCTGTTTCTTCACTACCTGGCTCCGCTGATTGTGGTCGGAACCCTCCTGGGTTGCATGATGCTGGACCGCCTTTGGAAACGGCGCAAAACGTCCTGTAGGGATCGTGTCGTGCTGGTCGGAGTGCTATCCGCCATGATGCTGGTAGGGCCGGCATGGCGCGCCGTGCAGGCTATGGGCGGGCATCCCGGACAACTCTACACCAATGGAGGCTTCGGTCTGCGGCGGGCCGAGATCGCGCAATCCATCCTGAAGCAGCCGGGTAGCCACGTCGTGTTCGTGCACTATAACCCCGAGCAGAGCCCCAACGTCGCGTGGGTCGCTAACGGAGCCGATATCGACGGTGCGCGGCTGATCTGGGCTCATGACCGAGGCGCGGAGAATCGAGAACTTCAGGAATACTTCAAGGGCCGCACTTTCTGGCGTCTGGAAGACCGGGCGGGAAAAGTCACGCTGGTTCCCTACACCTCCGCGATTGCCGAACGTGGTCCATCCAACACGCCCACGCCACCAGCAAGGTGAAGACTCGCGCCGGTCGCGCGGACGTAAATCACCGCCCAACCAGCCACGACCAGCGGCGTATCCAGTGACTCAGTACGACCGCACGATATCCAAGCAGCATTAGAATCCGAAAAGGGGAAAGTTCCCCCTTGACTCTTCGCCTCATCTTCGCTAGTATACCTATAGGCGAATATAAGACGAATGTAGGATGCACCCATGTCCCCCTCCATCCGCATCGGAACCGCAGGTTGGTCGTATCCCCACTGGAACGGGCTGGTCTATCCTAAGGCGCATGCGCCGGGATTCCACCCACTGGAGCTGATCGCGAAACAGCTCGATTGCGTCGAGATTAACAGCTCGTTTTATCAGCCACTCAAGCCGGAAGTCGTGAAGTTATGGATGAAGAAAGTGGAAGCATATCCGGATTTCATGTTCACGGCTAAACTCCACCAGGATTTTACACATAAGCGAGTGCTGGACCAAGCCGGCATCGCGCTTTTCAAGGAAGGGCTGTGGCCGCTGTTGCGGGCCAAGAAACTTGGCGCCCTGCTGATGCAATTTCCCTGGTCGTTCCGGTTCACGGCAGAGAATCGGGAGTTCTTCATCGACCTCCGCAGGGCCTTCCACGAGTTTCCGCTGGTAGCAGAAATGCGCCACAGCAGCTGGATGGCGGAGGAGGCCATCGGCACCTTCCTTGACTACCGGGTGGGGTTCTGCAACATCGACCAGCCGCAGTACACCCGGGCCATGCCGCCGACGGCGATGCTAACTTCAGATGTCGGCTACGTGCGGCTGCACGGACGGAATCCGCAGAACTCGCTAGGGGCATTTGAACCAGCGGCCGTACGGAAGCGCCAGCACGACTACCTGTACTCGCAGGCCGAGCTGGAGGAATGGTCGCACCGCATCGAACAGACCGCGCGCTTCGCCGAGCGCACTTTCGTGATCTTCAACAACGATGCCGCGGGCAAGAGCTTTGTGAACGCGCTGCAGACGCGCGCGTTGATCCGCGGCACACACGGGAACGCCCCGAAAGACCTACGCCGCCGCTACCCGGTGGAACTGGAGCATTTCGGGCCCCAGCACGCCGAGCAGCAGTCGTTGTTTACAGCTGCCTAAGGCAGCGTGTTCTCCGCCGCCCGAGCTACCTATTCGGCCAGCGATTCTTCCGGACCAGCGGGTGTTTCCGCTTCCGACAACCCGCCCGCATAGAGCGCGCGAGTCTCTTCGTCGTAGCCCGGAATGGCGTCCAGAGCCGCCGCTTCCTGCTCGGCAGCCAGCTCCTCTTCCACGTCCTCTCCGGCGATCTTCACCGTCCGGTAATACGCCATGCCGGTGCCCGCCGGAATCAGGCGGCCCATGATGACGTTCTCCTTGAGGCCACGCAGGTGATCCACCTTGCCGTTGATGGCGGCTTCGGTGAGCACGCGCGTGGTTTCCTGGAAACTCGCCGCGGAGATGAAGGAGTCGGTGGAGAGCGATGCCTTGGTGATACCCAGCAGCACCGTCTTGCCCGTGGCCGGATGGCCGCCGGCTTCCACCACGCGGTTGTTCTCTTCCCGGAATTTGAACTTGTCGACCACTTCTTCCGGGAGGAATTCGCTGTCGCCGATATCCTCGACCTTCACCCAGCGCATCATCTGGCGCGCGATGACTTCCAGGTGCTTATCGTTGATATTGACGCCCTGCAGACGGTAGACTTCCTGGATCTCGTTCACCAGGTACTTCTGCAGTTCCTTTTCGCCGAGCACGGCCATGATGTCGTGCGGATTGCGCGGCCCATCCATCAGCGGATCGCCGTGTTTGACGCGCTCCCCTTCCTGGACGTTGATGTGCACGCCGCGCGGGATGGCGTATTCCTTCTGCTCGCCATCGTCGCCGACGATGTTGATCTTGCGAGTGCCTTTGGAGATCTCGCCGTACTTCACGATGCCGTCGATTTCGGTGATCACCGCGGTTTCGCGGGGCTTGCGGGCTTCGAACAGTTCCACCACGCGCGGCAGACCGCCGGTGATGTCCTTGGTCTTGGTGGTCGCACGCGGGATCTTGGCCACAACATCGCCGGCGTGGACCTCATCGCCGTCCGCCACAGTCAAGTGCGCGTGCATCGGCATCAGGTACCGCTTCTCATCGTGTTTGGAAGAGCCGGTCCGGACGATAATCGCCGGGATGCGCTTTTCGTCGGGCGAGTCCGACACCACCCACTGCGATCGGCCGGTGATTTCGTCCACCTGCTCGGTCATGGTGATGCCGTCGACCAGGTCCTTGAAGTGGACCGTGCCGCTGACTTCGGTGAGAATCGAGAACGTATAGGGATCCCATTCGAGCAGGACATCGTTGGTCTTGACCTTGGCGCCGTCCGCGAACAGCACCTTGGCGCCATACACCACCTGGTAGCGCTCTTTTTCGCGGCCCTTGTCGTCCAGTACCGCGATGATGCTGTTGCGGTTCATGGCGATCAATTCGCCCTTGGCATTCTTGACCGTCTGAATGTTGTGGAACTTCACGAAGCCGTTGGACTTGGCATCCTGCTTGGATTGTTCCGCCGAACCGGTGGCCGCACCGCCGATATGGAAGGTACGCATGGTCAGCTGCGTGCCAGGTTCGCCGATGGACTGGGCGGAGATGATACCCACCGCCTCGCCACGCTCGACCAGACGGCCGGTGGCCAGGTTGCGGCCATAGCAGAGCTGGCAGACGCCGCGCTTGGATTCGCAGGTCAGCACCGAACGGATCTTCACCCGCTCGATACCGGCGGCCTGGATCTGGTTGGCCAGATCCTCGGTGATTTCGTTGTTGACCTTGATGATGACGGCGCCTTCGTAGTCCACTTGATCTTCGAGAGCCACGCGGCCCACGATGCGGTCGCGCAGAGGCTCGATGATTTCGCCCGATTCCACGATGGGCTCGACGTAGATTCCGTCGCTGGTGCCGCAATCCGTCTCGGTGACGATCACGTCCTGGGCCACGTCGCACAGGCGGCGGGTCAGGTAGCCGGAATCTGCCGTCTTGAGGGCGGTATCGGCCAGGCCTTTACGCGCGCCGTGCGTCGAAATGAAGTACTCCAGCACGTTCAGACCTTCGCGGAAATTCGCGGTGATGGGCGTTTCGATGATTTCACCCGACGGCCGGGCCATCAGGCCGCGCATTCCGGATAGCTGGCGGATCTGTTGTTTCGAACCGCGCGCGCCGGAATCGGCCATGATGTAAATCGGATTGAGATAGCGGCCGGTGCGGTCGTCTTCTTCCATGGTCTTGAACATCTCTTCCGAGACGCGTTCGGTGACCTTGGACCAGATTTCGATGACCTTGTTGTACTGCTCGCCGCGGGTGATGGAGCCTTCCTGATACTGCTCCTGCACTTCGATCACGGCTTTCTGGGCTTTGTTCACCAGGCCGGCCTTCTCGCCGGGCACGATCATGTCGTCGATGCCGATCGAGATGCCCGCGCGGGTAGCGTACAGGAACCCCAGCGCCTTCACCTGATCGAGCATGGTGACGGTAGTGGTCAGGCCGAACTTCAGATAGCAATACTGCACCATCTGGGTGAGACCCTTCTTCTTGAGCAGGCCGTTGATGAACGGCATGTCGTCGGGCAGCACGTCGTTGAGGATCACGCGGCCGACCGTGGTGTCCATATACTGCTTGCTGAACTCGATCGGCTCGGTGTGGATCAAGTTCTGGTTGTCGAACGCCTTCACCAGGTCGATCACCTTGCCGGTGTAGCGCAGCTTGATGGGCGTGAGGGTTTCGACCTCACCCATTTCGAGCGCGATCAACACGTCGTCGGGCGAAGCAAACGTGCGGCCTTCGCCCTTGGAGCCCGGACGCGCCTTGGTCAGATAATACAGACCCAGCACCATGTCCTGAGTGGGGACCGCGATGGGCGAGCCGTGCGCCGGCGACAGGATGTTATTGGCCGACAGCATCAGCGTGGAAGCTTCGATCTGGGCTTCCGGCGACAGCGGAATATGGACCGCCATCTGGTCGCCGTCGAAATCGGCGTTGAACGCGGTGCAAACCAGCGGGTGAATCTTGATGGCCTTGCCTTCCACCAGAACCGGCTCGAAAGCCTGAATGCCCAGGCGGTGCAGCGTGGGAGCGCGATTCAGCAGAATCGGATGGTCCTTGATGACTTCCTCGAGAATATCCCACACCACCGGATCCTGCTGCTCCACCAATTCCTTGGCCTGTTTGATGGTGGTGCAATGGCCGCGCTGCTCCAGGCGATGGTAGATGAACGGCTTGAACAGCTCCAGCGCCATCTTCTTGGGCAGCCCGCACTGGTTGAGCTTCAGCTCAGGACCGACCACAATCACGGAACGGCCGGAGTAATCCACGCGTTTGCCCAGCAGGTTTTGGCGGAAGCGGCCCTGTTTGCCTTTGAGCGTATCGGACAAGGATTTAAGAGGTCGATTATTAGCCCCGCGCAGCACGCGGCCTCTGCGGCCGTTGTCGAACAGAGCGTCGACAGCTTCCTGCAGCATGCGCTTTTCATTCCGAACAATAACATCTGGTGCGTGGAGCTCAATGAGCTTCTTCAACCGGTTATTGCGGTTAATCACGCGGCGGTACAGATCATTTAGATCAGAGGTGGCAAATCGTCCGCCGTCCAGCGGGACTAACGGACGCAGCTCGGGTGGGATCACCGGCAGCACGTCCAGGATCATCCACTCCGGCTTGTTGCCGGACTTGCGGAAACTTTCGACCACGCGCAGGCGCTTGGCGTACTTCAGCTTCTTCTGCTGCGACGCCTCCGTTTGCATGTTCTTGCGAATATATTCGCTGAGGTACTCGACGTCGACTTTCTTGAGGAGTTCCTTGATGCCCTCGGCGCCCATCATGGCGACGAACTTGCCCGGGTATTCCTGATCGAGCGCGCGCTTGCGCTCGTCGGTGATGACTTCGCCTTTCTTCAGGTCGGCGACTTCGCCGGGATCCACAATCACGAAGGCTTCGAAATACAGCACGCGCTCCAGCTCGCGCAGGGTGATGTCGAGCAGGTAGCCGATGCGCGAAGGCAGGCCTTTGAAGAACCATACGTGCGAGCAGGGGCTGGCCAGCTCAATGTGGCCCAGGCGTTCGCGCCGGACGCGGGACAGTGTGACTTCGACGCCGCACTTGTCGCAGATCACGCCGCGGTGCTTCATGCGCTTGTACTTGCCGCACAGGCACTCCCAGTCGGCAATGGGCCCGAAAATACGGGCGCAGAACAACCCATCGCGTTCCGGCTTGAAGGTCCGGTAGTTGATGGTTTCGGGCTTGGTGACCTCGCCGTGCGACCAACTCCGGATTTTTTCCGGAGAAGCGAGCGAGATGCGAATCGAATCGAAGTCCGCAATCAAGTTGGCACGATCGTAGGGGGATGATCGATACATACAATCTCCTATTCGCGTTTATTCCCAGTACTCATTCTGCAAACCGCGGCTATTAATCGGCTGCCAGCGCGGTCTCCAGACCTTCACGCGGTTTCTTCATCAACTCCACATCCAGACACAGCGACTGCAGCTCGCGAATCAGGACGTTAAAGCTCTCCGGAACGCCCGGTTCCGCGGCCGCCTCGCCCTTCACGATGGCCTCGTAAATCTTGGCCCGTCCGTACACGTCGTCGGACTTGGCCGTGAGCAGCTCCTGCAGCACGTAGGCCGCGCCGTAGGCTTCCAGCGCCCACACTTCCATTTCTCCGAACCTCTGTCCGCCGAACTGGGCTTTTCCTCCCAAAGGCTGCTGGGTGATTAACGAATATGGCCCGATGGAGCGCGCGTGAATCTTGTCGTCCACCAGGTGCGAGAGTTTCAGCATGTAGATGTAGCCGACCGTCACCGGCTGCTCGAACGGCACACCGCTCAAGCCGTCGTGGAGCTGGATCTTGCCGGAGGTCGGCAGGTTGGCGGATTTCAGTTGCGACTTGATGTCTTTCTCGGTCGCCCCGTCAAACACCGGCGTGGCGAAGCGCACACCTAAAGCCTGCGCCGCCCAGCCCAGGTGGGTTTCGAGAATCTGGCCGACGTTCATACGGCTGGGAACGCCCAGCGGATTCAGTACGATCTCGACCGGCGTCCCGTCCGGCAGGTACGGCATGTCTTCGTCCGGCACGATGCGCGCGATCACGCCCTTGTTGCCGTGGCGGCCGGCCATCTTATCGCCCACCGAAAGCTTGCGCTTCATGGCGATGTAGCATTTCACCTGTTTGATGACGCCGGGCGGCAGTTCGTCGCCCTTCTTGAGCTTCGCGACGCGCTCTTCGGTGATCTTTTCGAGCACCGAAATCTGCCGCGAGGTCATCTCCTCGATCTCGTCGATCTGCTCGTTGATGCGCGGATCCTTATCCTTCAACTTCATGCGCTTCAGGTCGCGGGCGCGCAGCTTTTCGATCAGGTCCCGGCTCATGTCGGTCCCCTTGGCGAGCAGCTTTTTGTTGGTTTTCTCGTCGTGCAGGTCGGCCAGCAGTTCCTTGCCTTCGAGCAGGGTGGCCAGGCGCTTGGCGCGCTCGTCGTTCAGAATGCGCTTTTCGTCTTCGAGATTCCGGCGCATGCGCTCTTCCGAGCCTTCCAGGATCAGCTTGGACCGCTCGTCGAGCTCGGCGCCTTTGCGCGAGAACACTTTGCAATCGACCACAGTGCCCTCGATGCCCGGCGGGCAGTACAGCGACGCGTCCTTCACGTCGCCGGCCTTTTCGCCGAAGATCGCGCGGAGCAGCTTTTCTTCCGGAGTCAGCTGCGTTTCGCCCTTGGGTGTCACCTTGCCGACCAGGATGTCGCCCGGTTTCACCGTGGCGCCGATGCGGATGATGCCGCTCTCGTCGAGGTTCGTGAGAAACCCTTCGGCGATATTCGGAATATCGCGTGTGATTTCCTCTGGACCGAGCTTCGTATCGCGGGCGTCCACCTCGAATTCCTCGATGTGGATGGAGGTGTAGTAGTCGTCCTTGACCAGTTTCTCGGACACCACGATGGCGTCTTCGAAGTTGTAGCCGCGCCAGGGCATGAACGCCACCAGGACGTTCCGGCCCAGGGCCAGCTCGCCGCTTTCGGTGCAAGGACCGTCGGCCAGCACGTCGCCCTTCTTGACCTTCTGGCCCTGGAAGACGATCGGCTTCTGGTTGATGCAGGTGTTCTGATTGGAGCGCTTGAACTTGGTGAGCTGGTAGATGTCGGCGCCCACTTCGCGCGAAAGCTGCCCTTCCTGGGTGTTGCCTTCCACGCGCACGATGATGCGCTCGCTGTCTACCGAGTCCACTACGCCCGCGCGCTTACACAACACCACGGCGCCGGAATCGCGAGCCGTCACGTGCTCCATGCCGGTGCCGACGTAAGGCGCCTCGGCGCGCAACAGGGGAACGGCCTGGCGCTGCATGTTCGATCCCATCAGCGCGCGGTTGGCGTCGTCGTTCTCAAGGAACGGAATCAGGCTCGCGGCCACCGACACCAGCTGCTTGGGACTGACGTCCATGTACTCGATTTCGCCCACGTGCTTCAGGACGAAGTTGCCGGCCTGGCGGGCATTCACCAGTTCGGCCGTGATGCGGCCCTTCTCGTCCAGGCCGACATTCGCCTGGGCGATGATGTACTTGTCTTCTTCCCAGGCCGAAAGGTAATCGCAGTGCGCTTCAGATTCCGCGGCTTGCTTCTTGGCCGAGCGGTTGACCTTGTCGATCTCTCCGCGCAGCATGATTTGCCCGACCTTGAGGTCGGTTTCGCCGGGGTTGAGCACCCGGACTTCGTCCACCACCACGCCGTCCTTGACGCGCCGGTAGGGGCTCTCGATGAAGCCGTAGTCGTTGATCCGCGCGAAACATGACAGCGAGCTGATCAGCCCGATGTTGGGGCCTTCCGGCGTTTCAATCGGGCAAATACGGCCGTAGTGCGTGGGATGCACATCGCGGACTTCGAATCCTGCCCGCTCGCGTGATAGACCGCCTGGTCCCAGAGCCGAGAGACGCCGCTTGTGGGTGATCTCCGACAAAGGATTGGTCTGATCCATGAACTGCGACAACTGCGACGATCCGAAGAATTCGCGGATCGCGGCCATCACCGGCTTGGCGTTGACCAGGTCGTGCGGCATGGCCGTCGACATTTCCTGATACACGCTCATCTTTTCCTTGATGGCGCGCTCCATGCGGACCAGTCCGATGCGGAACTGGTTTTCGAGCAGCTCGCCCACCGCGCGAACGCGGCGGTTGCCCAGATGGTCGATGTCGTCCACCGACCCGATGCCTTTGCGCAGCCGCAGCAGGTACTGGATGGTGTCGATGAAATCGCGGTGATCGAGGGTACGCTTGTCCAGCGGCGTAGCGTCGGCCTTGTCGTGCAGCTTGATGTTGAACTTCATGCGTCCGACGCGCGAGAAATCGTACTTGCGGGCGTCGAAGAACATCCCCTGGAACAACTGCGTGGCGGTGTCCACGGTGGGCGGATCGCCGGGGCGAAGCTTGCGATAGATTTCAAGCAGCGCGTCGTTCTGCTGCTTCACGCCGTCCTTGCGGAGCGTCATGGAGATGACGTTTCCGACATCATCCAGCTCGGGGAAGAACACTTCAAAGCTCGGAATCTTGGCTTCCATGAGCTTGCCGACGATGGTCGGCGTCAGCTCGTGGTTGGCTTCGATCAGGACCTCGCCCGTGTCCATGTCGATGACGTCGGCGGAGACGTAGGCGCCTTCCAGGTCGTTGGGAGCGATTTCCACCTGCTCCACCTTGGACTTCTGGATTTCCTTGAAGACGCTGGCGGTGATCTTGCGGCCCTGCGTGGCGATGGTTTCCCCGCCCTTGGTGATGGCGTGCGACAGTTTGTGCCCGATCAGTGCTTCGGTTACTCTCCACTGCAGCTTCTTGCCGCTGATGACCACCTCGCTGCACTTGTAGAATGCGCGCAGGATGTCGGCGTCGGTTTTGAGGCCCAGCGCGCGCAGAAATACAGTGCCGTAGAACTTCCGCTTGCGATCGATGCGGACGTGCAGCAGGTTCTTGTTGTCGTATTCGAATTCCACCCAGCTTCCGCGGTAGGGAATGATCTTGCCCAGGAAATATCCCTGCGCCGGCTGCCGCTCGAAGAACACGCCCGGCGAACGATGGAGCTGCGATACGATCACGCGCTCGGTTCCGTTGATGATGAACGTCCCGTTTTCGGTCATCAGCGGGATTTCACCGAAGAAAACTTCCTGTTCCTTGATGTCGCGGATGGTCTTGTTGCCGGTCTCCGGGTCCTTGTCGAACACCGTCAGGCGGATCGTAACCTTGAGCGGGGCTGCGTAGGTCATGCCGCGCTCTTCGCACTCAGCCACGTCGTACTTGAGCTGCAGACCCACTGGATCGCCGCAGCGATTGCAGAAGGTCACAATGTTCTTGTTGAAGGTGCCGCAGCGCGGGCACAGCACTTCCCCGGAATGAAACGGATCGGTCTGGATGGTCGCGCCGCAGGCCGGGTTCCGGCAGGTGGAGCGCAGGTGGTGCAGCCCTTTGAGGTTTCCGCACTTACACTCCCAGTTGCCGATGGCGTAGTCGACAAACTCCAGCTGGCTGAGGCCGCGGAAATCGGAGATCGGGAAGACGCTTTTAAACACGCTCTCCAGACCCGTGTCGTCGCGTTCGCTCGGCAGAAGATCCATCTGCAGAAAGCGCTCGTACGACTTCTTCTGAACCTCGATCAGGTTCGGGATCGGGATGGTGGTCTTGATCTTCGAAAAATCGACTCGCTCGCGAGTAGCGCCATTTTGCGGGGTTAGCATGCTAAAGTCCTCTATTCAAGAGCGGCACCGAGCAGAACACTGTCCGCCGGTTCAAAACGCAAAAGCCCGATGGTGTGGACACACCTCGGGCTGACATTTTATGCGCAGGGCAAAGCCTAGCGGTAGTTCAGACGAACTGCCGAGCAGATCGCGGGATGCCAAATTCACTGTGACCAGGTCCGGGCGCTCTTTCCGGTTGTCTTAATCTTAGCAAACGCCGTTCCACTCGTCAAACGGCGCTGCCGTGACTAGCAGGCGAGCCACTGTCGGCCAAGCACAATCGCCTGCCTACCTATCACTTACACCTACTTCACTTCTACGGTAGCACCGGCTTCAGTGAATTTCTTCTTGATGGCTTCGGCTTCTTCCTTGTTCACGCCCTCTTTGACGGTCTTGGGAGCGCCATCCACCAGGTCCTTGGCCTCTTTGAGACCCAGACTGGTGACTTCCCGTACAGCCTTGATCACATTGATCTTGTTGGCGCCAGCGGCGGTCAAAACGACGGTGAATTCGGTCTTTTCCTCGGCTGGAGCCGCAGCCGCAGCCCCGCCGCCCGCCGGTGCAGCCGCCACGGCCGCCGCCGCTGCGGAGACGCCCAGCTTCTCCTCTAGCAATTTAACGAGCTGGGACGCCTCCAGCAGCGTCAGCCCTTGAATCTGTTCCGCAATCCCATTGATGTCAGCCATTGTATTTTCCTTCGCTCTTTCGCCCGCGTCACGTCCCACTAACTACGCGGAAAACTTGTTTTCTTTGACGCCTTGATCCACCACCACGGCCAGGTTCCGGCCTACCCCATTCATCGCCGTCACCAGCCGTTGCGCCGGTGCGTTGATGAGCCACAGCAACTTCGCGTAAATCTCTTCTTTCGAGGGCAGCGTCGCCAGGGCACTGATCCCTGAGATGTCGATGACCCGGCCCTCGACCATCCCCGCTTTGAACGTGAACGTCGGATTCGCCTTGGCGTATGCCGTCAAGGCCTTCGCCAGAGCCACCGGATCGCCCGAAGTGTAAGCGATCGAGCACATCCCCTTCAGTTCTTTCAGCAGCTCCGCGGACTTGGTGCCCTCGGAAGCCTTCTCGGCAATGTTGTTCTTGATAACTTTGTAACGGGCGCCCGCACCGCGGACGGTCTTCCGCAGCTCGAAATCCTGCTGCACGGTCAGCTTCTCATAGCCGGTGAGGAATACGTTCTGAGCCTTCTCCAGCTCGGCCTTCAACGCGTCCATGTCTTGTTTCTTTTCCGGTTTCTTTTTCATTGGGAGCCTAAACCGCTTTCAAGTTGTAAGGCGTTACGTCCAGGTGAACGCCGGGGCCCATGGTGGAGCAGATGGTCGCGCTACGAACGTATTTGCCCTTGGCCGCGGCCGGCTTGGCCTTCACCACCGCCTGGAGCAGCATGTTGGTGTTTTCCACCAGCGCGTTGGACTCGAAGCTTACCTTGCCGACCGGGCAATGAATGCAGTTGGTCTTATCCAGCCGGAATTCCACCTTACCGGCCTTCACTTCCTTCACTGCCTGCGCGATGTCGTTGGTTACGGTGCCGGTCTTGGGATTCGGCATCAGGCCGCGCGGGCCCAGCACTTTTCCCAGACGTCCGACGCCGCGCATCATATCCGGCGTGGCGATCACGGCGTCGAAGTCGGTCCAGTTTTCGCTCTGGATCTTGTTGACCATGTCGTCGCCGCCCACGAAATCGGCGCCCGCTTCGGTGGCTTCGCGCTGCTTGTCGCCCGAGGCGATCACCAGAACTTTTTTCGATTTGCCGAGCCCGTTGGGAAGAACGATGGTCCCGCGGACCATCTGGTCGGCGTGCTTGCCGTCGACGCCCAGGCGGAGATGGAGCTCCACGGTCTCGTCAAATTTGGCGAATTTGACTTTCTTGACGAGCGGGACAGCCTCTTCAACGCTGTAGGGCTTGGCTTCGACCTGCTGGGCGGCGGCAGAATACTTCTTGCCTGTTTTGCGGCTCATAATAAGATTGGTCCAAACGGCCGAGAGCGCACAAGACCGCCTCAGCCTCCCAAAGTGGTAAGCCTGATAATAACAAAACCGGGGTTGCTCGCGCAACCCCGGTCCGTTGAGTTAGAGGACTTCCTAAATACTACGCTTTCCGGGCTGCCCGGCGGCGCACGAAGAACAGCGCAACCAGGCCGCTGCCGACCAGTGCCGACGTAACCGGTTCGGGGACTGCAGGAGTATTCCCCGGGATGACGAAGAACTGCTCCATTCCATCCGTGTCATTACCGACGGAGGCTTCGAACTTGTAGAAGCTATTTGCCGTCAGCGAGAAACCAACGAGAAGCGCATCCGAAAACCCATTCCCGTTGTTAATGTTCGGTATGGGTGTCGGCGATCCAGGCTGATAGCTGTTGGCTGCAACCACGGAGCACGTAGTTCCCGTCCCATCCGTGCACAGTAACGTCCTGAAGAAAATCAGCGTCTCGGCGCCTTGTCCCGCCGCGATGTTCTCATCTATGCCGATGGTAAACGCGGTTGGGATCTTGTTTCCGTTATAGCTCCCTGGGGCGGTGAAAGGAGTTATAGCCTGATACACGGGCGAAAAGAAATCGTACGACGTGCCGCCTCCGCCATTTGCACTCGTGAAATCGGTAAAGCCCGCCGGCTGATTACACGAGTTGTTTCCAATCACACACGGACTGTTTGCCGTTTGCTGGAATACCGTGGTGCCAGAGCCATCAAAGATGATTGTAGCCCTCGCCGGGATTGCAACTCCTAAAGCTCCGATGACCGTTACCAACAGGGTCGTCTTCAATGCCTGAAACATCATTTCCTCCGTTTAAACCGGCCCACGCTTTCAAAAACGGGGTACCAGCGATTAGGGCCTTTTCCGTAGGCTCGATGTTGAGTATACCTTAACCTGATGCCATTTAGAACCCATTTTCTGGAGCGAATAGTATCAAAATTGTACTAGTACCATGCCCCTAAATGCAACAAAAAACCGGGGTTGCTTGAGCGGCCCCAGTCCGTTGAGTTAGAGGAACTTCTTTGAATCTTATACTTTCCGGGTGGCTACCCGGCGGCGAAGGAAGAAGAGCCCGATCAGTCCGGTTCCGACTAGACCCGACGTAATCGGCTCCGGTACTGTAGGGTTGCACCCGACGGCGCCAACCGCTCCCACGCAACCCTGCACATTGTCACCTTCGGTAGTTCCAAACGAGAAGGTCGCACTTGAGATCGTGCTAGTTGCGGTGATGCCCGGGATGTTAAGGACGAAAGTCACAGGTCCCGCCAGGAACGGATTATGCGGACCATTGCCCGCGATACTGGAGTTGGCCGCAGCGTAAACGTTGCTGCCATTGGGGCCGCCGATTATCGTGTGAGTTGGGCCCGCTGCGCCTCCGCACAAATCGCATAAAGTGAAGCCGGCCTGAAGAACCCATCCGGCGGCAACAGTCCCGCCGTCCGCGAAACTCCCGTTACTGGCTACCGTCCGTGCCACGCCTGAACTCGAAGTCAAGCTGCCAGTTGTCTGCCCAGTGCTGACGACAAAAGCAAGGTCGCTGAGCAACTGGCCAACGTCGCCCGGATTGTTTTGCAGGTCAGTAAGGGTGATGGTAAGAGTATTCGCGATGGTGGCAAAAGTAGCCGAAGCGTTAACCGCTCCGCCGGCAGAAGTCGCGCCGACGGGTGTAACAAAGGTAATCGTGGCAGCGCTCGCAACCGCCGAAAATGTCAAAACGGCCAGTATCGTCCGAAACATCTGCTTCCTCCAATTAGGCCCGTGTTTGGAAACACCTTGCCCGCAGCCCAGGTCTTCGCCTTAGCTCTACGTAAGTATACTCTGAACTAATCCAATTCAGTACTGCATTTCCCCATAACATTGTTTGTACTAGTACTATAGACCGAGCGTTGGGATGCGGCTTCTCATGCTAAACTCAAGATTCCAATGCCCCCTGACCAGCCCAAGCTGCCTTCTGGCCCCGGGTTTGCGCGGCTGGTCGAGATCATGGCCCGCCTGCGCTCCCCCGAGGGCTGCCCCTGGGATCGCGAACAGACCTTCGACACCATCAAACCCTACCTATTGGAAGAGACCTACGAGGTGATGGACGCCATCGACGCCCAGGATTGGGACGGCCTGGCGGACGAGCTGGGCGACCTGCTCCTGCAGGTCGTTTTCTTCTCACAAATGGCGAAGGAAGCGGGCTTTTTCGATGTTTCCGACGCAATTGAGGCCATAAACAGCAAGCTCATCCGGCGCCACCCGCACGTTTTCGGCGAAGGCGAGGCGAAAACCGCAGAGGACGTGATCCGTAAGTGGGATGAGATCAAAGCGGGGGAGAAGGCCGCGAGCGCCAAGCCCAAAGGTCTGCTCGCAGGTGTCCCGCGCAGTCTCCCCGCCCTGATGGAAGCCCGCCAGATCGCCGCTCGCGCGGCGGGAGCCGGTTTCGACTGGAGCG
>Ga0310810_10004762_pt1 | contig 15069 bp, 12 predicted proteins | sample NCmetagenome_FD_207641 | JGI IMG/M metagenome (GOLD analysis project Ga0310810, IMG submission 207641) | Soil microbial communities from experimental microcosm in Duke University, North Carolina, United States - NC | ecosystem: Engineered > Artificial ecosystem > Soil microcosm > Unclassified ...
GCGACCCCCTTTATGAAAGGTGGCATTATCCATGACTACTACCTGCCCTGGTTTGAGTACAGGAATTAGGCAGGTTTCCAACCAAATCTCAAATACAACCCGATTACAGGCTCCAACGACCGTAAACGGAGCCATCAGTTTCTGGTTACAAAGGGCGGCAATCATATTCACTCTCCCCTGTCGCCTTCCTGACTTCAAAGCATGAAACCGTTGCCCTCTTGGGTTCCAGCCATAACTGTAGTCTTCTCGGTTGTCCATGCCCGCTTCATCTACATACACAATCATTTCAATCGCCCAGTTCGCCAACTGCTCTATGAAGGTTTGCCGTTTCGACTCATCCCGTTCGAGGTAGCCGTAAGTCTTTTTTTTCGCGTAAACCCAATTTTCTTCAACCCTCGTGAGATTGTGCGCTCGCTAATGTCTCCCTCCCACAGTTGCGCCATCTCCACCTGGGTTTTATCTCCATGAGTCTTGGCAAACGTCCGAAACTCTTCCCAATCTGTGATTTTATGGTTGTTGCCAGGAGGGTGGTTGGGCAATGCCTGAACATCTCCCGTTTGGGCTTTGCGCTGCAACCATAGATTGATCGTGTTGCGGCTAATATTGAACAGTTCACTCGCTTCGCATTTCTTGAGTCCATCTAACTCGATCGCTTGGATCACTTTCTGACGAAAGTCGTAACTGTAGGGTTTAGGCATGGCAGAGCAGACGAGCGCTGGTTACAATAACACCTCTAGTCTACGTCCTAACCGCTCTGGCGGTTGCTACTCTTATCTACTGAGAGCAATTTTTGTTTTGGTGTTCTTTTCTTACACCCATTATTGGTGCTTTAGGGGTTTCTCCTGATTGGTGCAAGATCTGAGTTAGGGAAGATTGGTTCAGGCGACCCTACTGCCATTGATGCTCTAAGTGCGATCGCAAATGACCCCCAGCTAAGCCAAACCATCCACCTCATTTGCATTGACAGCAGCAAATTTATCGACCCCAATAACCGCGCCGCCAAAATTTACGCTGAAATGGTTAAGCGTGGCTGTCCCAAGTGCGACGATGGCACCCCGAAGACGATGGCGGAACTCCAAATCTATTGGGACTTGCTAGAAATAAAATTCGACAAGCGTGTAGTTTTGGTGTTTTATGCATCGTCCACCGAACCTACAGCGAGGCATTCCTCAGAGATTTGAGCAAATTCGGCGGTGCGATTTGTGTAGTAACCTCTCCCTCAACCCCTCTCAACCCTCACCCCAACCCTCTCCCACCGGGAGAGGGAGTCAAAGCAGAGGAGAGTAAGACTAGTTCCGGTTCCCCTTCCTCCCCGTGGGGGGAAGGGGTTAGGGGATGGGGGTCACTGCAATTTTTCACACCAAGTCACGCGATCGCACATCTACTCGAATGGATACGGACGATTTGCTGACGCATTCAGCAACTCTTGTACCGTAGGCGATCGCTGTCGCTACCCTTGGGGGCGATCGCATCCTGTAAACTTCCCAAAATTGTCAAACTTTAATTCTGAGAACTTTCAATTGATTTTGCCGGTAAGCAAATGAAATTATCTCCTTGAGTAGAGATCAGTTGACGTTGCCGAAGTTTCCCCATCAAGCGAGTAACCGTCACACGAGTGGAACCAATCGCACTACCAATTTGTGCATGGGTTAAAGGGAACGGTAAACAGTATCCGTCGCTACAAGGTTCACCAAATTCTTCTATTAATAACGTAAGAAATCCTAATAGTCGATCAATGGTTCGTCGCTGGCCTAAAGTACTCAGCCACAACAATTTGCGCTGATGCTGATGGCGAAATGCATCTAACACTTCCCGGCGAAAGTGAGGCCAATTATCTAAATCTTGCCAGTACATCCACACCACCGAAGTCTGCTCGACGTGAGAGTAAGCTTGAAGGGTAAAGGGCGATTGCGCCACGATTTCAAAGGGCTGACCCGCTCCCACGAAGCCTAAAAAAGTTTCATCTGCTATCTGATTCGACAACTGGGACACTGTATTGTCCGTACTAGCACTCACTTGTGCCGTACCGACTAAACGGATTGCTCCCCGTTGTACTAGATACAACAATCCAGTACGCGCAGGAATTCGCTCATCTTTACTGAAAGTCCGATACCGGTAATGTTCCTGCGCCCAGTCTATAATCCGTTGCCAGGTTAAAAATGGTCGAGATGCCTCTGATGCGGAGGATGATGAATTCATATAGGATAGCGTGAGCAAAACGCCAGTTTTTTAGATCTTACATGCAGTCAAAAGTAGCAAAAAATACTTCCAACTGTAGGTCACTTAGTATAAGTTTGTTCGGCAATTCTGTCGCTATCAAGCCAGTTTTGCAGCAACAAATCTTAGCTTCGATCGCTTTAGCCCGTAGGAACCTTGTAACAAATAATTTACCTGACCCGGCTGAAATAACCCTTGAGACGATTCCTCTACACCGTTTAACAGACGATACAGCTATACTTTATCGCTGTGCGATCGCACTTAAGCTGTCATCCCTGTGGAAGTTAGCAGCTCTTGACATTGCAAACCAAATAGCTAGCTCTCTTGCAGAAAGTTATCAAGATACGGCTCATGAAAAAACTGGAGAAAACGATACCGGGAATACTTTAGATTACCCATTGCCCCGTCCCAGCACCACTTCTTCTGACGTTGCAACCCCTAGAGCGTGTCTGCCAACTACCCTGTCATATTCAGATCCCCCTAAATCCCCCTTAAAAAAGGGGACTTCGACGAAATTCTCCCCCCACCCCTCTCGTTCTCCCCTAAAAGGGGAGAGGAGTAAGGACGAAGCCTTTTATTCAACGGGGGACTGGGGGGGAACTCCGGCTTTGCCGACATGCCCAAGTCAAGTCTGCTTGGACTTCAGCATTGAGGTTGTCTCTCCCGGATGGATTCAGTTCCGCCTGAGCGATCGCAGTTTAGCAAACTGGCTACAACAATTGATTCAAATATCCCCCTTACTATCAAATTACGAAAACGATTCATTACTTGAATTGCAGAGGAAAGGGGAACCAGGGGATAGGGAAACGAAGGTTAAAAATCGAGATTCACAAGAACTTGAAATCACTCCTCAAGGGCAACTGAGTGAACGCTCAAAAACAGCTCACACTTTATTCCAGGTTCAGTATGCCCATGCTCGCTGCTGCTCACTCTTGCGCTTGGCACACCGAGAGGGCTTAATCGAGCTGAGTAACCTGGAGTGCAAAACTTCAAGCTGGCAATGGGCTAAGCCAAACCTAATTCCTTGGATGTTCGACGACCCAGAGAGCCAATCAAGACGTTTGCGCTTAGGGCATCCGGCAGAACGAGGCTTAATGGCTCAGCTTTTAGAGGGAACCGATCGCATCAGTAGCCTTACTCCAGCCAGTGCGCTCAAACTGGCTCAGTCTCTCAGCACGGCGTTTGAAACGTTCTATAGTGCCTGCCGGATTTGGGGAGAAGTGAAAACCGAGACCCCTCAGCTGGCTCAGGCGAGACTGGGGTTAGTGGGCGTTACTCAAAAATTGCTGCGATCGCTCCTAGAAGATCAGCTGGATGTAACGGCTCCCCCGGAACTATAAAGATAATTTTACATAACGACAAAAAAATTTTTGCCACAGGTAGTGACAAAATTAACCCCCTTCAGGTATGATTCTGGTTGTGTGAGGAGCGAACCAGAGAGGGAACCGAGACGAAACACGGCCAGTCGTCGGTTCCCTTCCTGATTTTATAGGTGTTTTTCGGGTTGGTCAGTTACAAAACAAATGCTTCGATGGCAGCCGCTGCGCCATCTTGTTCCACGGTAGGAGCTACCCACTGGGCTAAGGCTTTCACCTCAATGGGAGCATTCTCCATCGCTATGCCTAAGCCAGCATATTCGAGCATTTCCACATCATTGAAATTATCGCCGATAGCCATCACATTGTGAGATTTCAAACCCAACAGTTCTTCGGCTAAATAGCGTACAGCTTCCCCTTTATTCACAGCTGGGTGAGTGGCTTCAAAAAAGGTTGCCACAGACTTTGTTAAGTATAGCTCCGCAGGGGTATATTGTTGGCGCAAACTTCCCAAGAGTTGGTCAATAATTGCCGTATCATCACTCAAGGCTAAAATTTTTGTGGGTTCATCGCTTAAGGTCTTACGCAAATCACCCACTGCCTGGGGTTGAATATCGGCTCGTTGGGCATAGATTTTTGTTTCTGGGGTGATTTCTCGGACATACAACTGGTCGTTGATATAGAAGTGGACGGAGAGAAGAGAGCGCAACCCATCAGTCTCGAAGTAATCCAACAGCTGTTCTGCGGTGCTGCGCGAGACTGGTAAGTGTTGATAAATCTTTTCGGTAGCTGGGTCTTGAATCCACGCTCCTTGGTAAGCTAGCAACGGCAGAGTAGAACCGACTGCTTGATGAAAGCGTAAGGCAGAGCAATACATTCGACCGGTGGCGATCGCAACCTGAATTCCCTTGGCCTGAGCCGAACGGATAGCCTGCTTCACGGGTTCGTTGATTTCGTTAGAGCGACCGGCAATCGTCCCATCAATATCAAGTACCAGTAATTGAATATCAAGGGCATCGAGGTCAATAGCGCCTAGAGATGCCGACTGATTAGCCGTAGAAGGTTCTGGCATAAGAAGTATTGAACAGTTAGAAAACAAAACTTTTACAGAGTAACAGTGACTGCATCAGCGTTGCGTCTTAGGCAAGGCATCACGATCACTCGCCTAGACTACACAGTCAAGCTTAGTGATGACCGATAATGTTTGGGTAAATGCAGCATCAGGCCATGACTGAAGGACAAAATCGCACTCAGGTAGTTCGTCTGATTTTATTCACCTCTCTCTGGCTGATGTTGCTCATTTTATCAGTCAAAGTTTCAGCGGCTTGGAGTGTGCGATCGCTCAGTTTGATGGCAGAGTCGTTGCACACTCTTCTCACCAGCGTCAGCACGTTCCTGAGTTTGCTCACGATTAAAGCCTATAGACCTAACGGTTCATCAATCTATGGTCAGGGCAAACGCGAAGTTGTAATCACGTTTCTGCTGATAGCCGTTTTAGGCTTTACGGGTTTATCGTTGCTCAGCCTGTCGGCTCAGCAGATTATAGGTGTAATTCTAGGAAAAACCCTAACCTTTTCAGTTCGTGTCAGTTGGCCTGTAATGCAGGTATTAGGCGTTCTAGTTGTAACCAGCCTAGGTATAGCTATTTTGGGTCTTTACCAAGGAAGAGTTCTCAGCCATCCTGCTCTGCGCTTCAATGCAGGTCAACTGTTCAAAGATGTGTTTCTCACTCTTGTGGTTGTAGGTGGGCTAGTAGGTGTATGGTGGGGGCTTGTCTGGCTGGATGTGTTACTCGCCATTCTGCTAGTCTTGCTAGCTGCTGCAAGTTGCTGGCAAATCGTCAACTGGCAGTTCCCCCTCATGGTAGAACAAACTGCGATCGCTCCAGAAGTTTTGGCTCAAATTGCCCGCCAAGTAGGGGGCGTTACGCACTGCTACCACATCCGGTCGCGGGGGCTTGTGGGGCGCTTTGTATACGTTCAGATGAACTTAATCGTGCATCCAGATTTGGCAGGACTCGCGCCGCTGATTGCTGAACGCATTGAGGTAGCGATTCGAGAGCGCTATGGCCCTGTGCAAGTCACCTTTTTTATTGATGATGACATCGCAGCCGGTGATTTTAGCCAAGCTCCTCCAGTTACAGAAGTCAATGGCAAAAATGACCCGATGGGTGGACGTGAGGGCTAGTCAAAATCAGTGAAATTCAGCACCAGAGATTAAAACTTCCATACTCAAAAAGCCCGCACAGGCGGGCTTCATCCATCAAATAAGAATTAAAAAATCGTTCTTTTTTCGCTCAGGCGCTACAATCAACCCTTAACCTTGTAGCCAACGGGCGGCATCTTTCGCGTGGTAAGTCAGAATCAAATCAGCGCCAGCCCGCTTGAAGCCGATGAGTGTCTCCATGACTACGCGCTGTTCGTCAATCCAGCCATTAAGGGCTGCCGCTTTAACCATTGAATACTCGCCAGAGACGTTATAAGCCGCAACCGGTAAGTTGGTCGCTTCCTTAACGCGATGGATCACGTCCATGTACGCCAGTGCCGGTTTGACCATCAACATATCCGCACCCTCAGCGATATCTAATTCGATTTCTTTGAGAGCTTCGCGAGCATTAGCGGGGTCCATTTGGTAGGTTCTGCGATCGCCAAATTGAGGCGCTGAGTCGGCAGCATCTCGGAATGGCCCATAATAAGCAGAGGCATACTTAGCCGCATAAGAAAGAATCGGCGTATCCTCAAACCCTGCCTCATCCAATCCAGCGCGAATAGCTTGCACAAAGCCGTCCATCATCCCCGAAGGCGCAATAATATCGGCACCCGCCTTGGCTTGAGATACCGCTGTTTTCTTCAAAAGCTCCAGCGTTGGATCATTGAGGACGCGACCGGTTAAGTCACCGACTTCTAAGTAACCACAGTGACCATGATTGGTGTATTCACACAAGCAGGTATCAGCAATCACTACCAAATCCGGCACGGCTTCTTTCACGGCTGTTGCCGCTTTCTGCACCATGCCGCAATCATGCCATGCGCCCGTGGCTTCTACATCTTTATCTTCAGGGATACCAAACAAAATAATTGAGGGGATGCCAAGGTCGTAAACCTCCTTGGCTTCTTCAACGATTTTGTCTACCGATAACTGGTAAACTCCAGGCATCGATCTGACTTCATTGGCGATACTGGTGCCCGGTACCGCAAACAGAGGGTAAATTAAATCACTAGTGGTCAGAACATTCTCGCGCACCATCCGGCGTAGAGGGGCTGTTTTGCGGAGGCGGCGAGGACGATGGGTTGGGAACATATTGCTAAGAGTTGAAAAACTAACTTACCTGGAAACAGAAGACAAAAAGACTGTCGGAAATGGGCAATGTTTTAACAGTGTAAAGCTTCGTTTTCTCCTATTACTCTCAGAATAGGTTACGTTCTGTTAAACTTAATGGACTGTCCCCCTGAGCTTGGCTAGTGCCCAAAGTGCGATCGCCTTGGCTGGGTGTAACGGCTGTCAGGTTTCTTGGGCGCTACCGCCTTAATTATCCTATTCAGAAGCGCTTTAGATTTCTTTACATTTAAGGAAATGTCCGCTCATAAAATCTCACCCCATCACCTCTCTATACTGCTAACCGCTAACCTTATACCAATCTAAACAGAGCATGGGGCAGCTCATCGATTAAAATCCTTGCCTCATCAGGCTTGTGCAATCCAAAATCTAAAATCTAAAATCCAAAATGGTATTAGCCTAACGGGAGGGAAGGGTCATCACTTTCGTAGGGAACTGGCAATTGACAACGCTCCAGATAGATTTGAGCAACTGTATCTCTTGGGTTCAAGATCAAGACACGCTTCAACAATTGAGCCGCCTCACTCTTCAACCCCAGATTATAGAGCCACAGAGCTTGTTCAAAAGCTGTCTTCGTGGCTAATTTACCCTGTTTACTTTCTCGTTCATCCCCATCGAAAACTTCAAAGACTGCCACAGCTTGTGACTTGCCCTTCACTTTAACCTGTTCGATAAAGCGGACATTATAGTTAGTTGGATTTTGCAAACTAGCCAAAGTATGATGAGAGATTAACAACGACACTCCATAATATTTCGTCAAGTCTTCCAGCCGGGAAGCGATGTTGACCGCATCACTAATTACGGTACCATCCATCCGATTTTTTCCCCCAACGGTTCCTAGCATCAAAGACCCTGTATTAATACCAATGCCAATTTTGAGTGGCCTATAGCCAGAATTAGAGCGATGTTGATTATATTCCGCAAGTCGATTCAACATGGTAATTCCCGCTTTAACCGCATCATCAGCACTGCCGCTAAACAGTGCCATAATTCCATCACCAATGTATTTATCAATAAATCCCTGATTTTCGATAATGACCGATTCCATGCGAGAGAGATAGGCATTAATAAACTTAAACGTATCCTCTGGTTTCATGGTTTCCGAGAGAGTTGTGAATGAACGAATATCCGAGAATAAAATTGACATTTCTTTCTGGATGTGATCGCCCAATTGAACATCAATAATGCTCTCTTTATTCAAAAGCTGAAGGAATTGATGGGGGACAAACCGACCATAAGCGACGGCGAGATTGGAAAGACTTAGGTGAGTTTTAATGCGGGCAAATAGTTCATTTTTAGAGATAGGTTTAGTCAGATAATCATTGGCACCCACACTAAATCCCTCTACAAGGTCAGTCACTTGATTTTTAGCCGTTAACATCACCACCGGCAATTCGTAAGCGGGAAACTGTTCGCGGAGTTTTTGGCAAACTTCATAACCGGTCATTCTCGGCATCATGACATCGAGTAAGATCAGATCGGGTTTGAAGCCTCTCTCAATCATGGCTAATGCCTCTATGCCATTTGTAGCTTGAGTAATTGCATAATTTTGCAGCGATAGATGGTTGATGAGTACTTGAAGATTGACTGGCTCATCATCCACAATAAGGATTTTAAATTGTTGTCCTTGGTCTTGGGTTATTTCTGTTTGCGAGGGTTGGGTACTCTCTTCTTCATTAACTGTAGATAAAGGATGCAACAGGCAGGACGCATAGGAGGAATGGCTGAGTTCTGACAACTCACCCGATGCTACTTTTAGGGTAAAAGTAAAGCGCGAACCCATTCCTATAATTGATTCAACCCGAATTTCTCCTCCATGTAACTCCACTAACTTTTTAGTAACCGCTAACCCTAAACCGGTACCGCCGTATTCGCGAGAGGTGGAACCATCAGCTTGTTCAAAGGATTCAAAGATTCGGTCTAGTTTATCTTCTGGAATGCCAATTCCGGTGTCGGATACGGTAATGGCTAGTTGCTCTTTAAGGGTTGAAGGTTGCAGGTTAGAAAGTTGCAGGTTGGAAATTTCAATATTCAACTCCCCAATGTCCAACTCTTGTGATGGGCTACTAACTACTGCTGCTGATATTTCTATCCTACCCTGGTCGGTAAATTTAATGGCATTGCCTACTAAGTTGTACAAAATTTGTTGCAAGCGATTTTCGTCCGCTGCGGCTGTGGGAAGGTCAGGCGGAATGGCGTTAATCAGCTGCAATTCTTTGTTTTTAATCAAAGGTTGGCTGAGGTTGAGGACGACTTCAACGATTTCGCGTATTCCTACAGGTTTAAGTTGCAGCTCAATGGTTTTGTGCTTTAGTTTGGAGAAGTCGAGAATATCGTTGACTAGGGCCGCTAGTCGGTGTCCACTTTGAGCAATGAGCAAAAGATTTTTTTGTTGCAGTTCTGAAAGTTGTCCAGTGGCTCCATCCAACATTGACTCGGCAATGCCAATCATGCCATTGAGGGGTGTACGCAGCTCGTGAGAGGTATTGGCTAAAAACTCATCTTTAATCTGGTCGAGGCGCTGCAAAGCTTCATTGTTGCGTTCGAGTTCCTCGGTGAAATGAAGTCGCTCGACTTCGGCTTGTTTTCGTTGAGTGATGTCCGTAAAGGCAACAATGGTATATGCGATCGCCCTTTGGGCGGTGCCTTCGGCAATCGCACTTTTTTCATCAAAAATTGCCGTAGCTCGCATCTCAATCGGAATAATCCGCTCTCCTCGCTGAATTGTCAAATCATCAACGGTAAAACTTTCGCCATTTAACGCTTGCAACGCCGGTAATCGTTCTGTGGGGCATAATACATTGCTATCGGCGAGATAGATTTGATAAACCTCTGACAATTTTTCGGGTGGAACGTCTGAGATTACTCCTTTGCCTAATATACTTTGTGCAGTCGTGTTGGCATAGTAGATTCTGCCCGTTTTATCGTGAACTGTGACGCCGACTGGAACCGCATCTAGAAATTGAGTTAGCCTGTGTTCACTTTCACCTAATGCCTCATTTAAGAGTTTCATCTCGGCATTATTGACTTCGAGGGTAGTAAATAGCTGTTTCAACTGCCCTGACATACTCCCGAATGACTTAGCAAGTTCTCCTAATTCATCGGAGCGTTCTAATTCTACCCACTGCTCCCATTTACCTTGAGCAAGAGCTTTAGCCGCTGCGTTTAAGCGCAGAATGGGTCTTGTCACCCAGCGAGCAGTCAGAATGCAGAAAATGATAGCGACCACCAAGGCGGCAACACATAGTGCGATGGTGGTGTGGGTGTTGGCGTTGATTTGTGCCATAAAGTCGGCTTCTGGCACAACTACCACGATTAGCCAATTCAAACCCAACTGATCTTGCCAGGGTGTGACCTGGATAAATTCGCGCTGACCCGCAATCTGGAAACTGAGCTGTTGGCTCCTGTCAATCTTACTAAGGTTACCGAAACGTTGGGTCAAATACTGAGTTGTTAATCGAATTAAGGGGTCTTTACTCTCTGATGCTTTTACTCTTTTAGCCTCACCATTAACGACCTTGAAGGGTCGTTCACTCGTGGAACTGGCTACCAAGAGTCCGTTACGCTCCAAAATAAACGTCTTTCCAGACTTGCTAACTTTTAAGTTGCTCAAGTAATAACTAATCTGAGAAAGGAGATGGTCGATACCGAGTACGCCTACAATCTTGTTTCTTTTGTTGTAGATGGGATAGCTAGCAGAAATTGATATGATATCTGGCTTATCTTCCCACTGGTAAATTTGGCTCCATAGAGGTTTACCCGCTTTCACGGCATCCGCATACCAAGCTTCTGTGTGCGGGCTCCAATCTTTGACTCCCAGGAGTTTCGTGCGATTTCCTTGGTTATCTGTCTCGTAGATGTAGAGTTTACCGAGCTTAGGTTGGGAAACTTCATTGATCAGCAGGTTCCCATTTTCTAGGCGTTCGAGCCCAATATATTCACCTTTTGTGTTGCCATAGCAAATGTAGCCCACATCGAACACTTTCATTTGTTTCCAAAAGTAGCGTCCCGTGGTTTCAAGGTCAGAGAGGTTTAACAAACCTAACTCAGCTGCATCTCGATTGATTTGATTAATCTGATGAGGGGTGGCGAAATAGGTATCGAGGTGCTGATCGATGCGATCGCTAATTTCACTGCGTAACCGGGTGGCGAGGTCGTTGACGGCCTTTTGCCCGTTCATAAATGAAAGGTACCCCACAAGACCTACTGCCCCAACAATTTGCACAACGAAGGGGACAGTTAGGACAGTTCGCAAGGGAACTTTTCCAGAAACCTTTGCAAGTAAGCGACTGAGAGATGGGATTGACATCGGAGCGAACGCTTTGCGCCTTTAGATAAGGAGCGATCAACAGAGATCAGACTTACATAGATGAGCCCCTGAATACACTATTCGTAGAATTCGCACAGTATCCCTGATAATTTGCTGCACTGTCTACTTTTCATTGTCGCTTGCCAGCTCAAGCGATCGCCTCCGTCATCTTTCTCAAAATCCCTTAAGGATTGATCAAAAAAGCACCCACTAGGGGTGCATTTCTAGTTATTCACAAAAATCACTAGTTAAGCCAATTAAGCTTCAGTGGTTGCCAGTTGTGCTTCAGCAGGGGCTTGAGCCGCGACTGGGTAGATGCTGATTTTTTGGCGGCTTCTATCTTTTCTCTCAAACGTAACGACACCATCAATCAAGGCAAATAGTGTATCGTCGCTACCGCGACCCACATTATTACCTGGGTGAAACTTGGTACCGCGCTGACGAACCAAGATGTTACCTGCTTTGACGACCTGACCCCCGAAGCGTTTAACGCCTAGGCGTTGAGCATTCGAGTCACGACCGTTACGAGTACTACCTGTTCCTTTCTTATGAGCCATAGTGTCCTTTGGGAGTATATTAACAGCCAGGTTAAAGTTTAGGAGTTAAAGCCATGCCTCACCCCTACTTCGATTCAAGCCTATTCCTATTGTGAAACAGCTTCGGTGGATTCCTCAGTTACCGCCACTTCAGCCACAGGTTCTTCGGTGGTCGTTTGAACACTGACCGATGCCTCGTCTTGCTCCTGAGCATGGGAAGCGAGAGCAGAACCATTCATATTGATCGAATTGATCATCAGGCGGGTAATTTCCTGCCGATGTCCCCGCTTTTTGCGAGTTTTCTTCTTGGGCTTCATTTTATAGACGAGGATTTTGCGACCGCGAAAGTGCCGCACCACCGTGCCCTCAACTGTTGCGCCTTCAATAAAAGGCTGACCGATTGTCACTTCGCCATTATGCTGTAGGAGCAAAACGCTGTTAATTGTGACGCTTTCTTCGGCTTGGACTGGTAGCAGTTCAATGTCATAAAAGCGACCGGGTTCTACTCGCAGTTGCTTGCCACCCGTTTCGATAATTGCATAACTCATGGGATTGTCCTTAAAGGTTGCCGTACAGGTAGCTGGTGGATCGAGGCGCAATGTACGCTGTCAATCATCTTTGCCAGCTTTTGATATGTCTCAACCTGGTCCGAGCAGGTAAGAGCAAACGATCTCTCATCTTACCTTTATTATCGGAGCCTGTGTCAAGCGATTCCGGTAAGCTGGACAATTTAATCCAAGCCAGGTGATTTATTAGGCCGTCTTGTTAGGTGGCTTTCATCATTGAGTCTCTGCTGAAAAAGCGGTCTATCGAATTGAAATATTTGTACACAAAGTTAGCTATTTACTAATAATAAAAATCCCAGGTATAGATTTAGGAAAATCCAAAACTGAGCCATTGAAACTTAAGCACTGGGATAGATGCGTTCATTATTTACCTATAGGTAACCTGCTTTTATAACATCAAACACGAGGCAGCCCAGGTAACCTGGTAGGGAGTTGCTTTTCCACTCTTGTCGAGTAACTGGCAGGGTTCCTGCGACGCTTCTAAGGAGAGAAATATGTGGGTGGAAAAACTAGCACGGCTGGGCTACACGGCTAAGGGAATTGTGTACGCTATTGTTGGAGTGCTGGCAGTGCAGGCCGCGATCGGCGCAGGTGGTCAAACGACCGATCAAAAAGGTGCTCTCCGTGCGATCGCTGCACAGCCATTTGGTAAGTTTTTGTTAGCGTTAGTAGGGCTAGGTTTAATTGGATATGTGATTTGGCGCTTTGTTGAGGCCATTCAAGACCCAGAACACAAAGGTGACAAGACCAAAGATTGGGCAAGGCGTCTTGGTTCTGCAATTAGCGGAATAATCTATGCGAGTTTAGCGTTCAGTGCGATTCGGCTAGCTATGGGTTCGAGTGCGAACAACAGCAGTAGTCATGCAACACAAGATTGGACAGCACGCCTGATGTCACAACCCTTCGGTGAATGGTTGGTCGGTTTTGTTGGCGCATTGATCATTGGCCTCGGCTTTTATCAGTTCTATAAAGCCTACAAAGCTAAATTCCGCAAACATCTGAAGTTGCAGGAGATGAGCCCTACGGAAGAAACTTGGGCAACGCATCTGGGTAGATTTGGTGAAACCGCACGAGGAGTTGTTTTTGTCATCATCGGTTTTTTCCTGCTTGAGGCAGCACGTCAGTCTGACCCTAACCAAGCTCAAGGACTGGATGGAGCGCTACAATCTTTAGCTCAGCAGCCCTATGGCCCTTGGCTTTTGGGGATTGTTGCCCTCGGTCTTGTCGCTTATGGGATTCATATGGGAGTACAGGCGCGATATCGGCGAATCATGACTTGACCAAAATAATTCGGAATTTAAAAAGGGTGACAAGCCCCTATCCAAATTGCGGTTAACAAAAAACCCCTCACAAGAAATTTTAGAGGGGTGGGGCTATAGGTAGCGACACTTATCTGCCAAAGTGACGCTTCATCCTTAAGTGTAGGACTCCGATGTTTGTCTTCACGTTTTACTTGTGTTCAACTTATGTATAAGTTATTTACATTTTGCAACACAGGTAGACCCCGCGAAAGCCCAACTAGAAGGCGTCTGGAGAAATAGTTTTTGCGATCGCCTTCTGGTCGCTTGCCAGCACCCTAATGCGCACCGAAAATTTCTCCTAAGGCTTGGAAAATATCTAAATAAAAGTTTCCTTGCATTTGACGAAATAGCTCAAAGGGTGAGTTTGGTCGCCCAAAGAAAGGTCGTAAAGTCCATGCTAACTGGGTTCCAACAAAAGCATAAAGAATGAGCCAAAATCGTAAAATGCTCATCCGAGTTTTCAGTCCTTCCTCATCCTCCTGAGATAGCAGCTGCATTCCTTGATAAAGAAACTTCACTCCGATAATTCCTGTGATAGCCAAAATCGCTACATTTAATAACTTAAAAAATTGGTAATTATAGGTTGTAATTAGAAAAAATAGAGTAATTGGCGCAAAGCTAAAGAGTAAAACACTAATCACGGAGGCAGCTGTTAGGAGCATGGTAAAATGCTGCCCTGCTGTTTTACGAGAACCAAATAGAATATTGAAAAAGTATAGGGTGGGGAAACAAATGATGAGGGTGATTAAGTAGAGTGAGGGAAGTTTGACGGCAGAGGATAAGGCTTGCGCCCAACCATTGAATGACCCAATAATGGCACCATACAGGGCAAAAAATATTGAACTACAGATTAGCAGAGCCGTACTCTTAGTGCTAAGTTTGACGCCCGTGCGAATTTCTTCCAGAAATGAGGTGCGATCGCGCAAAAGTCCAATTAAGACGCTAAAGGATTTTGTCGCGTGGGACGGACGTTCTATCATCTGTCTATCTCCTAGAGCCTTACTTCGTTTTAGCAAGAGTGTTCCCTTAACTGAGAGCAACAAGGGTAATCAGGCATTTTCCGGAATTTATTAGATTGGGGATTGGTGAATACTGGATGGTAGATGATTTGGGACTCGGTGGTACTCTCCTCATGCGCGATCGCATTTTCTGCCCAATTTCCCGGACGAATGTGTGCTGCCTGACCCACTTCAATCGTTACACTAGAACGTACTGCCGAAGCCTGCTTGTTTGAACCCAACTGCACCCGCAGCTCAAAAGTTGCTTCCGAACCTGCATTTTCTAAAAGCAGTTCCTGCCCACTTATCACTCAATCGTCCTTTGACGGATACGCATATTACGATTTTTAAGGAAGTTAATGCACACCAATTCTTTGACATTCTGGATAGTAGTACTCATCTCAGTTATCTCGGTCAAAATCGGGTTTCAAAATTTGCAATGGGCAATGCACACAGTTTCTAGGTTGGTCACTCACACTCAACCATCTCA
>Ga0310810_10004764_pt1 | contig 15066 bp, 18 predicted proteins | sample NCmetagenome_FD_207641 | JGI IMG/M metagenome (GOLD analysis project Ga0310810, IMG submission 207641) | Soil microbial communities from experimental microcosm in Duke University, North Carolina, United States - NC | ecosystem: Engineered > Artificial ecosystem > Soil microcosm > Unclassified ...
CGAGCTCGCGCCGGCGCGCGACCTGCAGCTCGACGTCGATCTGGCGGTGGTGCTGCTTGAAGGCGTGCAGCAGCGGGCCGGCGGCGAACTCGGCGAACGACGGCGTCGCGGCGACGCGCAGCGCCGGATGGGCCTCGCCGACGCTGCGGCGCGTGTCGTCGGCCAATCCGAGGATCTCGCCGGCCGCGCGCGCAAGTTGGCGCCCTCCCGGGGTCAGCTCGATGACCCCTCCGGCGCGCACATACAGCGCATCTCCGAACTCGCGGCGCAGCGCTCCGACGGCGCCGGAGACGGCCGGTTCGCTGACGTTCAGCGCCTTCGCGGCCTCCTTGACAGACCCCAGCCGGGCCACCGTCACGAACGTCCGAAGCTGCGACAGGGTCAATTAAGCATTCGCTTCATGAGCATTGACCGCGCCATCGTAGCGTGCATACTGCCCGCCCAGTACCCCCTTTGGAGGAGAGGAGCGTCACACCTTGGCAATGCAGACCCCCGCACCCTGTGATTACTCACGGGCGACGAGCGTGGACGATGCCGTCGCGCAACTGCAGGCAAAGGGTGGAAACGCCCGGATCCTGGCCGGCGGTTACAGCCTTATCCCGATGATGAAGCTGCGCCTGGCGAACCCGGGCCACGTCATCGACATCAACCCCCTCGAGTCGGAGCTCAGCTACATCCGCAAGGAGGGCAACGAGATCCGCATCGGCGCGCTGACGCGCCACGTCGCCATGCTCAAGTCCGATCTGCTCGCGCAGACGTTCCCCGACATCTTCCGGGAGGCCGAGGCAGTCCTCGCCGACCCGGTGGTCCGCAACCGCGGCAGCATGGGCGGCTCGCTGTGCCAGGCCGACCCGGCCGAGGATCTGTCGGGCGTCGTCACGGCGCTCAAGGGCACCGCGGTCGTCCGCGGCCCCGGCGGTGCCGAGCGGCTCATCGAGATGGACGAGTTCCACCTCGGGCCCTACATGACGGCCGTCGGCTCCACGGAGATGCTCACCGAGGTGCGCTTCCAGATCCGCAACGGTCACGGCAGCGCCCACGAGAAGGTCGAGCGCCGCGCCGGCGACTTCGCGATCGTGGCCGCCTCGGCCGCGCTCTCGATCGAGAACGGCAAGATCACGCACGCCGGTCTCGCCTGCAGCGCCGTCGGCCCGACGACGATGCACATCGGTCGCGCAGAGTCCATGCTCGTCGGCCAGGCGCCGTCCGAGCAGCTCTTCGCCCAGGCCGGCCAGATGGCCGCCGCCGACTGCTCACCGAACAGCGACGGTCGCGGTACCGCCGACTACAAGCGCCACGTCGCGGGCGTCCTTTCCACCCGTGCCCTGAGCCGCGCCGCGGCCCGGGCCATGCGCTAGGAGGTCCACGCATGCAAGTCTCCATGACGATCAACGGCGAGTCGTACTCGCACGACATCGAGCCGCGTCTGCTGCTCGTGCACTACATCCGCGAGTACGCCGAACTGCACGGCACCCACTGGGGTTGCGACACGTCCAACTGCGGCATCTGCATCGTGCTGATGGACGACCCCAACAGCGCGGACCCGCCCTACCCGATCAAGTCCTGCACGATGCTCGCGGCCTCGGCCCAGGGCTTCAACATCATCACCGTCGAGGGCATGGGCAACGCCGACGGCTCGCTTTCGTCGATCCAGGTGGCGTTCCACGAGATGCACGCGCTGCAGTGCGGCTTCTGCACCCCGGGCATGATGAGCACCGCCCGCTGGCTCATCGACACGCATCCCAATCCGACCCAGATGACAGATCACGAGATCCGCGACGGCATCTCGGGCAACCTGTGCCGCTGCACGGGTTACGACAACATCATCAAGGCAATCCGCTGGTCGGCCGCCTACGAGGCCGAGCACGCGGGGAGGAGCTAGTTCATGGCTACGACTGAGACTGCACCCGGCAAGCACCCCGGCTGGTTCGGGCACGCGAGCGGGGACACGTTCGGGAAGATCGCCGACGCCCCGATCGGCTTCGGCCACATGAAGCGCAAGGAGGACGCGCGCTTCATCCGCGGCCTCGGCAACTACATGGACGACGTGCGCCTGCCCGGCATGGTCCACGGCGCGCTGCTGCGCTCCCCGTACGCCCACGCCCGCATCGTGTCGATCGACACGTCGGCGGCGCTCGCGCACCCGAAGGTCGCGGCGGTCGTCATCGCCAAGGACCTCGAGACGCTGGGCCTGGCCTGGATGCCGACGATCTCCTACGACACGCAGGCCGTGCTCGCGGGCGACAAGGTCCGCTTCCACCTCCAGGAGGTCGCCTTCGTCATCGCCGTCGACGCGTACGCCGCGCAGGACGCGCTGCAGCTCATCGACGTCGAGTACGAGGTCCTGCCGGCGATCGTCAACTGCCGCAAGGCGCTCGATCCCGACGCCCCGCTGATCCGCGACGACAAGGTCGGCCAGACCGACAACCTCGCGTCTCCGACGTGGGAGGCCGGCGACAAGGCCACCTGTGACCGCGTGTTCGCCGAGGCCGACACGATCGTCACGCGCGACATCCAGCACGCTCGTTGTCACCCGTGCCCGATGGAGACGTGCGGCATGGTCGCCGACATGAACCCGGCGACCGGCCAGCTGAACATCTACAACGGCAACCAGGCCCCGCACGCGCACCGCACGGTGTACGCGCAGGTCGCCGGCCTGCCCGAGCAGAACATCCGCATCATGTGCAACGACATCGGCGGCGGCTTCGGCAACAAGGTGCCGGTCTACCCGGGCTACGTCTGCGCGATCGCCGGTTCGATCGTCGCCGGCGCTCCGGTCAAGTGGATCGAGGACCGCGCCGAGAACCTGGCCACCACCGGGTTCGCGCGTGACTACTGCAACCACTCGCAGATGTGCGCGAAGAACGGCCGGATCACCGGCCTGCGCGTGGACACGATCGCCGACCACGGCGCCTTCGACTCCACCGCCCAGCCGACGAAGTTCCCGGCCGGCTTCTTCCACATCGTCACCGGGTCCTACGACCTCGACGGTGCGCACTGCCAGGTCAAGGCCGTGTACACGAACAAGGCCCCGGGCGGCGTCGCCTACCGGTGCTCCTTCCGCATCACCGAGGCCGTCTACCTCGTCGAGCGGATGGTGGACGCGCTCGCGATGGAGATGGGCGTCGATCCGGTCGAGCTGCGCATGCGCAGCTTCATCCGGCCCGAGCAGTTCCCGTACGAGACGGTCACCGGCTGGACGTATGACTCCGGCGACTACCACACGGCCATGAAGCTCGCCATGGAGATGGCGGACTACGAGGGTCTGCGCCGTGAGCAGCAGGAGAAGCTGGCCAAGGGCGAGATCATGGGCATCGGCTGCGCCTTCTTCACCGAGGGCGTCGGCGCCGGCCCGCGTCGCCACATGGACATCCTCGGCCTGGCGATGAACGACGGCGCCGAGCTGCGGGTCCACCCGTCCGGCAAGGCCGTCGTGAGCATCTCCGCTCAGACGCAGGGCCAGGGCCACGAGACGACGTTCGCGCAGATCGTCGCCGAGGAGCTCGGCATCTCGCCCAACGACATCATGGTCCGCCACGGTGACACGGACAAGACGCCCTACGGCCTGGGCACCTACGGCAGCCGGTCCACCCCGGTCTCCGGTGGCGCCGTCGCCGTCGTGTCGCGCAAGGTGCGCGACAAGGCTCGCCAGTTCGCGGCGCTCATGCTCGAGACGCGCGCCGAGGACCTCGCGTGGGAGAAGGGCCGCTGGTACGTCAAGGGTGACCCGGAGCGCGGGCAGACGATCGAACGGATCGCCGAGTACGCCTACAGCGCGACGAACCTCCCGGACGGCCTCGAGGGCGGCCTGGACGCCAACGCCGTGTACGACCCGCCGAACCTGACGTACCCCTTCGGCGCGTACATCGCGGTCGTCGACATCGACCCGGGCACCGGCAAGGTCCACATGCGCCGCTTCATCGCGGTGGATGACTGTGGCGTCCGGATCAACCCGATGGTCGTCGAGGGCCAGATCCACGGCGGTCTCGTCGAGGGCATCGGCCAGGCGCTCATGGAGGTTCTGTCGTTCGACGAGCAGGGCAACTGCCTGAACGCGTCGTTCATGGACTACCTCCTGCCGACGGCGCTGGAGTGCCCGGAGCACGGGTTCGAGCTCGGCGAGACGGTCACGCCCTGTCCGCACCACCCGATCGGCGCCAAGGGCGTCGGCGAGTCGCCCTGCGTGGGCTCGCCTCCCTGTATCGCCAACGCCGTCATCGACGGGCTCTTCCACGCCAAGGGCATCAGGCACATGGACATCCCCATGTTCCCGAGCCGCGTGTGGGCCGCGATGAACGGGAACGCACAGCCGATTCAGTGAGAAGTGACGCGCTGGCGCGGCGAGCTGAAGAGCTCGCCGCGCAGGGCGCGGCCTTCGCGACCGCGACCGTCGTCCGCGCCCAGCGCCCGACGAGCGCGCGGGCGGGGAACGTCGCGCTCGTGCTCAGCGACGGGTCGATCGACGGCTTCGTCGGCGGCGTCTGCGCCGAGCACACCGTGCGCCTGTACGCCATCAAGGCCATGAAGACCGGCGAGCCGCTGCTCGTCCGGATCCTTCCGACCATCGGCGACGGGCCAGTCGGTGACCAGGAGATCAAGGAGGACGGAGCGGTGACGGTGCAGAACACGTGCCTGTCCGGCGGGGCCATCGAGGTCTTCGTCGAGCCGGTGCTGCCCGCCCCCCGCGTCCACATCGTCGGGTCGACGCCGATCGCGGCCGCGCTCGAGCGCTCGGGACCCGAGCTGGGCCTGGACATCGTCGCGGCCTACGACGCGGTGCCCGATCTGCAGGACGGCGACCTCGGCGTCATCGTCGCCGCCCACGGCAAGGGCGAGCTCGATGCCCTGCGTCGTGCGCTGGAGGCCGGCATCCCGTACGTCGGGCTCGTCTCCAGTCCCCGTCGCGGCGCCGCCCTCGTCGAGGAGCTGCGCGCGGACGGCGTGTCCGACGAGCTGCTCGCACGGCTCGAATGTCCCGCGGGCCTCGCGATCGATGCCCGCACCCCGCCGGAGATCGCCCTGTCGATCCTCGCCCGCGTCATCCAGACGCGTCGCAGCGGCGACTGGGAGCCGGCGCTCAAGGGCGCCGTCGCGGCCGAGGCGCCGAAGTTCGCCGTCGACCCGATCTGCGGGATGACCGTGACCGCCGCGGAGTCGACCCCGCACCTCGCGCACGAGGGCGAGACGATCTACTTCTGTTGTGACGGCTGCCTGGCGAAGTTCCAGGAGGAGCACGCGGATGCCGTCGCCGCGGGCTGACATGTTCGTCACCGGGCTCGTGCTCGGGGCCGGAGGCTCGTCGCGCCTCGGGCGTCCCAAGCAGCTGTTGCCGTATGGCGACCGCACGCTGCTCGACCACACGCTCGCCACCGCGCGCGCGTGCAACTTCGACCAGCTCGTCGTGCCGATCGGGGGCGCCGCCGCGGAGGTTCGCGAGCGCGTCGACCTGTCGGGCGCCGAGGTCGTCGTCAACTATGCCTACGGATCGGGCTGCTCATCGTCGATCGCGGCCGCGCTCAGCGCGGTCGACCCACGCTGCGAGGTACTCGTCTTGATGCTCGGAGATCAACCCGGTGTGACACCGGGCACCGTTGCGGCCCTTCTGGACGGCAGGGGTGACGCGCCACTGGCCGTCTGCCGCTACGACGACGGTCGCGGGCATCCCCTCGCGTTCGACCGCACCATCTTCGCCAAGCTCACGGAGCTGCACGGCGACAAGGGCGTCTGGCGCCTGCTCGATGAGCGTGCCGACGACGTCGTCGAGGTCCGGATCCCCGGTCCCGTCCCACTCGATGTCGATACGCCCGAGGATTACCAGGCCGTCCTGGCCGCCGCGGGCCTCGCGGAGGTGCACGCATGAGCCGGCTTCAGCGCAGCGATGAGCTCGAGGAGGAGATGCGCCGCCTCGTCCCGAGCGTCGACAAGCTCGGGCAGATGCTCGGCGACGTCGACTACCTCGCCGACGAGGGTCTGGCGACCTCCGCCTTCCTCGCCCTCCGCCTCCCGCAGCCGCTGCTGCTCGAGGGCGAGGCCGGCGTCGGCAAGACCGAGCTCGCCAAGGCACTGGCGGCGGTGCTCGACACCCCGCTGATCCGCCTGCAGTGCTACGAGGGCATCGACGCCTCGGAGTCGCTGTACGAGTGGAACTATCCGCGCCAGCTCCTGAGCATCCGCATGGCGGACTCGCGGGGGACGGACATCGAGGAGGACGAGCTCTTCGGTCCCGACTTCCTCATCCGCCGGCCGCTCTTGCAGGCGCTCGAGCACAAGGGGCCGCGCCCCGCGGTCCTGCTGATCGACGAGCTCGACCGCGCCGACGACGACTTCGAGGCGTTCCTGCTCGAGCTGCTCGCCGAGGCGACGGTGACGATTCCCGAGATCGGCACGATCACGGCGACGCACCCGCCGATCGTCATCCTCACGTCCAACCGCACGCGCGACCTGCACGACGCCGTCAAGCGCCGCTGCCTGTACCAGTGGATCGACTACCCCGATCCCAAGCGCGAGATGGACATCATCCAGCGCCGGGTCAAGGGCGCGGCGGCGACGCTCATCGTCCAGGTCGCCGACGCCGTCTCGCGCATGCGCGAGAGCGACATCCAGAAGCCGCCCGGCATCGCCGAGGCGATCGACTGGGTCTCCGCGCTCGACCTCCTCGGCGTCGATCACCTCGACGTCGAGTCCGCCGAGCGCACGCTCGGCTCGGTGCTGAAGTACAGCGAGGACCAGGAGGTCATCAAGGCCTCGGGTCTGGAAGAGATGATCCAGGGACGCTGAGTCGATGCGGCGCCTGGACAACTCCGACGTCCCCGACTTCCGGGTTGTCGACTTCGAGTTGCCCCTGCCCGACCTCGCGGCGGCGTTCAGCCAGCGGCTGCACGCCGCCGGCGTCCCGGTCACGCCGGGGATGTCGGAGCAGTTCGCCCGCGCGCTGAAGCTCACCAAGCCCGTGTCGCGCCGGCGCCTGTACTGCGTCGCGCGGGCGATCTTCGTCACCGGCTTCCAGCAGGTCGCGACGTTCAACCGCGTCTTCGCCGAGGTCTTCGGCAAGGGCGCCAAGCCCAACCCCAACCTCGACGTCGAGCTCGAGGGGGCGCCGGCGAAGGACGAGCTCGACAGCGAGGCGCCCGAGGTCGAGACCAACGAGGCGCAGGAGGGCGAGGGCGAGGCCTCCCAGGGCATGGACACCGGCGAGGGCGAAGGCGAGGGCGAGGGCGAGGACGAAGAGGAGTCGCAGGAGGTCCTCGTCCCGGTCATGGAGGCCAGCGACGACGAGGTCCTCGGCGAGAAGAACTTCCAGATGATGAACGCCGCCGAGCTCGCGGCGCTCTACCGCCTCATGGTCCGCCTCCAGCTCGCGACGCCGATCCGCACGACGCGGCGCAAGAAGCGCGGGCGCCGCGGCGAGCACCTCGACATGCGGCGCACGCTGCGCAAGAGCCTGCACACCGGCGGCGACCCGATCGTGCTCGCGCGCAAGCGCCGCCGCAAGCACCCGCGGCGCCTGGTCATGCTCTGCGACATCTCGGGCTCGATGGAGCCCTACGCCCGCGCCTACCTCCAGTTCCTGCACGCCGCCCGCGCGACGGGCCCGTACTCGGAGGCCTTCGTCTTCGCGACCCGCCTGACGCGCCTGACGCGCCAGCTCTCCGGCCGCAACCCGCAGCGCGCGATCCGCCGCGCCACCGAGGCGGCGCCGGACTGGTCCAGCGGGACGCGCATCGGCGACGCCCTGAAGACCTTCAACGACCGCTACGGCCGCCGCGGCATGGCGCGCGGCTCGGTCGTCGTCATCCTGTCCGACGGCTGGGAGCGCGGCGACCCCGAGCTCGTCGGGCGCGAGATGCAGCGGCTCGCCCGCCTCGCGTACCGCATCGTGTGGGTCAACCCCCGCGTCGTCGCGAAGGATTTCGCTCCGCGCGCCGGCGGCCTCGTGGCCGCCCTGCCGTACTGCGACGCGCTCGTGAGCGGCCACAGTCTTGTAGCGCTGGAGGAGGTCGCGGACGCGATCGCCGCCGAGCGTGACGAGGACCCGCTTCTGGCCAGCTGGCGCATTCCGTCACTGGACATGGAGGAGGAGGAGGAGACGTGGGGCATCGCCGGCACGACGGAGGCGCACGTCGGCATGCCCAGTGGCTATGGGGCCTACAAGGGCAACATCACGCCATGACTCCAGCTTGCCGCACCAACCACCAGGCACACAAGAGGAGAGGAGCTGTCCATGGCTAACGCATACCGCGCCGTGTATCTGCGCGTGCATCCGACCGGGAAGTGCGTGCTCAGCCTGAGCACCGACGGGGGCGGCCAGGAGGGCACGCTGGCGCAGATCGTCAGCGACGAGCTCGGCATTCCCGCGTCGGACACGAAGGTCGTCACGCAGGATCTCGATCGCTTCGGCGAGGGGCACGGGTACGTCACGAGCTCGAGCGCGACCGGGACGGCCAACGCCGTCCGCAAGACCTGCGCAAAGATCAAGGAGAAGTCCCAGATCCTCGCGGGGGGCATGCTCGGCACGTCGCCGCAGTCGCTGTCCTGGGACGGGGCGCGCTTCTACGCGGGCCGCGATCCGCTCTCGGGCAAGCGCATCGAGGAGATCGCGCTGTACGCCCACGGTGGGGCGCTGGAGCTGCCCGGCGGCCTCGAGGGCTCGCTCGACGCGCAGACGACGTACCGCGACTGACGCCCGCGTGCCGGCCTCTGGGCCTGTGCGCGATCATCGCTGCCGACGGCCCGGCCTGATCCTCAGGCCGGTGTCGTCGTCGGCGTGGTCACTTGCGCTTGAAGAGCTTCCGGCGGTGCGAGCGCAACGTCGCGATGATCGCTGCCGACGCCGCCCCGAGCACCGGGATGGCCATCGCGAGGGTCTCCTCGATCGGGATGCCGGCGATGTGGGCGACGATCACGGCCATGCTGCGTTCATCGTAGACCCCTGTGGTCGCCGCGACCTTTCGCGGGCTGGCGATGGCGCGCCGCAACTGCCGGCGCGCCCTGACCGCCACCCTCGCTCAGGCCGTCGGGACCTTCCCGTCGACGACGACCTCGACATCGTCGTTGACCTTCAGCGCGCCGAAGAGCGCGGAGTAGGGCTTGATGCCCCAGTTCTTCTGCGACAGCTTCGCGCTGCCGCTGAGCGTGCCGTCCTCGCCCACGGTGAGGCTGAACTCCGCCGGCGCGGACTTCCCGGCGATCTCGAGGTCGCCCTTCACGGCAAGCCCGCCGCCGCTGTCCTGCACGCTCGTGGATCGAAACGAGATCGCCTTCTTCTTCAGGACGTCCTTGTCGATCGTCTTGCTGATGTCCTTCTTGTCGTCGTCGGTGAGCGCCTTCATGCCGCCCTTGCCCTCGAGGACCTGCAGGGACGTCGCGTCGGCCGTCAGCTGGAGGCTCGACGCGTCTGCGATATCGAGCGTCGCCTCCCACGACCCCACCTCGATGTCGAGGTCGTGGCCGGCTGCGGCCGCAGCGCCGCTGCGGCCCGTCTTCACTCGGAGAGTGGCGTTGTCCGGCCCAAATTTATGGGCACCTGGTTGAATAGCCATCGCTCCATTGTATTGCGACGAATGATCGCGTGCACTCTCATAGTGGACGGATCCGGATCGCGCACTGCGAGCGCCTGCCAAGCAGCACCTACAGAGGAGAGACCGCCGTATGCCAACGTTGAACGAGTCGTTCTCGGTGCCGAACCCGAGCCAGACCTGGGCCATCGTCAGCGACCTCAACAAGCTGGTGCCGTGCGTGCCGAACGCGCGCGTCGTGTCGGCCGACAGCCCGTCATCCGTGAAGGCCGAGATCTCGGTCAACATGGGCGCAATGGGCATGAAGTTCAGTGGACCCGTCACGATCGAGTCCGCCGACGCGGGTTCGCAGACGGTGAAGATCAAGGCGAACACCAAGGAGGCCGGGGGCCAGAGCAACGCCTCGGGCGACGTGACGATCTCCCTCGGCGGCGGCAGCGGCACGATCAATGCGGTCGCCAACGTGACCGGCAAGGCCGGCTCGATGGGCGAGGGCACCGTCGTGGCGGTCCTGACGGAGCTCGTGCGGCAGTTCTCGGCGAACGTCGCCAAGGCCTAGCCGACCCGCCTGCTCGCGCGTACCGGCCGGGTGCGCCTCTGGCGCCCCGGCCCATCGCGCGGAGCGTCCCCGCGCCGGGTTGTCGAGAGCGCGCGGATTTCGGGCAACACTTCAGGGCACACCTGCAAGGGAGGAAGCGATGAAGGACGTGATCAAGGACGTCGACCGCTGGGTCGCCGACGGCGCCCAGGTGGCACTGGCCACCGTCGTGGGCGTTCGGCGCTCCGCACCGCGGCCGCCCGGCTCGAAGATGGCGATCAACGATCGCGGCGAGATCTCCGGGATGGTCTCCGGCGGCTGTGTCGAGGGCGCCGTCGTGGAGATCGCCGAGACCGTCATCGGCGACGGCAAGCCGCAGCTGCTGACGTTCGGCATCGCCGACGAGGAGGCCTGGGACGTCGGGCTGCCCTGCGGCGGGGAGATCGACGTGCTCGTCGAGCGGTTCGAGCCGTGACCTCGCTACAGGAGGACTTCGCGGCGATCGCGCGCGAGGACGGCCGCGCCGCCCTCGTGACGGTCATCAAGGGCGAGCACGCCGGCGAGAAGATGCTCGTCCGCACCGACGGCAGCACGGAGGGCACGCTCGGTGATCCCGAGCTCGACGCGCAGGGCCGCGCCGACGCCGAGGAGCTCATGTGGAAAGAGGCCTCGCAGGTCCGCGGCGAGCTCTTCGTCGACGTCACGCACCCGGACCCGCGGATCGTCATCTTCGGCGCCGTCGAGTACGCGGCGCACCTGTGCTCGCTCGCCCGTGTCGCCGGCTGGCGTCCCTACGTCGTCGACCCGCGCCAGCGCTTCGCGACGAAGGAGCGCTTCCCGGACGCGATCGACGTCATCGCCAACTGGCCCGAGAAGGCCTTCGAGCAGCTCGGCGCCGTCGACAAGGCGACGTACCTCGTCGTGCTGACGCACGACCCCAAGCTCGACGACGCCGCGCTGCTCATCGCGCTGCGCTCGGACGCGCCCTACATCGGCGCGATGGGCTCCACGCGCGCGCAGAAGGAGCGCCGCGAGCGGCTGCTGGCGCTCGGCGTCAGCGAGGAGGAGCTGTCGCGCATCAGCGCGCCGGTCGGCCTCGACCTCGGCGCGACGGCGGCGCGCGAGACCGCGGTCTCGATCATGGCCGAGGCGATCGCCGTCCGCCACGGCCGCGACGGCGGGCGCCTGTCGCAGGCCAAGGGCCGCATCCACAAGGTGGCGGCCGAGGCCGGTTAGCCAGCCGCGAGGTGCGCGCCGTCGGCCGGCGCCGCACCCTGACCGCGTGCTCCGGAGCTCCGGAGCACGCGGGTCAAGCAGGCCGTCGGCCTACTTGAAGACCTTTTCGAGGACGCCCGAGCCGGCGAGGAGATTCCCGCCCTGCTCGACGAGCGCGGTCGCCTGGTCGACCATCGCCTTGCGTCCGGCCTCGTCGGCGGTCAGATAGGCGACGCCTGCGGCGACGACGCCGAACTTCGCGAGCGACAGCAACGGGCGGCGACTTCCTACGAGTCCGAGCAGCTGCGCGTTCGTCGCTGCGAGCGAGTACATCGCCGGAGCGAGCTGCGCGTTGACTTTCCTGTTGCGCATGCGGGTCCCTTTCAGGGCTGGTGTCCGACTTCCAAGACCGACTGCGCGCAGGGGGAGGCCGAGTGCTGCACCGACCCCTCCCGCGCCTGCGACGAAACCGATGGCCGCAGCCGCCTTCGTCAGCACGTCCTCGCGGACGGTGACCACGTCCGGAGTTGCGCCACTGACTTCTTCACGCGCGCGGGTAAGAGAAGCGCCGGCAACCGGCGCTGTCTGGCTAACGGACAATCCACCTCACCACCCTGGCGCCGACGAAGCCGGCGGCAAGCATCACGGGGACCTTCAGGGCGGGGTCGAGATCGTCGACCTTTGCCTTGAGCTCCCCGAGAATCTCCCCGATGTCGAGCTGCGTCGGATCGATCGATCCGAGCTGGTCGACGATCTCGAAGAGGTCGAAGGAGCCGAGTTGGCCGACTAGGCCGGCGGCACGCTCCCCGATGTCGTTTACGGGCAAACCCAGCGATCCAAGCTTCTCTAGAGCCTGCTCAATGGGATCCTGCGTCACCGATCGGCCTTTAGACACGCGGTCGTATCCTCCCTTTCCCGGTCGAGGCAGCACTAACGTCCGGACCGTCCGTTGGTACCACGGCCGTGCGCGTGGGCACAAGGTGATCTACGCATCTAGCGCTCGGTGGACACGAGTGATACGACTGGCCCCTGTCCAGTTGAGCGCTGTCCTGCCAGACCTAGAACGGGGGCTTGAGGAAGCGATATGTGCCTTGCAATTCCCGGCCAGATCCTAGAAGTGGTCGATGAGACGAACCGTCTCGCAAAGGTCGACGTGGCTGGTGTGCAGCGCAACGTCAACATCGGTCTCCTCGATGAGGACGGCATCGGCGTGGGCCCCGGCGACTGGGTTCTCATCCATGTCGGTTTCGCCATGTCGAAGGTCGACGAAGCGGAAGCACTCGAAACCCGCCGCATGCTCGAGAGCATGGGCGCGGACTACGAGCAGGAGCTCGAGGATCTGAAGGCGAGCATCATCGAATGAGTCGTCTCATCGCCGACGCGGCCGCCGCGCTGGCACCAACCTGCGACTACACCACCGGCTGCATCACGTGCGGCGATGTCGCCATCCCCTTGACGGTCATGCGCCTCGATGAGGAACGGGGTCTCGCGCTCTGCGCGGATGACGACGGGAAATCGGAGACGGTAGAGATAGACCTAGTCGCCCCGGTGGCGCCGGGGGACCGACTCCTTGTCCACGCCGGTACGGCGATCGCGCGGCTCAACGAGGAGGCCCCTGCATGAAGTACGTCGACGAGTTCCGCGACCCCGCCCTTGGCGAGGTGCTCGCGGGAGAGATCCTGGGCCTTGTTGAGCCCGGGCGCCACTACAAGTTCATGGAGGTGTGCGGCGGGCACACCCACTCGATCTACAAGTACGGGATCGACGACCTGCTGCCGCAGAACGTCGAGCTCGTGCACGGGCCCGGCTGCCCGGTGTGCGTCATCCCGATGGGCCGCGTCGACGACGCGATCGCCCTCGCCCACCAGCCCGACGTCATCTTCACGTGCTTCGGCGACATGCTCCGCGTCCCGGGTTCCGCCGGCACGCTGCTGGATGCCAAGGCCGAGGGTGCCGACGTCCGGATGGTCTACTCGCCGCTGGACGCGCTGCGGATCGCCAAGGCCAACCCCGAGCGCCCGGTCATCTTCATGGCGATCGGCTTCGAGACGACCGCGCCGTCGACGGCGCTGACGCTCAAGCGCGCGAAGGCCGAAGGGCTGAAGAACTTCTTCTGCATGTGCAACCACGTGACGATCGTGCCGCCGCTGCGCGCGCTGCTCGATTCGCCCGACCTGCGCCTGGACGGCTTCATCGGCCCGGGCCACGTCTCGACGGTCGTGGGCGTCCGCCCCTTCGAGTTCATCCCGCGGGAGTACGGCAAGCCGATCTCGGTCGCCGGCTTCGAGCCGCTCGACGTGCTGCACGCGATCCACATGATCCTCACGCAGCTCAAGGAAGGCCGCTGCGAGGTGGAGAACCAGTACGCCCGCGTCGTGCCGTGGGAGGGCAACCCGCGCGCGCTGCAGGTCATGTCCGAGGTCTTCGAGCTGCGCCCGCACTTCGAGTGGCGCGGGATGGGCTTCATCTCCCAGAGCGGCCTGAAGCTCTCCGAGGCCTACGCCGACTTCGACGCCGAGATCACCTACAGCGTCCCCGGCATCCGCGTCGCGGATCCGAAGGCCTGCCAGTGCGGCGAGGTCCTCAAGGGCGTCATCAAGCCCTGGGAGTGCAAGGTCTTCGGCTCGGGCTGCACGCCGGAGCGGCCGATCGGCACGTGCATGGTCTCCAGCGAGGGCGCCTGCGCGGCCTACTACAACTACGGGCGCTTCGCCCGCGAGCGCGAGGTCGTCTAGTGCCCTCCGAGGTCTCAGAGCGTGAGCAGAAGGTGCTCAGCATCATCGAGACCGCACGCGCCAAGCGGTCGAAGTTCCGCGACACGCAGATCACGATGGCCCACGGGGCCGGCGGCAAGGCGACGCAGAGCCTCATCGAGGGCCTGTTCGTGCCGGCCTTCGCGAACGCGACGCTCGAGGCGATGGCCGATGCCGGCACGGTGTCGGTCCTCGGCGGCAACGTCGCGATGACGACGGACTCCTTCGTCGTCAACCCGATCACCTTCCCCGGCGGCACGATCGGCGACCTCGCCGTCAACGGCACGATCAACGACATCGCGATGGCCGGCGCCAAGCCGATCGCGCTGACGCTGTCGCTGATCCTCGAGGAGGGCCTCCCGGCCGACATCCTCAAGGAGCAGGTCGCCGCGATCGCCGCGGCGGCGCTGTCGGCGGGCGTGCCGATCGTCGCCGGCGACACGAAGGTCGTCCCGCGCGGCATGTGCGATCAGATGTACATCTGCACGACGGGGCTCGGTGTCCTGGACGACCGCTCCAACCTCTCCCCCTCGGCGCTGAAGCCCGGCGACAAGATCCTCGTCTCGGGCCGCATCGGCGACCACGGGACCGCGATCATGCTCGCGCGCGGCGAGTTCGAGCTGGACGCGGACATCAAGTCCGACACGCAATGTCTTTGGCCGATGGTCGACACGCTGCTGGACCAGGCCGGTCCGTCGCTGCGCTGCCTGCGCGACGCGACCCGCGGCGGCGTCGCATCGGTTCTCAACGAGCTCGCGCGAGCATCGCGCGTGGCAATGATCATCAACGAGGCCGCGGTGCCAGTGCATCCCGCGGTGGCAGGAGCCGCGGAGATACTCGGGATCGACCCGATGCACGTGGCTAACGAGGGGAAGCTCGTGGCAATCGTCGCCCCAGAGGCGGCGGAGGCTGCGCTGGCCGCATTGCGGTCAATGCCGGGCGGCGAAGAGGCCGCCGAGATCGGCGAATGCAGGACCGAACCCGAAGGCATGGTGCTCATGGCTACCGCCTTCGGAGGCAAGCGCGTGATGGATCAGCTCGTTGG